>ENA-OOXE01000002-OOXE01000002.1-human-gut-metagenome-genome-assembly--contig:-NODE-2-length-336733-cov-9.038503_pt1 | contig 336733 bp, 267 predicted proteins | sample MGYA00241585_ERZ501339 | MGnify/ENA primary metagenome ERZ501339 (study PRJEB25962, sample SAMEA1972463) | human gut metagenome | biome: human gut; feature: human-associated habitat; material: faeces...
TGGCCAATGCAAGTGAAAAGAAACGCATGGGTGATGTGATCCGCTTGATGAGCAGACAGTTGGGTGAAGCTATGATGGACTCTTTGGGTGTCCGTGTGGAAGATACCTTTAGTGTAGGTATTGACTTGGAAAAGGCACTAGCGAATCCTGGCAGTACAGCAGATATTGTCTTGCGTGAAGGTGATGTGATTTCTATTCCGAAAAATAATAATACAGTCACAATCAATGGTGCCGTAATGGTTCCGAATACAGTTTCTTATATGGAAGGTAAGAATATAGACTATTATCTGGATCAAGCTGGTGGTTATTCTGAAAATGCAAAGAAGAGTAAGAAATTTATCGTATACATGAATGGTCAGGTGACTAAGGTTAAAGGTAGTGGCAAGAAACAGATTGAGCCGGGTTGTGAGATAATTGTGCCTAGTAAAGCTAAGAAGAAAACTAATATGGGGAATATCTTAGGTTACGCTACTACATTTAGTACATTGGGAATGATGGTTGCTTCTATTGCTAACTTAATAAAGAAATAACGAATCCCTTTTATGGCTACTCTGATGGAACATGCGTCTGAAAAAGAAATAAGACAACAACAGGATATTCACAATGATGAGGAGATTGAGATGATAGATCTTTTTCGTAAGGTTATAAGCATTCGTAAGAAAATCTATAAGGCAGCCGGTATTGGTTTGGTGATTGGGATTGTTGTGGCAATAAGTATTCCTAAACAGTACACGGTTGAAGTGACTCTTTCTCCGGAGATGGGAAACAATAAAGAAGGTGGTTTATCTAGTTTGGCGGCTTCTTTTTTAGGAAGTGGGGTTACTATGGGTGATGGTACTGATGCTTTGAATGCTTCTTTATCTCCGGACATTGTTTCTTCTACTCCTTTTTTACTGGAACTTTCCACAATGAACATACCGGTAACGAAAGATGAAATGATGACATTAAACACTTATTTGGATGAAGAGTCTTCTCCCTGGTGGAGTTATGCTATAGGATTTCCTGGTATGGTAATTGATGGAATAAAGTCCTTGTTTACTGAAGAGGATGAATTAATATCTTCTGATAAAGCAAGTCAGGGGATAATCGAATTATCAAAGAAGGAGTCGAAGAAGATTAGGACTCTGAAGAAAATGATAACTGCCTCTGTGGATAAGAAGACATCCATGACTTCCGTTGCTGTAACTTTTCAAAATCCTAAGGTGGCTGCTGTTGTTGCTGATTCTGTTGTGAAGAAATTGCAGGAATACATCATAGACTATCGTACTTTCAAGGCAAAAGAGGATTGTCTTTATCTGGAGAAGTTATTCAAAGAGCGCCAGCATGAATATTATGCTGCCCAGCAGAAATATGCTGATTATCTGGATTCTCATGATAATATCATATTGCAAAGTGTTCGTGCCGAACAGGAGCGTTTGCAGAATGATATGAGTCTTGCTTACCAAGTGTATAGTCAAGTGGCAAGTCAGCTTCAGGTTGCCAGAGCCAAAGTTCAAGAGGAGAAACCTGTATTTGCTGTTGTAGAGCCTGCTGTAGTACCGTTGACTCCTTCAGGAACCAGTAAGAAAATATATGTTCTAGCATTTATTTTTATGTCTGTTTGTATCGTTATATCCTGGAATTTATTCGGAAAAGATTTCTTGAATAAGTTTAAAGAACTCTGGCCTTAATATATCTAATTAGTTAAGTGAAATGGCATCAACTAACCAGATAAATAAAGTTGTAGAGTCTATTGCGGTTTTGGGAGACTTGATCATTCTGAACCTGTGTTTGTTCCAACTCCTTTTCTTCTGGGAAAAGGCTTTTATGTATTTGCCTTTTTCCTGTACTGTCTCTTTTATGATGACTTCTCTTAGTCTCTGTTATTTAGCTTGTTCAGCATCTCGTGGGAAAGTTTGGAATAGTAGGGAAATTCGTGCAGATCAGCTTGTATTGTGTGTTTTAAAGAATATTATAGCCTTTTCCATCTTTTGGGCATGTATCATGACTTTTAGTGGAATCTCTATTTTTTCTCCTCTTTTTTTTGTCACTTATTTTTTTATACTCTTTGCTGTTTTAAGTATTTATCGCATTATTATTCGTCATCTGCTGATAGTCTATTGTGCGAAGGGTAAACATAAACGTTATGCCGTATTTATTGGGGGAGGTAATAATATGCAGATGCTATATGAGGAGATGGAGAGTTCTTTGGCATCTTCTATTTATGAGGTAATCGGTTATTTCGATATTAGACCTAATGATGCTTTTTCCTCCCACTGTCCTTATTTGGGTAGTCCTGATGGTTTCTCTGATTTTATGTCCGGACAAACGGGAGTTAAGCATATTTTTTGTTCTTTGTCTATGGAGGAGGGCCGCTATAATTTCTCTATAATGAATTATTGTGAGAACCATCTGCTTTATTTTCATGGTGTTCCTAATGTTTGCAAGGGGTTTCCCCGTCGTATCTGGCACAGTATGGTTGGTAATATGCCGATTTTGAATCTGCGTTATGAGCCTCTTGCTATGGTAGAAAACCGTATATTAAAACGGATATTCGATATTGTTTTATCCGGCATTTTTCTAGTTACAGTTTTTCCTATTGTTTACCTCATTGTGGGAATTATCATAAAGTTGACTTCTCCTGGTCCTGTATTCTTCAAACAAATGCGTACTGGTTTGAATGGCGTAGATTTTTTGTGTTATAAATTCCGTTCCATGAAAGTCAATGATGAAGCTGACAGTAGACAAGCAACGGTTGATGATCCTCGGAAAACCCGTTTTGGAGATTTTCTTCGACGTTCTAATATTGATGAACTTCCACAGTTTATCAATGTCTTTAAAGGTGAAATGTCGATAGTAGGTCCTCGCCCTCATATGTTGGCTCATACGGAGACTTATGCCCGTTTGATTGATAAATATATGGTGAGACATTTCATAAAACCAGGAGTAACCGGTTGGGCGCAAACGCATGGTTTTCGTGGTGAAACTAAAGATTTGTCACAGATGGAAGGGCGTGTAAAAGCTGATATTTGGTATATGGAGCACTGGACAATATTCCTTGATTTGTATATTATTTATAAGACAATAGCGAATGTGTTTAGGGGGGAGGAGAAGGCGTATTGAGATGAAAACTGTCTTTATGTCATTAAAGATATGAGTTTTAATATTCATTGTTTGCATACTCTGAATTTTGAATGAAATGTAAAAATATAATAAAATAAGTCTGTTTCGGTATCTGCTTTAAAGAAACAAGCTTTGAGAGAGGTACTAATTGGACGATAATAAATAAGTTAACTTAAAATTATGGAAAAAATTACAGCAGTTGTTCCTATTAGAAAGGGGTCTCAGAGAGTTGTTGACAAAAATTTGCGTCCTTTTGCTGGATCTAATCTTTTGGCAATAAAAATAGAAAATCTTAAAAGGGTTAAGGGAATTGATGAAATTATAGTTAATACTGATTCGGAACAAGCAATTAAGATAGCACAAGAAATGGGAGTTTCATTTCATCGTAGAGAGGACTATTATGCTTCTTCAAAATGTACAGGAAGTGAATTTTTTGAACATTTAGGGCAAGTTACTGATACCGATATATTTGCATATTGTCCAGTGACTTCTCCTTTTATCAAGGTAGAGACAATGGAGGCTGCTATAAGTATGTTTAAAGAAGATAATGAGTTTGATTGTTTATCAACAGTTTCAGTGATTAAAGAATTTATGTGGCTAGATGGGAAAGCAATCAATTATAATCCTTTAAATGCTCCTAATAGCCAGAATTTGCCAGATATTGAAGCTTTGAATTTTGGCTTTACCTTAATAAATAAGAGTGATTTGATAAAATATCGGAATATAATAGGGAAAACTCCCCAATTTATAAGAACTACTGATATAGAGGCTATTGATATAGATACGCCTTTGGATTTTTTTGTTGCAGAGCAAATTTATATTAAAACAATTATTGAAGCAAAGAATTTGTTAGGTTGATGGGGGGAATATTAGTGGATATTCTGACTAAATAAAAATGAATACTACAAAATTATTTTCGAGTTTACATGGAATCGCACTTAAAGGATTTCTAATGTATAACTATATATAAATAGTGGTACTTGATGGGGAAATACTCACAATTAGGTAAGAATACTGTCCTAGTCTTTGTAGGAAATGCAGGCTCTAAACTGATAGGCTTGTTGATGCTTCCTTTCTATACAAGATTTCTTTCAGTTGACGATTACGGTACGACGGATATTATCAATATATACGTTACCTTTTTATTGAGCATTGTATCTTGTTGTATAGCAGAATCCATATTTGTTTTTCCGAAAGGGCAATCATCAGAAAAGCAATGTGAATACTTGTCTTCAGGATGTGCATTTTCAGTCATAGCCTTACTGCTAGCCGGAATTATATTTAAGATCGTGAGCATGCTTGCAGATTACTATTCTATTGAAAATAGTTTTATACAGAATCTTTGGTTGATATATGTCCTGCTTATAGCCCAATTATGGCAGCAACTGTTTCAACAATTTACTCGTAGTATAGATCGTATAGTGATATTCAGTGTTGCAGGCATTGTATTAACCGTATGTACGGTACTTTTTTCCTTCTTTTTGATTCCTCGTTATGGTGTGGCAGGCTTTGTTTTTTCTTTAGTGTTGGCGAATGTTGGAGCTGCTGCCTACTCTTTATTGGGTTCCGGAGCTTATCGTTATTTGTCGTTAGCTGCCATTAGATGGAATTGTTGCAAAGAAATGCTACGGTATTCCGTCCCGCTTATTCCAAACGGAATCATGTGGTGGTTGGTGAGTGCATTGAATCGCCCTGTGATGGAATTTTATTTGGGAATGGAAGCTATCGGTTTATTTGCTGTGGCGAATAAGTTTCCTTCAGTATTTTCCAGTGTGTTTAGTGTGTTTGCAGTTTCATGGCAAATATCGGTGATGGAAGAATACGGTAAAGAGGATTATAGTCAGTTTTTTAACAAAGTATTTAGGTCAGTTATTCTATTAATGATTTTGAGCAGTTGTCTAATCTCTATTTTTAGTCCATTGATTATTAGTATCCTTGCCGATAAGAACTATTATGAAAGTTGGAAATACGTTCCGATTTTATCGCTCTCTTCTGTTTTTATGGCCATATCAGGTATGGCAGGGAGTAATTTTTCCGCTACTAAAGAAAGTAAATACTTCTTTTACTCAAGTGTGTGGGGGGCGTTGGCAGCGGTTATTGCTAATGTTTTGTTTATTCCCTATATAGGAATAATGGGAGCTTGCTTGTCCGTTGTGTTTTCTTTTTTGGTTATGTCATTAAGTCGTTGTTTTTATTGCTGGAGGTATGTCAAGATTCGTCATATATCAAAGATTGTGTTTAGTCTGGCGGGTAATATAATAATAGTGATGTTAATTCTATCTTCTTTAAGTATGTTGTGGAAGATAGCAGGATATTGCCTCTCCTTTATTTTTTTATTGTATGTGAATAGAGATGTCTTAAAAGAAGTGTGTAATGTAATAAAAAAAAGAATATGAAATCGGTTATAAAAAAGATCGTATATGGGATAATGAAAATGTTGGAGTTTGTCTATTTTCTAATGGTGTTAGTTGTTAAAGCCAAGCATAAGCATGTATTGCGGTTGTCTAGACAGAAAAAGAACAAAATAACCATCATAGCTAATGGACCCTCTTTGAAGGAAGACGTACATTTTCTTTTGGATGAAGATTATAGAAAGCAAACCGATTTTCTGATGCTGAACTTTTCGGCTTTTGATTCTTTGTTTTTTAAATTGCGACCACAATATTATTGTCTTACCGATCCGATGTATTTTCAGAGTTCATGGAGAGATGAAGAGGTTTTTCGCCTTTTCAATCTATTGAATAATCAGGTAGAGTGGCCTATGACAATATATGTTCCGGCTCAAAATATGAAACAGTTTGTGAAATTTTCCCGTTTGGATAATTCTAACATAAAGGTCTTGGGCGTTAACACTGTCACATATAGAGGATTTGAAAGATTCAGGAATTTCTTTTATCGTGTGGGTTTGTCTTCTCCAATACCTCAAACAGTTGCAAATTTGGCTATATTTATTGGAATTAACGCGGGATATCAGCATATGGATTTATATGGAGTAGATCATACATTATTCTCTGCTTTGATGGTTAATGAGAAAAATCAACTTTGTCTGATATACCCTCATAGTTATGAAGAAGAAACCTTGGAATATAAGGTTGTAAGGAGAACGGATAATAATGAAGTCTGGAAGGTTGGTGACTATATCATAGCGTGTGGCACAATGTTTTTAAGTCATGATTTGCTGGAAAGTTATGCAAAAAGTGTAGGGTGTCATATTATAAATAATACGAAATGCTCAATGATTGATAGCTATGAGCGTAAAAATGTGTAGAGTGTAATATGATTAAAAGACTGATTAGTTATATTATCATACAGCTCAAATATTGGAATAAACTGAAATTCCCGATTTCTGCCAGAGTTAGTGTGAAGTCACATTTTGAAGGGGCTAATTATATTTATGGGAAGTGCTTCTTTTCCGGTACTATGGGATATGGTTCGTATGTAGCTTCATCCTCTTATATCATAGGAAAAGTAGGACGTTTTACTTCTATTGCTCAAGAAGTGAAATGCAATCCTGGGTGCCATCCTTATACTTACCCTTTCGCTACTACATGTCCAATGTTTTTCTCAAAAGAGAAACAAAATGGTCACTCTTTTTCAAAAAAACAGTTGTATAAAGAATTTAGGACTGTTGATGGGACTAACGATGCCTGTCATATAGGTTCTGATTGTTGGATCGGAGCTAGGGTTTTTATTGTAGGGGGTGTTACAATAAATGATGGGGCTGTAGTATTAGCAGGGGCTGTAGTTACTAAAGATGTTCCGCCTTATGCAATTGTTGGTGGAATTCCTGCAAGAATTCTGCGCTATCGTTATGATGAAGAAACAATAAATTTCTTGTTGAGTATTCACTGGTGGGATAATGATAAAGAATGGTTTTCGAAACATTGGGAGTTGCTTTCTGATATTGATAACTTGAAAGCCTATTATGTTTCATCAAAATAACTTTTTCCGCCTAAAGTAATTCGATTTATAAATCATGAATAAGAAGAAAATATCTATTATTATAGCCACTTACAATGCTGAAAATACACTCAAGCGATGTATTGACAGTATTGCATGCCAGAAGTCAGATGAAATAGAATTGCTAGTTATCGACGGTGATTCTAAGGATAAAACGGTGGAAATCTTAAAATCTTATGGCAATATAATCGACATTTTTAAATCAGAACCTGATAAAGGGTTATATGATGCATGGAATAAAGCTTTGCGGTTGGCTACCGGTGAATGGATTATGTTTTTGGGTGCGGATGATTATCTTCTTCCTGATGCGATGAGCTTTTATTTGAATTTTCTACAAGCAAAGGAAAATACGGATGCAATTGATCTTATCTGTGCGCAATGTTTATTTGTAGATGAAAAAGGAAAGGTTTTGAAGATTTGGGGACTTCCTTATCAATGGGAACGATTCGTTGACAGGATGGAAATTTCTCATGGATCCACATTGCATAACCATAAATTATTTCAGGAAATAGGTGAATTTAATATTCATTTTAAGATCAGTGCGGATTATGAATTTCTTCTTCGCAAAAAAATGAATGCAGTTTTTCTTGAGCGGAAAATATTGGTGATGCAGGTAGGAGGAATGAGTGATTCTGTAAAAGGTGCTTGGGAAACGTTTCGTGTAAAGCGCTATCATCACCAGACGCCTTTGAGTAAAGATTTTTACTATCTTGTCAGGAGCGTTGGTGGGTATTGGAAGCGACGGTTATGGTATTGGGTGAAATGTAAAATGAATTGAACGAATAATGAGTGTAAAACAAGATAGCCAGCTACTGATAAAGGCCTTATTCTTTTTGGCTATAGTGGATACTATAAATGGATTTTTTCTTAATAAAGGGATTGAATCTCCTATTGGTATTATTTTTAAGGCGTTTATCTTGTTGGTCGCTTGCAAAATATTGTGTTCATTACCAAAATTTAAAGGGCTGTTGTTTTTTACTTGTGTTTATATTCCGTCCTTTTTAACGATTGTCATTTTGAATACTGATTCTCAAATAGGTGCAACCATCACTCATTTGCTGAAATTTGTAAATGTTGTTTTTATATATTATGCAGCGGTTATGGTATTCAAATCGGAAAGTATATCTGAAAAAGAAATACATGCGATATTTTATATTAATTCTATAGTGCTTCTGTTGAATATCTATGTGGGATTGTTTGGAATCGGATATTATGCCTACGAAAACAATTTGGGTTGTAAGGGTTTTATATACGCTCATAATGAAATGTCTGGAATGCAGGCCGTCTTGTATGGTGTATCTTATTATTTTATTTATGATAGATATGCGTCAAAGAAAAAGGTTCTTTTTATTGTTAATTGTTTGTTTTTAATAGCGGCTTTGCTGGTAACAACGAAAGCGGGAATTCTTCTTGTTTTGATTAGTTTGATTCTTGTTCCATTGGTACGCATGAAGCATGGAGTTTTTTATTCTTTTCTCAAAATGTCAAAAAAGAAAATGATCGTTTTGCTTTCTATTGTATGCGTGGTGTTCTATTGTGGCTATGTATTGCTGGATTATAGTGGAGCGATTAGCCGTTGGACGTATTTCTTTGGTAAAGATGGTGTAAATGCTATATATTCTTCACGTGACACTTTTTGGAAGGAAGAGAAAATGGAGTGGGAAGAAGGGAATTTGGGAGTGAAATTGTTTGGGATGGGAGGAGCTAGAACTGTAGAGATGGATCAAGCGGACACCTTGCTCAATTATGGAATCGCGGGAGTAATAATTGTTTATTCATTTTACCTTTCACTCGTCGTGAAGGCTTTTAGAAAAAGGAAGATAAATCAATATGCCTATTTTGTTTTCGGGATGGATGTTTTTATACTTGCGGCATCTTGTTTTGCAGGACATCTGTTGTTTTCCGGTCTGATGGGAATTCCATTTGCGTTGATGAATGCGTTAATATTCAGGAAACAATGAAAATTTTATTGATCTCAAATATGTATCCTTCAGAAAAGGATAAAACATATGGAACATTTGTAAAGATGTTTAAGGAGAGTATAGAACATAACACGAATGATATCGTTTTCGATTGCTGTTTTATTCGAGGTCGTTCTAATAGCTTTATAGTTAAAGTATATAAGTATATTATTTTTTATTTTACCATCATCTATAAGACGCTTTTTACGAAGTATGATTTTATTTATAATCATCAAATAACACATTCCGCTCCAGCATTACGATTCTGTAGGTGCTTTAGGAAATTTAAACTGGTTATGAATATCCATGGTGGGGATATCGTCACGATTGATAAAACATCAGAGAAGCTATTAAGTATTGCAATTCCGCTGCTTGTTAAGTCTAGCTTGATAGTAGTGCCGTCAGAATACTTTAAAAATATTGTATTGGATAAGATTCCTGGAATAGTTTCTAAACAATTGTTTGTAAGTGGATCCGGTGGTGTGGACAAAAAAGTGTTTACGTGTTTGAATAGTCACATAATCTCAACAGGTACAATTCTTTATGTCTCAAGAATAGATACTGGAAAAGGGTGGGATGTTCTTATAGATGCAGTTTCAGAGTTGAAGTCGAGAGGAAAAATAGCAGGAAAAAATATAGTGTTTGTTGGATATGGAGCGCAGACTGAACTTTTAGAAAAGAAAATCAAAGAACTTGACCTGTTGGATTGTTGTAGTTATCTCGGTCCTAAAAACCACCATGAGTTAAATGAATTATTTAATCAGGCTGATATCATGATATTTCCAACCATACTTTATGAAAGCTTAGGACTCGTCGGATTGGAGGCAATGGCCTGCGGATGTCCTGTAATTGGTTCTAATATAGGATGCTTACCAGAATATATTAAAGATGGAATAACAGGTTTCTTATTTGAGGCTGGCAATAGTCATGAATTGGTAGAAAGAGTTATTTATTTTTATAAACTTACTGATAAACAACGAAATGCGATGAGATGGCAAGCCGTGAAGACGGCTGGTCGATATGATTCTGATGAAATTTCACGAGTGTTGATAAGTAAAATGAAAGAGATCTAAAGTCAAAGCAAATGATAGCTGAAAATAAAATCTGTTTTTTGAATCTTGATATTCAGCCTTTTACACAAAGTAGACTTTTGTGTGAGTTGAATGAGGGAGTTCTTTATACTCCCAATATTGACCACTTGGTAAAGCTCCAACATGATCGGGAATTTTATGAGAGCTATCGGCAAGCGGATTGGGTGGTGTCCGACAGTCGGATTTTGTATTGGATATCCCAACTGTTAAAACATCCGATACCTGAAGCTATTCCTGGTTCAAGTTTCTTTCCGGCATTTTACAATTATCATGCCAATGATCCTGGTTGCAGAATCTTTTTATTGGGTGCTGCTAAAGGAGTTGCTAATAAAGCAATGGAAAATATAAACAGGAAAGTAGGGAGGCAGATTGTTGTTGGTACTCATTCTCCGTCTTTTGGATTTGAGAAGAATGAAAAGGAATGCATGGAATTGATTGATATAGTAAATGCTTCCGGTGCAACTGTATTATTAGTGGGAGTTGGTGCTCCAAAACAAGAAAAGTGGATAGCTAAATATCGTAGTCAGATGTTCAATATAAAAATTTTTATGGCTCTTGGAGCAACTATCGACTTTGAAGCTGGTAATATTAAACGTGCTCCTATTTTATTCCAAAAAATGGCAATGGAGTGGTTTTATCGTTTTCTAAGAGAACCGAAACGCCTTTTTAGACGTTATTTTATAGATGATGTTTGTTTCTTTTATTACTTTGCTAAGCAATTATTGGGGCGTTATAAAGATCCTTTTGCATGATTCCATGAAAATCATGTAAAAGGAGAATTAAAGGTACATAGGGAGGAGAGAACTATATAAAAGGCACTCATATGATGTCTATTTAGTAGATAATGAATTATGTTTTGATGGGGAAATATTTGTATACTAGCAAGGTGTTAGTTTGTTTTTATAGTATAAATAAATTTCAATATGTAATAACTCACTCTAATTTGTGGTAGAATCTATAATAAATAAGAGCTAATTTAATGTACTCATATATGCTTTTATCAGTTATGGTTGATTGCTAACTGTATATAGGATGTGTCGTGTTGGAAGATTACAATGTCGTTTTATAATTATGTATGAAGATGTGAAAAAATTAGATTTAAATGGTATGGCAATAAGAAATGGTATAAAATAAAATGTTGAGATGTAATAAACACGTGAGTGTTTCGCATGTGAGATGAAAAAATGTAGGTCCCTAGCTTCATGCTGTAAAAAGCATGATTCTCCTACATTGTGGATTGGAAATAGCACGACGGTGCATTTCTAATCTACGCCCTGACATCGGAGGTTAAAGCCGATGTGAATTTCCCACTATATCAACTGTCTGTGAAGATCGTTGATATTTAAAAATGAATCACAAACTATAAATATAAAAGAATATGTAGGTCCCTAGATTCATGATGAACTCATGAAATCCCTACATGATGCGGGTTGGAAATAATACAGCGGTATATTTCTAACTTGACCCTCATATCGGTTTAAACGCTGATATGTATCTATATGTGAAATATACCAACTGTCTGTGAGGATCGTTGGTATATTGTATTTTAAGGGGTTGGTGTACAGAAGAAGTGAGCGTTATCAATGCAAATCTGATATTTTTTTGTAGCTTTGTAACAAAACTAACAGATATGGAAGATTTGCAAAAATTGTACCCAATTGGGATACAAACATTCTCTGAAATACAAGAAGGGAATTATCTTTATATTGATAAAACGGAATATGTTTATCGGATGACACATTCCTCTTCTAAATATATGTTTTTGAGCCGTCCTCGACGTTTTGGGAAGTCATTGCTGACTTCCACGCTACATAGCTATTTTTCCGGGCGCAAGGAATTGTTTCATGGGTTAGCTATAGAGAAACTGGAGAAAGAGTGGATAGAGTATCCGGTGCTCCATTTTGATATGAGTACTGCCAAACATGTAGATAAGGAACAATTGCTTCAGGAATTGAATTTGAAATTATTCAATTATGAAGAAATCTATGGAAAAATGGAGGAAGAGGTCAATCCTAATCAACGCTTGATGGGATTGATAAAACGTGCTTATGAACAAATTGGTAGGAAAGTAGTCGTGCTTATTGATGAATATGATGCTCCTTTGCTAGATGTGGCGCATGAACATGAAAATTTGGGTATATTGCGCAATATCATGCGTAATTTTTATAGTCCGTTAAAGGCTTGCGACCCTTATCTGCGTTATGTATTCCTGACTGGTATAACGAAGTTTTCTCAACTTAGTATTTTTAGTGAGCTGAATAATATTAAAAATATTAGTATGGATGAGCCTTATGCTGCTATTTGTGGCATTACAGAAGATGAGATGCTTATCCAAATGAGAGAGGATATAGATAACTTGGCTATAAAAATGGAGATTTCATCTGAAGAAGTAGTGCAGAAATTGAAAGAAAACTACGATGGTTATCATTTCACTTATCCATCTCCTGATATATATAACCCATTCAGTTTGCTTAATGCCTTTGCGGATGGAAAGTTTAATTCTTATTGGTTTGGTAGCGGTACGCCTACATATTTGATACAAATGCTGAAAAAATTCAATGTAGAACCTTCTGAAATCGGGAATAATCATGCAGAGGTTTCTGCCTTCGATGCTCCTACTGAAACAATGACTGATATTATCCCGTTATTATATCAGAGTGGTTATATCACGATAAAGGATTATGATAAAACTCTGGATTTGTATACACTGGATATTCCCAACAAGGAAGTGCGGTTGGGTTTGATGAAGAGTCTTTTGCCCAATTATGTCGCCAGCAAAACGCGGGAAACTACCACGATGGTGGCTTATCTCTCCCGTGATATTCGGAATGGTGATATGGATGCGGCGTTGCGTCGTCTGCAAACATTTTTGTCTACTATTCCTTACTGCGACAACACCCGATATGAGGGTCATTATCAACAGATGTTTTATATCATATTCAGTTTGTTGGGTAACTATGTTGATGTGGAAGTGCGTACTCCCCGCGGTCGTGTGGATATGGTATTGCGTACCAAGACTACCTTATATGTAATGGAATTGAAACTGGATAAGAATGCAAACGAAGCGATGGAACAAATTGACTTGAAGAATTATCCTGAACGCTTTGCTTTATGTGGATTGCCAATAGTGAAGGTTGCTGTTAGCTTTGACAGAGAACGTTGCACCATAGGAGAGTGGAAGATAGAATAGATGGTTAAAGAATACAAAAAAAGAGCAAACTTGCATGATTCCTAAATCTTTCCAGAATCTGTATCGTTATTTGCTGTATGAAACGAAAGTATAGTATTAACGCTAAAAGAATAACGATTATGAAGAAAATTCTATCTTTACTTGTGTTGGCTATTGTAGCCGTACAATTCTCATTCGCAAAAGATGTGATTACAAAAGACATGAATCAGTTACCGCTTCCGGCACGTAATTTTATCAATAGCAATTTTACGAAACCAGAGATTGCTCATATCAAGATTGATAAAGATATGATGGAGTCTACCAAGTATGAAGTGGTATTGATGGATGGTACGGAAATTGATTTTGATAGCAAGGGCAACTGGGAAGAGGTAAGTGCAAAGAAAGGACAGGTTGTTCCTGTTAGTATTATTCCGGGATTTGCTGTCAATTATTTGAAGTCTCATAATTTTGTAAATGAGGGAGTGACCAAAGTGGAACGTGACCGTAAAGGATATGAAATAGAATTGTCTACCGGACTTTCTTTCAAATTTGATAAGAAGGGAAAGTTTATCAAGGCTGATGATTAATTGAAGATTTGTGATAATAGACCTAAACAAGAAGATAGCTATGTGGAGATTTAAGTTTGGCGCTTGGGCAGTGGTATTGATGATGACTGCTCTTTTGTTTGGCGCATGTGATAATGACGATGATGATACTTTTGTTCCGCCCAGTAATATTACAGAAGCTTTAAAACAGGTATATCCGGCTGCCCAGAATGTAGAATGGGAGATGAAAGGTGCCTATTATGTAGCTGACTGTTGGGTAAGCAATGACGAACTGGAAGTCTGGTTTGATGCTAATGCCAATTGGGTGATGACGGAAAATGAACTGAATAGCATAGATCAGCTCGTACCGGCTGTTTACACCGCTTTCATGGATTCTAAATATAATGCATGGGTAGTGACGGATGTGTATGTGTTGACTTTTCCACAAAATCCGATGGAATCTGTGATTCAGGTGAAGCAAGGTAGTCAACGCTATGCGCTTTATTTCTCACAGGAAGGCGGATTGTTACATGAAAAAGATATTAGCAATGGAGATGATACAAATTGGCCGCCGACTGAATAGTTTTTAATCATAAAAATCAAAACGGGCTATTCCTTTCATAGAAATAGCCCGTTGTTTTTTATAATTACATTTGTTTATAATCCTTAGCTAATCCTCCTTCACTTGTTTCTTTGTAAAGTGATGGAAGGTCGTGTCCGGTCTGTTTCATTACTTGCACTACTTTATCGAAAGAGACACGGTGCATACCATCGGTGAAAGCTGAATAAAGATTTGCATCCAGCGCACGTGCGGCAGCGTATGCATTTCGTTCGATACAGGGAATTTGTACCAATCCGCATACCGGGTCGCAAGTCATTCCCAGATGGTGCTCCAATCCCATTTCTGCTGCATACTCAATTTGTGCCGGGCTACCTCCAAATAATTGATTGGCGGCAGCCGAAGCCATTGCGCAGGCGACGCCTACTTCTCCCTGGCAACCTACTTCTGCTCCGGAAATAGATGCATTGAATTTGACAATGTTGCCAAACAATCCGGCAGTGGCTAATGCACGTAGAATGCGCATATCACTGAAATCACGGCTTTTCTGGAGATGATATAGTACGGCAGGCATCACTCCGCAGGAACCACAGGTAGGAGCGGTCACTATTTTTCCACCGGAAGCATTTTCCTCACTTACTGCCAAAGCATAAGAAAAGACAAGTCCTCTGGATTGCAGGGATTGTTTGTATCCGGTAGCACGTATATAGTAGGTGGAGGCTTTTCGTCTAAGATTTAGTGGGCCGGGAAGTACTCCTTCCGCTTCCAGTCCACGGTGAATGGCATCTTTCATGGTGCCCCATACTTCAGCCAGGTAATCCCATATATCTTCTTCCTCACATTCCTTCACGTATTCCCAATAACTTTTTCCGGTATCCTCACACCATTGGAGTATTTCGGTCATGTTTTCCATGCCATATACATCGGGGCTTTCGATAGTTGGATTATCATTATTTTCTGCCAGTGCACCGCCACCAATACTGTAAACAGTCCAGTTCTCAAGCACTTTATTATTGTTATCCAAAGCCGCAAATGTCATTCCGTTCGGATGGAACGGTAGAAAGACTTTGGGTTGCCATACAATTTCTACTGGTGCAGTGGGCTGTAAGGTGTCTATAATGGCTACATCCGTCATGTGTCCTTTACCGGTAGCGGCTAAACTGCCGTAAAGGGTGACTTTAAAAGATGCAGCATCCTGATGACGTTCCAAAAACATTTCGGCAGCTTTGCGCGGTCCCATAGTGTGGCTACTGGAAGGTCCTGTGCCTATCCTGTATAGCTCTTTAATCGATTTCATGACTGATGATGTGTTTTTGTTAATACCATTTCTTTTTTCTGAAGTACAAATATACAATAATACCGATAATTGCCATTACAATCCAGGCAAATAAATACCCGTACTGCCATTCCAGTTCCGGCATCCATTTGTAATTCATTCCCCATACTCCAACCAGAAATGTCAAAGGAATGAAAATTGTGGATACGATGGTCAGTCTCTTCATGATATCGTTCATACGCAAATCATTGTTGGAGATATAAAGATCGACTAATGAAGAAAGGGTTTCCCGACAGATTTCGATGGTTTGTAATACAAATTGTAGGTGGTCGTTTACATCATTGAAAAAGGCGCGGTTCACTTTATGGATGAGCTGGTTTTCTGCCCTCAGTAGCTTTATATATTGTTCTTTCAAGGGGAGGATTGCTTTTTTCATTAGCATATATTGGCGTCGTAATGCCTGAATCTGGATACCGATGTCATCTCCGTTGGTGATAGTAAGCAGTTCCTCTTCCAAATCTTCGAGTGCGTCATCGATGGAAGAGATGGTTGAAATATAGTTTCCCATCACGCTGTTGAGCAGTACGCTAAGCAGATAATCTGTTTGACGACTGCGTATCTTCAGGACATCATTACGCAAGGCGGAACTGATATCATCGAAGAAATCAGTTTCTTTTTCGAGGAAAGTCAGTACATAATTATTTCCTATGATAAGGCAGACTTGCTGTTGGAGCAGTTCGTCCAATTCATTTTCTTCTTTATGTTCGTTCGGATAGAATATCTTTAAGATCAGGACAATGTATTTATCATGCTCTTCTATCTTGGTCGGATGATCCGCATTTAATATATCCTGTAAGACAAGGAAGTCTATTTCGAAATGACTGCAGATTTCCCGGATAGTTTCTGTATTTTTCATTCCGTGTATCTGTAGCCAATTGATTTGATCATTGTTTAGCGTACCTTTGATGGCCTGAAAAGTATCACTAGAGCTTTCCTGTATCTCGGTAGCATTGTAAGTACAAAGATGTAAATGGGTAGGAGTAAGACTTTCTCCTGTGTAAATAAGCTTTTCGCTTAACAGATTATTCTTCATGCTTTATTCTCGTTTTAGAAAACCACTGTAACAAAGGTAGTGGTTTTCTAAATGAGAACAAGTTCTTTGAACGTTTTGTTTACGTGTTAGTCAAAATCGACTACTGTGATTCCGGCACCACCAAACTGCACATGTTCGTCGGCATAGTGGCTAACTCCCGGTACGGTGGCCAGATATTGGCGGATAAGTGTACGAAGTATTCCCGTTCCTGTGCCGTGAAGGATACGTACACGATCCATGCCGACTAATATGGCGTCATCAATAAAATAGGTGACTGCCTGTAAGGCTTCGTCTCCACGCATTCCGCGTACATCAATATCCTGTTTGAAGCTAAGCTTTTTTTCATACATCTGATCGTGTGTCTGGCTGCTGACAAAGGTGCTTTTAGCAATCCCTTCCGTCTTGGGCATATGATTGACACGTTCCAAACGGTCTGTTTTTACGGTCGTTTTTATGCTTCCAAAGGCAACAGTCGCATTTTTACCACTGATTTCCATCACTTGGCCGACGCTTGTCTGTCCTTTGATTTTTACATTCTCTCCTACTGCAATCGGCACTATTTTAGGGGCACTTGATGGAGAAGAGACTACAGCTTTCGGTTCGCTCTTCTTGTTTTTCTTCCGCTCTTGCTTCTCCTTTAGTTTCTCCATTTTTTTTGCAATCTTCTCTTCATGCTCTTTAGATGCCAGTGCATCCAGAGAAGTACGGAAGTCTGTCAGTTCCTGACGTGCCTGGCGTGTCTTTTCCTTTTCGGCTTGTGCTTCCTTTATCGTACGAATCGTATTTTCAATGCGTGCATTGGATTCCTGAAGCATGCGTTCCGCTTCTTCTTTTGCTTGCCGGATAATCTCTTTCCGGGATTTTTGCAATTCTTCCATCTCTGCCTGGTAACGGGCAATGGTTTCTTCCATGTGCTTTTCCCGTTGACGGATGGTTTGACGTTTTCCTTCCCAGTAACGCTTGTCGCGCACAATGTCCTGAAGGTATTTGTCTGCATTGATATATTCGCTTCCTACGATTTCCGAAGCATCTGCGATGACATCTTCCGGTAGTCCGATTTTTCGTGCAATTTCTACGGCGAACGAACTTCCCGGATTTCCGATTTGTAATTGGAAAAGTGCTTGCATGAGATGACGGTCGTAAAGCATGGCTCCGTTTACTACTCCTTCATGATCTTCGGCAAAATGTTTCAGATTCTGGTAGTGGGTAGTGATGACTCCGAATGTTCCTTTCTGGTTGAAACGTTTCAGTACAGCTTCGGCAATAGCACCTCCGATTTGCGGCTCCGTACCTCCACCGAACTCGTCAATCAGGATGAGGCTCCGTTCGTTACAGCTCTTCATCATGATTTTCATATTGGTCAAGTGAGAAGAGTAGGTACTCAAATCATCTTCAATAGATTGTTCGTCACCAATATCGATAAAGATGCTGCTGAATATGCCGGCATGACTACGTTCGTGCAAGGGAATCAGCATACCGCATTGCAGCATATATTGCAGCAAACCGACTGTTTTCAAACAGACGGACTTACCTCCGGCGTTCGGTCCGGATATGATAAGGATACGTTGTTTCTGATTAAGTTCTATATCCAGTGGTACGACTTTCTTTCCATGTTTAGCTAGTGAAAGTTGTAATAAAGGATGCACGGCCATCGTCCAATCCAGTAGTTGCTCATTCTCGACGGCGGGTTTCAGACTATTGGTCTGTATGGCGAAGTAACTTTTCGCACGAATAAAATCTATCTCTGCCAGAAATTCGTATGATTGAAGAATTTCCGGGATAGATGGACGGAGAATGTTTGAGAACTCGGTAAGGATGCGAATGATCTCACGTCGTTCATCGCCTTCGAGTTCGCGGATGCGGTTGTTGGCTTCTACCACTTCCGCCGGTTCTATAAACACTGTTTTTCCGCTGGCGGATTCATCGTGTACGATACCTTTGATTTTTCGCTTGAGTCCGGGGGCAACCGGGATCACCAGACGTCCGTCACGCATGGTGGGAGCTACATCTTTGTCCACGTAACCTTCGGACTGTGCGCTACGCAGGATGCTGTTTAACGAGCGGGAAATATTTCCCATCGTACTGGCAAGTTCGCGACGTATGCGGGCTAATTCGGTAGAGGCATTGTCCTTGATTTTCCCATATTTGTTAAGGATGCCGTCTATTTTTCCTATCAGTTGCGGGAACACGGCAATATCTCCTGCCAGTCGTTTCAGGCTGGGGTAGGGGGTGTTGTTCTCTTCTTCATCTTCATTCCGATGCAGAAAGCGTACGATGTCACGGATGGTTTCTAATGAACGGCGTAGGTCAAATAGTTCTTGTTCGTCCAAATACATTCCTTCTATCCGCACGCGTTTTAACGAAGGACGGACATCAAAGAAAAATTGATCGGGAAATCCGTCCTCTTCCTGGATGATGCGGACAAACTCTGTTACTTGGTTTAATTTCTCTTCAACCTCTTCATGTTGCTCGGAAAAGTTCATGTCTGTAACTCTTTCTTCGCCTAAAGTACTGAGGCACTTATCTTTTAGTAACTGTCTTATCTGGTCGAATCCTATCTTTTGCTCAAAGTTTTGAGGGTATATCATATTTCTGTTCTTACTAATGAACTGCAAAAATACGATTTATTCGCGAAAAAAATATCAGAATGTTTGCAGATTTAAAAATGATTCGTACCTTTGCACCGCTTTCAACGGAAAGCACTTCTGATAAAGGAGTTTTGGAGAGGTGGCAGAGTGGTCGATTGCGGCGGTCTTGAAAACCGTTGTACCGCGAGGTACCCGGGGTTCGAATCCCTGTCTCTCCGCAGAACCTACTGGACAAAAAAGGACAGTAAGAGGACAAAAACCTACAAATCAGCGATTTGTAGGTTTTTTTATTGCCTATAAGTCTTGTTTCCAAGACAACAAAAGGACTTGAAAAGACATAGTTTCGTTACTAAATCGTTACCTATTCCCTACCGGACAAAAACGGTAACGATTTGTCCGAAAATGACCGCAGGAAGTCCGAATTTGTCCACCGTCTAAATATCTCACATTTAAAGTGTTATCATTAGTTTTGTAACTTAAAAAATGTGAGGTTATGAAGAGTACATTCAAAGTCCTTTTCTATTTAAAGAAAGGTTCTGAAAAGAAGAACGGCGAGGTTATGATTATGGCAAGAATTACCATTGACGGTAAGTTATGCCAGTTTAGTACGAAACAAAGCATCCTGCCCGAAAACTGGAATATAGCAGCGGGAAAAGCCAAAGGTAAAGATGCAGGCAAAATAAATGCCTTATTAGAGGATATAAAAGCATCCCTGAATAATATCTACCACGAACAACAACGGCGTGATAACTATGTGACAGCCGAAAAGGTGAAAAATGAATTTTTGGGACACAGTGAAAAACACGAAACCATTTTAAACCTTTTCAAAAAGCACAATGACGATGTTAAGCAGTTGGTCGGCATATCTAAGACGATTGCCACCTATCGTAAATATGAAGTGACCCGCCGCCACCTTGCCGAGTTTATCCAAAGCAAGTACAATATATCGGATATTGCCATCAATGAAATCACCCCGATGTTTATTACAGACTTCGAGTTGTATTTGCGTACCACCTGTAAATGTGGTTATAATACGACTGCCAAGTTTTTGCAGTTCTTCAAACGCATTATCTTGATAGCCCGTAATAACGGCATCCTGATAGGCGACCCGTTCGCCAATTATAAAATCCGTTTGGAGAAAGTAGATAGGGGGTATTTGTCAGAGGATGAAATTAAAATCATCCTTAAAAAGAAGATGGTTTCCGAACGGTTGGAAAACGTCAGGGACTTGTTTATCTTTTCCTGTTTCACTGGTTTGGCTTATGTTGATGTTGCCAACCTTACCCAAGAGAATATACGCAAATCATTTGACGGCAAGTTATGGATAATTACCAAACGCCAAAAGACCAATACGGACGTAAATGTTCCTTTACTGGATATTCCTAAAATGATATTGAAGAAATATAAAGGCAAGCTGCCGAACGGTAAGGTACTTCCGGTAGTCAGCAATCAAAAACTTAATGCGTATTTGAAAGAAATAGCGGACGTTTGCGGGATTAAAAAGAACTTGACATTTCACCTTGCAAGACACACATTCGCCACCACAACCACGCTTGCAAAGGGTGTTCCCATCGAAACGGTCAGCAAAATGTTGGGACACACCAATATAGAAACCACGCAAATTTACGCCCGCATTACCAATAATAAGATAGGTAACGATATGCAGGGACTTGATAAGAAATTTGTCGGTATCGAGAAGATTTATAAAGAAGCCCTATAACCATTTAAACAAGGAACTTGCCGTTAAAACGGCAGGTTCTCTACCTTATTATTACTCACTTTTAAAACAAATAAGCACATGAAAAAACAGTATCATAAAGAGTATCTGACCCGTGAAGAACTAACCGTCTTTTTAAAGGCTAAACTTTCTTCCGAACATCTTGAAAAAGTCCGTGATGTTTTTGTATTCTCCTGCTTCACCGGGCTGGTTTATGAAGATTTAAAAAAGCTACGTGCAGAGCAACTTATGACGTTACCCAGTGGTAGCCACTATTTGCGAATATATGTTCCTATGACCCGTTTTCCCCGTACTATTCCCCTGTTGGATATTCCCTATAAAATAATTGAGAAATACAAAGGGCAACAAGAGGACGGCGGGTTGTTTCCGCTTTTTCCTTTGCCTGTAATGAATATTCGGTTACGGGAAATAGCTTCTGAATGTGGCATAAACAAAACTATCACCACTTTTTCAGCCCGCCGGACGTTTGCCACCACGATAGCTTCGGAAAACGGTATTCCCCTTGAAACCGCAGCCAAAATATTGGGGCATAGCCTTTTGAAAAGTACGCTTTCAGTCACTTACTTTACGAAAAACAAGATAGCCAGTGATATGTCCGCTATTTCCGGGCAATTCAAAGATATGGAAACCATGTTTAATTTATAAATAATAGAATTATGGACTTACAAATCATTCAGAACAAAATTTTTGAAATCAGGGGTTACCGTGTAATGCTTGACTTTCATTTGGCAGAACTTTACGGAGTACAGACAAAAGCCTTGAAACAGGCAGTAAAGCGTAACGAAAAACGTTTCCCGCCCGACTTCCGTTTTACCATGACGAAAGAGGAATGGGACGAACTGGTCACAAATTGTGACCAGTTGCCGGAGAGCTTGAAACACAGCTATATACTTCCCGATTGTTTCACGGAACAGGGGGTTGCTATGCTTAGCAGCGTGTTGCGCAGTCAGACCGCCATAGACGTGAATATATCCATCATGCGGGCGTTTGTCCTTATGCGCCAAATGGTAATCGGCTACGAAGAATTGCTGAAACGTATCGAGGAACTGGAAGTAAGTACGGATGCACAATTTAATGAAATCTACCAAGCCCTTACCCAGTTGTTAAGCCAGTCCCAACAGCAGAAAGAACGCCGTCCTATTGGCTTTAGATAATGAATAGATTGAAATATTCCCATCAGGATAGCGGGCATACGTCCCGCTATCCTTTTTTCTCCGGCACATTTTCCAAAATCCCCGCCGTTGCTGCACAAAAGTTTATCCACTTGCGGGGCTTTTCAAAAAAGAGCCTATGAAAACCCGCACAAGCCTATCGTAAGATAAACTGACGATACACTTGTCTTTGCCGCCCGCATTTTCCCATTTTATAAAATAAGTTCCCATCAGGAACTTTCCCTACAAAATATAGATTAGACCTTTTACCTGTTCCTCTTAATGTAAATCTTCCTCTTTAGCAGTCCCCCAGCCGGGACAGTCGTTTTTATCATTTCAATAGGCAAAGGTAGTTACGTGTTCTTCACGACTTTGCAAGTTCGAGCCTTTCAGGTTTGGCAAAAAATCTTCCCTGCGCCCGCTGGTTGCGAGGTATTTTTTGCCAAAAACTTGCAAAGTCTAAACACTACCCTTTTACGCCTATGTGAAACGAAAACGACCGACCCGACCGGAAGACGCATAAAAAAAAAGTCGGATTTACGAGAAACAGGAAAAAGGTTATGAAACTCAACTCCCTCACCTCTCAAATCCGCATAAACTTAAAAAAATTACAATCATGGAAGCAACGACATTATCAGCAGCAAGAGTTTATGTAGGCACATACGGCAAGTACAATGCAGGTTCACTTTTTGGCGAGTGGCTCGACCTTTCGGACTATTCGGACAAGGAAGAATTTTACGATGCCTGCCGGGAATTGCACAAGGACGAAGAAGATGCCGAATTTATGTTTCAGGACTGGGAGAACGTGCCGGAGAACTTAATCGGCGAAAGCTGGCTTTCGGAAAACTTTTTCGCTTTGCGTGATGCGGTGGAAGATTTAGGCGACACCGAGCAGGAAGCCTTTTTCGTGTGGTGCAACTATAAAAGCCATGATTTGGGCGAGGAAGATGCGGACGACCTTGTACGTGATTTCCGGGACGAGTATCAGGGACAATATGACGATGAAGAAGATTTCGCCTATGAAATTATAGAAGAATGTTACGACCTGCCGGAGTTCGCAAAGACTTATTTCGATTATGAAAAATTCGCCCGTGATTTATTCATGTGTGATTACTGGATGGACGAGGGTTTTGTATTCCGTGCGGCTTAAATACTAATCAGGGCGGGGATAATACCCCGCCCGTAATACTCAAAATAATGGAAAGGAAAAGGTTTTATAAGTTGGTTCTACGGCTTGCATTGCTTTGGGTAGTGTACCATATTACAGGCATCGGGACGGCTACCGCTTTATTTTTCGGCTTTTATGCGGCTTGTTTCCTGCTTCGGGTTTGTTTATCCTTATTTTACGGGCTTTGCGTGGCGTTCCTTTTCCTTTTGTTGCTTTCCTTACTGATTTTATAACGATTAAAAATAGAACATCATGCAATCACTTAACAAAAACGGGGTGAGTATCACCCAAACACCGGGAGAAGAAAAATACGTGAAATGTTGCTTGGGCGCATTCAGGGGACAAATTTATTATCAATATGACTACCGCCACACGGACGGCGAACTTTTCAGTACGTTGGCTAAAACGCTTGACGAGTGCCGCCGCCAGCGGGATAAGTGGATAGAGAAGAAAATGCAAAGTGATAATAAATAAAATTTAGGGACATGAAAACGACAGAAGTAAACAAAGCACTTATCGGTAGGCGTTGCGAGTGTATTTTTACGGGTTTGATGGTAACGGGCGTTATTGAGGACACCCAAGAGGACAAATATACAGCAGGCGTGAAAGTACGTTTCGACACGCCGCACCAGTGGGGAGATGATTTATACCACGATGTATGGGCGTGGGGACGCAAAACAGACGATTTCGGGACGTTGCACCACTTGAAATTATTACCTGATAAAGCAGATTATCAGACAATGGTAATAATATTCGGTGAACCGATTAGCCGGATAGATACCCTTTTCAGTAATGATGTAACGGCGTGGGGTGTTTCTTCCCTGCAAGGTTGGGTAAATAGTTATGAAAGTACCCGTTTCACCCCCATAGACGAAGAAACGGCGGTTATAACGAGCGAATATAACATGGATTGTGTGAAAGAATGGTTACAGAGAAATGTGCTGATAAAAAGCCTTAAAATCAGTTGAGAAGAACGGCGGCGGTTTGCCGCCCGCTACTTTCTTTCGGTGAGCCGTTGGCGGAAAAGAAAGATAGCAAAGAAACCGTTTATGTTCCCTGTCCTTAAATGCAAAAATCCGCCGAGAACAACCGACGGATTTTTGTTATAGTACCACCCTTTGGTGGTTTATTTTAGTTCCCTGCCCCATAGTTCCACATCAGTGGGTGCATTACGCAAACTGTAAATCGAGCAGAGCCAAGACACCATCAGAAAGGCGGAATAGATATATGCCGCTGTTTTCATTCTTCCTTGTCATTGTCATTATTGAAACTGAATGTCAGTTGTACCAACTGCCCGAAACTGTCCTGCACATACACGTCAATAGTCTGCTGGTCGGTCGATGCGGAGGTATAATAAAGCCGGAATGTTTCTTTCTCCAGCGGGTAGAAATCATTCGGTAAAAATACCGTGCCGTTATCCATTTTCAAAGCCCCTTTTCCGTCCGGCTGAAAATACCGTATTTGGTAGGTTGTCGGCAGGTAACGCCCATCCCTAACCAACTGGCAGCGAATTTCCGCCGTTTCCCCGACTTTCAGTTTTTTGGGTACGGGTAGCGTTTCGATGCTGAACGGGTACGCCTGCTGAATATCCAAGCTGTCATTACAGGCAGTGACAAGTACAAGGGCGGCCACGATGTAGCAGCCCATAATGATTTTATATGTTACATTCTTCATATCCATTGTTATATAGCGGTTAGTTGATGATAAATTTTACTCCTACGCCTACCTGCGTGTGAAACTTGCCGATGTCCGAGCCGAACAACGTCCGTTCCCTTGCATTCAGGAGAAGTACCACCCGGTCAGTTAGGTAGGCTTCCAGTTCCAGCGTTAAAGCCCCGCCGTACACAAAACAATCCTTATCCAGCAATGTAGAACCATCCGGCAATATCTTTTTGTCCCGGTTGCTCGTTTCGTACCCGGCGAGTGCCGACAATCCCAGCGAAAGGAAAAAGGTTTTCCGCCTGTCTGAAAGGAAGTTCAGGTAATAGCCGCCCTCTGCGGTAAACTGCTGTACAGGTATTTTTATGTCCTTATAATTGTACCGTTTTTCGAGGTATTCCCCGCCGAAAAACCAGCGATTTGCATTTTTAGTGTAAACGCTGTATGCAACCCCGATGTGGTAAGCAAAATCCGTGTTATCGTTCCAGTGTACGCCGTCCGCCATTCCTGCCGTAACCTGCAAGGCTTTCATTCCCGGCAGATACCTTTGTGCGTGTGCCTGGTTAAAAGTCAGGCACAACGCAAAAAGGGTCATAATGATTAAAGACCGTTTCATCCTTATTTGATTTTAAGTTCGTTAATCACTTCGGCGTTCACGATGTCGGCGTTCTCCACCCGGATAACCTGATGTCGTCCGCCGTTTTTCTCGTAGAGTTCCACCAGTAGCAATTTGTCGTCCGGTATAGTGAATTTCGGCAGGGCGTACACCGTGCGGACAACGCTTTTCCCGGCAACTTCTATTACTTCGTTATAGCTGCGTACCGCATCCAATACCGTTTCCTGAATAGCCGTTCTTTTAGGAACTTTTTTGTCCACTATTTTAAACTTGATAAAATCCGTATCAAACGGCACGTTTGAACTGTTCTTCGTTTGGGTATGTACATATAACATTCCGTTGTAGGTATAAATTCCCTTGATTAAAAACTGGATGCCGAAACGTTTGCTACCTAAATGCCGTATCTTGCGGTCGTTATTCTTGTAGATACTCTGCATTATCAGCTTTACCAACAACGGGCTTTCGTTCCCCAGTTCCCGGAAATAAATGTTCATTCGGGTATGCGAGAAATCGGACGTATCTTCATTTTCTAAGAAGTCTTTCATTTCAATGTTCAGCAGTTCCGGTTCACGGGCATATTTCGCATTAAAGGAATAAAAACTGCCATCTTCACAAATCACGCTGAAATTAGTTTCACCCGGAAAGCCCTCTGTCGTGGCTTTCACCCGGATAACATTTTCCGCCCCGTCCGCTTTTCCGGCTATGATATGGTTGCTTCCCAAATCCACGTAACGCACGGCAGACGGGAAAATAATATGTACCGTTTTGGCGAATGTAATTTCCACGCCGTAGGGTGTTACCATTTGTCGGTAGGGTAATTTCCGGGTTATCCCCTGATACAAGTTGTTGCCTGCTACATATTGCACCGTGTCGGTAGTTTGTGCTTTTACAGTTACTACGCCCAGCAAAAGGGCGAACATTACAAAAATCTTTTTCATTTCTAATTGGAATTTTAGTGGTTAAATAATTATTGTTGTTTGGCATACAGCATGACTTTATAGCCTGCTTTCAGCTTTACTTTTACAGTCCTGAACTTTTTCGCAAGATAACCGGACGTACCTTGTAACAAGCCCCTTGTCACATCCATTGCCACTTGCTGCCCGGCACTACGGGCAAAAGAAATACTTGTTCCCAGCCCGCTGCCTATGTTTGCCATAGCTTCGTTAAAGGCTTCCTGTTCCATTGAGGACGGAACGGACAAACCTTTTTGCCCGTCCGTGTCAAACACGGCAAGTTCTACCGGAATAATGTTTCCGGCATACTCTATCGAGGACACCAGCACGTCCAGCCTTTCGCCCTGTACTTTTACCGTCCCCGATACGACCGTGTTTTTGGCTACCAGTATGCTTCCGGCTTGCAAGGGTTCGAGCAGTCGTAGTTTAACCGTCTGTCCGTCTGTCAGGGTTTGGTCTTGGTGTATGCAGGCAGCTATCGTGTTCTTTCCCATTGCGTAACCCGTACCAACTGCCGTATTGAAACCGTAGTTCCGGTTTTGGCTGTATGCCTGTATAAATTCTACATCGTTCATCGGCTGCTGCAATCCGGAAACGGTGTTTTCCCGTACTGCCTGTACCGGGTAAGCCTGCGGTTTTTGGGTGATTGTCCCGGCTGGTGCAACCTGCGCCACCTGCCCGTTTTGTTCCCCGTTCAGGTTATATTTTGCTGCCAGTTCATACGATTTTTCCAATATTGCCATTTGGTCGTCCACTCCGATGGAAGCCTTTTCTTTATCTTCCAGTTTTGCCGTCAGTTCCTCTACCTGCCGTTTAAGTTCTTCTTTTTCCTTATCTTCTTTGGGCGTTTCGTAGAATGTACTTAACTGCTGGTTGATATTCCGGTAGGCATCGGCGGAAGCCCTGACGGATGAACTGCCACCCCGGTAGGCAGAACCGCCGGGATTTTGCGGTTCTTCTTCGCTTTCCGGTATCAGTTCCAATTCCGCCGCTTCCTGCTGGTCGCCCAGCGTGAAACCGAAATCCTGCAAGGTTTTCATTTTCTCCCGTTGCTTCCGTTCCAGTTGCGCGGCTTCGTAGGCTTTCTGTTTATCGGCTATTATTCCGTCCTCTGTCGGCAGTGGAATATCGGCATTGAAGCCGCCCACTTCTTCCCGTTTCATCCCGTCATTCGAGGACGGCGCAAAAATCAGGTACATACAGCCTGCAAAGGCAAGAAACATCAGGGGAAAAACAATCATTTTCTTTCGTTGTTGCGCCTGCTGCGGGGTCAGTTCCCGTTTGGGCTTTTCTTCTTTTAAGGGTCTGCCGTCCGTTTCCGGTACGGTTGTTCCCGTTTCATTCTTCTGTACTTCTTCCATCGTTCGGATAATTTAAAGGGTTGATACTGTCGTTTGTCTGCTGTAAGGGCAACTGCCTGATATGTTCGATTTGTAACCGCTGCCCGTCCCGTTTTCCGATATTGTAAATAGAGGACACGGTTATATAGATGGACATACCGCCGAAGAACACAAACATAAGGAGTATAACAGTCAGCCTTTTTCCCGGCGTGATACGCCCGCACATTTGGCGCAATTTGTCGTCCGCCCAATCCTGCACCTTTTCGATGTAATTCTTTTTCACTTTCATACTTTTACCGTTTAAGTGTTTGCAAATCCTTGTTTTCCATAATGGTGAACGCTTCCATGATAAAGCCGTGCGGGTTATTGTCGCTGCGGGTAGCGTTCAGCAACCGGCACGAAGTAATAAGACTTCGCACTGTCAGGCTGCTTTCCCTGATAATCATTTGTCGGGCATAGGTATTGACCCGGTAAGGGTACTGGTTGAAATCGCATTTTATACTGTCAATTTCCACCGTTTGATTAATATTCCCGCTAATCACCCGGTTGTAATATCCTTTTTCCGCCAAGTCTTTGTAATAATTAAAGGCACTCTTATCGGCAAGGAAAAGCGAGCGTTTGACGTTGCTTTCGATGGCATCCTTATCGGGGGACAACGTGAAGAACAGTTCATGAAAACGTTTCACGTGTGATTTGGCTTCCACGGGTCTGTTTTGCGCCATATCCTGCGAAAGTGCCAGCATCAGGCTTTTACCGTTATCCAAAACGTATATTTTCTGCCGTTGTGCTTCGGCGAAGCTGTAAGAGTTCCACACGGCAAAGCCCGTTATCAGGGCGCACAGGCATATAAATACCAGCGCAAAAAGCCTAATTTGCCGGAAACTCGTTTCGATGTTCGTTAAACTTTTAAATTCCATCCTTTTATTGTTTTAATGATGATAGTTCTTTTTTATTTCAGTAGTTTTCCGGCAATCTTCCCGGTAGCTGCACCTGCCGCCGCACCAGCGAGTACGCCCGCTTTGGTTATATTCCGGTTGTAACCGCTTGTCCCGCCAGCCGACACAATCCAACCCGCCACGGTAGGAATGGTAAAGTAGCCCACGATGCCGATAATCATAAAGATGATATATACCGAATTGCTTCCGTCCGGTATGAAATTCGGGTCTGAAAGTTCCTCAATGTCCCTTTGCAGCATCAGTGTTTGTATGCGTGCCAGCACACTGCTGAACAAATCTGCCACGGGTAGCCACAAGTAAATCGAGATATAACGTGTTATCCACTGGGTCAGCGTGCTTTGGAAACCGTCATAAACGGAAATCGCAAACGCCAGCGGACCCAGTATAGACAACACGATTAAAAAGAACGTGCGTAGCGTGTCGATAATCAAAGCCGCCGCCTGAAACATCAGTTCCAGCAGTTCCCTGAACCAGTCCCGGACTGATTTTTTTATATCGTATGCCGCCCTATCCATATACATTCCCGTCATGGTAATCATGTCGGAGGGCGACCACCCCAGTTCTTCCAGTTGCCGGTCAAATTCTTCATCCGAAGCAAGGTAAGCCGTTTCCGGGTTTCGCATCAGGGCTTCATATTCCAGTTTGTCTTTCTGCTGTCGATATTCGTTCATATCGAATGTCTGCGTTTGGAGCAGGTCGTTACAGCCCCGGACAACCGGGGAAAGCACGGTGTTGATAGTCCCCAGTACGAATGTCGGGAAAAACATGATACACAGTCCCAGCGCAAAGGGACGCAGAAGCGGGTACACGTCTATGGGTTCGGCACGTGCGAGCGACTGCCACACTTTTGCCGCCACGTAAAACAAAGCCCCCAATCCGGCAATACCTTTCGCAACCCCGGTCATGTTGCTGCACAAGGGCATCATTTCATCATACAACGCCCTTAAAATCTGGTGCAGGTTGTCAAATTCGATAGCTGCTAATAACATAGGCATTTCTTTATCTTTATGTTACCAATAGCGTTCATCCGCCGAGCCGTAAAGAGCCATTACCCGGTCTGTATCGTTCTTCTTTTTTGCCCGCAGGTAGGAAACGGAAATATTTTTGCGGGTATAGTAGTTCACAAGATTGCGGTAATTCAGCAGGCTGGTATATGCCCGGTCAATCAGGGCGAGCCGTTCGGCATCGGTCATTGACATACCGCTGATGTTTACCACGTTTTTTAAATCCTGCAATACGTCTGCACTTTCTTCCAGTAATTTGGCATATCCGAAAGATATAGCGGTAAGTTCCTGCGGCGTATAATTTTTGTCGGACATCATTTTCTGAAAGTTGGTAACATAGATTTCCGATATTTCCGCTACCATCAGGATGCTTTTCTGTACTTTCTTTCCGCCCTTGACAATATCGTGTACTTTTTTCAGGGCATCGTAGTATTCTTTTCCCTGCTGGAAAATCTTCTGCGTTTCCTTGAAATTGCTCATTACATTGTTTGCCGTAGTGGACGTTTGTACTATCTGTTTGGCGGTATTGATGATACCTTGCGCCAAATTAGACGGGTCTGTAACGACCCATTGGGCGGAAGCCCTGCCGAAGCAGGACAGGCACACCGCCGTCAGGATAAATAATTTTATTTTCATACATTTACTGTTTTAATGATTTGTCACTTCTTTGGTATTCTCCACTGGGAGAAAGGGTAATCCGGTCGGTTTTGCCGTCATAGGTCAACACTACCGCAAAGCCCGTGTCGATGTACAGGCATCCGTCCGTTTGCCGGACGGCGTAGGTGTTTGTCAGTTCCCTGCCCCGGACTTTTACCGTGCGGGTGACCTTATATTGCCCGTTATCGTTCCAAAGGGCAAAAACGGTATTTCCGCTTTTGCTTACCCATTCGCCCCGCATCCGTTCCAGTTCTTTTTGTGTGTTGTCCTCGCAGGCTGCCATCGACAGCAGGCAGGCACACAGCAATACCGGAAACAATCTTTTGAACCGTTTCATCTTGTTATCTTTTAGGTGGTTGTTTTATCGGGGTTTCTTTTACTTTCAGCAAGGCGTTTTATCGCCAGTTCGAGATTTCCGCCCAGCTTATCGGCGAGGGTGAACAGTTCCATTTTTTCGCTTTCTTCCGTTGTGTACGTGTAGTATTCTTCCAAACTAACTTCTGTTGCGTACACTGCCGACTGCGTGCCGCCCAGCGAAAAGAAAACTTCCTTGTACTTTCGTCCGGGATGGTTTGCCATGTTGATGGAAAGTATTTGCGCACGTTCCTTATCCGTCAGTCCCAGCAGGTTTTGGATGCTGTCGAATTTATTCAGGTATTTGCGCTGGTCTAACAAGATTTTACAATCGCTGTTGTTAATGATACTTTCTTTGACAACGGGCGAAGAAATTATGTCTTCGACTTCTTGGGTGACTACAATCGCTTCCCCAAAATATTTGCGGACAGTTTTGTATAAATATTTTATGTAGTCCGCCATATTTGCACTTGCAATCGCTTTCCACGCTTCCTCGATTAATATCAACTTTCGGATGCCTTTTAACCTGCGCATTTTGTTTATGAAGGCTTCCATTATGATAATGGTTGTAATCGGGAATAAGATTTTGTGGTCTTTGATATTGTCCAACTCAAAGACTATAAAGCGTTTGTGCAGCAAATCCAGTTCTTTGTCGGAGTTTAGCAGGTAATCATATTCGCCACCCCGGTAGTAGGGTTCGAGGACATTCAGGAAACCGTCTATATCGAAGTCCTTTTCCCGGACGTTCTTTTCTGCCAGCTTTTGGCGGTAGTCGTCCCGTACATACTCATAAAAGGTATTAAAACAGGGCTTAACCGCCCGGTTGCTGGTAATCCGTTCGATATAGGCACTTACAGCGTTGGACAGGGCGACTTCTTCCGAACGTGTCGGTGCTTCATCATCCCTTTTCCACAGGGTAAGTATCAACGTCTTGATGCTTTCCTTTTTTTCGATGTCGAAAATGCCATCTTCCACGTAAAACGGGTTAAAGGCTATCGGGTTTTCGTTGGTATAGGTGAAGTAAACCCCATCTTCCCCGTGTGTGCGGTTGTGTATCAACTGGCACAACCCCAAATAACTGTTACCCGTGTCCACCAAAAGCACGTGCGCCCCTTGCTCGTAATATTGCCTTACCATGTGATTGGTGAAGAAACTTTTGCCGCTACCACTCGGCCCCAAAATAAATTTGTTGCGATTGGTCGTAATACCTTTTTTCATGGGCAGGTCTGAAATGTCGATGTGCAGCGGCTTTCCGCTTACCCTGTCCACCATCTTGATGCCGAACGGCGACAACGAACTTTTGTAATTTGTTTCTTCGGTGAAGAAACATAGAGCCTGCCCTAAAAAAGTGTAGAAACTTTCTTCCGCCGGGAAGTCCGCTTCGTTTCCGGGTATTCCCGCCCAAAACAATGTCGGTGTGTCGGTGGTATTGTGTCGTGGTTTACATTCCATCAGTGCCAACTGGCTGCCTACATCGTTCCTGATACGCTTTAGTTCGTCCCGGTCGTCCGACCATGCCATAACATTGCAGTGGCAGCGCACAGAGATAAGCCCTTTGCTATGTGCTTCGTTTAGGTATTCTTCTATCCACTGTTTATTCACTTGATTGGCACGGGAGTAGCGGGAAAGCGAGTGCATATTCCTTGCGGTTTGCTCGAAGTTTTTCAGGTTTTCGGTGTGGTCGTCCAAAAAAATGAACTGGTTGTACACGTGATTGCAGGAGAGCAACACGCCAACGGGTGCGGCAAATGACAGGCGGCAGTCCGAACGGTCGGTGGACAGTTTTTCATAACGGCTGTCCGTACCGACCTTTCCCGGCAAATCTTCCACGTCCGAAAGGGTATGCAGGCATAGTATATCATCCCCGATACGCATATCTTCCGGGTTAAGCTGCATATCTTTCAGGGTGGTAGTGTCCGTTTGTGAAAGCGAGAAATATTTTTCAATAATTCCCGCTTTCCCGTTCTGTCCGGTGATTTCCGGCGTTTCCAGCCGTGTAAGGGTGATAAATCCGCTGTCGTTCATAATCTTTTCAAACTGTCCGACCCCTTCGAGGAACTTATTTACCGTTTCCTTATCTTCTATCTCTTTAGGTATAATCCTACCCCGGCAAAGGGTGGAAAAGTCGCTTTGTCGGCGGCTTTTCTCCTTTGTCGTTTTTGTAAGGAACAGGTAACAGTAATGGTTCAGGAACGGGCGTTCGTTAAAATGACGTTCAAACGAACGGCTTAAAAAACTAAGTTCGTCCTTTTGTATATCCGGCTGGTAGTTCTCTTTGATGAAAAAATCCTGTTTGTGGATGATGGAGAAGTCCGGCAATACCTTGATAGCCTTGTACCAAGCCGAATGTATCGCTTCATATTCCGTACTGGTGACGGTGAACAGTTCCGGCAGTTCTACCGAGAAAGCGACCGTAATATCCGCATCTTTGGACACGATGCAGCCGTTTTCCACCGCCAAAAGCGGGAACTTCCGTTCCAATGTGGTAGCCTTTAATGTATTTCTCATTCTTTCTTGCTTTTATAGGTAAATAGTCGGGGAATAGTCCTGCGGTTGATGATAAAGCGGGGATGCCGTTTGCGGGCTGCAATTTTCATCAGCCCGTGCGTGCCGTAGCGTTCATTTAACCGAAAAGTCTGCCATACGAGCAGCAGGGCGGCAGTAACGCCGACCCCGATGCACACCCACTGGTTTACACCTGCCATGAACAGGATAATGAACACTACGAACACGGCAAGCAAGCCGCCCGCAAAGATGAAAAGGTACTGGCTTTTCAATCCTTTAAACTCCACAGGTTTTCCGATACCCCGGTTTACTGGATATTCAGACATAATACATTCTTTTATAAGAAGAAAGAACGTAGGATAGTGGCTGCCACGATAAGGAATATACAAGCCCCAAACCAGCTTGCGGCGACCTTGCTGGTGTCGGGGTCGCCTGATGAAAATTTGTTATAGACTTTTACGCCACCAATCAATCCGCAAACCGCACCCACGGCATACACCAACTTTGTTCCGGGGTCAAAGTAGCTGGTTATCATGTTGGTAGCTTCTGTTATACCCGCTTGTCCGTTTCCTTGCGCATACGCACCCATAACAGCGGCAAGGAGAGCCGCCGAAAGAAAGATTTTCTTTTTCATTTCAATTTTGTTTTTAAGCACCGGGCTGGCGGGTGGATAGTCCGCCATGCCCGGCAAGATGAATAAATAAGAATTTTAGTGGTTGGGATAAATCCCGTTTTTTTGCTGTTGGCTGCCAATCAACCGTAATCCCGTTCTTTCATGCTGTTGTACATTTAGAGGTTATAAAAACTCGTTCATATCGAATTTCCGGTATTCTTCGTTTGTCCCGGCTGTTTGCGTGTCGGTGGTCGGTATTGCCGCCGCTTCGTTCCGTTTCAGGAGTTCCGCTACCTTTTCCAATTCGCCGTTGATGTTTGCCACCACCGCATCGTAAAGGTTTGTTCCGGTTATTTGTCCGAGTGTTTCGGCTGCCTGCTGTTTGTCTGCTTCGGCAGGGTTCGGAGTATTTACCGTGCGTACAGCTTCGACCAGTTTTTCAAACTCTACACCCGTAGCCTGTCCCGTTTCATCGTCTGCCATGTACCCGGCGATTTCCTCGTCCTCGTAGTCCGGTTCTTCCGCCGCTTCAAAAGTCATTTCAAAGTCGGTTTCTTCGTTTTCTCCGCCAGCATCGGGCGCAAATGTAGTATCATTTTCAACCGCTTGCGGGAAGTGTCCCAAGATGTCCCCGTTTGTCCTCATTAGTCCACTGCGGAAATGGCTTTCACCCACCAGCGAAGCGGTATTTTCCCGCTTTTTCCTTTCTGGCTGGGGAGCTTTCCGGTTGTTTACAGCCACACGGCGATACCATCCCCACAGGGCAAGGTAATAAACCGCCAGTCCGATGATGATGCAGTATAAAACCATATGCTAAAAAGGTTTGTGAAAATGACTTTCGTACAAGGTGTTTATTTCATCCTGAAATTGCTCGAAATGGCGCAGCAGAATATTTTCCACGTAGCTGCTGGCAGTCGCTTTGCGCCCGCCGATAACCGTTACAATACGCATCAGCTTTTCATGTGTGGTGCGGCTGACGTACAAAGGCTGTCGGTCGGACAATTCCACTTTTTGGAAATAGGTTTCCCGATAGTCACCCGTTCCATTTTTCCGTTTGCGGGCGGCTGTTTTTTCCGTTTGCGGTTGTTCTGTCACCTGTACGACTTCTGCCTGCCGTGTTTCTTTCTCCACTTCCGGCGCATCTTCCTTTGGTGTTGCATCCGGCTGGTTATCCCGTTTAGCGGGTATGCCTTGCGAGATAATTTCTTTCATGAAATTTTCGTCTATCTGCGGTTTTCCGCTGTTCTGTTTTGCCATATCATTTCAATTTGATGTAATACGCTATTTCTGTTACCAGTTCTTCCAAGTTGCTGCCCCTTACCAGCATCCGGCTGGCAGGAAAGAGCGTGGAACGGAACACTGCTTTTTTATCCGCCACCAGTTCTTTTTTGTATCTTTTGGTATCGGGTATAAAAGTTTTCATTAGGGGCAGTTCCAATTCCCGTATAGTGTTGTCATACACGGTGTACAGGTCTGTTTTTTCCCTACCGTCCACCATGTTCCAAAAGAGGTACAGCCCGGCAAGGCGGCAGGCTTCGTTCCGTACCAGCAACTTGTTGATAGCCACCGCAAACGACAGGCTGCTTTCCAGCACCACTTTGTCGGCGGCTATGGGGGTGAAAATGTAGTCCATACCGGACAGGGAGTTTATTACACCCTCACTGTTTACCGTTCCGGGCAGGTCGAAAAAGACAATATCCGGCACGTTTGCGGCAGCGGTTATATATTCGTCTGCCGTGGCTATCGCTTTTTCGGGGGAACTGCATAGCACGGGATAGGCTTTCTTTCCCAACCGGGTAAATTGTTCATACGCCATGCGCTTGTAATCTTCATCTTCGCCCACCATTTCAGCATCCCGTTTGCGCATCCCGGCGATGGAGTGCTGCGGGTAGTCGCAATCCACGACCACCACGTCATACCCTTTCAGGTAATACAGGTAACTTGCAGCCAGCACGGTAAAAGTGGTTTTGCCTACTCCGCCCTTTTGGGTGGAAAAGGCTACATAAAGGGGTGTTTTCTCGTTTTCCATAATGCTTTCACTTGTTAATGATTGATTATTATATTGTTTTCATTCTTCCTTTCCTGATTGACAGCTTTCTTTCTTGTGTTCACGCTTTCTTGCCATCCATCTTGCTTTGCAGCCATTGGGAAAGATTGTTTTCTTGCTTTCATTCTTTCCTGAAATCCTGTTATCCTGATGTCTTGAAATCTTGTTGCCAACCTTTTTTCCTATCCGGCTTCAAAGGCTGCTTTCTGTCTTTCAATCCAGCTTTCAATCTTGAAATCTGCTACAAATAAAAGAAGAAAAAACGCCCGTTTCGAGAAGTGTCCGCAGATGTCCCCATTTGTCCTTATTTGTCCACCAATATGCTATTTTACAGCATTTTAAATCACCGTTACTTTGCAACGGAGTAACAAACCGGAAAGGGCAGGCAGGTGAAAACGGGCGTGTGTGCCGCAGGGCTTACCGTTGCACGCTAACCCCAATCCGTCCGTGACGGATTTTGATTTTCGCAGAGAAAATAGCAAGGTGTGTTTCGTGGCACACGAAACCGTTTTTCGTGCCTCAAAACGCCTTGCCCCTGTCGGGGATAAAAATTACTCCGAAGTCGTAATTTTTTAAGAAAGAAGTATGGAAACAAAGAAGCAAAACAAGGGCGGTCGTCCCACCCTTGATGACCCGGCGAAGCATCGCCATGTGTTGTACCTGAACGACCGGGAGAATGCCCGGTTTCTCTCCCAGTGGGAGCAGTCCGGCGTGACGAGTAAGTCCCGTTTTATTGCCGCCCGTCTTTTCGGCGAACCGTTCAGGGTGGTGAAAGTGGACAAGTCGGCAGTCGAATATTGCGCCCGGCTGACTGAATTTTACGCCCAGTTCCGGGCGGTGGCTGTCAATTACAACCAAGTGGTAAAGGCATTGCACAGCAATTTTTCCGAGAAAAAGGCACTGGCTTTTCTCTATAAATTGGAGAAAGCGACTACTGAACTGGCAGTGTTGAACCGCCAAGTGATTGAACTTACCAACGAGTGCAAAGAACTATGGTTGCCAAAATAAGCACGGGCAGTTCCATGTTCGGCGCACTTGCGTACAACCAAAACAAGGTGGATAACGAGGATGCCAAAGTGCTTTTTTCCAATCGTATGTTACTGAACGAAGATGGAAATTTCAGTATCGGCGAGTGTATGCGCAGCTTTGAAATGCAGATGCCCGTTCAGCTTTCCACCAAGAAACCAATCGTTCATATCTCTATCAACCCGCACCCGGAAGATGTACTTTCCGACCAGCAACTTGCAGACATTGCACAAGAGTATATGCAGAAATTGGGTTACGGCAATCAGCCTTATTTGGTGTATAAACATGAAGACATCGACCGCCACCATATACACATCGTAGGCTTACGGGTGGACGAGAACGGCAAACCGCTGAATGACAAATTCGAGCATCGGCGCAGCAAACAAATCACCCGTGAACTGGAAAAGAAATATGACCTGCATCCGGCAGAGCGAAAAGAGCGAACCGAACGCCCCGAACTTAAAAAGGTGGATTATGCAGCCGGGGACGTGAAGCACCAAATCGGTAACGCCGTGAAAGGTGCTTGTTACGGCTACCGTTTCCAGTCGTTCGGGGAATATAAAGCCCTGCTTGCCTGCTATAATGTTTATGCCGAGGAAGTCAAAGGGGAAATAAGCGGAAAGCCTTATCAGGGCATTGTTTATTCCGCCATGAATGACAAGGGCGAAAAGGTCGGTAACCCGGTGAAAGCATCCCGTATCGGTAAATCGGTGGGTTATGAAGCACTGGAAAGGCGTATGCAGAAATCCGGTGAAGTGATAAAGGACAAGAACCTGAAAGAGCGTACCCGCCGCACGGTCGCAGCCGTGATGAAAACTGCCGATAACCGTAAGGAACTGGAACGGCAGCTAAAGCAACAAGGCATAGACGTTCTGTTCCGGCAGAATGACAGCGGACGTATTTACGGTGTTACGTTCATAGACCATGATAATCGGGTAGTGCTGAACGGTTCACGCTTGGGTAAGGAATTTTCGGCGAACGTGTTTAATGAAACGTATTCCGCCGATACCCATTCGCAAAAACCGGAACTTACCTTGCCGCAGGAACGGCAACCGTTTGCCCCCAAAGAGCAACCGACACCCGGTTTTTCCTCTGTCGGCATAGGTGGACTTTTAGGCGGAGCATCCGGCGGGGACGAGCCGCAAGATACCACCAGCCAAAAGAGAAAGAAGAAAAAGAAACGCAACAGACGAATTTACTAATTTAAAAAATTATAATTATGCAACAAGAAGATGATTTGCGGGGACTTGCCCGTGTGATGGACTTTATGCGTGCCATCAGTATTCTGTTTACCGTGATAAATGTTTACTGGTTTTGTTATTCCAGTTTGAAAGACTGGGGTATCACCATCGGCGTGGTCGATAAAATCCTGTTGAACTTCCAGCGGACAACCGGGTTATTCTCCACTATCCTTTGGACGAAACTTTTTGCAGTGGTGTTCCTTGCCCTTTCCTGCATCGGTACAAAGGGAGTGAAAGAGGAAAAAATAACGTGGACGAAGATTTATTGTTTTCTTTCGGTCGGTTTTATCCTGTTCTTCCTGAACTGGTGGTTGCTTGACCTGCCACTGCCACCAGTGGCAAACACAGCTTTTTATATCACCACGCTTGCAGCAGGTTTCCTTTGTTTATTGGTTGCAGGAATATGGATGTCCCGTTTGCTCAAAAGCAACTTGATGGAAGATGTTTTCAATACCGAGAATGAAAGTTTTATGCAGGAAACAAGATTGATAACCAACGAATATTCGGTAAACCTACCGACACGTTTCTATTATAAAAAGAAATGGAATAACGGCTTTATTAACGTTGTAAATGTTTTTCGTGCGTGCATCGTGCTTGGAACTCCGGGAAGTGGAAAATCTTATGCAGTTGTAAATCAATTCATTAAACAACAAATTGAAAAGGGATTTGCAATGTATCTGTATGACTACAAATTTCCCGACTTATCGGAAATTGCTTATAATCACCTGCTTAACCATTTAGACGGGTATAAGGTGAAACCGAAATTTTATATTATCAATTTTGACGACCCACGGAAAAGCCACCGATGTAACCCGATAAATGCGGCTTTCATGTCGGATATAGCGGATGCCTACGAAGCCAGTTATACTATCATGTTAAATTTGAATAGAAGCTGGATTGCCAAACAGGGCGACTTTTTTGTAGAAAGTCCCATCATCCTGCTTGCCGCTATTATATGGTATTTGCGTATTTACAAGAACGGGAAGTATTGTACATTCCCGCACGCAATCGAGTTTCTGAACAAGAAATATGCCGATATTTTTACTATCCTGCGCAGTTATCCCGAACTGAAAAACTATTTAAGTCCGTTTGTAGATGCTTGGGAATCAGACGCACAAGAGCAGTTACAGGGGCAAATTGCATCGGCGAAAATTCCGCTTTCCCGTATGATAAGCCCGGCACTGTATTGGGTAATGACAGGTGATGATTTTTCGCTGGATATAAACAATCCGGCAGAACCCAAAGTGCTGGTAGTGGGTAACAACCCCGACCGTCAGAATATCTATTCCGCCGCTTTGGGATTGTACAATAGCCGTATTGTGAAGCTGATAAACAAGAAAGGACAGCTTAAAAGTTCCGTAATCATAGACGAGTTGCCGACCATCTATTTTCGGGGATTGGACAATCTGATAGCCACCGCAAGGTCGAACAAGGTTGCCGTACTTTTGGGCTTTCAGGATTATAGCCAATTAACAAGGGACTACGGCGACAAGGAAAGCCGGGTAATCCAAAATACAGTCGGTAACGTTTTTAGCGGTCAGACAGTAGGCGAAACGGCGAAAATACTTAGTGAACGTTTCGGAAAGGTGCTTCAAAAACGGCAAAGTATGACTATTAACCAGCGGGAGAAATCAACGTCCATCAGCACACAGATGGACAGCCTGATACCAGCCAGTAAAATAGCCAATTTGACACAGGGAATGTTCGTGGGTGCAGTGGCGGATAATTTCGATGAACGCATTGAGCAAAAGATTTTCCATTGTGAAATCGTGGTGGATAATGAAAAAGTGAAACGTGAAACCGCCCGTTACGTGAAATTGCCGCAGATAATCGACTTCACGGACAAGGACGGTAACGACCGGATGCAGGAAGAAATACAAGCCAATTACGACCGCATCCGGCAAGAAGCCCGGCAGATTGTAGAGGATGAAATCACCCGTATAAAGAATGACCCCGATTTATGCCACTTGATTAAAGAGGAATCACAAAATGTATAAAATATTATCTTAATATGCATAAAATCACTAATTTTGTGGCCGTTAGAAAAGTAAAGAGATAATTGTGCTGGATAATTTCTCTGAATATAATTTATAATTGTATGATAATAAAAAAGGTTCATATCTCTAAATTTAGAGGGTTTGCAAATGCTGAATTTGAAATGGGTGACCAAATAACTGTTATTGCAGGGCAAAATGGAACACAGAAAACAACTCTGTTGGGTATATTAAGCCAAACATTTAGCTTGCGTGGTCATAAAACAATGAATACTGCAAAACCTCTATGTGGGGGAAATTATATATCCAGTTTCGCTGACAAGTTTAAATTATCTAAGACTTTTGACGTGGCAAATAGTCACGAATGGACATTATTCTTACACAATTCAGAAGAACCTTATGTTATTCAAAGTATTTCACGTGATAAATCTACTGGAGAAATCCGTTTTTGGAGAAAAGGGAATAGAAGTAAAGGGTCTGGTTATATACAGTTACCTGTTATTTATTTAAGTCTTAAAAGGTTATTCCCTATTGGTGAGGATGATAAAATACATCAAAGCACGAATGTTGAATTGACAGCTGATGAAATTAAGTTGTATCAGGAACTCCATAACGAAATACTTATTTCATTAGATAGTATAGTGCAAGCAGACTATTTAGAAAGTCCTAATAAAAATACGTTGGGAGTTAATACTGACTATTACGATTGGTCGCAAAATTCAGCAGGACAAGACAATATAGGAAAAATTATTTTAGCTTTACTATCATTTAAAAGACTTAAAAAAGATTTTCCTGATGATTATAAGGGTGGCTTATTGGTTATTGATGAAATTGATGCAACAATGTATCCAGCTTCTCAAAATAAATTAATAGAGGTCTTGCGTAAATATGCATCAAAATTATCATTACAGATAATTTTTACAACTCACTCACTTTCTTTATTAGAAAAGGTATGTAAATTACAAAAAGATTTATCTTTAAAGGAAGCAACAAAAAATCAGGTAAAAGTCATTTTTCTTGAAAAGAAAGATAAAAATATCAATATTATTGGTGATGTGCCGTTTGCAACAATAAGTAATAGACTAAACGTGATTATTAGTAATGTAAAAACGGCAAAAATTGAAGTTTACACGGAAGATAAAGAAACTGCAATATTTACAAAAAAATTACTTGGGACTAAAGCCTGTAATCTTAAATTTATTGATGTTGCGATTTCTTGTTCTACATTAATGGATTTAGTATATCGTAAAGTTCCTTCTTTTACTTTTCCAAACTCGGTGATTGTTTTAGATGGAGATGTTAGAAATGACATTGCAAATAAGAAAAAGATAAGAGGTGCTAAGAATGTACTTATTTTACCAAGTTCTGAATCTCCCGAAAGGATTATAGCCAATTTACTTTATAATTTAAGTGATACAGACCCTTTATGGGTAAGTTTAAATCCTGATTACACGAAGCAGTTTTGTTTTAGAGATTATTCTATTGAGCGAATAAATGGTAATAGAGAAGATGCAAAGAAGTGGTTCAGAAAGCAGCAGGAAGAACTGGGAATCACGTGGTGTACCAAGACTATTCATCGTTGGAAAAAAGACCATTCAGAAGAGTTTAACACTTTTGTTGCAGATTTTGTGACCGTATATAATAACTTTGCAAAAGAATTAAGTATAGATAAGATTTGAATATGAACTTAACTCCTCTTAGATATCCGGGTGGAAAATCGGTAATGACACCGTTTTTCATAGACTTGTTTAATGCAAACTCTATGAAAAATATGGTGTATGCTGAACCATATGCTGGAGGAGCGGGTACAGCAATAAATCTATTGTTAAATGATAATGTTGATAGAATACTTATCAATGATGCAAATATTTGTATATATTCATTTTGGTATTATCTCTTGGAATGCAAATCTGATTTTATTAATCGGGTAAAGGATACAGAAGTAACCATCAATGAATGGTATAAACAAAGAGAAATACTAAAACAAGCTCGACGACCATCTTTTGATGTGGGCTTTGCAACATTTTTTTTGTCACGTACAAATCGGTCTGGTATCTTGACTGCTGGCCCAATTGGAGGAAACAGCCAAGAAAAACAAGATAATGCGAAATATAAAATAGATTGCCGTTTTAATAAGGAAGACTTATGTACAAGGATGTCTAATATAATAGATAGAGCGGGGCAGATTGAAGTTTCTAATGAAGATGCCCTTAGCTTTTTAGGTAAAATATCAGGTAATAATACAATTGTCTACTTAGACCCACCATATTATGTCAATGGTAAATCATTGTATATGAATTACTATACACACAATGACCATTTGGAACTATCTAAGCACTTAAAAGGAACAAATAGGTTTAAATGGATATTGTCTTATGATAATGCGCCTGAAATTAGGGAAATGTACCTTGAATTTGATTTATATTCATTTGAATTAAGCTATACAGCCCAAAATGTTAAACAAGGCAGTGAATTACTCACTCATTCTAAAAATATCATATTACCAACTAATAAGAGTATTAGACGCTCATCTTCTGATATTGTTTTAAATAAAATTATATTGTAGATTTTATTTATACTGGGTAAGCAGCGATTGAATACCACAATTCAATCGCTGCTTTTTTTGTGGACTTCTGCGGACAAGTAAAGACTAATGCGGACACCTGCCGCCCGTTTCTCAAATATAGCATATTTAGTCCTTACTTTTGACCGGGACTTTTCCCGTAAACCACTAAAATTCCTGTAATTATGGATGAAAACAGAATGAAACCGTCCGTTTCGGACGGACAAAAAAACGATGTCCTGCTTGTACATGACAAGCGGGCAGGTACGGTGAACGTTGTTAAAGGAGTAGATACAGACGGCAATTTACAGACCGTCCCACCTACGCAAAAACACGCCAGCGAGTTTATGCGGGTAGATAACAATTCCGACCCGTTTACCAATTTCTTTTCCAATTTTTACCGAAAAATCAACGACACCGAGGGACTGGGCTTTTTCCGGTGTAACTTTTCGGTGGTGGAACAGAACGCCGAAGCCATCCGGCAAGGCAACAAACAAGATGAAATGCTTCGTGTCCCGAAACCCGATTTCCACGAGTTCCCCAAGAACCAGTACCGCATCGACCCAGCAAAAATTGACTGGGAGAGCCTGAAAAAAATCGGTATTACCGAAGAAACCCTGAAAAAAACAAAGAACCTTGACCGGATGCTGCGGGGATATAAGTCCCGTAATTTATTCCGGGTATCAGGTCAGGCAGGCGATTTCTACCTGACACCTACCGATGCAAAAATTTCATTGTACACGGCACAGGACGGTACGGTCAAATTCAAACTGCACGGCATCCAAAATGATGAAAAGCAACTGCAACGCCCGTTCCATGAATACAAGTTCAATGACAAGGAACAGAAAAATTTACAGGAAACGGGTAATTTGGGCGAAGTCGTAAAAATCAAAGACCCGAAAAGTGGAGAACAAATTCCGGTATTCATCAGCCGGGACAGGGAAACGCACGAACTGGAATATATGCGTGCGGATAAACTGCGCATCCCGGACGAGATTTGTAAAGCTAAAATTACCGACCAGCAAAAAGAAGATTTAGCAGCAGGTCGCCCCGTAAAAGTGGACGGTATGACAGACAAGGACGGTAAGACATTCTCTGCCACCTTACAGGTCAGTGCCGTGGAACGTGGCATTGAATTTTTGCCGAAAGGGTTTCAACAAAACCAGCAGCAACAGCAGGGACAAAACCGCAAACCTTATCAATGGGTGGATGAAAACGGGAATATCCGTGCGCCGAAAACCATTGGCGGCGTTCCTCTTACTGAAGAACAACAGAAGAAATTCGCCGCTGAAGAAGCCATTTATGTAAAAGGGATGAAAAAAGACGGGCAAGACCAGCCTTATAACGCTTATATCAAATTCAATCGGGAGAAAGGCAAACCGGACTTTTCCCGTGCCAACCCGGATAAGGCACAAGCAAAAGAAATCGTTCCGGCAACAGAGAGCCGCACGCAGGTAGCCGTCAATTCAGACGGTAAAACCAACGAAGCGACTAAGCACCAAAAAGAGCCACTAAAGCAGGGACAACAGAAACCTACTGCCGGGCAAAAACAGAACCGGGTGAAGAAAGAGCAGCAGGAACAGAAAGCGGACAAATCGCTGAAAGCCGACAAGCCCAAGAAGTCCAAAGGAATAAAATTATAAAGGTATGCAGCTAATCTATATTATAGCTATTCTGTTTGTCGTCCTGATTTTCTTTATAGTCTTTTCTCTGAAAATCGACTGGAAAGAAATTGACAGGAACAACCGACAGTATTACGTGAATGGCTATCATATTTATTATGACCGTAAAATTTTACGGAAAATCAATTCAGTAACAAACCATAAAAAAGAAACGATATGATTGCATTGATAGCAGAAAAACCGAGTGTTGCCAAAGATATAGCCCGTATAATCGGTGCTACGCAGAAAAATGACGGCTACCTTTCAGGTAACGGGTATCTCGTTACCTGGGCGTTCGGTCATTTAATCCAGCTTGCCATGCCGGAAGCCTACGGCGTTGCCAACTTCCGCAGGGAAAGCCTGCCGATTATCCCGCCAGAGTTCCGGCTAATTCCCCGGCAGGTGAAAGCCGATAAAGGCTATAAAGCAGACCCCGGTGTATTGAAACAACTGAAAGTAATAAAAGAGGTGTTCGACCAATGCGACAAGATAGTTGTTGCCACTGATGCAGGGCGAGAGGGAGAACTTATCTTCCGGTATATTTACCTGCATTTGGGTTGCCGTAAACCTTTTGTACGCCTATGGATTAGCAGCCTAACCGACAAAGCCATCCGGGAGGGCATGGAGAAACTGCAACCGGGCAGCCAGTACGATAACCTTTACCGTTCTGCACAGGCACGCAGCGAAGCCGATTGGCTGATAGGTATAAACGCCACCCAAGCGTTAAGTGTAGCAGCCGGGCAGGGCGTGTTTTCACTGGGACGTGTACAGACCCCTACGCTGGTAATGATATGTAACCGTTTTTTGGAGAATAAGGATTTTGTACCGACCAAATTTTGGCAACTAAAAGCCGCCACTGCCAGCGGCGGGGTCAGTTTTTCCGCCCAGTCGTGTGCCAAGTGGGAACAACAGCCGGAAGCCATTGCAGCATTGCAAAGGGTAAAAGCTGCCGGACAGCTTACGGTAAAATCCGTTGAAAGAAAAGAGACAAGCCAAGAACCGCCGCTTTTGTATGACCTTACCACTTTACAAAAGGAAGCCAACAGTAAACTGAACTTTTCGGCAGATAAAACGCTTTCCATAGCGCAAAGCCTTTATGAAAAGAAAGTGATGTCCTACCCAAGAACCGGAAGCCGTTATATATCGGAAGATGTGTTCGAGCAGATGCCGCAACGTGTCGCCCTGCTGGAACAATACACCCGGTTTGCCGGGTATGCTGCCAGCCTGAACGGTTGCGCCCTTAACCGCCATAGTGTTAATGATGAAAAAGTGACCGACCACCACGCTTTAATTGTCACCGAGAACTTGCCGGGTGACCTTTCTACGGACGAACGAGCCATTTACGAACTGGTTGCAGGGCGTATGCTGGAAGCCTTTTCAGGCAAATGCGTAAAAGATGTTACTTCCGTCCTGCTTTCAGCGGATGATACCGATTTTACCGTTAAAGGGTCAGTGATGAAAATTCCCGGTTGGCGTGGAATATTCAGCGAACCGGAAATAGCAGAAGATGGTGAAAACGCCATGCTGCCGGAACTCCAAGAGGGTAACATATTACCGCTTTCCGGCGTGGACTTGTTGGAAAAACAAACCAAACCCAAACCGCTGCACACAGAGAGTTCACTATTGGCGGCTATGGAGAATGCAGGCAAGGAACTGGAAGATACCGAATTGAAAGCCAGCATGAAAGATGCCGGAATAGGCACGCCAGCAACAAGGGCGGCTATAATTGAAACATTGTTCGCCCGGCAGTACATCGTTCGGGAAAAGAAAAGCCTTGTTCCCACTGATAAGGGACTTGCTGTTTATAAAATAGTAAAGGACAAAAAAATAGCTGACGTAGAAATGACGGGTATGTGGGAAAACGCCCTTTCCAAGATTGAAACAGGCGAAACCGATGCTGCCACATTTCATAAGGGCATAGAAGTGTACGCCCGGCAAATCACGGCGGAACTGTTAAACGTGCAGCTATCCTTTGCCAGTGGCGAAACCTGCCCTTGTCCTAAATGTGGAAACGGTCGTATTCTTTTTTACCCTAAAGTTGCCAAATGTTCAAATGTGGATTGTACGCTTACCATTTTCCGGAACAAATGCGAAAAGGTACTGACGGATAAACAAATTACCGAACTGGTATTAAAGCGGAAAACCGGAATAATCAAAGGTTTCAAAGGCAGGAACGGGAAACCGTTTGATGCTTCGCTGATGCTGGACGAACAGTTTAATGTAGGCTTTGTATTCCCTGACAAGAAAGGGAAGAAATAACTAAAAAACACTATCTTTGCCACCGAAGTTCCGTTACCAATAGGTTTTTAAGCTATGAATAACAGGAATTTTAGTGGTTGCGCCCGGAGGGAAACCGGGCGCATTTTTTTTATTGTAAATTTTTATCAAACTGATATGTCGAGCAAACCACACCGCCATCCAGTACCTTGCTTTCTGACAGCTTCCATTCTGAACCGAATGTTTCTCCCAAAAATCCAATGCCTTTTCCCAGCATAACAGGAACAGTGTACACCGTTAGACTATCCAACAATCCCGCTTTTATCAGCGAGGTAAGCAATTTTCCGCCACCTATCACTAATATATCACTATCCTGTTTTAGTTCATCTATTTTTAAAAAAGGATTGTCTAACAGAAATTCTACATTGTAATTTCGGGTAACATTATTGTGGTAGTGGGACACCACAAAAGACCGTTGGCTTTTGTACGGCCAACCACCCCAATGTTTGAAAAGATATAGATAAGTATTTGCCCCCATCAGCAAATTATCCGCCATTTCATATTCTTTATTCAATAAAAATTTGACCTCTTGGGGTATCCAATCCAATTCTTTGTCGGGCGGTGCAATAAATCCATCGAGAGATACGGCAATATAGCTTTTTATCTGCTTCATATAATAAGGTATTAAACAGTTGATAATCTTTATCCAAACTGCCCGCCAATACCTCAAAAAAGAAGCGTGAACTTACACTGCTCCAAAGTAGAGGTACTGGCAATACCTTTGAAACGGGACAGGCAAGCCCACGCTATGACAAAGCATAGCATAAGCATTGCGCTGAAATCTCGTTTCATTTTGAAAAGTGCCAGTTTTCTACTTTGAGATATTCGGCGAACGAATATGTTATATATAAAGACGATTTCCCAGTTATTTGTTCAATCGCCGTTATTCTCTTATGTTACTTTTGCAAAGTTAAGGAAAAGCCCTGATATTCGCAGTATAAAATAAAGAAATCCTGCCTTAATCGTTATATAAAGCAGGATTGGAATATAACAAAACAATCTGTCAGAAAGCCTAATCCGTTCGTTCACGGATTAGCTGGTGTACATCACTTTCACGGTAATAACATCGTCCGTCCAGTGTCAGATAGGGCAATATCCCTTTCTTGCGGTAACGTTGCAAGGTTTTAGCACTCACTTTCAACAGTAGGCATAAATCCTGATTGTCCAGTAAGCGTTCGCCGTCTAAATAATTATGTCCGCCTACCAAGCGGTCTATCTTTTTGTCCTGCATATCGAACCTATCCATGATACGTTCCATCCATGCTACGAAATCTTCTCTATTTATATACATAGGGCTGCCGGATTAAATTAAACCAATCATGTAATAACTTTGGTTGGACGGGTCTTTAATGATAATGTCCCGTTCCCGCATAAAGCGGATATAACTTTTTGCGGTACGTTCTTTTACGTCCAAAACCTGCTGCAACTGTTCGCAAAGGTCTATATAGGTGATATGGGTTTGCCGCCCGAAAATATCACGGGCAACGCTTACCAACTCCTTTTCTTTGCGTTTTTCCTTTTCTTCACGTGGCTTTTCTCCTTTGTAAACGTGCATCCCGGCTACCTTGTCCCAAACAAAGAGCATCAGGGGAACGTCCAACGGGCTGCCGTCCCTTACTTTCAGTGCTTTCACCACCGACTGCGTGGGTTCTTCGTCCTTTTCTATCGACAAAATGGTAGCTGCTTTGCGCTGTAATTCACTACCCAAGTGTCCACGTAGTTTTAATCCGTTTGGAACGAAGTGCAGCACGCAAAGAATACAGGTATTATAAATTCCAGCTAATCGGTATAATTCATCTATTACTGCTACACTTTCCGCTTCATCATTCGCACTTTTTACAAGGTCGGCGATGCCGTCAATAACTACCAACTGGATGCCGCCGTACTGGTAATAAAATTTATCCATACTTTGAACAATAGCGTGCAGGCGTTCTTTACGGGACATACCCGTCAGGCAGAATGCTTTCAGTTCTTCCGGCTTATCCGGTTGCTTGGCACGGGCTAACAAGTTGCTTACGTTCTTGAATAGTTGCACTTCCGACTGTTCCGTATCATATAACAAAACCGCCTTATGTTTGCCGTTAGTTGCTATCTGTATGCCGAGTGTGTCCACTTCTGCCCCTGCCGGACAGATACACCCTGCCACCATTGCAGCAACATAATTACTTTTTCCTGTACCTTCGCCGCCAGTGATGCCGAACAGGTTGCCTTGTGTTCCCAGCGGAACGTCCCCGGCGGAGATTATCACCTGCGCTTTTGCCGGGGGATTATTAAAGTCTATTTCGCACGATTTAAGCATAATCAATGTATCACTATAAAGGTTGTCTAAAAAATCAATGAACAGTTTAAGGAAATCTTCACGGGTATTTCCCGCTTTGAAATAATCGGAAATATCCTTTTCCTCTTTCGTGCCGGGAAGTGGCAAAAGCAGCCGTTTTACCCCAAATTCTTCCAACTGTTTTTCCTGCTTTCGTGCGCTTTCCTTGCCCGTCTTATCGGTATCATATAGCAAGATTATATGTTTGAAGCGGAACGTTAGTTTATAAATCAGGGTGGGCGGGATAGTCACCGTTTCACTGTTAAAGCAGATAGCGTGAAAACCGTGTGCTGCCATTGCCATGACATCTTTTTCACCACCCGTGATAAATAATGTATCACCTTTTGCGGGTAGTTGTTCCAGCCCGAAACAATAATTTTCACCGAAGCTGCCGCCATACAGAAAGCGGGTTTTCGAGAATGGACGATATAGTTTTATATATCGTTTACTTTTATACCCGTACATCGGTTCTGCCACGGACGAAGTATAAGTAAACGGTGTACCATCCGCCGTTTCACTTTGAAAATCCCGCAGAGAACAAACCTTATACAGTTCTAAAATCTCCGGGGTGATGCCGTATTGTTGCCAGTACATCAATTCGGCAAGCGGAAATTTTTGTTCTCTGAACTGATAGGGTTTACTTTCCTTTTCGGGTGTTTCTTCCGATATTAGTTTCTCCGTCCGGTAAGAAGTACGGGTAACAGGTATCGGGTTGCCTGCTACCAGCCCAAGCCCCAAATCCCGGTCGATGGTTTCCAATATTTCCACAAAGTCCACCGGATTGTTACAATCCAGTCCTTTGAGTTGCCCCACGAAAAAGAAACAATCACCGCTATAACTGTCGTTGCCGAAGTCTTTCATTTTATAGTTACCATTCCGGCGGTCGAAATAGATATTGCACGATGCCTTGTTATCCTCATAAAGAGGGTTCAGGAAATTGCGACCTATCCGCCAATTACCCGGTATATAGTGCTTGAACACAGATAGCCCGTTATTTGTCCTTTCTAAGATTTCTTCTTTCCTTAACATATAGCTGATGGTTGGTTATCAGGTCTTGAATGTTCTCTTTGTTACTTCTTATCAGGCGTTCTTCCAGCATCCGTTTTACTTCGCTGATTTTGTAGAAGTAACGCCCTCGGATATTGGAATACGCAATAGTTCCAGCCACCCGCAGGCGTTGAAGTGTCTTTTCGCTGATTTTCAGGAAAGTGCAGACTTCGTAACTGTCCACCCAAATTTCATCCTCATTAATGCTTTCCGCTTCCATGTGGTTGAAAATGTAATCCGCAATAGCGGTAATTTTGTTGTCTAATTCCTTATAGGCTTTTGACTCGAATGTTATTATCTCCATATTGCTAACTAATTGATTTGCCGCAAAGTTAGAGCGTTTGAAAAAATAAATCTTCCAACCTTTTTCCAAGTTGGAAGATTTATTTTTCGGAGTAATTACAGGTAAAACAAGGAAAAAATCACCTGTTTTTCGCAATAATAAAGAAAAAATAGAGTATGGAGCGAGTGAAAACAAAAACAACCAAGTTGGCAGGAACTTGGTTGTTTTTATTTATAGGTTATCATCTTCATCCATCTTTTTAAGCAGGCTTTTTATTAAGCTGTTTAGAAATGAAGTCCGGTCTTTTTTTCTGTCTTTCATGGTTATGTAAGTTCGGTAATAGTCGCCTAAGTCGATTTGAAACGATGCTTCCATAAAAGTCATAATTTCTTTTATATCCGCTTGCCCGTTATTCAGAATACCCGCCGCATATATAGCGTAGCCTAATTCTACGGCTGCTATTTTTGTTGCAGTCCACCGGAAAGGGTGTTCCGGTAAGAAAGACCGACTTTTTGCGATGATTACTTGCTTATCAACTCCATGTAACTTTTTATTCAGATAAATACAAAGCATATCATTTGCTAATATTTGTGCTGCTTTGTGGTCGTAACAAGTGGAAAATTCCGGGTCACGGTCATAAGGTACACAATTCGGACACAGCTTAAAATCAATATGCCCCCGTACAAAATAATGACTATCTAAGTGGGTCGCTTTAGAACGGTAATATTGGTAAAAATCCAAATTACTTTCAAAATAGGAAGTCAATTCATCCAATCTGTCGTTATAATACTTTTTTAAGACTTCAATGCTTCCATGCGGTTTTCGCATTTCGGTATTGTAAATCTCTGTAAAGTATAATAATCTACTCAATACTTCCGGTTTGATGTGTTTGAAGAAATAAATTTCTTCTTCCTTGTTACTGAAAGGATGATTGACAATATAAGTTCTCATATCTTCGAGTGACCGTTGCAGAAACTCTACGACATCGAGAACTACCTCTATTGAAATATTCCAGTTATCAACATCTATTTTTTCATAGATAGTACAGTCTATGTTTTTTATAAATTCTTCAAAATTAATTTCATTGTTCATGTTATTACGGTTGTCTTAATGCCGAAAAATGTATCTTTATTCTGACTTTTGTAAAAGGCAGAATGCCGGAAACGTTAGGAACAAACATTTCCAGCACCAAGCCTTTTTACGATAAAGTTAGATTAGGACTTTTGCCCTATTGTTATTTTGTAGCCGGAAACCAGCTTCGTGTGTTATTGGCAATCTTTACTAACATCAACATCACCGGAACTTCGACCAGCACGCCCACCACCGTAGCCAATGCAGCCCCGGATTGTAAACCAAAAAGAGAAATAGCCACAGCAACCGCCAATTCAAAGAAATTACTTGCCCCAATCATTCCGGCAGGTGCGGCAACATCATGGGGTAATTTCCACCATTTCGCCCAACCGTAAGCAACGAAGAATATCAGAACCGTTTGCAACACAAGCGGAACTGCAATCAATAAGATATGCAGGGGATTGTTCAGTATCGTTTCTCCTTGAAATGAAAACAGGATAATAAGCGTTAATAGCAATCCACCTACCGTATAATTATTAAATTTCTTAATAAATACGTTGTTGAAATATTCCACACCTTTGCGGCGGATAACCATTATTCGGGTAATGACCCCGGTAGCAAGTGGTATCACAACAAACAGCCCTACGGATAGCAACAGAGTGTCCCACGGGATAGATACGCCGCCAACTCCCAGCAGGAAAGCAACGATAGGGGCAAACGCTACCAATATGATTAAATCGTTCACTGCCACTTGTACCAGCGTATAAGCGGCATCCCCTTTAGTAAGGTAACTCCACACGAACACCATAGCTGTACAAGGTGCAGCCCCCAATAATACCGCCCCGGCTAAATATTCTTCGGCTAATCCGGCAGGTATAAAGGCTTTGAAAACCACATAGAAGAACAAATAAGCTATTCCAAACATGGTAAATGGCTTTATCAGCCAATTTGTAACGCAAGTGACTATTATTCCTTTCGGACGCTTGCCGACATTCTTAACACTTTGAAAATCCACTTTTAGCATCATCGGATAAATCATTAACCAAATCAGGATTGCCACGGGTATAGACACGTTGGCATATTCAAATTTGCTTAATGTTTGCGGAATTGCCGGAAGCCATTGTCCCACAGCAATTCCAATAATGATGCACAAGGCAACCCAGATAGTCAGGTATTTTTCAAAAAATCCAATTCCTTGTTTCTTTTCCATAACAACAACTATTTAGCTTAATTGTGGTCTTAATTCTTTCAGGTAGAAGTCATAGAAACGGGATTTTATCTCATCCCGTACCCGATGAAATTCACTGTTTATAAACTCCGGCGTTCCGGTTGCTTCCGAGGGGTCGTCAAATCCTATATGCAGCCTGTTCCTTACTTCACCCGTAAACATCGGGCAGCTTTCGTTTGCCCCACCGCAGACCGTAATAACATAGTCCCATTCCTGCCCTATATATAGGTTTACACTTTTAGGGGTATGGTGGGTTAAATCTATACCCATTTCATCCATAACCTTTACCGCCATCGGATTAACCTTTTCAGCAGGTTTTGTTCCTGCTGAAAAGACATCCAGTTTATTGTCAAATGATTGTAGAAAGCCATGTGCCATTTGGCTGCGGCAGCTATTCCCTGTACAAAGAATTAAAATCTTCATGTTTTTAGTTATTTTTCCAAGCTATCAGGGCAGCATTTCCCTTTGACAATTCTTCTACTTTCTTAATCCAAACCAATTCATTTTGCGCCTTTGCCCGCAAGAAAGAATTTTCGGTGTCAGTTAATGACAAGCAAGCATTCACGACCCACCATTTATTATTAATCCCGGCACGTTGTAAATCCATTTGCAAACGTTCGGCTTCAAATACGGGTGTTGCTTCGGGCAGGGTCACAATAACGACTTCTGTTTCCTGCTGGTTTCTCAAACGTGGCAACAGCTTTCTTACCGAAGCGGGAGTGTCGCCATGTGTACGTTGTACTTCTTTATGGTAACTTTCCGTTGCATCCAGCAATAACAAAGTGTGTCCGGTAGGTGCGGTGTCAATTACTACGACTTCATTTTCTGCTTTATCGACAATTTCAGCAAAAGCCCGGAATACTGCAATTTCCTGCGTACACGGTGAACGTAAATCTTCCTCTATATATTCCATATCTTCGGCTGTCATTGTTTCCGCAGCTTTACTGCGAACCTCGTTTTTATAGGCTTCCAACACTTCCGCTTCATCAATCCGGCTTACCGTAATGCCAGCCTGAACAGCAAGGTTATAATTCAGATAGTTTGCCGGGTCAGTGGTGGTAAGATGCACCTTTGCACCCAGTTTTGTTAATTTCAGGGCTATTTCAGTGGCTAAAGTGGTTTTTCCCACGCCGCCTTTTCCCATAGTAAAAACAACCCTTTTTCCTGATTGATAGAGGTCGTTTACCAGTTCATCCATCCCTTTGGCATCGGTAATCCGCTGATAGTTCGCATCATTTGTTAAATTATCATTGTAAAGCATCCGGCGGATATTCGCAATATTAGATAAATTGTATGACCGTAAAGGAACATAATAAGACGGATATTCCAGCAGTTCCGCAGGGGTCTGTTTCAGGGCATTTTGCTGCCTGTCATATATCTGTTTCGATACGTTATCGGCTTCATCTAATTGCAGCAAAAGCCCGTTGATTACCAATAGCTGGTTTTTAATTCCCAGTAATTGCAATTCATGTGAAGAACGGGCGGCTTCTTTTAATGGTGCGATTTCAGGACGGCTAACCAATACTAAGCGGGTTGCGTTTGCATCCGAAAGTGTTTCAACTGCCTGCTTATAGATACCTTTCCGTTCTTCCAAACCGGATAATTGACCTAAGCAAGATGCACCGTGCGTACTCTCACTAATAAATGTACTCCACGCTGATGGTAGTTGTAACATTCGTAACGTGTGTCCCGTGGGGGCTGTATCAAAGATAATATGGTCGTATTCTTTTGCTTTATCAGCATCCGTGATAAAATCGGAAAACTGGTTGAAAGCCGCAATTTCTACCGTACAAGAGCCTGAAAGTTGTTCTTCCATATTCTGAATTACACTTTCGGGCAGTTGTCCCCGGAAAGGAGCAATAACGCTTTCCCTGTATTCGGCTGCGGCTTGTTCCGGGTCGAGATTAACGACCGTTAAGCCGGGTACTTCTTGAATATCCGTGCCGTGTCCGTTCAGTGTTTGATTAAACACATCTTGCAGGTTTGAAGCCGGGTCTGTACTGATAAGAAGTATTTTCTTTCCATTATCTGCCAAGCCTACCGCAGTAGCACAAGCAATCGAAGTTTTTCCAACACCGCCCTTTCCGGTGAAGAAAAGGTATTTCGTCAAATCTATATCTGATAAATTAAATGTTTTCATTTTTATATAATTAGCTGGTGAATACTCATTTTACTGGCATAAAATCCAAATTGATACCCGTCCATTCACTCATTTGTTTGGTGGTAGGATAGGTTTTTGAAACAGCGATTTCACCGTCCACTAAAGTAATAGGCAGTGCATCCGCCCCATGTTTTTGCAGATGCTCGTTTACTGTTTTATTACTTACATATACTTGCGGTTCGTCACGTAAATTGTGACGGGTAACGATGATACCCTGTTTCTTCAATGTTTCAATAACAACCGCAATACGCATTAATTCAGGGTCAATATTTGTTCCACAAAGACCCGTAGGGCAACACATTGCCGGGTCGAAAATTTCTATCTTTTTCATACTGTTTTTATTTAAAATGATACTCCATGTTTATTTATAGATAAAAGACTACTGCATAATAAATTCCTACCGCAATAAAGAGGATGGCAACTATTTTACGAAACCATTTCTCGAATATTTGCATCCGGTTATAAAACTTACCCAGTCCGGCAACACTGTACGCTAAAATCCATGCAACAAGGATTACGGGTAATCCCGTAGCAATAGCGTAAATTACAGGTAAGAGATACCCGCCCGTTTCCGCTGCTGACAAAGGCATAAGCATACCGAAATAAAATACTCCACTGGTAGGACAAAAAGCAAGGGCGAATAAAATACCCAATAGCATAGCCCCCCAACCGCCTTTAGTCCTCTTTTTCAAACTTTCACCGCCGATATTGATTTTCGGTAGATTGAGTTTTATTACATCGAGCATAAATATTCCAATGATGATTAACGCCGGAGCAATCAGCATTTCCCCGTACTTGCTTACGGCTTTTTGAACCATAAACATACTTGCTCCCTCACGGAGAATAGGGATAAGGATAAAGCCAAGAACCGTATAGCTTACTATTCTGCCGAAAGTATAAAGCAATCCGTTTATAAATATCCGGTGATGGTTTTCTATGTCCTTGCTAATAAATCCTATTGCCGTTATGTTGGTCGCTAACGGACACGGGCTGACCGCCGTTAAAATCCCCAATATAAAAGCTGTAATAGCAGGAATAGAACTGTTATCTAATAGCGATTGAAGAAAATCCATCTTACAACTGTTTTAACAATTCGTCAATCTTGCTTTTAATTCCCTCTTTAAACTTGTCCGGTGCATTTTTCGCATTGGAAAAACTAAACTCGGTCATGTTGTTTACATTCTCTTTGCCGTCTTTCCAGCCGTTTACAAACAAAGACGACCATGTAACTTCGTACTTGTCTGCAATCGCTTCATTTTCTTTCTTTGAAATATCTATCACTTTATAGATAATTTTACCGTCTGCTTTTTCTTTTGAATAAAGGCTATCCAAAAGGGCTACTGTATTTGTTTCTATCGCCCGGCAAGTGATACACCGTTGCGCTCCATGAAAATAAAGAACCTCTATGCGGTTAGACTGTATTTCTTCCGCTTGGTTTTCTCCGGTCTTTTTCTTTGAACCGTTACCACAGGAAACTAAGACCAGCGTTGCAATCAGTAGATAAAATAATTTTCTCATAGTTCATTTTTATTTGGTTATCAACTCTTTTACTTCTGCAAGGGATAACTTTTTCCCGGCTGATACGACTTTCTCGTCAATCACCAAAGCCGGAAGCCCTAAAATGTTATACTCCATGATTTTCAATAAATCTTCCTCTTTGATAAGGGTTGCATCGCAACCTAATTCTGAAATAGCTTGTTTGGTAGTTTCGTACAAGGCTTTACAGCTTGAACACCCAGTTCCTAATACTTTAATTTCCATTGTCATTCTACTTTAAAGTTAATATAATAATCGTAGTTCGTAGAACTACGAACAATTATTCCAAAAAAAAGGTACTGCTATTCACAGCACGATGTACCTTTACATTTACAGTCCCCTAAAAAAGCTGCAAACAATTTTCGGGCAAGTTCCCAGTTCTCCCGGTTTATACAATACCGGACTTTGGGCGTTTCTATTTCCCCCTGAATTAAGCCAGCTTCTTTCAATTCTTTCAAATGCTGCGAAACGGTTGCTTTAGCAATAGGTAGTTCTTCGTGAATATCACCGAAGAAGCAACTATCTTGTTTTGCCAAGAAAGCAAGAATAGCCATCCGTGCCGGATGTCCCATTGCTTTGGCAAACCGAGCAATCTGTTCCTGCTCTGTTGTGTACTGTTTCTCTTTCACTCCAATTCTCCTTTCTTCTTTGTTGTTCGTAAAACTACGAACAATATTTTGAATAGCCAAATAATACGGCATATTTTTTCGGATAGGTGCAAGGTGCAAGTATATATCTATATATATAGCTTGCACCTTGCACCTAAGCTGAAACATTTATATACAGAGATTTGCGTAATTAAAAAATGTGTTGTATCTTTGAACCCGTGAGATAGGCAGACAAACAGCGGACAAAGCCGGACAAATAACCCTGCAAAAATCGTTACTGTTTCGTTACCTATTTGAAATTTTGGAAAATAAAAAGCTGATTTATAGGCGGTTAGATGTTTAGGTTCAATACCCTGTCTCTCCGCTTCAATTAATAGATAAATCCCTGTAAAGTAGCACTTTACAGGGATTTTCTATTTTGTATATATAGCATGATAGGCATGAAAAAGTGTGTTTCTTATTGAAATAGAAAATAATACTATTTGAACAGTATATTTTAGAATAAACACTCTTTTTAAAAGGTGGAAATTATCAGTTTAAAGAATATTATTCCAAAATGCTTATTATCAGTTAAATATCTGTTTTTATTTACTATCACCTTTCAGTTTTTATATCTACCTTTGTTCTGATTTTACAAGATTTGATAGCTATAATATAAAAGGATAGAATAATGAAAAAACAGACCCAAGCGATTCATACCCAGTTCCAAAGAAGAGATGCTTATAATTCTCTTAGTATGCCGGTTTACCATACAGCGGCTTATGAGTTTGACAATGCCGATGATATGGCTGATGCTTTCTGCGGGCGGACAGATGCTCCGGATTATTCCAGAGTAATGAATCCGACAGTGACTTTTTTTGAGAATAAAGTAAAGCAACTTACTGGGGCAACGGAAGTGATAGCTGTCAATTCCGGTATGGCGGCTATTAGTAATACATTGCTTTCAATTGCAGCTGCAGGAAAGAATATAGTTACATCGCGTCATTTGTTCGGTAATACCTATTCATTTATTACTGGTACGTTGTCGCGCTTCGGGGTGGAACCCAGGTTGTGTGATTTGACTGAAGTTGAAACTGTAGAAAAAGTCGTAGACGGTAATACTTGTTGTATTTATATGGAAATTATCACCAATCCTCAAATGGAAGTGGCGGACTTACAGGTGCTTTCACGGATAGCTCATGAAAGGGGGATTCCTCTCATTGCCGATACTACACTTATTCCTTTTACGGAATTCGATTCACACAGATTAGGGGTAGATATTGAAGTGGTTTCCAGTACCAAATACTTGTCAGGAGGAGCCACTTCCATTGGTGGCTTGGTGATTGATTATGGTACTTGTCTGGGATTCGGTCAACGTATGCGTACAGAGATGTTACTCAATCTGGGAGCTTACATGACTCCTCATGTGGCCTATATGCATACCATCGGACTGGAAACGTTGGACGCACGATACCGGTTACAGTCTGCCAATGCCGCTACACTGGCAAGCAAACTCCGCACGTTGCCTGCTATTAGACGTGTGAATTATGTGGGATTGGAGGATAATCCGTACTATGCCTTGGCGCAAAGACAGTTTGGTTCAACCGCTGGTGCTATGATTACGATAGACCTTGAAAGTAAAGAGGTGTGTTTTCTTTTCATCAACCGCCTGAAGTTGATACGCCGTGCTACCAACTTATTTGACAATAAGACACTTGCCATCCATCCTGCGAGTACTATTTTCGGACCGTTTACTGACGAACAACGGCTGGCCATGGATGTGCTGGATACGACTATCCGTCTCTCCATTGGTTTGGAGGATGTGGATGATCTGTTTGAGGATATCAGGCAGGCTTTGGAAAATAAAAAAGAATAGAAAAGAAAATCAAAAAGTGATACACTGTGGCTGTAATATACCGCAAATATGGTATATAAAATGCCATTCATACGGGATTTACCAGTTTGTATATATCTAATACCTTTGCCCCATCATTTTAACAGTAAATAATAATGGGTAAAAGGATTCGTTTATTTTTGCTTGCTCTTGCAATAGGAGTGATACAAGGGGCGGCACAGGTGACAACGGTGCGGGGCATCGTCACCACAGAAGAAGATGGAGAACCGGTTATCGGTGCTTCGGTCATAGTGAAAGGAACCGCATTGGGTACTGTAACTGATGTTAACGGGAGATTTGAACTGAGCGGACTTCCGCCATCGGCCACCCGGCTGATAATCTCCTACATCAGTTTGATAGCAAAGGAGGTGGCTATCGCACCACAGCTGTCGGTGGCATTGAAGAGTGACACACATCTGCTGGATGAGGTGGTGGTAACAGCTTTGGGTATTTCACGCGAGAAGAAGGCGCTGGGCTACACGGCACAGGAGATAAAGCAGGATGCGTTGGTGCAGGGGAAAGACAATAACTTGTTGAATTCATTGAGTGGTAAGATAGCGGGTGTGCGTATTACCAACACGCAGGGAGATGTCGGTTCCAGCCGTATTGTTATTCGTGGTGAAACTTCTATTGCCGGTGAGAATCAACCGCTTTTTATTGTGGATGGCATCCCGGTGGACAATTCGCAGCTTAATGCACGTTCCAGCGGACGCGATTTTAAGAATGCGATAGCTGACTTGAATCCGGAGGACATAAAGACGCTTACTGTATTAAAAGGTCCGAATGCTGCTGCCCTTTATGGTGCACGTGCTGCCCATGGTGCTATTGTTATCACTACCAAAGGAGGAGACAAAAAGCAGCAAGGGATAGGCATTACATTGCATTCTTCCACACAAATTTCTTTTGCAGCGACCTTGCCGGAGTTTCAGAACCTTTTCGGGCAAGGGGCAGGCGGACGATTCAGTTATGTGGACGGCAAAGGTGCAGGTGTGAATGACGGTGTGGACGAAAGCTGGGGACCGCGTCTTGACATTGGATTGCTGATTCCCCAGTTTGACAGTCCGCTGGATGCTGACGGTACTCGTATGGCTACTCCCTGGGTGTCGCATCCCAACAATGTACGCGATTATTTCCGTACGGGCTTTTCTACCAATAACGGTATTTCAGTTGCCCGTGGGGACGACAAATATCAGTTCCGTGTAGGGTATAACTACGAGAAACAAGTCAGTATTGTTCCTGACGCTGGAACCAATAAAACGAATATCAGTCTAAATACAGATTACCATCTTGCAAAATGGATTTCGGTGGGAGCTACGGCCAATTACATCATTTATACAGCTCCCAGTTTACCGGGGTCAGCTACCCCTTCGGGTAGTAACGTACGTTCTAACAGTCCTATGCTTCAGTTTTTGTGGTTCGGACGTCAAGTGGATACGAACTCATTGAAAGCAGACTATACTCGCAACTGGAATTCAAGCTATTATGATAATCCTTTTTGGAGTGCTTCTTATAATACGCAAAGTCAGGAGCGGCATCGTCTGATAGGTGACCTGCATGCCGAATTCCATCTGGCAGATGGTCTGAATATGCGTTTCCGTACCAGCACCGACTGGTATAATGACCGGAGAAAATCTAAAGTAAAATGGGGCAGTACAGGTGCCGGTTCACCTTACGGCAGTTATGCTGAAGATGCTTATACGGTGAAAGAGAATAACACAGAAATATTGGCGACTTATGTCAAGCAGTTGAATAAAAACTGGGGATTTGACGCTCTTCTGGGTTTTAATGTGCGTAACAAACAGTACGAGAACAACTATCAGGCTGCTCCCCGTTTGGCTGTTGCCGACCTTTATACGTTGACCAATTCTCGTGATCCGCTCACTTCGTCCAATGATTTTTACCGCTTGCGGCAATATGGACTCTACGGTTCCGTACAATTGGATTACCGTCGTTGGGCTTTCTTGAACATAACAGGACGGAATGATTGGTCGTCTACGCTACCTGTGGACAACAATTCTTATTTCTATCCTTCGGTGACGGCTAGTGTGCTGCTTTCCGAGGCTTTGGGGTGGAGGAGTAAGGCCGTCAACTATCTGAAATTACGTGGAGGATGGTCGCAAGTGGGAGCAGATGCCGATCCTTATCAATTAGCAACAGTCTTTACTTCAGAAACAGCTTTCGACGGAAATCCGCTTCAAAGTTCTTCTACCATCGGCATGAATCCGAATCTAAAGCCGGAGAAGACATCATCTATAGAAGCTGGTTTCGAAGCAGCTTTTCTGGACAACCGCCTGTATTTGGATTTCACTTACTATAAGACCGATAGCCGCAACCAAATATTAAAACTGGCTACTACTGCGGCCAGTGGCTACACGTCGCAGGTGCGTAATGCCGGACATATTCGTAATCGTGGCTATGAAATACAATTGGGAGCTGTTCCTATACAAACATCGAAAGGGTTTCGTTGGAATCTGGACCTGAATTATGGTGCCAACCGCAGCAAGGTTATCAAGCTGGATGATGAAGGTTTAATTACGAGTTACCAGCTCTACTCGTCGGGCATTCAGATACTGGCTTCAGTGGGAGAAGCTTATGGAACTTTGTATGGCACTTCATACGTGCGTGATGCTAATGGAAGCATTGTGGTGGATGCTAACGGTCTGCCTAAAATTTCAACCACTAATAAAACATTGGGGAAGTTTACACCCGACTGGACAGGTGGTGTCAGCAACACTTTCAGCTATCGTTCGTTGAGTCTTTCTTTTCTGATAGATGCCAGTGTGGGCGGTTCTATATTTTCCAACACTAATAAAACAGGAAAATATACCGGTGTATTGGCTAACACATTACCGGGCAGGGATGCCGAGCATGGTGGTTTGTGGTATTATACTGACGCTATGGGTAACAATGTACGATTATCGGAACCTCCTTCTTACTCCATATCCTCCGATGGGCTTTACTATGCCCACGTCAATGGTCAATCCACTCGTGTATATCAGGATGGTATTATTGTAGAAGGAGTGACGGAAAGCGGTTCTAAGAATGAAAAGGTCGTGTCTGCCGAGAAATACTATCATCGCATTTACAGTATTGCCGAATCTAATGTGTATGATGCCTCTTACGTGAAACTGCGCGAAGTGGCTTTGAGTTATCGTCTGCCTCGCCTGTGGACGCAGAAACTGCATTTACAAGAAGCTTCCGTTACGCTGACGGGACGTAACTTGTGGACTATCTATAAAAGTGTCCCCAATATAGATCCGGAATCGGCTTTGACTACCGGAAATGCACAAGGGGTAGAGGCCTACTCACTGCCTACGACACGTTCCTTTGGTGTGAACCTTTCCGTAAAATTCTAAATGCGAACCTTTTAATAATAGGATAAAATGAAAAGAAGAATATACTTTTTATATATAATATGGGTACAAGTAGTTACCATTTCCCTGTGGTCGTGTGATGATGAACTGGCCGATATCAACCGTAACCCTAATGCCACCGAAAATCCACAGCCGGCTTATTTGCTTGCCGCTGCACAGTATCATGCCGCCAATCTTTATTGGGGAAGTAGTACAAATTATAATTCTACTCTGTTGTGGGTGCAACATTGGGCTAAAATACAATATACAGAGCCGGACTGCTATAATGTGGATAATGGGAGCTTTACCACTACATGGGACACCGGATATGCAACATTAATAACTGACTTGAATGCTATTATCAGTTCGGAATTCGGTAATGATAATTACCGAGGTATAGCTACTGTATGGCGTTCATGGGTTTATCTGTTGCTTACAAATCTGTATGGAGATATACCATACACTGAATATGCACAAAGTGTAACACCGGCTTACGATTCACAAGAAACTGTTTTACGCGGACTTTTGGAGGAGTTGGTTACTGCTGACCAGTTGCTTTCTACCACGGGAGAAGCAGTGGAGGGGGATTTGATTTACGGAAACGATATTGCCCGTTGGAAACAGTTGGCTCAATCCCTGCGGCTACGTATCGCTCTTGAGTTGGCGGATCGGGATGAGGATACGGCACGTCGGGTTATTGCTTCCCTTTGGAATAGTCGTAACAGTGTGATAGATAGCAATGATGCCATAGCCCGTTTTGTATTTACTTCTTCACCGCAATGGAATCCGTGGGCGTCTGCTTTCAATTCACGTGATGATCAGCGGGTATCAAAAACATTGATTGATAGACTGAATGAATGGAATGATCCGAGAATCGGGGTTTTAGCACAGCTACCTCAAGACGAAAGTGTGATAAATTATGTAGGAGCAGCCAATTCCCTCTCTGCTGATGCCGCAAACAATCAGGGATTTTATAAAGTCTCCCGACCCGGCACTTATTTTTTGAAAGACAGTTCTCCGGCTGTATTTTATACGTATGCCGAGGTCTTGTTTATCTTTGCGGAATCCGCTGTACGCGGCTGGATAACGGCTGATGCGGAAACACTCTACCGAGAAGCTGTTATTGCTTCATTGAACCAGTTTGGCATAACAGACACTCATATCATCGATTCCTATTTGCAGCAGGAGGGCGTCCGGTTCGACGCCGAACATTGGTACGAATCTATTGGCTGGCAGAAGTGGATAGCTTATTATGGACAAGGCCCTGATGCCTTCACTGATTGGCGCAGGCTGGGTTATCCCCGGCTTCTCCCTGGTCCCGACTCTGTTTTGGGTTCCGGAGAATTACCCCGTCGCTTTTTTTATCCCGTAACGGAACAATCACTTAATGGTAAACAGTATCAGATTGCCATATCCCGCCAGGGAGCAGATGAAATCACTACCCGTTTGTGGTTTGATGTGGCTGATAAGGAACGATGATGCATCAGTATCTCCGGGCTGCCGTATGCTTTTGAAAAAAATCCGTTGAATTTAAAAATCAGAATTGCAATGAACACTGACATTACATTTATCATAGCAGATAATCAGGATATAACCAGAATGGGAATGCATGGATATATTTCCACTATATTCAGTAGATGTCGCATGATAGATGTGACAGACAAGAAGGAACTGATACAGGCATTGGTAGAATGTAGTGACAGTGTTGTCATTCTTGATTATACCCTGTTTGATCTCAATGGTGTGGATGAGTTTCTCATTATAGGAAAGCGTTTTCCTGAAGTTCACTGGATATTATTTTCCAATGAATTGAGTGAGGATTTTATTCGCAGGATGAGTATAGAAAAGAATATCGGTATGATATTGAAAGAGAACTCCGGTGAAGAGATCCATTCTGCATTGATGTGTGCAGCTCATAAGGAACGGTTTCTTGGTCACCAGATAACCAATCTGTTGATAACCGGTTCCGGCAAACCGGAAATTCATTCTGTTTTGACCGTTACAGAGATTGACATTCTCAAATTGATTGCACGTGGAAAATCCGTGAAAGAAATAGCATTGGAAAGAACCTCGAGTATTCATACCATTATCACCCACAAAAAGAATATTTTCCGGAAGTTGGGTGTGAATAATGTATATGAAGCGACTAAGTATGCCTTACGTGCCGGGCTGATTGAAATGGTAGAATATTATATATGATCCCCGGAGAGTATAAGATAAGAATAGGGAAAGATTTGCAGACAGGGAAATTCTCTGTATCTTTGCCGGCATGGCAAAAAAAGGCGAGTTACATAGAAGAAATAAGCACAATGGTCAGTATGATTTTCCATTGTTGATGGAAAATTATCTTCCACTAAAGAGGTTCGTATCGCTCAATCCCCTCGGAACACAGACTATAAACTTTTTTAATCCGCAAGCGGTGAAGGCCTTGAACAAAGCATTATTGGTCACTTATTACGGCATCCGGTATTGGGACATACCGAAGCAATATTTGTGCCCGCCTATTCCCGGAAGGGCGGATTATATTCATTATATTGCCGATCTTATCCAGCCGGACGGGACAACTGCGGATTTACCGGCAGGAGATGCTAATGGGCAGAAACCGAAATGTAGATGTCTGGATATTGGGGTAGGTGCAAATTGCATTTATCCGATCATAGGACATACTGAATATGGGTGGATCTTTGTTGGAACTGATATTGATCCGGTTTCGATAGAAAATGCACGAAAGATAGTGACTTGCAACCCTGTGTTGGCGCACAAGATTGACTTGCGACTTCAAAAAGACAGTAAGAAGATTTTCGATGGAATTATTATGCCTGACGAGTATTTTGATGTGACAATATGCAATCCTCCGTTTCATAGTTCGCGTGAAGAGGCGGAAGACGGAACGTTGCGCAAATTAAGCAGTCTGAAAGGTACGAAGGTGAATAAAGTGCAGCTGAATTTCGGCGGGAGTGCGAATGAACTTTGGTGCGAAGGCGGAGAAGTACGTTTCTTATTGAATATGATTTCCGAGAGTCAAAAATTTCAGAAGAACTGCGGATGGTTTACGAGTTTGGTTTCTAAAGAAAAGAATCTGGGAAAGTTATATGCCAAATTAAAATCGGTGAATGTGTCCGAATATAAAATTATTCGAATGCAGCAGGGAACTAAAAGTAGCAGGATATTAGCCTGGCGGTTTTCTGCCGACTCATAACAACGGGGCGATATCGAATTGTTATTTGTTTAACCAGTTAATTGAATAGAATATATTATGGAAACCAATTACATCACTTTGACAAAGGAGAATATTGCGAACGAACATATATGCTGTGCTTTTTCAGATAAGAAATGCAAGGATAGTTATGAACTGAAAAAAGAATGGCTGAAGAAAGAGTTCGATAACGGCTATGTGTTCAGACGTATTGATGAACGGGCAAAAGTGTTTATCGAATACGGTCCTGCTGAAAAAGCATGGATTCCGGTGAACGCTCCCAATTATCTGATGATAAACTGTTTCTGGGTGTCAGGTAAATATAAAGGTTGCGGACATGGTAAGGCATTGTTGCAGTCTGCCATTGATGATGCAAAATCGCAGGGGAAAGATGGCTTGGTCACTGTGGTGGGTACTTCTAAATTTCACTTTATGAGTGATACGAAATGGCTGTTGCGACAAGGCTTCCAAACAATAGAAAAGCTCCCTTACGGATTCAGCCTTTTAGGTTTGAAACTAAATCCGGTTGCTCCTGATCCTTCTTTTAATGATTGCGTGTTGAGTGGTGAGTGTCCGGATAAAGATGGGATAGTGGTTTATTATACCCATCGCTGCCCATTTACGGAGTATCACGTTCGCGGTTCTTTGGTAAATGCTGTCAGGAACAAAGATATTCCATTGAGAATAATCGAGTTGGAAAGTATGGAGCAGGCGCAAAATGCACCCACTCCGGCTACTATATTTACTCTTTTTTATAACGGGAAGTTTGTAACGACTGACTTAAGTGCGTGTATGGAAGGACGGTTGGGCAAAGCGTTAGGACTGTGATTCCGGCAAATGGATAGCATGGACAATGTTGTGTCTTCGGTATCTTTAGCTAATGTTTCTTATTTTTATTTTGCAAATTTAAATTCTGTCTGTACTTTATGTAGAAAATGCATATCTTTGAATGTTAATGATTAAACACGATTAAGAGTTGTATGCGTTTTTTGGTATGTATTTTTGTGCTTCTATTTGTACACAATCAATTTTCGAGGGCTGATAAAATAATAAATAATGATTCTCTGTATACTGAAAAGTATATCAGAGATATTTATATTTCCAATCCAAAGCGTGCTTTACAATTATTGGACGAGGCAGAAAGCAGAAAAGCTTTCTCTATGCGTTTGATTAATGAATTACGTAGTTTGTCATATCGTAATATGTATATGAATAAACTAGCTTTTATGTATGCGCGGAAATCATACTTGCTTGATTCCATATCTCAAAGGGAACCGCAACACATGTTGAAAATGACAGTCTTTTTGTCTGAACTATCGTCTTTAATGAGTAAATATAATGAAAGCATGAGATATGCTCTCAATGGAATTAAACAGGCGCAAGAACTGAAGGATCGGGAGGCCGAAGCCAGACTGCTTTTTTGCATAGGAGAGAATAACTGGAGATTATCATTGAAAGATAAAGCGTACGATTATTTTGGTCGTGCTATTGAATTGCTGCGGGGATCAAAGGAGGTGAGAGAGATGATGTTGCTTTCTTATTATTATGGAGCGGAAATGGGATTCTTAATGAGTGATTCACGTGTCAAGGAAGCTTTGAATCTTGCCTATGAACGCGAAAAGCTTCTTAAGAAATTGGAGAAATTACCACAAGTCCCCGAAGGGTATGTGGATGGTCAGTATAGTTATTTGTATGCAAAATTGGCCTATATCTACTATGTAGAAAAACAGTATGCACAGGCTGAACGATATTATCAACAATATCTGACAATGAAGGATTCCCATACTCCGGACGGCAAGATGTATTCGATTCCCTATTTGATTCTTTCCAAACAGTATGAGAAAGTAATAGATAACTGTAAAGACTTTAAAGAATTGTTGAGGATGCAGCAAGATACCTTGAATGCTCAATATATTACTGTGCTTAATAAAGAAGTACAAGCTTATCTGGGGATGCACAATTATAAGGAAGCGGCAGCGATACGTGGGATTATTCTTGCTATAACGGATAGCATTAACAATAACGACAAGAGAAATGCGGCATTAGAACTGAATGCCATATACGGTGCTTCTGAAAAGGAAGAATATATTGCCGAACAGGCTTCTCAATTAAAAATAAGAAATATTTCGCTCTGTTTTTTGGCTTGTGTTGTGCTGCTTACCTTATTTATACTATGGCGTTTGTGGCGTTTCAGCCATATAGTCAAGTATAAGAACAGAATGCTTGCCAGTCTCATAAACGAAAAATTCGCTAATAGAAAAGATGGTAATCAGTTATCGGAAGTGCACGAGCAGTTGACTATTTCATCGGATATGGAACCGGAACAGGTTTCACCTGAAGAACAGGAAGAACTTTCGGATGAGACAGACAAGGAAAGTGGGGAAGAAGAAGAGAATCGGAAGATATTTCAGGAGCTGAATCATATTGTTGTTCAGAAGCAGTTATATCTTTCTTCCGAATTGTCGAGAGAAGATCTGGCTCAAATCGTACATCTGAACAACGCACGCTTTGCCCGGATGATAAGGGAATGTGCCGGAACCAATTTCAATGGATATATCAATGAACTGCGTATTAATTATGCGATCAAGCTGATGAAGAAGTATCCTAACTATACGATACGTGCCATAGCGGATGAGTCCGGATTTAATAGCACCCCGATCTTATATAATCTTTTTAAGAAGAAGACGGGGATGACTCCTTATGAATTTAAAAAAGCACAGGAAACATTGAGGAATTAAGCGGTTCCGTTAAACAATTTTCGATTTTTCCGGTTTATTTATCAGTAACTGAATATAAATGGAAATGATACAGGTAAGGATAAAACGGGTTTACGAAGATTTTTCAGAAACAGATGGATACAGGGTGCTGGTAGATAAATTATGGCCACGCGGAATAAAGAAAGAATGGTTGAAATACGATTATTGGGCAAAAGATATAACACCGTCCTCTATATTACGTAAATGGTTTCACGAAGATATTCCCGGACATTGGGACGATTTTGTGGTGCAGTATCAGAAAGAGCTGGACGCTTCTCCGGCAGTGGCTGATTTTCTAACTCTTATCAAGCCTCATCCTGTGGTTACTTTACTTTATGCTTCTAAAGAACCTGTGTACAATCATGCCCGAATCCTTCGCGATTATTTGGAAATGCATCTGAAAGAGTGAAATTAAAGTAATTTTTATCTGTTTACGCTTTCTGTCGTTCACTCAATTTCCTACCTTTGTCATCTAAATCAAAATCGTGTAATCATGAAGTATAAATTATTGGTTCTTGATGTAGACGGAACGCTCCTTAATGATGCGAAAGAAATTAGTAAACGTACATTGGCCGCTTTGTTGAAAGTTCAGCAGATGGGAGTACGTATCGTGCTGGCTTCCGGCAGACCGACTTATGGCTTGATGCCACTGGCCAAGATGCTCGAACTTGGAAACTATGGAGGTTTTATCCTTTCCTATAATGGTTGCCAGATTATCAGTGCGCAAAACGGTGAAATATTGTTTGAGCGTCGGATTAATCCCGAAATGTTGCCATATCTGGAAAAGAAAGCCCGTAAAAACGGTTTTGCCATATTCACTTATCATGATGATACGATCATAACGGATTCTCCTGAAAATGTACATATCCAAAATGAAGCCCGGTTGAATAACCTGCAAATAATCAAGGAAGAAGAATTTTCTGCAGCCGTTGACTTTGCTCCTTGCAAATGTATGCTGGTCAGTGACGACGAAGAAGCATTGATCGGTTTGGAAGATCACTGGAAGAGAAGACTGAACGGAGCGTTGGATGTATTCCGTTCGGAACCTTATTTTCTGGAAGTCGTTCCCTGCTCCATTGATAAAGCCAATTCTTTGGGGGCTTTGCTGGAAGTCTTAAATATGAAGCGTGAGGAAGTGATTGCTATTGGCGACGGCGTGTGTGATGTGACCATGATTCAATTGGCAGGATTGGGTGTAGCTATGGGACATTCACAGGACTCGGTGAAAGCCTGTGCCGATTATGTGACAGCTTCGAATGAGGAAGACGGGGTGGCTGTTGCAGTGGAGAAAGCGATCCTTTCTGAAGTGCGTGCGGCCGAAATCCCCCTTGACCAACTGAATGCGCAGGCACGCCACGCGTTAATGGGAAACTTGGGAATTCAATACACATATGCCGATGAAGACCGTGTGGAAGCGACGATGCCGGTAGATCATCGTACCCGTCAGCCTTTTGGTATTTTACATGGTGGAGCTACTCTTGCGTTGGCAGAAACAGTTGCCGGACTCGGTTCGATGATCCTTTGCCAGCCGGACGAAATTGTAGTAGGAATGCAGGTCAGCGGAAATCATATATCTTCTGCGCATGAAGGAGATACGGTACGTGCAGTAGGGACAGTTGTACATAAAGGACGTTCATCCCATGTGTGGAATGTAGACGTGTTTACTTCAACCAATAAACTGGTGTCTTCCATACGGGTAGTCAACAGTGTGATGAAAAAGAGATGACCGACGAAGAAATAAGTAACTTGACAACTATTGATGCATTTATTCAGCGGAAGCAGCCATTTGCTGTTTACCGTATTCCCGGGGAGAAAGTTCCCCGTCTGTTGACACAGGCGGAAGGAGAGGTACGTCTGATATACGATCTGAAAGAACTGAATGGACAGAGAGGATTTGTCATCGCTCCGTTTCAGGTGAGTGAGAGGTGTCCGGTTGTGTTGATTCAACCCGATCAGTGGGGGCAGCCTTTACTGGTTGATGATGATACGGAAGAAGACCGCAAGGTCGCTTTGCGGATGCAAGGACAAGAATCATTCCTGACTTCTTTCACGGAGGAATATGCAGCGTGCTTTCATACCTTTATCAATGCTTTACGCGATAAGACTTTTGATAAATTAGTGCTTTCCCGTCATCTTACTATTGATAAAGTAGCAGACTTTTCTCCTTCGTCCATTTTTCGTGCGGCTTGCAAGCGTTATATTCATTCCTATATATATTTATGCTACACTCCCCAAACGGGTATTTGGCTGGGAAGTACTCCCGAAATCATTTTATCAGGTGAGAAAGATGAATGGAATACAGTTGCGCTAGCCGGAACGCAGCCTTTGCAAGATGGCAGGCTGCCGCAGGTATGGGATGAAAAGAACCGGAAAGAACAGGATTATGTAGCCTCTTACATTCGCCGCCAGCTTCTTTCATTGGGCATCCATTCTACGGAAAACGGGCCTTATCCGGCTTATGCCGGTGCCTTGTCTCATTTAAAGACAGATTTCCGCTTCTCATTGAAAGATAATAAAGGTTTGGGCGATCTTCTGAAAGTATTGCATCCGACGCCTGCCGTATGCGGTCTGCCAAAGGAAGAAGCCTATCGGTTTATATTGCAGAACGAAGGTTACGACCGGCGCTATTATTCCGGCTTTATCGGATGGCTGGATCCGGAAGGGAGAACTGACATCTACGTGAATCTGCGCTGTATGCATATCGAAGACAAACACCTCACTCTTTATGCCGGCGGCGGATTATTGGCCTCTTCGGAATTGAATGATGAATGGCTGGAAACGGAAAAGAAGTTGCAAACCATCAAACGGCTTATAACCCATTAATCATTAATCACTAATTCACTAATCATTAATCGTCATGTATACAGACAAGAAGAACATACTCCAGTTGGTTGCGTTGCTCGAGGCGCATGGGATTACCAAAGTTGTGTTGTGTCCGGGTAGCCGTAACACGCCCATCGTGCATACTTTGTCTAACCACCCGAATTTTACCTGTTATCCGGTGACTGATGAACGGAGTGCCGGTTATTTTGCCATTGGTCTTGCGTTGAATGGTGGTAAGCCTGCTGCTGTCTGCTGCACTTCCGGTACAGCGTTATTAAACCTTCATCCGGCTGTGGCGGAAGCATTTTACCAGAATGTTCCTTTAGTCGTCATTTCTGCAGACCGTCCCGCTGCCTGGATCGGACAGATGGATGGACAGACCGTTCCGCAACCAGACGTATTTCGGACGTTGGTCAAGAAATCGGTGAACCTTCCGGAGATTCACACGGAAGAAGATGAGTGGTATTGCAATCGTCTGGTGAATGAGGCTTTGCTGGAGATGACCCATCATGGGAAAGGTCCGGTACATATCAATGTACCTGTTTCCGAACCGCTGTTTCAGTTTACGGCCGATTCACTACCCGCAGTGCGTGTCATTACCCGTTATCAGGGATTGAATGTCTACGACCGTGATTATAACGATCTGATCGACCGGATGAATAAATATCAGAAGCGTATGATTATCATCGGTCAGATGAATCTTATCTATCTGTTTGAGAAAAGATATATCAAGTTATTATATAAACATTTTGCCTGGTTGACAGAACATATCGGCAACCAGACAGTTCCCGGTATTCCGGTGAAGAATTTTGATGCGGCGCTTTATGCCATGCCCGAAGAGAAGGTAGGCCAGATGGTTCCCGAATTGCTGATTACTTATGGTGGACACGTGGTTTCCAAACGGTTGAAGAAGTTCCTTCGCCAGCATCCGCCTAAAGAACATTGGCACGTATCGCCGGACGGTGAGGTGGTCGATTTGTACGGCTCATTAACTACGGTAATCGAGATGGATCCGTTCGAGTTTTTGGAGAAGATTGCCAGTCTGCTGGATAACCGGACTCCTGAATATCCACGTGTATGGGAGAATTATTGCAAGATTATCCCCGAACCGGATTTTGCTTATTCGGAGATGTCGGCTGTCGGTGCGTTGCTGAAAGCCTTGCCGGAGTCGTGCGCCTTGCATCTGGCAAACAGTTCGGTGGTTCGCTATGCGCAGTTGTATTCGATCCCTTCCACGATTGAGGTCTGTTGCAATCGGGGAACAAGTGGCATTGAAGGTTCACTGTCTACGGCAGTCGGCTATGCGGCAGCTTCCGATAAACTGAATTTTATAGCTATCGGAGATTTAAGTTTCTTCTATGATATGAATGCGTTGTGGAATATCAACGTCCGTTCTAACTTGCGTATCCTTTTATTAAATAACGGAGGAGGAGAGATTTTCCATACTTTACCGGGATTGGATATGTCGGGAACCTCACATAAATTTATTGCAGCAGTCCATAAAACGTCGGCCAAAGGCTGGGCGGAGGAACGTGGCTTCCTCTATCTGCAAGCGCAAAATGATGAAGAACTGGCTGAAGCGATGAAAACTTTCACCCAACCGGAGGCTATGGAACAGCCAGTGCTGCTGGAAGTGTTTACCAACAAAAACAAGGATGCGCGTATGTTGAAGAATTATTATCATCAATTAAAACAAAAATAGATTATGTCAACACAAAGAGAGTGGACAACCATCAGAGAATACGACGATATTCTTTTTGATTATTATAATGGAATTGCCCGTATCACAATCAACCGTGAACGTTATCGGAATGCATTTACCCCGACTACTACCGCCGAAATGAGTGATGCATTGCGTATTTGCCGTGAAGAAGCGGATATTGACGTGATTGTGATTACCGGAGCCGGAGATAAGGCATTCTGTTCGGGAGGCGACCAAAATGTGAAAGGACGTGGCGGATATATCGGGAAAGACGGTGTGCCTCGTTTGAGCGTACTGGATGTACAGAAGCAGATTCGTAGTATCCCGAAACCTGTGATTGCCGCCGTGAACGGCTTTGCCATTGGTGGCGGACATGTACTTCACGTAGTATGTGATTTATCCATCGCTTCGGAAAATGCCATCTTCGGTCAGACTGGTCCTCGTGTGGGCAGCTTTGATGCCGGATTCGGTGCGTCTTATCTGGCACGTGTGGTAGGCCAAAAGAAAGCACGTGAAATTTGGTTCCTCTGCCGGAAATACAATGCGCAGGAAGCACTGGACATGGGATTAGTGAATAAGGTGGTCCCCTTGGAACAGTTGGAAGATGAATATGTGCAGTGGGCGGAAGAAATGATGTTGCTTAGTCCGTTGGCTTTGCGCATGATTAAAGCGGGATTGAATGCCGAACTGGATGGCCAGGCAGGTATTCAGGAACTCGCGGGCGATGCAACGTTGCTCTATTACCTGACGGATGAAGCACAGGAAGGAAAGAATGCATTTCTGGAGAAACGTAAACCGAACTTCAAACAATATCCGAAATTCCCTTAAACCGATTTCACTACAGAGTAACACAGAGTTTATTTTTTCTGCAAAGCAGAACTGTAAGAGGGCTGCAGGAGAACTGCAAGAGATCTGATTACTAAAACTTCGTGGGGCTCTATGTTACTCTGTGGTGAATAGAGAATTTATTCACAATGAACTGTAAAATAGAAATCATTCCCCGGTTGCTTCATTTCAAGCAACCGGCAGGGACTTCCCGGGGAACATATACTACGCGTAAAGTCTGGTATCTTCATTTCACCTCTCCAGACTTTCCGGGCAGAGTGGGAATAGGAGAGTGTGCACCTTTGCCCGCTTTGAGTTGCGATGATCTTCCTGATTACGAAGATATATTAATGAAAGTTTGCCGGCAAGTGGAGAGAGAACAAGGAATATTGGATATGGATGGTTTGTGCGACTATCCTTCCATTTTATTTGGTCTGGAAACGGCCATCCGGCATTTCTTTGCAGGAAACTGGGCTTTATGTGATACGGCTTTCTCACGTGGAGAGACGGGGATTCCCATCAACGGTCTTATCTGGATGGGAGATTATGATTGTATGTTATCCCAGATTGAGAAAAAGATGGAAGCCGGATTCCGTTGTATCAAACTAAAGATTGGTGCTATCAACTTTGAAGAAGAGTTGGCATTGCTACGTTATATCCGTTCACATTTCTCCTCTAAGGAAATAGAGTTGCGTGTAGATGCGAATGGTGCTTTTTCTCCGGTTGATGCCATGGAAAAGCTGAAGCGTCTGTCCGAACTTGATCTGCACTCTATCGAACAGCCGATCCGTGCCGGACAGTGGGAGGAAATGGCACGCCTTACTTCCGCATCTCCATTACCGATAGCTTTGGATGAAGAATTGATAGGGTACAACACGTTGGAAAGAAAACAAGAACTGCTTTCAACCATCCGTCCGCAATATATTGTTATTAAACCTTCCCTTCACGGAGGAATGTGCGGAGGGGACGAATGGATTACCGAAGCTGAAAAGCGACATATCGGCTGGTGGGTCACTTCCGCTCTGGAATCAAACATCGGTTTGAACGCTATTGCACAGTGGTGTGCAACATTCAATAATCCGTTGCCACAGGGATTGGGGACAGGATTGCTTTTTACGGATAATGTGGAAGTGCCCCTTGAAATAAGAAAAGATTGCTTGTGGTTTTGCAAAGGATAATATTTAAAGGATGTTGTGATGATATTCAACCGACAACAACAATGTCTGTTACTGGACGGAAAAGAATACACTTCTGAAGATATACGTCAATTGATAGCAGGAGGAGCGGAAGCTCATTCTCCTGCTTATTGGGATTTATATCTTTTCCTGAACGAATGGTTTAATGATTCTCCGGTCATTACGGTTCATACATCAGGCTCTACGGGTACACCTAAAGAACTGATGGTACGTAAGGACCGGATGATGCAAAGTGCGCGCCTGACCTGTGAGTTTCTGAATTTGAAGAAAGGTGAGTCGGCATTATTATGTATGAACCTTCGTTATATCGGTGCCATGATGGTAGTGGTACGTTCTTTGGTCGCAGGTTTGAACCTGCTTGTTCGTCCCGCTTCCGGTCATCCAATGGCTGATATAAAAGAATCTTTGAGATTTGTTGCAATGGTTCCATTGCAAGTTTATAACACATTGCAGGTTCCCGAAGAAAAAGAGCGATTAAAACAAACGGATATTCTGATTATAGGAGGCGGAGCCATCGATGAGGCTCTGGAAACGGAGATCAAACATCTTCCGACGGCGGTTTACTCCACTTATGGCATGACCGAAACCTTGTCGCATATTGCCCTTCGTCGTTTGAATGGAGCATCGGCTTCAGAACATTATTATCCATTTCCTTCAGTAAAATTGTCTTTATCCGCAGAGAATACATTAGCCATCGATGCTCCTTTGGTATGTGACGAAACATTGCAGACCAATGACATTGCACGTATCTATCCCGATGGAAGTTTTATGATTCTGGGGCGAAAAGATAATGTAATCAATAGCGGAGGGATTAAGATTCAGGCGGAAGAACTGGAGAAGTTGCTCCGGCCGTTTATTCCTGTGCCATTTGTCATCACTTTTGTTCCCGACCCGCGTTTAGGGCAGGCTGTGACTTTGTTGATAGTGGGACAATTGGACACAAGAGAGATAGAAAATAAGTTGCAGACAACATTGGAACCATATTATCGTCCCAAACATATTTTTATTACAAAATCTATTCCACAGACGGAAAACGGCAAAATAGATCGTGTCGGATGTCGCGCTTTGGCAGCATCATACCTTTCCCATTCGCATCAGTTCCCATCCATAGAACTACATGATGATGCAATAATGTAGTTGAGGTTTCCGGTAAAACTAGTGAACTTGTAAAATAAGGAGGTGTCGCATTTACAACTTGAATTCAGCCTCCCATAAATGATTTGGCAATTCTATTTCTCATATTCTCATGAATATAAGTCAACCTGTTGAAACATAATGTGATAGAATATGAGAAATACTTTTAAAAGTTGGCATTTCTCATACTTTTCCTGTGATTTATCCCTAAAAATAGGCATTTCTCATACTCATTCTCGTTATTTCTCATAGCAGTTGTATAACAATCTACTGCTATTTTACGCCTAAATCATTAATAGCAAAGTTATTCTTCATTATAGATAAACTTGTTTGGGGTTAATAGTAAACTTGTTTTTCACCTATTATAAACTATAATTGCAAGCTTTGATTATATAATTGCAAGTTTCATTTTTATAAATGCAACCTTTGATTATAAAAACGAAGCTTGCATTTATAGTTTATGATTACTCGAAAGCAGCTTTATATATAAAGGATTGGAAGTTTGCTATTAGGCAATAACAACTTTACTATTAATACTTTCCGGATGGACAAGTAATAGTTTGTATGTGTTGATAAGAAGTGGCTGTTATGCGCGATGGAATAACAAAAGTAACAATGGCAGATAGTCTTTCAGTTCATTGCGCAAAAGTTCCATTGTCTTTTGCTTGTAACGGTTGATAGATTTCACACTGAGATTCATCTCTTCTGCAATTTCTACATGCGTTTTGCCTTCAAAGAAGCTTTTTATAAATACTGTACGGTAGTTCTCCGGAAGTTTGTCCAATGTTTCATACAACATTCTGTACAGTTCGTCAAGAGTATATACACTATCCGGTTCTGTTTCATAGACAGGAGCTTTTTTCTGTATATTTTCCGCATAGCTCCATTCATATTCCTGATGTTTCAGGAAATTCAGGCAGCTATTTTTTACGCACATTTTGATGTAAGCTAATGCAGTGTTCGATTGAAGATCAAAAGAATCAGTATCCAGTTTATCCCATAATGAGGTGAATACATCCGAAACGATGTCTTCACGTGTTTCTTTATCATCAACAAACCTTTTTGCATACAAACAAAATGGGGCGTAATACTCCTCATAAAGTTGTTTGAAAGCCCGTTCTTTAGTCTGTTTGGAAAAAGATATTTTCATTATTTTGAGGTTCTGTAGTTTTTCATTTTGCTGCAAATATATAATAAGATAATTATCAAAGCCTAATTTTCGATTCTTTTTTTGCTTTCAACTCTAATGAATAAAAAATAATCGGATGAGACTGTCCTTTTGTATATAGGATAATTGTATTATATATAAACAGGATTAAAATATGAAAAACAAGTTTTTTTTATTGGCTATAACCTTTTGTTTGCCAATACATTCTCAAGAAGTTTCCAAGTCTTTTATTCCGATGACTGAAATACCTGCCGGAAGTTTTTATATGGGAAGTGACGGATTAGGCGAAAATTTTGATGAGGCTCCTATCCATCAGGTAGTAATCTCTCGCCCGTTTCGTATGGGAATCACTGAAATAACGAATGCGCAATATGAATCATTCCGTCCGGAACATCGGGCATTACGAGGAAAAAACGGTGTTTCGCTGGAAGATGATGAAGCTGTTGTCAATGTGAGTTATTCCGATGCTGTTGCCTTTTGTGAATGGCTTAGCCGGAAAGAAGGCAAAAACTATCGTTTGCCAACAGAAGCAGAATGGGAATATGCTTGCCGGGCAGGCACATACACACTATTTTCTACAGGAGACGGGTTACCTGCAGTTTATCATCGGAATCAAAAAGTGGTTCGTGATTTTGATCCGGTATCTTTAAAAGTTGCCCAGACTCCTCCTAATACATTCGGGCTTTATGATATGCATGGAAATGTGGAAGAATGGTGCTTGGATTGGTATGCTCCTTATTCCGCAGAAAAGCAGAAAGACCCGGCAGGACCATTGGCAGGAGAGTTTCGGGTCACTAGAGGAGGGAGTCATCACACCCCGGAGAAATACTTGCGAAGTGCCAATCGGCTGGCTATGCTCCCGGAAGATAAACATTCCCAAACCGGATTTAGAATTGTGGAAGCAGATACTCGTTTGAATGTATCAGGGACATTTGTTCCTGTCCCGTTCAATCAGAAATCTGTAGAAAATACATCTATAAAATGGAAGAAAGTATCTGCTATCACACCGATGTTTTTGCCTCCGATACCATTTGTGGTACGTCCGGCATGTGATTCGAATACCCCATTTTATCTGCATAATCATCAGCCTGCAGTTACGTGGTGTGATAATGGAGATTTGTTGGCAATATGGTTTTCTGCAAATGAAGAGAATGGGAGAGGGATGGTAGTACTCGGTTCCCGCTTGCGTGCCGGGCATACTGATTGGGATGTGGCTTCTTTATTCTTTAAAGTTCCGGATCGGAATATGACAGGAAGTGCTTTGCTCAATGACGGGAAAGGAAAATTGTATCATATCAATGGAGTGGAAGCATCGGGAGACTGGCAGAATCTCGCAATGGTACTACGTACCAGTACAGATAACGGTGCTTCATGGAGCACTCCTAAACTGATAGCTCCCGAACATACCAAACGTCATCAGGTTATAGCTGGTACGATTCGCACACGTGAGGGATGGCTGGTTCAAGCCTGTGATGCGGGTCCTGGCAGTCATGATGGGGCAGCTGTTCAAATCAGTAAAGATGGAGGAAAAACATGGTGCGATCCTTGGGATGGCGCTCCTTTGCCGGATTTCAAAGAAGGAGGAACGGGAAGTACAATCGCAGGTATCCATGCGGGAATTGTACAATTAGGAAACGGAAGTTTGATGGCTATGGGGCGTGGTAATAGCATACGGAATAAAGAAGGAAAGCTCCGAATGCCAATGAGCATATCAGATGATATGGGAAAGAACTGGAAATATGGAGCAAGCGAACTCCCTCCTATTGACGGAGGTCAGCGTCTTGTTTTAATGCGACTGAATGAAGGCCCTTTGCTATTGGTTTCTTTCACAGACCATCCGCAACGTACGCCTTTGGAAGAACGTGGTCTGGAATTTAAGGATAAAAATGGAAATGTGAAGAAAGGATATGGCATGTACGCGGCTCTTTCCTACGATGAGGGAAAAACATGGCCAGTAAGAAAACTACTGACGGACGGTGAATATCGCTTTTTAAACGGTGGAGCATGGACGGGATATTTCGAAATGGATGAAAATCATGCTGAACCACGTGGTTATCTTGCAGGAATACAAACTCCTGATAATGTGGTTCATATCCTTAGTAGCCGATTGCATTACCGCTTCAATTTGGCATGGCTCGAAAAATAAAATAAAAAAAAGTTTGTATTTGCTGTCCTTTTCCAATTGCTTCAGTTGTATTATAAATGTAATTACAATTAAAAGATAAGATTTTGAAAGAAAATATGGAAAATATGAGTCCGGAATCATTGCTCCGTAAAGCACAAGCATTGGGAGATGATATTAAAGAAATGGAATCCATTAATGTATTGGGTGCCTATTATCAAGCACAAGCCAAAATAAAAACTAATAGAAGAAAGAACATGTATAATCAATTGATGCGTTATGCAGCATTTCTGACTATACCTTTATTTCTCTCTTCTCTGATTTTGGGATATTTATATTTTAGTGGAACAGAAACTGACGAGAAATATGCAGAGGTGGTAACCGCTACCGGTTCTGTCATACGTTATGAACTTCCGGATCATTCTGTAGTATGGTTGAATGCAGGTAGTACATTGCGTTATCCTACCACTTTCAAGAAAGACAACCGGTTAGTAGAGTTGAAAGGTGAAGCATATTTCGAAGTGCAGGCAGATAAAGAGCGTCCTTTTTATGTAAACACTCCGAATGGTTTGAGCGTATATGTTTATGGTACCCAATTTAATGTAGCTGCTTATGAGGATGATAATTATATAGAAACAGTATTGGAAAAGGGTAAAGTAAATGTGATAACCCCTAATCAGGAAACAATTGTATTGGCTCCTGGAGAACAGTTGCTTTACGATAAACAGAGTCAAAAGTCGAAAAAAAATAAAGTGGATGTTTATGGAAAGATAGCTTGGAAAGATGGAAAACTAATTTTCAGAAATGCTTCATTAGAAGAAATCCTGAAGCGTTTGGAACGACACTTCAATGTCGAAATTCAGTTTAACAATAGGTCTGGAAAAGAATATAAATACCGGGCTACTTTCCGGACTGAAACTCTGTCGCAGATATTGGATTATCTGGCTAGGTCCGCCGATTTAAAATGGAAAATTGAAGAACCGCAACAGCAGGCTGATGATACATTATCAAAGACTAAAATTAGAGTAGATTTATATTAGAGTAGTAACCCTTAAAATAAAAGCCCATGGAATAACACTAGAGAATAAAAGAAAGGAAGAAAGCTGCTACCAACAGCTGTCTTCCTCCGAATTTTCCAGATTCACGGCACAAGGTCTCGTAAACACTAGCCGGAATCAAACCATAGTTCATTTAGTAATAAACTTTAGTTAGCCACAAATGTATGAAAAAAAATCATTCATTTACAGCATTATGTCCTAAATATGCTTTAAATCTAAAACTTCCTTTAGTTATGAGGATTAGTCTAGCACTACTTTTCGCAGTAGTATTACAACTTTCTGCCGAAGATGGCTATGCCCAGCGAACGCGGGTTGCCATTTCAATGAACAATGTATCTGTAGAACAGGTACTGAATAAAATAGAGGAGACGTCCGACTATGTTTTCCTTTATAATGATAAAACAATTCAGAAGAACCGTATTGTTTCTGTGAGAAACAATTCAGGTAAGATCCTGGATATTCTTGATGAGGTGTTTAAAGGAACCAACGTTACTTATACAGTAGTTGATAAGCAGATTATCTTGTCTACCACTAAATTAAATGTAACAGAGCAAGATCCGATTATTCAAGTAAAAGGTACAGTGAAAGATACAAAAGGAGAACCTTTGATCGGAGTGAATGTGAAAGTAAAAGGAACAACTACCGGTGCTATTACAGATTTCGACGGAAACTTTCAGATTCAAGCTAAAAAGGGGGCGGTATTGGAGATCTCTTATATTGGATATGCTTCTCAAGAGGTGAAGGTTACAGATAATAAATCGCTTTCTATCGTGATGACGGAAGATACAAAAGTTTTGAATGAGGTTGTTGTAACGGCTTTGGGTATTAAACGCGAAACCAAGTCTTTGACATACAATGTGCAGCAGATTAGCGGTGACGAAGTGGCAAAGGCGAAAGATATGAATGTGATGAGCAGTCTTGCCGGTAAAGTGGCAGGTGTGAATATCAATGCAAGTTCATCCGGTATTGGAGGTGGTGCCCGTGTGGTAATGCGTGGTACGAAGTCTATATCCGGTAATAACAACGCTCTATATGTAGTAGATGGAGTTCCTTTGGCTAATATATCTGGTGAACAACCCGACGATCAGTATACGGGTGCCGGACAATCCGGTGACGGATTGGCTAACTTCAACGCTGATGATATAGAATCAATTTCAGTACTTAGCGGATCGGCCGCCGCTGCACTATACGGTTCGGCTGCTGCCAATGGTGTGGTACTTATCACAACGAAGAAAGGGGCTGTGGATAAAACCAGATTGACATACAGTAATAATTCAACCTTCTATTCACCATTCCGATTGCCGGAATTCCAGAATACGTATGGTTCGGAAACAGGAGAGTGGTATAGTTGGGCATCTAAATTGTCATCTCCTACCGATTATGAAGTCAAAGATTTTTTCCAGACAGGTTACAATGTAGCGAACACTGTAAGTCTGACTACAGGGACACAAAAAAATCAAACCTATGTATCCGTAGGTGCCGTAAATGCACGGGGTATCATTCAGAATAATGACTTGGACAGATATAATTTCTCTGTTCGTAACACTACCTCTATGCTGAATGATAAACTGACGATGGATTTAAGTTTTATGTATTCTAATGTAAAGGAACAGAATATGTTGTCGCAGGGAGAGTATGCAAATCCATTGGTTCCCGTTTATTTATTTCCGCGCGGTGATGATTTCTCAAAATATCAGTATTATGAACGATATGATGTAGACCGTAACATAAAAACACAGTTCTGGCCATTGAAAGAAAATGGATTATCCATGCAGAATCCTTACTGGATTACGAACCGGAATATGTATACCAACAAGAAAGACCGTTTTCTGGCAAGCGGTTCACTAAAATATACGATAACAGATTGGTTGAATGTTTCCGGACGCGTGAAGCTGGATAAGGAAACAATCAACTCGGAAAAGAAAATGTATGCTTCTACTTTGAATGTGATTGCTGAAAACTCGGATAAAGGAGCATACGTGCAATCGAACAAAAATACCAGTCAGATATATGCCGATGCCATGTTGAATATTAATAAATATTTCTATCACGATACATGGAATCTGACAGCATCTTTAGGTGCCAGTTTATTGGACCTGGATTACAAGGAGCTGAATTTTGGAGGGGGATTGCTGACCATTCCTAATCTGTTTACTTCTAACAATGCGAACGTTTCCGGTAAATTAACCTATAAAAATACGAACTATCACGATCGTACCAATTCTTTATTCGGAACATTCTCATTAGGATATAGGGGCATGGTTTATGTAGACGGCTCGTTGCGTAATGACTGGATATCAGCTTTGGCAGGAACAAACCATTCTTCCATATTATATCCTTCTATCGGTGCTTCAGCGATTCTGACTAATATGTTTACAATGAAATCCAATATCCTTTCTTATGCAAAGGTCCGCCTTTCGTATAGCGAAGTAGGTAATGCACCGGAAAGATTCAGGGCTATCACTACTTATGCGGTGTTGGGAGGGCTGAATACCACTTCTTATTTTCCGATAAAAGACCTTAAACCGGAGAGGACTCATTCATGGGAAGGAGGATTTAATTTAGGTCTGTTTGATAATAAACTGACACTGGACGTGACAGCTTATAAGACATATACGGAGAATCAGCTTTTCAGTCCGGAAATTTCTACAACAACCGGATATTCTAAATTATATGTAAATGCAGGTAAAGTAACAAATAAAGGAATTGAGTTAGCTCTTGGATTTAAACAGAATATAGGGCCTGTAGATTGGAAAACGACTTTACTATGGTCGCTTAACAGAAATCGCATAGACCAATTGCTCCCTGAATATACAAATGAAGAGTTGGGAGTGACAGTACATTTGGATGAAATGGATGTTTATTCATTAGGGGGTGCCAAACAACGGCTAACCGTAGGTGGCTCTATGGGAGATGTGTATGTTAATACAATGAGAACTGACGAGCATGGATATATCTGGATGAATTCAATGACAGGTGTCTTGGAAACTGATAAGAATAATTATGTCTATGCCGGTAATACCAATCCGAAATATACTCTTAGTTGGAGAAATGAATTTAACTGGAAAGGAATCAGCCTCGGATTTATGTTGAATGCCCGTGTAGGTGGTATCGGAGTTTCTGCCACTCAAGCAGTGATGGATTATTATGGAGTGTCTAAGACATCGGCAGAGGCACGGGATAATGGGGGAGTGAAAATAAACGGCCAGATGATTGATGCCCAGACATGGTATCAGACTATCGGAGCTAATGGAACAGGTTATGTAGGCTCTATGTATGTATATAGTATGACTAATGTTCGTTTGGGAGAATTGACTTTGGGCTATGATGTTCCGATCAATAAATGGTGTAAATGGATTTCAGGGTTGAATGTATCCTTTGTAGGGCGGAATTTATGGATGCTGTATTGTAAGGCGCCATTTGATCCGGAATCTACTGCAAGCACCGGTACTTATAATCAGGGTATGGACTATTTCATGCAACCGAGTTTGAGATCGATGGGATTTTCTGCAAAGATTTCTTTCTAATTGGATAACCTTTAAAAAAAATAATGATGAACATACGTAAGTTTTTTAAAGTAAGGAACTACTACTACTTACTCCTTGGAGTAATCATGATAAATGTAGGTTGTACGAAGAATTTTCTGGAGTACAATACCAATCCTAATGAAGCAACCGATGAGATGACGGATTGGGATAATGTGAGAACAGGTTCTCTTCTTTTACAGATGGAGCAGAACGTACTGGTGGTAGCACAACCGGGACTTAATATCGGTTCGGACAGATATCAGACTGTGGAAGTGATGGGTGGAGATGGGTATATCGGCTATTTTGGTTTTCCTGCTCCCAGTATCAATTCTGCAGGTCGTTACAATTGGGATAAAAGAAGTTGGTATGGTGATATGTTCACTACCAATTACCTGACGACTATGAATGCCTGGCGTGAAATAAGAAAAGCGATTAACAATGACGAAGATCCCCGGTTTTCTATGGCGCAGATTCTGAAAGTAGCGGCAATGCATCGTGTGACAGATACCTATGGGCCTATTCCTTATTTGAATTTTGGAGTTTCAAAAGAAGTGCCTTATGATTCGCAAAAGGATGTTTATTACAGATTCTTTGAAGAATTGGATGGAGCTATCAATAACTTGGATAGTTATGCTGCATCCGGAAGTAAAGTTTTGTCATCATGGGATTGTGTGTTCAACGGTGATGTTACATCTTGGATAAAGTTTGCCAATTCACTTCGTTTGCGTCTTGCATTGCATCTTGCCTATGTGGATGAAACAAAGGCAAAAAGTGAAGCCCAACTGGCTATTGGCAATAGTTATGGTTTGATGAATGTGAAGTCTGATTTAGCAGAACTTCAGCATATTACTCCGATTGCGACTTATGAAAGTCCTCTGTATATTCTGAAAGGATGGGATGATATTTGTATGGGAGCGACGCTGGATTCATACATGAATGGTTATCAGGATCCACGACTTTCTGCTTACTTCGAGGCTGGTACGGGTGGAAAATATCGGGGTATAAGAGCCGGAATGTCAAAGGACGTAAGTAAGGATAAATATATAACAGGAATCTTTGCCGAACCACAGGCAACTGCTACTTCCAATGTAGTGTGGATGCGTTCATCCGAATCATATTTCTTGTTGGCGGAATATGCTTTGCGTTGGGGAACGAATGCCGATGCTAAAAAGTATTATGAAGATGGAATAAGAATGTCTTTTGATGAACATGGTGCATCGGGAGTTGACGCGTATCTGACAAGAACTGCAACGGGTGGATATGTGCCTGCCAATTATGAGGATCCGGTGACATCATCTCATTCCATGGATGCTTTGGGTACTGTTTCTATCGCTTGGGATGAATCGGGAGATTTTAAAACAAATCTGGAACAAATCATTACTCAAAAGTACATTGCTCTTTATCCGGTGGGACAAGAGGCATGGACAGAGTTCCGTCGTACCGGTTACCCGAAAGTATTTCCGGTTGTTGTGAACGAAAGTTCCGGAGGTTCTGTAGACACAAATATACAAATCCGCAGATTACCTTATCCGGAATCGGAATATAATACGAATAGAACAGAGTTGGATAAAGGCATCACACTTTTAGGTGGCGTAGATAACCCGGGTGTCAGATTGTGGTGGGATGTGCCTAATAAATAATTGGTTACTTAAATAATGCAGAATATGAAAAGAAATTATGTATATTTTTTGTTCACCTATCTCTTGACATTTGTTGTGAGTGGTTGTGATACGGATATTGAACCGGAAGTTATACAGGCAGCTAATACTTATAATGAAGAATATTATCAGAACCTGCGTGAATATAAGAAAACAGATCATGCTATTTGTTTCGGCTGGTATGCCGGTTATACTTCAGAAGCATCTCCTTCGCAGGGACTTCATTTCACTGGTCTGCCGGATAGTCTGGACATCGTCAGTCTGTGGTCAGGTATTCCTTCCAACAATCCGGCTTATGTAGAAACTAGTTATTATAACGAGCGTTATTTGCCGACTGCTTATGAGGAAATGAATTATATCCGTACAGTAAAGGGGACTCGCGTTGTGATGTGTACGATTTGCCGTATTGGAAGTACGGAGTTTCCTAAAACCGACGCAGGTATCGAGGCTTATGCTATGCATCTTGTGAGATGTGTGTTGCGTAATGATCTGGATGGTTTGGACTTGGACTACGAACCGGAAGGCGACTGGTTGCAAAATGATAACTTTACAAAGTTTATAAAGGTATTAGGAAATTATTTCGGTCCTCAATCGGATACAGGCAAATTATTAATTGTTGACTTCTATAATCAGCTGCCTCCTAAGGAAACAGAACCTTATGTCGATTATTTTGTACGACAATGTTACACCACCGGTAGTGCTCAAAGTTTGCAATCTAAATTTGACCAGCTTAGTAGCTGGTGTCCTCCTGAAAAATTCGTTGCTACGGAACAAATGGGATGGTACTGGCAGAATGGTGGAGTCGAATTTACGGAAGCTGATGGAAATAAAGTAGATTCATGGGGCAATCCAATCTATTCTGTAATAGGTATGGCACGCTGGAATCCTACACAAGGACGAAAGGGCGGATTCGGCGGATATTATTTTGAATATGAATACAATACCACTCGTCCTGCTAATCAGGCTATAGGTGATAAAGAGAAAACCGCTATTCCTTATTATAGCCTTCGACGTGGTATTCAGGAACAAAATCCTGCCGGAAAGCCTGTACGACAGTCTACTAAACAAGAAACGGAAGATGAAAATGGATGAATTTTAAATTTGTATGCAAGGTATGAAAACATTGAATAATATAAAAAAGATATGGGGAGCAGCTTTGATAGGAATAGCTTCTTTTATGCTGCAGGGATGCCAGGAAGCCGCTCAAAAAGGTGACGGGTTGTTAATGACCGGAACATCTTCGGATAGATTGGTAAAGTTTGCCATTGATGGATTTCCATCTGCGTATGCTGTTTCTGTGACTTCAACTTCTCGCGTTGAATCGGATATTCAGGTGAACCTGGCTGTTGATGCAAGTCTGGTTGATACTTATAATGAGGAAATGGGAACCAATTATTATCCCATTCCGGATAAATCATATACATTTGAAAATCCGGAGGTTACGATTTCAGCAGGACAGGCAATTTCTTCTGCTGCCTCTCTTTCAATTGCGGATGATTCGGAATTTGTTCCGGGACGTGTTTATTTGATACCGGTTACCATAAAAAGTGCGACGGGAGATTTGGATATTATAGAAGCAGGACGTACTATTTTCCTGAAAGTATCTCGAACATTGCGTTTCCATGCTCCGTATGTAGGACAGGCTTCTATGGCTTATCAATTTTTGCTTCCGGATCCTATTCCTTCCTTGCCTACTTATACATGGGAAGTGAAGATATATGCCACTCAATTCCGTTCTTCCGGAGCTTCCGGTACTACCCGTGTTTGTTCATTTGGAGGTAGTGAAGCGTCTGTAGAAGGGGGAGCGATTGATGATGGAGGCTTTAAATGTGACCAGAACCTGCTTCGTTTTGGTGAAGGAACGGATGAGCCGAACCAGTTGCATGTAACAACTAAACAGGGTAAAATGTCATCGAATACTCGCTTTGCTTTAAATACCTGGTATGCTGTTGCCTTGGTAAATGACGGCACTACGTTGACATTGTATATTAATGGAGAGAAAGATAACTCAATGACAGTTGCTCCGTATGAATATGCGCTTTATGGAGTACAGATCGGTATGCCTTCAAAAGGTTATCAATCTTCACAATTGTTTTATGGTCGTTTGAGTGAGATGCGCCTTTGGACTCGTCCTTTGTCTGCTCGTGAAATTAAAGCAAATGTATGTGGGGTAGACCCTTCTACCAATGGACTTGTGTCTTATTGGAGAATGAATGAAGGAGAAGGAACTACTTTCTATGATTTATCTCCGTCAAAGCGTGATATCAGTTATAAGAATGGAATCACGATTGACTGGACTTATGATGATACGAATAAATGTCTTGAATAAGGTAATAATAAATGAATAGACTGTATGATAATGAAAAACAATATAAATAGATTAACTCTCCTTTTGCTTGTTTTATTGGGAGGAGTAGGATTCACATCCTGTTCGGATGATGACAATGATTTTATTGAATTGCCAACAATAGAGATGCCACAGTCGGAAGCAGGACCTGTTTCTATTGATTATAGGGAGATACTGGATGCAGGAAGCTATGTTTATGATTATACTATCAAACTGGATAAACCTGCTGCTACTACTTTATTGTGTGACATTGCCGTGGACGAAAGTATGGTAGAGGCTTATAATGCTGCAAATAACACGTCTTATAAGATGATGCCCGCTTTTGTCTATGAGTTGCAAGCTAAAAATGCGATAGTGAAGGCAGGACAGCAAGAATCCAATTCCTTATCAGTTAAGTTTTCATCATTGTTCGGTTTGGTGGAAGGTGAAGAATATTTGCTTCCTATTGTTGCAACAATAGATGAAACGTGTGTAGGACAATTTGTAACGGACACTCGTTCTGTTTCTTATTTTACGATTAGCATTGACGGAGAATTGGATTATATACCGGGATTGAATATGAGTTCTTATTCAACGGATATGTATCGTACGTTAAGTTTCGCAAATGATGAAGTAGTTACGATTGAAGATAATACACATACGTTTGAAATGCTTGTATATCCATATAGTTGGCACAGTGGAACTAATTATATAGGTACATGGCGTGGTAAAGATACTAACAATAATAATGAAGTTTTTAGTGGTTGTGAACTACGTGTAACAGGTGTAACGGGAGCGTCTAATATTGGTAATCGTCAATGTGACTTGACATTGGCTAATCAAAATATAACGTTGCCGGCTAATCAATGGGTAAGGTTGACTATCACTTGTGAGGGAACAAAAACGGGTCAGAATACAGAGATTGCTTATCGTTTATATATTAACGGTGAGGAAGTTGCTTCTGCAAAACCGACTAAACGTTGGGGACCATCTTCTTCTCAAAGATTCAAGGTGGGATATACGTTGACCGGTATTCAGTTTGGTTATACAAGTTCAAGTATGTATTTTGATGGTCTGATTTCTGATATTCGTATGTGGAAGAAATGTCTGACAGCGGAAGAGGTAAAAGCTAACTTGCGTACAATAGCTTCTCCATCTTCGTCGGACTTATATGGCTATTGGAAATTGGATGAAGGAGAAGGGAATACATTGAAGGACAGTTCGGGCAATGGGCGTGATTTAACTTTCCCGGCTTCAGCAAATATCATTTGGGATGCAGAATTCAATGATTTGCCTCAAGATAATTAAAATGTGATTTTATATTGGGAGTTATTGTGTTTTTACGTAACTCCCAATATTAACTTAAAGAAATAATGATGAAACGTTTTATATCAGCTTTGATGGTTTTACTGTGCTCTACTGTTGGCGTATGTGCTCAACAACAGGGAAAAGCTGTATTGCGTTTTGATACTACTACTTGGAATTTTGGTAATATTCAGGAAGCAGGAGGCAAAGTGAGTCATACTTTTCATTTTACTAATATGCATACTTCTCCGGTTGTGATCGAAGAAGTGATTTCAACTTGTGGGTGTGCCATTCCTGTTTATAGTAAACAACCTGTAAAACCTGGGCATACAGGCACTATTACCGTAACTTTCGATCCTAAAGGGCGAACAAACTTTTTCTCTAAGAGTATAAGGGTTGTTTCCAATTCAGGGCAAAGTGTCAATACTCTTTGGGTAAAAGGTACGATAAGTACAATTAATCGTATAGAGGATGAATATCCTTATTCTTTATCATCAGATATTCTGGCCGACCGAATGACTCTATCTTATGGTCAGCTGCAACATAATAGGAGGTCAAAACAACAGGAAATTAAAGTCTATAACCGATCGGATAAAATGGTCAAGTTGTCATACTCGCTGTTACATAAGAGTGGATGTTTGTCGATATCTATGCCATCATCTCTTCAAGGTCGATCTTATGCGACTATAAAAATAACAGCTTTTCCTTTAAAAGGCTTTTACGGTACATTTAAAGATAAGATTATTATTAGTGCCAATTCCGTACACAGTTCTCCTATACAAATCTTTGGAACAGTGATTGATGATATGAGAAAAGTAAGCACAGCAACTGCTCCCCGGATGAAGTGCTCACAATCTTATTTTAATTTGGGGAATATCTCATTAAAAAAGCATATTCAGAGAAAAGTAAAAGTTACTAATGAAGGGGCGAATCCTCTTATTATCCGCAAAATAGAATGTCCGGAATTTGTTTCTACTAATCTCCGGGGTGAAAAGATTTTGAAGCAAAATGAATGTCTGGAAGTTTTGTTTGAATTAAATGTATCATCTTCAAACCAGCCATTGGATGCAAAGGTTAAGTTGATAACAAATGATGTTCATCAGCCTGTACATACAGTTATATTTGAAGGAGAAATGGGTAAGTAGGATTGAATATCTCTATTTGAAAGATTAGAAATACACTATAAATTAATTGAGTCATTTTACTGCATATAACATTATGATAAAACGATTGTATATCTTGGTGATAGTACAGATGGTATGTACTTTGGGATTTACTCAATCCTCTCTCTCATTACCTGCTTACAAAGATTCCAGTCTGTCAATAGATATAAGACTTTCAGACTTGCTTTCCCGTATGACTTTAGAAGAGAAGGTCGGTCAATTACTTTGTCCTCTGGGGTGGGAGATGTACGAAATAAAGGGAAATGAGGTTTATCCTTCCGGGAAGTTCAAGCAACTTGTCAAGGAAAGGAATGCAGGAATGCTTTGGGCGACTTATCGTGCAGATCCATGGACAAAGAAAACATTATCGAGTGGATTAAATCCTGAATTGGCAGCGAAAGCAGGAAATGCATTGCAAAAATATGTGATGGAGAATACCCGTTTGGGAATCCCGATGTTTCTAGCGGAAGAAGCCCCTCATGGGCATATGGCAATTGGTACTACTGTTTTTCCTACGGGTATAGGAATGGCGGCATCATGGTCTCCGGAATTGATAAAAGAAGTGGGGCAGGTCATAGCTAAAGAAGTTCGTTCTCAAGGTGGGCATATAAGTTACGGGCCTGTGCTTGATTTAACTCGTGACCCGCGTTGGTCTCGTGTGGAAGAAACATTTGGAGAAGATCCGGTGTTGAGTGGCGTTTTAGGAGCAGCTATGGTCGAAGGTTTAGGAGGAGGTGATTTATCGCAGAAGTACGCTACCATAGCGACGCTGAAACATTTTCTGGCATATGCTGTGCCGGAGGGTGGACAAAATGGTAATTATACATCAGTAGGTATTCGGGATTTGCATCAGAACTTTCTTCCTCCTTTTCATAAGGCGATAGATGCAGGAGCATTATCAGTCATGACCTCATATAACTCAATAGATGGTATTCCATGTACGTCGAATCATTATTTGCTGACTCAATTGTTGCGTAATGAGTGGAAATTTCGTGGTTTTGTTGTGTCCGATTTATATAGTATTGAGGGCATTCATGAAAGTCACTTTGTAGCTCCGACAAAAGAAAAAGCTGCGATAAGCGCTGTTATGGCGGGCGTTGACGTTGACCTAGGGGGAGATGCCTATACTAATCTTTGGCATGCAGTTCAGACCGGGCAAATGGACAAAGCGGTGATTGATACTGCTGTTTGCCGGGTGTTACGGATGAAATTTGAGATGGGGTTGTTTGAGCATCCTTATGTGGAACCGAAGGTTGCGGAAAAAATAGTACGCAGTAAAGAACATATCAGTTTGGCACGTAAAATGGCACAAGCCTCTATTACATTGCTCAAAAATGAAAATTCAATTCTGCCTTTAAACAAGAAAATAAACAAAGTGGCAGTTATTGGTCCTAATGCCGACAATCGGTACAATATGTTAGGAGACTATACCGCTCCTCAGGAAGACAGTAATGTGAAAACTGTACTTGATGGAATAATAGCTAAACTATCTCCTTCGCGTGTGGAATATGTGAAAGGTTGCGCTATCCGTGATACTGCTGTGAATGAAATAAAACAGGCAGTTGACGTTGCGCGTTGTGCTGAAGTTGTCATAGCAGTGGTGGGCGGTTCCAGTGCCCGTGACTTTAAAACGAGTTATAAAGAAACAGGTGCAGCAGTAGCTGAACAGGGTAGCATTAGTGATATGGAATGTGGTGAAGGATTCGATCGTGCAACTTTGTCATTGCTTGGCAGACAGCAAGAATTATTGGAAGCCTTGAAGCAAACGGGAAAGCCATTGATTGTAGTTTATATCGAAGGTCGTCCGTTAGAGAAAAACTGGGCTTCGGAATATGCAGATGCATTATTAACGGCCTATTATCCGGGACAGGAAGGTGGAAATGCGATAGCCGATGTCTTATTTGGAGATTATAATCCTGCCGGACGTTTGCCAATATCTGTTCCCCGGTCAGTAGGGCAGATTCCGGTATATTATAATAAGAAAGCTCCCCACAACCATGATTATGTAGAAATGTCAGCATCGCCCATCTATACTTTTGGTTACGGGATGAGTTATACCACTTTTGAATATTCAGATTTACAAATAGTACAGAAAGGCCCTTATTGTTTTGAGGTTTCATTTAATGTGAAAAATACAGGGAAGTATGACGGGGAGGAAGTGGCACAACTTTATATAAGGCATAAATATGCGTCAGTTGTCCAGCCAATGAGGCAGTTGAAACATTTTAAACGTTTTCCTTTAAGAAAGGGAGAGGAAAAGTCTATTATCTTCACTTTGGCAGAAGAAGACTTATGTATTATAAACCAAGATGTGGAACGAACTGTTGAGGCAGGAGTTTTTCAGATAATGATCGGTAGTTCTCCGGATGATATTAGATTAAATGGATTATTTTCAGTTGAATAGGTCTCATCTTATGAAAGCTGTAGTTCACTTTTATAATCTCTGATAAATAAGAGGATATACCGGAAAATGAATTTCGGGAGAAAATAATAAATTTGTTTTTAATATAACTTTTACTTGTTTTTTTTAATAAAAGCTTCTATTTTTGGCTTCCATAAAAACGATAATAGCCGAAAATCTCTGATGACACATATTGGTGAACAAGAAAAGAAGAAAAAATTCGAGCAGTTTTTCATTCTTACTTTTCCGAAGGTAAAGGCTTTTGCATGGAAGATTTTACGTTCGGAAGAAGATGCTGAAGATATTGCTCAGGATATATTTGTCAAACTGTGGGATAATCCGGAAATCTGGGAAAACAAAGAGACATGGGATAGTTATATTTACACGATGACTCGTAATCAGATTTATAACTTTTTGAAGCATCAGTCCGTAGAACTTAGTTATCAGGAGAAATTGTCCCAGGAAGATTCTCCTTCTTTTGAATTTGATATATACGATAAACTTTATGCAAAAGAACTACAACTTCTGATAAAACTTACTTTAGATAATATGCCGGAACAACGCAGAAAAGTTTTTTCTATGAGCCGGCAAAACGGTATGAGTAATCAGGAGATTGCTGATAAACTACAACTTTCTATCCGTACAGTGGAACGCCACATCTATCTTGCACTACAAGAATTAAAAAAAGTCATCTTAATCGCATTTTTTTTCTATTTCAGTTGAGTAGTCCGTTTTAGCTAGTTGTCTATATTATATAAGGCAAATCTAAAATGAAGAATTATATTCAAAAAATTATCAATGTATTCACCGCTTCTGAGCATAGCGAGAATGTAACCAAAGAAGTACATCAATGGTTGTTAGACGAGGAGCATGCTGATGAGAAAGATATAGCGTTGAGTACATTATGGAAAGAAACAGAAGGCAAAGTTGATGCAGGCACATGGACTTCTTTAGAGAATGTATATGATAAAGTCGGAGTATCTGCCGGCACTAAAAAGCGGTATCGGTTGTTTCCCTGGAAATATGCGGCAGCAGTCGCAATGTTTGTTGTAACGGTATCCGGTACATTTTGGTTAACAAAGAATACTTTTAAAGAGGAAACGGCTGCGATGATTGAGCAATATATTCCTGATGGAAAAACATATGAGTTTGAATTACCGGATGGTAGCCGGGTTCATGTGAATTCCGGAACGTTATTGCTCTATCCGGATGCATTTAAAGGAGATACTCGTACTGTTTATCTAATAGGAGAAGCCGATTTTAAAGTTAAGAAGGATCCGGATAAACCATTTATTGTGCGATCTGCCAATATGTCTGTAACTGCCTTGGGAACAGAATTTAATGTAGCTGCTTATCCTGAAGATTCGGAAATTGTTGCAACTTTGATTCAAGGCAAGATAAAAGTGAACTATGAACAATCGGATCATTCTTATATTTTGAGACCGGGGCAACAGGTAGTTTATAATCGAAAGACAGCTCAAAGTAAAATTGAAGAAGCTGATCTGGAAGATGTAACAGCTTGGCAGAGAGGACAGATTGTATTTCGTGGAAGTACAATGGAAGAGATTCTGTTGACTTTGGAAAGGCGTTTTGACATAACTTTCCAATATAATACGAAGTTATTTACAACAGATGAATATAACTTTAGTTTTAGCAAGAATACGGATATTGGAGAAATAATGGAGGTAATGAAAGAAGTGACTGGAAAGTTTACTTACAAAATAGATAAAAATGTTTGCTATATGAAAACTGTGAAATAGAATAAGAAGCTCGATTGTTTAACCTTAAAATATATCATTATGTAAAAAAGTATCCGGAACGAGGATGCCGCCTGGTTCCGGATATGAAATAAGTTTTTTAGTATTAAAATGTAAAATACTAGATTTTTGATGGAATTAATATTATGAGTTTAACACTAAAAACGCTACGAAGATATGAATTTATATCTAAAAACAGCTAAAAGTACAATAATTATTTGCTGTTTGTTTATATTACAAACAACAGCATTTGCCCAAAGTAATATTCGTATTACTATAAAAAATGCAGAAATCACTTTACAAAAGGCATTGTCGGAAGTCGAAAGACAGTCTAAATTATCCGTTGCTTACAATCAATCACAACTTTCAGATAAACGACAATTATCTTTGAATATAGTAAACCAACCGTTAGAGACTGCGCTAAAAACAATTTTGAAAGGAACAGGGTTTTCTTATAAATTGACTGATAAGTATATTATGATTGTTCCTGAAAAAAAGGAAACAACTTCTCAGACTACAAAGACGGTGAAAGGAAAAATTGTTGATGAGAAGGGAGAACCTTTGATTGGTGTCAATGTTGCAGTAGAGGGTACTAATACTGGTACCATTACCGATTTGGATGGAAATTTCTCAATGTCTGCTTTGAGTAATTCTACTTTGAAAGTCTCTTATATCGGATATGCCACTCAATTGATACCTGTTTCCGGAAAGGACTTTTACAGTATAACCATGCGTCCGGATAATGAAGTGCTGGATGAGGTGGTTGTTACCGCTTTGGGTATTAAACGCGAAGTGAAATCATTGACCTATAATGTGCAAGAAATGAAAGCTGCTGATCTTACTACTGTAAAGGATGCTAGTTTCATGAATAGTCTGGCTGGTAAGATTGCCGGGGTGACTATTAACCAAAGTGCGTCTGGTATTGGTGGTTCTACCCGTGTTGTGATGCGCGGTTTGAAATCTATCACAAATGATAACAATGCCTTGTATGTAATTGACGGTATTCCTATGGCTTCTATGCGTTCTAATCAGGAAAAAAGCTTTTATGAGAATGCAGATGGAGGAGATAGTGATGGGATTTCCAGTATAAACCCGGATGATATTGAATCGATGTCTGTATTGACAGGTGCAGCGGCTGCTGCGCTTTACGGTTCGCAGGGTGCCAATGGTGTTGTGTTGATTACAACAAAAAAAGGAGAAGAGGGGAAGTTGAGAATTAATTATTCTAACGATACTCAGTTCATGAGTCCATTGGTAATGCCGGAGTTTCAGACGACTTATGGATCGCTAGAAGGTGAGTTTGCTAGCTGGGGAGCTAAAAAGGATGCGACATGGGAACCTAAAGATTTCTTTCAAACAGGTTTCACAGAAACTAACTCGTTAGGTTTGTCAGCAGGCAATGACCGCAATCAGACTTATTTCTCTGTAGCATCGACTAATGCGCGTGGTATTATACCTAATAATACTTATAACCGGTATAATTTTACATTGCGTAATACGACTGAATTAATTAAGGATAAGTTGACATTGGATATGAGTGCCTCTTATGTGATTACCAATGATAATAATATGATGTCGCAGGGGCAATATCATAACCCACTTGTTGCATTATACCTCATGCCCAGGGGAGATGATTTGAATAAATATAAGGTATATGAACGTTATAATAGTGAGAAATATTATGATGTGCAATACTGGCCTTATGGTAATCAGGGATTTGCAATAGAAAATCCGTATTGGATTGTGAATCGTGAGAATATGAGTAATCATAAATCTCGCTACATGTTCTCGGCTAATTTGAATTATAAAGTTTTTGATTGGATGAATGTGGTTGGCCGTATGCGCGTAGACAATAGCAATGATATATATGAACGTAAAATTGCGGCCTCTTCCGACCAATTGTTTGCATCTGAATATGGTAATTATATGAACATGAAGTCTGGATATAAGAATACCTATGGAGATGTCATGGCACAGATTAATAAACGTTGGGAGAATTGGGGAATTACAGCAAACTTGGGAGCCAGTTTTAATCATCAAACCTATGAAATGACGAACTATGAGGGACATCTGGCTACTGTTCCCAACTTTTTCTCTTTTAACAATATAAGTAAAAATGGTGCAAATACCAAGGCTGAACAAGCGGGATATATAGATAATAATCAAGCTGTTTTTGCGACTTTCCAGTTGGGGTATAAGAGTTGGGCATATCTGGATTTAACTGCCCGCAATGACTGGTTTTCTACTTTAGCAAATACGGATAATGAGAAAAGTGGTTTCTTTTATCCATCGGTAGGTGTATCTGCAGTTGTCAGTGAGATGTTTGATTTGTCAAAAGCATATATTTCCTTTTTAAAGTTCAGAGCTTCTTACAGTGAAGTGGGTAATCCGCCGATGCGGCAGATTACAATGCCCACCTATACCGTGAAAGATGGTATCGTCAACACTTCCTCCAGATTATTGAATCCGGATCTGAAGCCTGAACGCACAAAATCTGTTGAAATCGGTATGAACTTGAGAATGTTTCAGAATTTGTTGAATATTGATTTCACCTATTATAATAGTAATACTTACAATCAGTTCATTAATTATACAATGCCGCCGAGTACGGGTTATAGCAACTATATGTTGAATGGCGGTAAGGTAAATAACTGGGGTATTGAAGCGCGTTTGGGTATTGACGCTAATCTTGGGCCTGTAAAATGGAACTCGAATCTGACTTTTACTATGAATCGTAATAAGGTTGTTTATCTGTTACCCGGTGGTGCTACCAATCCAATTACAGGAGAACCCATTTCCATTACAGAGATAGAACCTTTCAATCCGCAAGGAAGCTATAAAATGATAGTGAAAGAGGGAGGTACTCTGAGTGATATTTATGTAACTGGGTTGAAGATTGACTATTTAGGCAACATTAAAGTTGACGCAAATACGGGTGCTATTGAGGCTGACCCGAATACCTGGATAAAAGCCGGTAGTGCGGCACCACGATTCAATTGGGGATGGAATAACAGTTTCAGCTGGAAAGGCATTAATCTTAGTTTCCTGATTGATGCTCGTATCGGTGGAGTAGGCGTGTCTGCTACACAAGCTAAAATGGATTACTATGGAACTTCTAAAACATCGGCTATAGTACGGGATAATGGTGGAGTGAATCTTAATAGTGGCCGTGTGACAGCAAAAGATTACTATAATGTACTTGGTAATGGGGCGACCGGAGTCTTGGCGAATTATGTCTATAGTATGACAAATGTACGGCTTAGAGAAGCAACTTTAGGGTATACATTTCCAACAAAATGGTTTGGCAATCAGATACAAAATCTAACAGTGTCGCTTATTGGTAAGAATCTGTTCATGTTTCATAATAAGGCACCTTTTGATCCGGAATTATCGGCCTCTACGGGTACATATTATCAAGGGTTTGACTATTTTATGCAACCAAGTGTACGTAGCATCGGGTTTAGTGTGAAATTCCAATATTAACTAACCAGAAAGGAATAATACAATGAAAAGATTAGGAAAAATAAGACATATGGTATGCACGTTAGGAGCGGCTATGTTGATTGCTTCATCGTGTACGGATAATTATAAAGAGTGGAATACCGATCCTACAGAGGTCCCGGAATATATGCTGGTCGGATTGATGAAAATAGGGAATTTCTTTCCGGCTATGCAGATGGATGTTATACCGACCAGTGATGTGGACGCTAATCAATTTCAACGCGCTCAAAACTTATGCGGCGATATGCATTCAGGATACATGACACCCATTGGTACGTGGGGATCGAATTCTGCTTGCCATTATAACTTGCGGTATGATAAATGGAATGACGTTGCTTTCGAGGTCGCATTTACTAATGTGATGTCGGCATGGAAACAAATTCGTGATAATGGCAAGGATGAGTTTCCGGAAGCTTATGCGGTGGCACAAATATTAAAGGTGGCTGCTATGCATCGGATAACGGATATATATGGTCCTTTGCCCTATCTGCAGTTTGGACACGGGGGCTTGGAAACTCCTTATGATTCACAGGAAGATATCTATAAATCTTTTTTCGAAGATCTTGATGAGGCTATAGCGGAATTGCAGGATTATGTCGCTGTTCATCCGGGAAGTAAGCCTTTGAGTAAATATGATCTGGTATATGGAGGTGATTTCACGAGGTGGTTGAAATTCGCGAATTCATTAAAACTGCGTTTGGCTATGCGTACCTGTTATGTGGAGGGATTTGAGGTGAATGGAAAAACTTCACGAAAGTTAGCTGAGGAAGCAGTTAAGAATGGAGTGATTACGGAAAATGCGGAAAATGCCCTGTTGCAGTCGGGAAACGGGATCTCTGTATTTCATCCTTTGAAGATTTGCTGGGATAATTATGAGGATGTACGAATGGGAGCTGATATTGAGTCTATAATGAAGGGTTACAATGATCCTCGTCTTTCCAAATATTTCCAAGAATCGGAATATGGTGAAGTTGGTGATAAGCTTCATGGGGCACGATTAGGGGTGAATATTACTAATAAGACGAATTACGTTAAGTTGTCGGCTCCGAATATATTTGCAGAGACACCCGTTCAGTGGATGTGTGCTGCGGAGGTTTATTTCTTGCGTGCGGAAGGAAGGCTTCATGGTTGGAATATGGGCGGTGAAATGGAAGGACTATATAATACAGGTATTACGAAGTCTTTTGAGCAGTGGGGAGTGTCCTTGGGTGATTATCTGACAAGAGGTGATGAATATAAACCTGTGCCGTTCACTGCGCCCTCGGGAACAACAGGTAGTGCGGTGGCAGCTTCAACAATTACTATTGCATGGAATGCTGTTGATCGTGATGAAAAGAAACTCGAGCGTATTATCACGCAGAAATGGATCGCTATGTTTCCGGAAGGTCAGGAGGCTTGGAGCGAATATCGTCGGACCGGGTATCCGAAACTGTTTAACTTGTATGGAACAAATGCCAGTTCAGGGCAAGTGGACGCTTCCGGTCCTCGTCGTATTCCGCTTCCGTCTACGGAATATGATACGAATACAACAGAGGTAAATAAGGCCGTAACTGATTTTCTTGGTGGCAAGGACTATGGAAATGTAAAGTTGTGGTGGGATAAAAAATAATTATGTATCTAATTTTATTACTATGAATAAGATAATGAATAGAGTCTTTGGACTTTTCGTATTGGCTATGGTTATGGTGGCATGTGATACGGAGATAGAAAATATATCGCTCCAAGTGCCTGTTGTGAAAGATGCCCAATATTATGAGAATCTGCGAGCCTATAAAAAGTCAGATCATCAGTTGGCTTTTGGATGGTTTGGCGGCTGGAAGGCAGCCGGAACATCTCCTGTAAAATATCTGCGTAACTTGCCTGACAGTGTAGACGTGGTTTCTATTTGGGGAACATGGCATAGCTTGACTCAAGCGCAGATGGAGGATTTGAAATATGTGCAAGAGGTATATGGAACCAAGGTGACATTTACTATATTTTCTCATAATATGTCCAACTTCCCCGGTAATTTTGAGAATGTGGCGGAGAATATTCCTGCTGTGGCGAAGGCGGTAGCCGACAGTGTGTTCAAATATGGGTATGATGGAGTCGATTTCGACCATGAATGTAGCAGTGGTGACTTATTCAATAAGTCGGTGAATATGACTACTTTATTGAGAGAAATGCGTGCTAATTTGGGAGAGGATAAGCTCATCTGTGTGGACGGATATATAGAGAAAATCACGGAAGAAGGATGGAAATATGCAAATTATGCAATTGCCCAGGCATATGGTACAACTGCTCCTTCTTTTTTGCAATCTCGATTTAATACGGTGAGTAAACATATTAGCCCAGAACGTTTTATAGTTACAGAAAATTTTGAGAGCCTCTGGTCAACGGGAGGAGCCGGATATAAAGATCCGGAACTAGGCACGATTCCCTCTTTGCTTGGAATGGCACGCTGGCAACCGGAAGAAATAACGGAAAAACAGCATAAGGGAGGGATTGGAAGTTACCATATGGAATATGAGTATAACCATACGGATGTTGAATATAAATATCTTCGTGAGGCTATCCAGATAATGAATCCTGCGAAGAAATAATATCTAAAAAGCAGAAAAGATATGAAGACAAAATATTTATTATTGATTATGTTATGGGGGGCCGTTTTGTTTGCTTGTACAAATGCGGAACCATTGAAAGATGCTTTATACTTTACCGGCACTGAAAATTCTCCTACTGTTAAATATACAGTGGATGGTCCGGCTGACATTGGTGTGACAGTTTCGGCTTCTTGCCAGGCAATGGGGGATCAACTGATTAAAGTCAAAGTGGATCCGGATAAGCTGGAGGGTTACAATGCGGAGTATGGGAAGAAATATAAGATTGTTCCTGTTGAAGATTATATGTTGTCCAATGACGAAATTGTGCTGAAAGCAGGTGAGAATATTTCAGAACAATTGATCTTTTCTTTATTGAGAACTACTAATTTTGAAGAGGGGGTTATCTATTGTGTGCCTATAACTATTACGAATGTGACTGGTGATATGCCTGTTATGGAATCTTCCCGAACGATTTATCTTGTATTGAATCAAGTGATGGTAGTTAAGGCTGCCACTCTTTACCGGACTAACATGAAGCTTGCTTTTGAGGATGATCCTGCGTTGGCGAGTGTGCCGCAAGTCACGATGGAGGCGAGAGTTAAGGTGAACAACTTCGCTGCCATAAATCCGTATATTAGTACTGTAATGGGAGTGGAGGAAGAATTTCTATTGCGCTTTGGTGATGTTACTATTAAGCCGAATCAGATTCAATTGGCCGGAGGTGGCTATCCTGTCACGGGCAAGACGGAGTTCGAAGTGAATAAATGGTATCATCTTGCAGTTGTGTTCGACGGTTCTAGCATTAAGCTTTATGTGAATGGTGAATTGGACGGACAGGTAGATGCTCCGCGTGGTCCTATTACCTTGTGTGGAAAGACAGATAAACGCAGGTTCTGTATTGGCTCTTCGCTGGATTCCCGCTATTTGGACGGAGTCATAAGTGAAGTTCGTGTATGGAAAAAGGCTTTGACACAGAGCGAGATTCAGAATAATATGTGCTATATATCTCCGGACAATTATCAGGATATGATTGCTTACTGGAGATTTAATGAAGGTGAAGGCGATGTTGTCAGAGACTGGACCGGAAATGGCTGGGATATAAATAAGACTCTTAACTGGGTGGAGGGTGTACGCTGTCCCGAATAATTGGCAGATCAATCGATTTATAATGAAGTAAATATGAAGAAAAAATTATTATATTTAATGTTTGCTGCGGCTGTTATATGTGCGGCTTGCGGTGATGACGATGAAATTAGTCAGGTAGAGGTGGTGGAAAACCCTGTTACCGGGATTTCTGTCGAAAATGAGTATATAACCGAAGAGGGGGATATTGTTTTTGATGAAGTAGGAATTACCACTGCTCTGCGTGTTAGCGTTATTCCGGATAATGCTGGTAATCTGGAGGAATACTCATTTCGGTTTGGCTCAAGTAACGAGGACGTTTTCACAGTAAACCGTGAAGGAGTAATTACGGGTATTGCTTCTGGTGAAGCAGAACTGACGGTCACTCTGGTAGATAATGCAAATATAGCACGATTTCAATCCAAATACAGAGTAGCCGTAGATTATCAGGTAAGAGTGGAAGAAATTATTGTAGCGGATGGAATGGGAGTTCTGGACTTGGTAGTCGGTGATACTTACGATTTGAATGCTACCCTTGTTGTATTGCCGGATAATGTGGAGGATAAATCTGTATCTTATAATTTGAAGGAAGGCGATGAGGTCATTTCATTGGAGAATGGTATCATTGAGGTTTTGGCCTCCGGTACGGCTGTTATTGAAATAATAGCGAATGACGGCAGTGGAGTTTCAACAGAACTCAGAATAGAGGCAAAAGATACGCCCGATACAGATCTGTTTTTCGAATCTATAATGGCAAGATATCAAATTCAAACCGATTATTTACTGTTGATTTTATTTGATAGAAATACTACAAATAATACTCTTAGAATAGCGCTAAATACGACGGTTTTACTTCCCGGTGAGTATTCCAAGGCAGACATCCGAGCGGTAGGATTTACGGGGGTTGATAAAGACAAGCAAGTAGATCTTTCGAATCCGGGATCATTTACTATTCAATACGATGAAGCGACCCAAAAGTATACAATTAAGGGAGTACTTAATATAGCGGAGAGTGCTTCATCTCCGGCACTTACTATGGGCTTTGAGTTTGTAGGGGAGATGATAAAATTGTAACAAAAAAACAATATGAGTTAAAACATTTGAAATATGATTCCCCCTTGTTACGGATATTGTAACAAGGGGGTAATTTAGTATAAAAAAGTAGTTTTTATTTATTCGATTTCGTTTCTGATTGCGAAATATACTTTTAAATTGGACTAAAATACATTATGGACAAAAAAATTTCATTGTCTGTGCTGGGCGTGCTGGCTGCCTGTATGAACGGAAAAATATGTGCTCAGACAGATATAAAAATAGCAGGGGACGAACGTCCTAATATTCTCTTCATCCTAAGTGATGACCATACAGCGCAAGCATGGGGAATTTATGGAGGAATATTGGCTGATTATGCGCATAATCCCAATATTCGTCGTTTAGCTTCCGAGGGAGTGGTGCTGGATAATTGTTTCTGTACAAATTCTATTTCATCGCCAAGTCGCGCTTCTATTCTGACAGGAGCTTATAGCCATAAAAACGGTGTCTATACATTAGCCGATTCGTTGGACACTTCGTTGCCTACCATTGCTACTATCTTGAAGCAGGCAGGCTATCAAACAGGCTTGGTCGGTAAATGGCATTTAAAATCCCAGCCGCAAGGATTTGATTATTATTCAATTTTTTACGATCAAGGAGTATATCGCGATCCGTTGTTTATCAATAGTTCCGATCCGTGGCCGGGCAATCGTAATTTCGGTGAGTGTGTGCAGGGATTCTCTACCGATATTGTGACGGAGAAAGCGATAGAATGGATGAAAGCCAGGGAGAAGAAGCAGCCGTTTCTGATGTGTTGCCATTTTAAAGCTACCCATGAACCGTATGATTATCCAACTAGAATGGAGCATCTGTACGACGGAATCGTATTTCCCGAGCCCGAGAATCTGATGGATTGGGGACCGGAAACTAATGGAAGAGGATTCATCGGACAAAAATTGGAAGAAATAGGAAGAAGATGGGAACTGGCTTCTGCCGATCCTGACAAATGGTGGTGCCGTTATCCCGGATTGCCTTTTTCTACTCAAGGTATGCAACGTGCGGCGGCCCGTAAAACTATCTATCAGAAATATATAAGAGATTATCTGCGTTGCGGAGCCACGGTGGATGATAATATAGGTAAACTTTTGCAGGCTTTGGATGATATGGGGATAGCGGATAATACGATTGTGGTATATGTTTCCGATCAAGGTTACTTTTTGGGAGAGCATGGATTTTTCGATAAACGTATGTTTTATGAGGAAGCAGCCCGCATGCCGTTTGTGATTCGTTATCCGAAGAGGCTCCCGTCCGGAAAGCGAGTGAAAGATTTGATTTTAAATATCGATTTTGCTCCGACGTTGGCACAATTTACCGGAGTGAACCCGTCAGGAGGAATGCAGGGACGCAGCTTCGTGGATAATCTTTGCGGGCGGACACCGGATGACTGGCGCAGGAGTTTTTATTATCGTTATTGGACGCACCACACTATTCGTCCTGCTCATATGGGGATTCGTAACGAACGTTATAAGCTTGTTTTCTATTATGGTGATCCATTAGATATGACGGACGGGCAGGAGAGAGCGACTAAACCGGTATGGGACTTTTATGATTTACAAAAAGATCCGAAAGAAGATCATAATGTGTACAATGAGAAAGAATATGCCCCTATCATTAAACAAATGAAAAAGGAAATGATAAAACTACGTATGGAGGTCGAAGATACAGATGGCAAATACGCACAAATGCAGAAACTCTTTGAGGAATGTTTTTAATTCTGGAGAGAAGAAATGCAAAAAAGAGAGAATATACCTTTTTATGGGAATATCCTCTCTTTTTGACTTAAAACCTAAACCTTTTATTTAAATTTTACTTGTTATTATAGGCAACCAACATCCAAACCAACTTCTCCTGTTCTTTCAGATAATCGCTCATCATCGAAACGGTAACTTCATCTCCGGCTTGAGAAGCGATGGACAAGATCTTACGTTCTTCACCAATCAGATAGCTGATAGACTGAAGGATACTATTCAATGCTTCATCTCCGTTACTCACTTTATCTACTTCATTGATGCCTGCCACTTTCAGATAATCACTGAACTTATTGGCCGGAGTGCCACCTAACATTAAGATACGTTCTGCGATTTCGTCCACTTTTTCGGCCGTGTCATCATACATCTTTTCGAATTGACTGTGGAGAACAAAGAAATTATGTCCCTTGATATTCCAGTGGAACCCGCGGAGATTGGTGTAATATACTTGGAAGTCTGCTAATAGTTGTTGCAAAGATGCTACTACGTTGTTTGCTCCCGATTCGTTCAATTTGATAAATTCTAAAGTTTTCATATTCTTTTTATTTTTAATGATTTATACTCGTTTTCTTTTTTTCTGTACTGCAAAGATAAGGCGGAAAATGCTTGTTGTCAAACTGAAAATTTCTATCTTTGCATAGATGAAATCTATAACTTAATATGATTTGATAGATGACGATACAACAATTAGAATATATACTGGCTGTAGACCAGTTCAGGCATTTTGCACGGGCAGCCGAATATTGCCGTGTGACGCAACCCACTTTGAGTGCCATGATTCAGAAACTGGAAGATGAACTGGGAGTAAAACTGTTCGATAGAACGGTACAGCCCGTTTGTCCGACAGCCATCGGGCGGAAAGTGATAGATCAGGCTCGTGTGATTCTGGCACAGGCAGCCCAAGTAAAAGAAATAATCTGTGAAGATAAACAGTCATTGTCCGGTGTATTCCGCTTGGGAGTATTGCCAACTATTGCTCCTTATTTGCTTCCCCGCTTTTTCCCTCAACTAATGGAAAAATACCCGGAACTGGATATTCGTGTCACAGAAATGAAAACACAGGATATTCAGCAAGCTTTGCACGCCGGAGATTTGGACGCAGGGATTATTGCCAGTAAATTAGAAGACACATTCCTGACAGAAGAAACTCTTTTCTATGAGCAATTCTACGCATATGTATCAAGGAAAGAGCCCTCTTTCAAGCATGAAGTGATCCGTACTTCCGATATAACAGGTGAACATCTTTGGCTCCTGGACGAAGGACATTGCTTCCGTGACCAACTTGTCCGTTTTTGTCAGATGGAGGCGGTGAAGGTCAGCCAGATAGCTTATCGTCTGGGAAGTATGGAAACTTTTATGCGAATGGTAGAAAGCGGAAAAGGCATCACTTTTATTCCCGAACTGGCAGTGGCGCAATTGACAGAAGAACAGCGACAGTTAGTGCGTCCGTTTGCTATCCCCCGGCCTACGCGACAAGTGGTGCTGGTGACAAATAGAGATTTTATCCGTCACAGTCTGCTGTGCGTCCTGAAAGAAGAAATAAAGGCAGCGGTCCCTAAAGAAATGCTTACTTTGCAGGCCATACAATGTTTGTTATAGTGAATTAGAGAATTCCTGCTTATCTTTTCTAATGTGGCAGGAATGATTTCTAACCATATAATCAGGAGCATTCTTGACTGGGCGTATGAATGGAAAAGATGCAGGTGTGTATATGATTTTATAGGTAAAGGGCGGCAGTTTCACAACTACCGCCCCCTCTTGCGTAATTAATATATTATATTAAAAAAGAGTGTGTTTCGCATGTTCATATTAGATTAGTAATCTAAGGAAATTTTACTTCATAAGTTTTCACCCCACTATATAAGGTGTTAACACGAATTCTCAATCCCTTTTTTCCTTCCATCCGCTCTTTTATTTTATCCAGTTTGAAAGACACATATCCTTCACCCAAACGTTGAGGATAATCTCCTTCACTGTTATGACGGAATTCCAGATTAATATATTCGTCCTCTGCATTGTCTTCGTCAGCAGTGGGAACTGTCTCTTCTTTGTCGTTAATCACCAGATTCAGGAAATGTTTTTTATCTTCACTATGTGTTCCGTAATATTGGAATTCAATCGTCAGATATTTATTATCCTTATTGATCCACATATAAGTCGTGTTGATCTTATCATCTCCGATTTTCTCTTCGTCGTTGTCATCTTCACCCATTGTGACGATGTCTTTGGTTAAGATTGGATTGATACCTTTCACCTGAATATTAAGGTCGTATCCATTTACAGGCTCTTCCAGCTCATTGAATATCACAAAAGCTCGTTGTCCCTCCACCCAATCTTTATTGCTCCATCCTTGTGAATTGCTGGGATACATCTTTTTTCCATTATCCAAAGTGAAATAAAATTCCTTGCTATCCTGGCTAATCATATTAATGGTGCTGATAACCAGAAGATCGGACGAACTGTCATCGTCGTCCAAGCATGACTGGAGAATCGGCATGGTAGTCATAATAGCAAAGATAAAGGCAATGAATTTAAATTTCTTCATATACTTACTAGGTTTTAGATTTTATAATATTTATGTTTTCTGTAGTAAAAATGCAAGGGGATAGAAAATATTGCATTCGGATCTGTTAAAGAAACAAAAGTGATAAAAGAGTTGTTCTCTCTGTGCAGTATTTCTATCTTTGCTGCATTTATAAGGTAAACACGTGTATAAGAGAATGGAAGAAATAGAGTTGTCGGAACAATGTAGGCTGGGTAATAACCGGGCCCGCAAGGAACTGTATGAACAGTATGCGGGGCGTATGCTTGGCATCTGTCTACGTTATACCGGCGACCGGGATACAGCCCAGGATCTGCTTCACGACGGTTTTTTAAAGATATTCGATTCGTTCGATAAGTTCACCTGGAGGGGTGAGGGTTCCTTGCGGGCCTGGATGGAGCGGGTGATGGTCAACACTGCTTTGCAGTATCTTCGGAAGAATGATGTAATCAATCAGTCGGCACCTTTGGAAGAGTTGCCCGAAGAGTATGAAGAGCCGGATGCTTCCGATGTGGAAGCGATTCCACAAAAAGTACTGATGCAGTTTATTGAAGAATTACCCGCCGGGTATCGTACCGTGTTCAACCTTTATACATTTGAAGACAAATCGCATAAAGAAATCGCACAGGTATTAGGTATCAATGAAAAATCTTCGGCTTCGCAACTGTTTCGTGCAAAGAGTGTATTAGCAAAAAGAGTAAAAGAATGGATAACGCATAATGGATAGATAGAGATGGAAGAGAAAGAATTGTGGATGAATAAGTTGAAGGAGAAGCTCGCGGATTATTCCGAGTCGACGCCTGCTTCCGGTTGGGAACAACTGGAGAAAGAACTTATGCCTCCTGTGGAGAAGAAAATATATCCTTATCGAAAATGGATGATGGCTGCTGCAGCTGTTATAATATTAGCTGTCGTTTCGTCAGTAGGTCTGTATTTTCTAGGGACACCTGCTGCGGATGAAATACGTCATATACAAACTCCTGCATTGGCTTCCACGCCCGATGTATTGCCGGGTGTGCAACAACCGGATATGCAGGGAACTGCTGTGGAACCTGTCTTACGGCCGGTAGCTCGCGTAGACCGTTTGGCGAAAGTCAACAGGAATCATACGGAGCAGAAAACAGGTGTAGATCCATTAGGGATCGGTAATGAAAATAAACCTTCAACAGGAAATGGAGAGGACTCTTTGAGTGAGGAGGATAAGAATGTAAAAGGGAAAGGAGAGACTGAAAATGTAGAAGATGAACCGAAGCAGGTAGAAAATACAAATGCCAGTCAGGGACAGTCACAAGATGCGGAGCGATTGAATAACAGACCGCGCCGCCCCTCCGGTAAAGACAAACTTCATATTCCGACAGAAAAAAGATCTTCTCAAAAGGGAACATGGTCAATGGGACTTTCGGTAGGAAATTCAGGAGGTGCTTCGACAGAAGTAGGTGCCGGATCTCATGCCTATATGTCCCGTGTGAGTATGTTTTCTGTTTCCAACGGTTTGATGGAGACAATTCCTAATGACCAGACGTTGGTTTTTGAAGATGGAGTACCTTACCTGCGTCAGGCAAAACAGGTGGTTGATATTAAACATCATCAACCTATTTCTTTCGGATTGTCTGTTCGTAAAGGTTTAGCTAAGGGATTCTCTCTTGAGACAGGACTGACTTATACGCTGCTTTCTTCGGATGCAAAACTGGCAGGTGAAGAACAACAGATAGAGCAGAAACTACATTATATCGGTATTCCGTTGCGTGCCAACTGGAACTTCCTGGATAAGAAACTTGTCACTCTTTATGTCTCCGGCGGAGGTATGGTTGAGAAATGCGTTTATGGAAAGCTTGGCTCTGAAAAAGAAACAGTGAAGCCTTTGCAGTTCTCGGTATCCGGTGGTGTAGGTGCACAGATCAATGCAACGAAGCGTTTGGGTATCTACGTGGAACCGGGTGTTGCTTATTATTTCAATGATGGCTCCGACATACAAACTATACGTAAAGAGAATCCGTTTAACTTCAACATACAAGCAGGTGTTCGTCTGACTTATTAGTACGAATTACCTCACTAAATATAGTAACGCCATCCGGTTCGGATACCGTCACTATCCCGATTGGATAGCGTCATTATCCTGACCGGATGGCGTTACTATTTGCTATTTACTATCTTTTTCTTCCCGAAAAGTCGGATAATTGAGAAAATATTAATAATATTGTCACCTGTTTATGACCTATGGCTGCATACCTTTGTTGCAAAATTCTAAGATATGGTAGATTCTACAGATGAAAAACTTTTATTAATTGACTTAAAAGGCGGTTCCTTTCAAGCATTCGAAAGATTGTATACTATGTATAGTGGCAAACTGTACAATTTCATTATGCGACTCTCTTCCGGCAATCAATATATGGCCGAAGAAGTGGTGCAATCTACTTTCATTCGTATATGGGAAGTGCGTGAAAAAGTAGATCCGGCTTCCTCGTTTATCTCTTTTCTCTGCACGATTGCCAAAAACTTATTGATGAATATGTACCAGCGCCAGACCATAGAGTATGTTTACAATGAATATCTGATGAAAAGTAGCGTAGACCGTGATTCACAGACAGAAGAGAATATTGATCTGCGCTTTTTGAATGAGTATATCGATTCTCTTGCCGAAGAACTGCCTGCGCAACGGAAGAAAATATTCATTTTGAGTAAAAGACAGAATTACACAAATAAAGAGATAGCCGAAATCATGGGAATTTCCGAAAGTACGGTTGCTACCCAATTATCTTTGGCTGTGAAATTTATGCGTGAACAGTTGATGAAGCATTATGACAAGGTAATTACCCTTTTGTTGGCCTTTTTTGTTAATGAAATGTAATAGTAATACTTGTTTTTGGATGGGAAGTAGGATGAAAATGTATACTTGTAAATAAGTGGAAAGATGGATAAGACACATTATAAAGAGCTAATTGAAAAATATTTCGAAGAAACGATCACGGATATCGAGATAAAAGAACTGTCAGACTGGATAAAGAATGACCGTCAATTGCACGATTGGTGGGAACAAGAGTTTGAGAGATCGGATTCTTCCATGAACCCCGTGTTGCGTGATAAGCTTTTTGCCCGGATCAAAGAAGAGACTTTAGGTCAAGAAGAAGGTGGGGAAAAAGAAGGAATTCAAAGACTAGAACAAATTCAAGAGAAAGATGAATCTCTGAAAAACAAGAAAGTGCGAACCCTCCGTATCATTCCTTGGAAATGGGTTGCTGCCATTTTATTGCCTGTCTGTGTCGCTTTTTTCACCTATTATCTTTTAGATTCTTCTCTAACGGCAGAAACACCTTTTATTGTGAAAGCAGCCAAAGGAGATAAAGCAACCATTGAGCTACCGGACGGAACAAATGTTGTACTCAATTCAGCTTCCCAATTAAGTTATCTGAATAATTTCGGAGAAAAAGTTCGCCGCGTGCAACTGAATGGTGAAGCCTATTTTAAAGTAGCCCATGATGAGAAACATCCCTTTGTCGTACAAATTGGCGATTTGGAAGTGAAAGTACTTGGTACTTCCTTCAATGTATCTGCCTATGAAGACGCTAAAGACGTGACAGTCGTTCTGTTGGAAGGAAAAGTCGGCATCTATGCACAAGAAATCTCGCACATCATGAAGCCTGGCGATAAAATAGAATATAACAAAACCACCCATAGGATAACGACCACCCAGGTGCACCCGGATGATTACATCGAATGGACGAAAGGAAACATCTATTTCGAGAAAGAATCTTTGGAAAATATAATGAAGACACTTTCACGTATTTATGATGTAGAGATTCGTTTCGATTCCGGCAAATTACCTAAAGAATATTTCACGGGAACTATTCCGGGTGGCGGTATACAGAATGCTTTGAATATTCTGATGCTAACTTCTCCTTTCTATTATGAGATGGATGGTTCGGTGATTGTTTTAAAGGAGAAATAACATAGATAAGTATTATCTCAAATAATAATAAAAGCCATTTCGGAATTTCACTTCTAAGGAATGGCTTTTTTATTCTCTGGATTGATTTGGTTAATAAGAGTTAAAGATTGATAGGCGCTTGGACGGGAGGATATAGCAGTCTGTATACCTATCAAACAACTTAAAAGTTTGGATATATGAAAAACAGAAAACACCTTGTAAATCTCCCTCAAACCCATGGGGAGAGAAGTAAGAACTGGAGAACGCTACGGGCTGTATGCCTGCTATTGTTCCTAAGCATCTCTTTTGCCGCTTATTCTCAAATAACGGTTAATTTGAAAGATTTGTCTTTAAGAGCCTCCTTAAAGAAGATTGAGCAAGTAAGCAATTACAAATTTTTCTACAGTGAAAGTCTTCCCGAGTTAGATCGGAAAGTATCTCTGAATGTGAAGAACGCAACGATTGACCATACAATGACTCAACTTTTAGGCAGAATGGATCTGACATACAAAAAAGAACAAGACAATGTGATTGTATTGATTCGTAAAGCCGAGGACAAGTCAGTTGCTAAAAAGATAACAGGTACGGTTGTAGATGAAAAAGGGGAACCTATTATCGGTGCAAGCATTGTGGTCAAAGGCAAGTCACATGGGACAATAACAGATTTCGATGGAAAATTCACATTGGCCGATGTGCCGGAAAAAGGAATATTGACAATTTCTTATATAGGGTATAAGACAGTCGATCTTTCTACCACTGGTCAGACATTAGTGAAAGTCGTGCTTCAGGAGGACAGCAAAATGATTGATGAAGTTGTCGTTGTCGGCTATGGAGTTCAGTCACAAAAACTGGTGACAACTTCCATCAGTAAAGTAAAGATGGAAAATATAGACCAGGGTAATGACTATAACCCGATAAAAATGCTGCAAGGACGTGTAGCAGGTGTGAATATATCCTCTGCTTCCGGCACTCCGGGAGAAGCCCCCAATGTGACCGTTCGTGGTATCGGTTCCGTCAGTGGAGGAAGCTCGCCACTTTATGTCGTTGACGGTATCCCAAGCGAAAAATATCCCAATCTGAATCCGAATGACATTGAAAGCATGGAAGTTTTGAAAGACGCTTCCGCCGCTGCCATCTATGGCTCGCGTGCCAATGCCGGAGTCGTATTGATAACCACCAAATCTGGTCAGCAAGGCAAGACAAAGATAGAAGTGTCCGGTCGCTATGGATTTGCCTATCTCGCCAGCGACATTGAAATGGCCAATTCGACGGAATATATGAATACCATGCAAGCCGCTATCGACAATTACAATGTACAGATGGGAGCTAACCTTCAACTGTATACTCCTTCTCAAATTCAGGAAACCAATTGGGTGAAAGAAATATCAAGAAAAAACTCAAAGACAGGTACCGGCTCCATCAGCATCTCCGGTGGAAACGAAAAGACTACTTTTTTCGCCTCTTTGGGAGCCAATACCCAAGAAGGATATTTGAATAAAAGTAGTTATGACCAATATAATATGCGTGCAAAGTTCACCCATAAGATCAATAACATCTTCAAATTGAATATGAACTTAGCTGGTTCCGTCAGCCGTTCAGACCTGTTGGAAGAAACGAGCACCAGTCTGAAAGTGCTGCGTACGGCACGTGAAGAACAGCCCTGGTATTCACCCTACAAAGAAGACGGAACATCTTACAAAGTGAATGGAACGGATATTCTGCGTCACAATCCCGTAATGCTGATAAATGAAGAAGACTGGGTAGCGAAGAAATACCAACTATCCGGCGTATTCAGCATAGACGTTACCCCCTTTAAAGGATTCAAGTACACACCGACAGTAAGTGTATATGGCATTTTGGATAACACTTCTAAAAAACTGTCGGACAAACATGATGCCCGCAAAAACAGCAGCGGTTGGGGAGCATTGGCGGAACAAAAAGACCAGAGTTTCCGCTATGTGATAGACAACATATTCTCTTACAACAATGAATGGAACAAACTGATCTATTCCGTCATGTTGGGACACTCGTTTGAGAAATACACTTATGAGCAGTTCGGCGCAAAGAGTGACAACTACGCCAACGGTGCATTTCCTTCCTCAAACTTTGATTTAATCAATGCAGGACCCAATATTTATGCCGGAAACATCAGCTATACCTCTTACGCTTTAGAATCCTATTTCGGACGAATCGCCTTGAACTGGGATAACAAATATATACTGAACGCCTCTTTGCGTAGTGACGGTTCCTCCCGTTTTGCGAAGAACAAGAGATACGGTTATTTTCCCTCTGCTTCTTTTGCATGGCGGGCATCCAATGAAGAATTTTTCCCGAAAAACCAATATGTCAATGATGCCAAGTTAAGATTAAGCTGGGGTATGACAGGAAGCATGGCAGGAGTGAGCAATTATGCTCCGCTATCACTTATCAGTGCGGGTGGCGCTTCCTACAATGGTTCTGCCGGATTCCAGATTTCGCAAGACGCCCGTGCCTTGACCTGGGAGAAAGCTAGCCAGTTCAATATCGGATTTGATATAGAAATGTTCCAATCCCGCCTGACTCTGAACGTAGATATGTTCTATCAGAAAACCACTGACCTGCTGTTCAAGAAACCGGTCAATGCAACCACCGGATATACTACTTTGCAATCCAATATCGGTTCATTGGAGAATAAAGGACTTGAGTTGGCTTTGAATGGCAAAATCCTTGCCGGAAAGTTCAAATGGGATTTGGGAGGAAATATCTCTTTCGTGAAGAATAAATTACTCTCCCTGATTGAAGGAAATGATATGTATATAGTTCCCAGTAGTGGAAGTAACCTCTTGGGCGGTTCGATGCATGCTCTAATCAATGGTCAGCCCATCAGTACATTTTATATGCTGAAGATGGAAGGCATCTACCAGCGTGACGACGAAGTACCTGCGAAACTTTACGCTAAAGGCGTACGTGCCGGTGACGTGAAATATTTCGATTATAACGAAGACGGCGACATTTCCGACGCCGACCGGATGAACGTAGGAAAAGCCATCCCTGACTTTTACGGAGGTATCACTTCCAACTTCTCCTACAAAGGTTTTGACCTGTCTCTGTTCGGACAATTCTCCGTAGGTGGCAAAGTGATGTCGGCATGGCGAGGAGTGAATGGGGCTGAAGGTACCGACCATTTGGGGCTCGCATTGTCGAATGTAAAAGTAGGCGACCGGGGCGAATCTGTGGAACAATACTTTAATGTAAGCAAAGAAGTGGCCAACGGATACTGGCGCGGAGAAGGAACAAGCAACACGATTCCCCGTCCTGTACGAATCGGAGTACATACCGGATATGATTATGACTACAACGTACAGACCTCAACACGTTATCTGGAAGATGCTTCCTACTTTAAACTGAAAACAGTGACTTTGGGCTACACCTTGCCGGAATCGGTTGCTAAGAAACTCCGAGTGAATTCATTAAGAGTCTATGTTTCGGCAGATAATTTGCTGACTCTCACCAAGTATTCCGGTTATGATCCCGAAACATCATTCTCCGGCAGTCCGGGCGATTCAAATTATGGCGTTGACTTCGGTCTGCAACCTGTATTGAGAACATTTATTTTTGGTCTGAATCTAAACTTTTAAAAACATAGATGTATGAAACGATACTATACTATAATCAACTATTTGCTGTGTAGCATTTGCCTTTTCTGGATGACAGCTTGTTCAGGTATGCTGGACGATATGCGGCCTAAAGATCAGATCCCTCAAGATATGTTGAGTGAATCCGATTTGGAAAAGTTATTGAATGGAGTGTACGCCGAAATGGAAGAACTGATATTCAAGTTCTATATGGACGGTGACGTAAAGGGCGAGAATTTCAAGGCAGGCCCCGGTTTCTCCCTGAATGACCCGATATTGATGGCTCCCAGCTCCAAAGAAGTTTTGAGCCAGTGGCAAAAATGCTTCACAACCCTGAAGCAAGTAAACTTTTTGGTCGAAACATATGAAGCATCCTCCAATAAAGAAAACCAGGTAGTGAAGCAGACAGGCGGTACGGGATATTATTTCAGGGCCTTGATTTACTATCATTTAGTCACTCGCTGGGGGGGAGCTCCTATCTTACGTAAACGTACCTATAACGTTGTGCCCATCTCTCCCGAAACTGAAGTATGGAGTTTTATAAAAGAAGACTTGACGAAAGCGGAAGGATTATTACCTGAATTTACAGACCGTTTTTATGTATCTCTTAGCGCTTGTGATGCACTAAATGCCAAAGTATGCCTGTCTTTGAAAGACTATACAAACGCAGCCGCCTATGCCGACAAGGTAATTGCCAAATCTAATTTTGCATTGAGTGCTACCTCGACCGAGTATGCCAATGCCTTTGTCTCCAACAGCAGTAGTAAAGAACTGGTCTTTGCGCTAGCCAACAAGCGCAGCACAAGTCTGCTGCTATTCTACCAAACGGTGAACGATATCGACCCCACCTGGGATTATTCTCCCTCTACTGACTGTTACGGACATCTCTACGATGATACAACCGTCAAGAAACAAGATATACGTGCAAAAGCCGTGTTTGGTGCGGATAATAGTCGCATTATCAAATTCCCGAATGGAAGTACCGGGCAGTTTGTCACCAATGAACAGCCGTCACAAACCCCGATTGTAGTTACCCGCGTGGCAGAGATGTATCTAATTAAAGCAGAAGCACTGGGAGCTACCAACGGACTGTCTACGCTGAAAGAGTTTATGAACAAACGCTACGCTTCCGTTTCGCTACCCTCAAGCATGACTGATACTGAATTCCAGAACCAAATACTTGATGAACGTCATCGTGAACTGTATGCGGAAGGTCAACGATGGTATGATTTGAAACGAACCAACCGGCTGGACTTGTTTACTTCCTTGAACGGCAGAAACTACTTGATGTATTATCCGGTGCCCCAGTCGGAACGCGACTTGGCGGGAGAAGAAAACTATCCTCAAAATCCAGGTTATTAATTATCTTAGAAAGAACAGAGTATGAAGAATATAAAGATATTTGCAACATTTTTCATCTGCCTGCTGGTACTTTCGGCATGTTCGGATGATTGGAAAGAAAATGCGCTGACAGCTAAATTTGCTTTTGACAAGACGACTTATTATGTAGGCGAAGAAGTCAGTGTTACGAATCAAACGATGGGCGGGGAAGGCAACTATACCTGCCAATGGGATTTAGGGGACGGAAAAACTTCGACCGAGATTGCCCCGAAAGTAATTTATGAAACGAATGGTGCTTATACAGTGACTTTGCACGTAAAAGATGGCAAAGGAAATTACGCAATGGCTCATAAATTGCTGACGATTGAAGCAGAACCTCTGCCCGAAGTCGGGAATGTGAAATTGAAGTGGGTAGGTGCCCATGTACTGGGAGAAATACGTTCCACGGCTCCGGCAGTCAGTGATGATAATAATGTGTATATGACTTCCAATGACCATTATTTACGTAAATTCTCTGCTGCGACGGGCGAACAGCTTTGGGAATTCGATTTGTGGACTTCCGCTGATGGCGATTTTCCGTCCGGCAATACGCATACAACTCCAAGCATTGACGCGGATGGTACTGTCTACGTAGGGACTGGCGATACCAGTGGTAAAGTAGGTCGTGTATATGCCATTAATTCCGATGGAACGAAAAAATGGGTAGTTGCCGGAGATGCCGAAAAAGGATTTTGGAATAAAGGACAGGCTTCCACGCCCCGTATCAATTACCTGACCTGTGCGATTGGAGAAAACCACATCTATATGGGTAATGGCGGCTCTACCGGTTCGGTGCTTGCCGTTGATAAGAACACCGGCTACAGAGTGGGTTATGTGGCAAATGCGGACAATTCGGGAGGTCCTTCGGGCGGAGTGGCTGCCGGAATTGCATTGGCGAACAATACTTTGATTTGGTCAGGTGGAAAGAATGGATTATTTGGTGCTTCGGCATCTGCCTTGAATACAGGCGGTAATGTGATGTGGGCATGGCAGGTATATAGTTCGGGGAATGACAAACCTTCGGAAAACATGAATGGTTCCGTAGCGGTGGATGGAGCCGGTACAATTTATGGGATTGCCACATTCGCGGGAATAGGAAGCAGTGCTTTTGCTATGGGAAGCGACGGAGTCGAAAAATGGCGTACCCCGTTGGGAAATGTAGGAACACTGGATCAGGGTGGTGTTGTGATAGGTTTGGACGGAAGCATCATTGTAACAGTAAAACGTGCTCCGGGCGAAGCTACGGGAGGAATTGTTTCTTTATCTCCTAATGGAGTCATCCAATGGCATTACGGTGTGCCGGAAGATGTCAGCGGATGCGCGGCAATCGATCAGGTAGGGAATATTCATTTTGGAACCCAATCCGGTAATTATTATATCATTAAACCCGAAGCATCGGAAGAACAGCTAATCCTGAAAAAAGATCTGGCCGCACTGATTAATGAAAGTGATTCCCCTTTGAAGGACAACTGGGAAGCTGGTATCGGAAAGATATGGAGTTCACCGACAATCGGTCCGGACGGCACTATTTATATTGGTGTCACGAATACCGTAGATCCGTCAAAGAGTGTTTTGGTAGCTTTGGAAGATGAAGGTATTACCGGATGTGCAGCTTCCGCATGGCCGATGAAAGGGAAAGACAGCCGCCATTCCAGTGCACAGTTGGGCGGTTCGGGTGAAAATCCGGGTGGTGATCCTGGAGGACAACTACCCATCACAGGCAATCTGAAGGCCGATTTAAAGAAATTATTTGAGGACAGCTCGTATAAAGTCTGGCTTTGTGCCCATCGGGCGAATACGCAGAAGGGCATAGCCAACGGCATACCGGAGAATTCGTTGCCTTCTATAGAATATGCCATCAACGCCGGAGTAGAGATGATTGAACTGGATGCACGCCCCACATCGGACGGGATATTGGTACTGATGCACGATAATACCATCGACAGAACCACCAACGGAAGCGGTACAGTAGGAAATTATACCTATCAGCAACTACAACAGTTCTATCTCAAAGATGCAGCAGGCAATCTGACGGGAGAACGGATTCCAACTTTAGAGGATGCATTGAAAAAGGGGAAAGGAAAGGTATATTTCAATTTGGATATTGTCAACAAAAACGTTGCCGTAGCTACAATGGTGTCATTACTTAAAAAGTTGGACATGGAAAGTGAAGTGCTGTTGTATGTTTCCAATAATCGCAATTATGCGTATGATTTAAAAGCGGCAAACGGCAGTCTGTTACTGCATCCGATGGCAAAAGCGGCCGATGATATTACTTACTTTGCTTCTTCCTATACGGACAATGTACAGATGATGCAACTATCTACATCAGATGCTCTTTCGGGCGCAATGACCGAAGACATTAAATCTAAAGGCTGGCTTATTTTCTCCAATATTGTAGGGGCGAATGATACGAATATGCTTTCAGAGAACTATTCGGGTCTTGTAGGTATGATAAATAAACGCATTAATATCGTACAAACCGATTATGCCGAATTGGTAGCCAAGTATTTAAAATCCAAAGATTATAGATAACAAGAATGAATATGAAGAAATATATAATCATAGCAATTGTTCTGCTGTTTCCTCTCTGCCTGTTTGCTGATGAACCGGTAAAGGCAATTTACGCAAAGATAACGGATCCCGATAATAAGGAAATCACTGTCGTAACCCATCGGGCGGACTGGCGTTTTGCACCTGAAAATTCGCTGGCAGCGATTGAAAGCTCTATCCGGTTGGGAGCCGACGTGGTAGAACTGGACATTCAGAAAACCAAAGACGGACAGTTGATCCTTATGCATGATAAGACGTTGGACAGAACGACAACAGGAAAGGGCAAGATTGCCGAATGGACACTGGACTCCATCCGGACTCTCCGCCTGAAGAATGGCGCCGCATTGAAAACCAAACACTATGTGCCTACATTGGAAGAGGCATTATTGACGGCAAAAGGGCGTGTGATGGTAAATTTGGATAAGGCATATCCGATATTTGACGAGATTTTTCCCATCTTGGAGAAAACCGGAACCGTCGGGCAGATCATTATGAAAGGCTCCAAACCCGTCACGGAAGTAAAGAAGGATTTGGGTAAATATTTAGACCGGATTATATATATGCCTATCGTGCATTTGGACAGACCGGGAGCTATGCAGCAAATAGATGATTTTATGAAAGAACTTCATCCTGTAGCTTTTGAACTACTGTTCGAATCGGATACTTGCCGACTCCCCAAACAGGTGCGAGCTAAACTCGAAAGAAAAAGTAAAATCTGGTATAATACCCTTTGGGATACAATGGCAGGCGGGCATGACGATGATAAATCGTTGGAAAACCCGGATGAAGGCTATGGATATTTGATAGACACACTTGGCGCAACCATCATTCAGACCGATCGTACCGCCTATTTATTGGAATATTTGCAAGCCCGTAAGAAACGTAATGAGCATAAGGCAGATGCATTTCATTAATATGTAAATTCCGTTTATGGCATTTAAAATATTGGATTTTTATAGAATCTCTCCTCCGGCAGCCGGAGGAGAGACTGATTCCGAACGTTCTTCACGCTTCAAGCGTATCCGTTGGGCAACGTTCTTGTCGGCTACTACCGGATATGGTATTTATTATGTTTGCCGTCTTAGTATGAACGTGGTGCGCAAGCCGATTGTAGAGGAGGGAGTATTCTCCGAAACTCAATTGGGAATCATAGGCTCCTGCCTGTTCTTCGTGTATGCATTGGGTAAGCTGACGAATGGATTTCTTGCCGACCGTAGTAATGTACGGCGTTTTATGTCTACCGGTTTATTGTGTTCCGCTTTGATAAACCTATGTTTGGGTTTCACCAGTTCATTTTATGCGTTTGTCATACTTTGGGGGCTAAATGGCTGGTTTCAGTCAATGGGAGCAGCGTCCGGTGTGGTTTCGCTGACCCGGTGGTATAGCAGTAAGGAGCGAGGCACTTTCTATGGCTTTTGGTCTGCCAGCCATAATTTAGGCGAAGCATTGACGTTTATTTCCATAGCATTGCTGGTCAGTTGGATGGGATGGAGATATGGAATGATTGGAGCCGGAGTAATTGGTATCTTGGGATTCCTGATGATGCTTGTCTTTATGCGTGATACGCCACAGAGTCAGGGATTCTTGTTGGACAAAAATTCTTCTTCCACAGACTCTCGTTCTTCATCCGGCAAACAGACAGAAGATTTCAACAAAGCTCAAAAAGCAGTCTTGAAGAATCCTGCAATTTGGATTTTGGCTTTGTCCAGCGCATTTATGTATATCAGTCGTTATGCTGTGAACAGTTGGGGTGTTTTCTATCTGGAAGCTCAAAAGGGATACTCTACATTGGATGCAAGTCTCATCATATCTATCAGTTCCATCTGTGGAATTGTCGGTACAGTATTTTCCGGTATCATTTCCGACAGGTTCTTTTCTGGTAGCCGTAATGTCCCCGCACTGATATTCGGATTGATGAATGTTTCCGCTCTTTGTCTGTTCCTATTGGTTCCGGGCGTACACTTCTGGGTAGATGTACTTGCCATGGTCTTTTTCGGGTTGGGAATCGGAGTTCTCATTTGTTTTCTGGGTGGCCTGATGGCTGTCGATATTGCTCCCCGCAATGCGTCGGGCGCAGCATTGGGAGTGGTGGGTATTGCCAGTTATATTGGAGCCGGTTTGCAGGATGTGATGAGTGGTGTTTTGATAGAGGGTCAGAAGACGGTTCAGAACGGAGTCGATGTTTATGATTTCACATACATCAATTGGTTCTGGATTGGTGCGGCTCTGCTGTCGGTACTCTTTGCATTATTGGTTTGGAATGTAAAATCAAAAGAGATGTGAGTACATTAGGTTAGAAATAGAGTCTTTGTTTTCTAGGTATTAGTCGCCATTTTAGGTGAGAGGTATTGTTCCTCTCACCGGAATGGCTTTTTGTTTAATAATTTTAAAAGGACTGTTTTATGGAAAATTCATTCAATGATGAATTATTTTGTTCGTTGAAAAACGAACTTCGTGAAGTAAATGCACAAATAGATGTGCATAGTGAACAACTGATGAACCTGTTTGACCAAAAAAAAGAATCATTGGTCAACTGGCTCGGGAAGTAAAGTCGCAGACGCCTGCTATTATAGAATATCGGGGAAATCCAAAACGGTATATCTCTGTTATTCTAAATGCCATTGACCACGGTCGTCTCACTTATGACGGGGCTTCTAATAGTGAACAAACCATTCGCTCTTTGGCAACTCTGATTGATGTGATAAGTCCGAAAACGGGCAAGGCACTTAGCGTGGAAACACTGATGTCTTATGAGAAGAAGGAACACACCGGAGACTTCACAGATTATCGTGAAGGAGATTTCGACGAACTTGAATAGAATAGTGAGTTGATTTAAAAACGTGGCGGGAAATTAGAAAAAGACGGTTGTGTTTTTCTGATTTCCTGCTGTCTTTTTTTTACAAATGAAAAAGTGTGAGGGATGTGAGGGAGAAATTACAACTTTTTACTCTTCTATTCTTTAATTCTATTATCTATATATTCAAATAAAAAAATACGAATGTTGAAAATCCTCCTTCACATCCCTCACACTTTTGTAGTAAATAGAATGAAAAATAGATAAAAAAGAGACTCTTGTGTTGTATAGTTGAACAACATTTCGTGTATTTGCAGTATGGAAAAGAACCGTAAGATCCGTACATACGGAGGTTACTTTGAGGCTTTCATGGAGACTTTAACCGAAAAGGAACAGGATAAATTCAGTATGGATTACTCTTGTTGAAAACACAAGAAAGACTCTCCGCCAAATTTGTGAAATTTATTCGGGAGGGGATCTTTGAACTCCGCACTGAATATAATAGTAATATATATCGAGTATTTTTCATTTTTGATGATGGCAATATTGTAGTATTGTTTAATGGTTTTCAAAAAAAGACTGCAAAGACACCGGATATTGAAATTGAAAGAGCATTAAAAATAAAGGAGGAGTATTATGCAGATAAACAATCATCAGCTAGTAGATTATGATGTAGTTCTTGATGCAAAATTTGGAGCAGAAGGAACTCCGGAACGTGCCGAAGCAGAAGAAAAGGCCTATGCTTTTTATACCGGACAGATCATTGAGGATGCACGGAAGAAGGCTAAAATCACCCAGGCTGAATTAGCCCGACGTATTGGTTCTGACCGCTCTTATATATCAAGAGTGGAAAGTGGTCAGACTGAACCTAAGGTATCTACTTTCTATCGGATAATGAATGCTTTGGGTTGTAGAATCGAATTTTCGATGAATTTATAGAAACAAAAAGAGTCTGACAAGCCCTAAAAACTAAAAAATCACCCGCACTACAATCATTTGTAATGCGGGTGAACGATTTTAAAAGGGCGTTATTAGACAGCCCCTTTTATGCTAACTCTGTCTTTTTATCCGTATAGCCTGTTCTGTTTGACTTTACTTGTTCCGTATCAATGATATATACGGCATATCTTCTCCCGTTTCTTCCCCTTTTAAACTCAAAATTATACTTTGCCATTATTTTGCCAATCTGAATTTTCGACCCGGTGGAATATTGATAACCGGTACGTTCACGAATTAACTCGGCAATCTCACTGACAGTGAGGTAAAGTACCTTATCAAACCGTTCCGGTTTGCGAACGTGTGTGAGTACCAATTCCTCTTCCGGTGAATGGAATACGAAATCCTCGTTATTCGCCTCAATCCGTTGATTTTCCTCTTGCGTGAACCAATACTGATAGCCCGGCTTATGGAGCAGATACTTTATCTGCGCATACAACTGTGTATAATTGATTTCGATAAACTTGATAGAATCGGCATGAAAACACAGGAAACGATGATTACCTGTGGTATCGTGCAGTACTTTCTGATAGTTGCACGTTCCGGCAAAAGAAGCGGTGTGAGGGAAATTCTGCGAACGGCGCGCATACGGCAGACGGATACTAATCACTTTACGGGTGACCAAATCCTTTAACGTGTTCAGGTCGCGCCCGCTCATTCCCTCGAATTCGTCGAGGTTGATAAGCATTGCTTGCGCTATTTTTGCCAAATCATCTTTATTATTCGGGTTGATAAGGCCGGTAGAGAGATAAGCGTGCAGTTCGGGGGGCAGCAGATTATTGATAAATGTTGTTTTTCCGATATTCTGTATCTCGCTGCATAGTAAAAGCACCGTGTGGTTTACGATTTCATCTTGGGTGGCGGCAGCACACATACCTACCAGATAACGCTCCAGAAACTCTGTCCAAAAGTTCTGATGATTGGTGCGGACACTATCGGCCAAAATACGGATATAATCCGTCCCGTCCCATTCGGGCAATGAATCAAAATACTCGCGGATGGGGTGATAACTTACACTGAAATCAGAGTAAATTAAATTTTGAATCATTTTCACGTTGCAGGTGTAACCTGGTTCGTTTATCTCCGCCCAAATACTGTTCTCCACCATATCATCCAGGATGTGAAAAGGCTCCGGTTGTTCCGTGCCGGAAACCTTTCGGCGATATTCCATGATGTGAAGTAATTCGTTATAACGGGTTTCGTAAAATTCGCTGATATGTTGTTCTATTTGCAGAATCCGTTTTTGCGTAGTATTCAACTTGCGCGTGTTGAACTCTTCTGTATATGTAAAAGCACTGGCAATCAACGAATCCATTTCGTTTGCAGGGAGGTCGGTAAACTGGCTTTTGATAAATGCCGTCGCTTCTTCTTCGGGGATGCCGTGCCGGTTGTATGTACAAGCAAGACGATGCAGGTAATTGTTCTGGTTTCCGATGACGTATTTTTCGGATTTATTATGATAATAATTCAGAGTCACCATTAACGCGGCGTGCGAAGAATGATAGTTGAGTGCTGTTTCTTCACTCACCGGGTGACTGCCTTGTGTTGTTTCCTGTTTTTTCTTTTCGGATACTTTCCTCTTCTTTTGCGATTTGTAAAACATAGGCGGCTGATCTACCATAATGCAACTAGTTTGGGAGTGTGCTATGAGGATGGTCTGGATGAGAACGGAAAGGCGGTGGACACGCGTACTCCCTGCCAGAAAGAGGCTTTGCACTCTTTGGTACACGAATTGTTGTAGCGTTATCCCGAAGCGAAAGTAGTGGGGCATCGGGACTTGAGCCCGGGCACCAATTACAACGGAATCATCGACCCGTGGGAACGGATCAAAAAATGTCCCTGTTTCGAAGTGAAAGCCGAAATGATTTGAGAATTAACTATGCAGCGTGACAGTGCGCAGCCAACTCTCAACTCTCAACTAATTAACTACTACCGTAGCGAAGTACTCTTTAAATACCTTCGCAGCTTTTTCAAGTTGTTCGGGGGTATTTTCTTTTACGTCTTTCAGTTTGTATTCCTGTTCCATAGCTTCGTACTTGTGTACGCCCAATGTATGGTAAGGCAACACTTCCACCCGTTGAATCATTTTGTATTTTCCCAGAGCCTCTCCTAAACGGCGGATGTCTTCCTCGAAATCGCTGTAGCCGGGCACTAATACATAACGCAGCCAGAAAGGTTTCTTGTTTTCTTCCAGCCATGCTGCCGTGCGGATGGTTTGCTCGTTACTTCTTCCGGTCAGTGCCTGATGGCGTGCAGGATTGAACTCTTTAATATCTAGCAATACAAGATCGGTCAGGCGGAAAAGCTCTTCTACCTCTTCATTCCAGATGCCGCCGTTGCTGTCTATGCACACATGAATTCCTTTCTCTTTCAGCTCACGAACCAGTGGGACGAGTGCCTTTGCCTGAAACGTCGGTTCTCCTCCGGAGAAAGTAACTCCTCCACGCTTTCCGAAGAAAGGACGCTGGCTCATTGCCATGCGGACAATCTCTTCCGGTGGGGTAGGCGTGCCTCCTTTTCCGGCTATCGTGTCGGGATTGGCGCAATACAGGCAACGGAAGTTGCAACCTTGAAGAAAAACGACGAGCCGTAAGCCCGGCCCGTCGAATGTTCCCATACTTTCGTATGAATGTACGTTTATCGTCATATAGAGTAAATAGATTGTTACATACGTTCGTGGAAGCTACGGCTGATAACCTCCAATTGATGTTCGCGGCTCAACTTCACGAAGTTTACGGCATAACCGGAAACACGGATGGTAAGCTGCGGGTATTTTTCCGGATGTTCCATGGCATCATACAGCATATCACGGTTCAGAACGTTTACATTCAGGTGGTGAGCACCTTTGGTGAAGTAACCGTCCATCATGGTAACCAGATTCTCGATGCGATCTTCCGCAGTAGCTCCCAGTGATTTAGGAACGATAGAGAAAGTGTTACTGATACCGTCCTGTGAATCGCGGTAACGTAATTTCGCTACGGAACTCAAGGAAGCGATGGCACCGTTCTTGTCGCGTCCGTGCATCGGGTTGGCTCCCGGAGCAAAAGCGACACCTTTGGCACGTCCGTCGGGAGTAGCACCTGTCTTCTTGCCATACATCACGTTGGAAGTGATAGTCAGCAATGAAAGAGTCGGACGGGCATTCTTGTAAACCGGAAGTTTCTTCAGTTCTTCGCTGAAGAAATATACCAGGTCAACACCCAGATGGTCTACCTTGTCGTTGTCATTACCGAAGCAAGGGAATTCGCCTTCGATGTCGAAGCCTTCAGTGAGACCGATGTCGTTGCGACGTGCGGTTACTTTGGCATATTTGATGGCCGACAGTGAATCGAGTGCGATAGAAAGTCCGGCTACACCGTAAGCAAGATTAATGCGTGGGTTGGTATCTACAAGTGCCATTTGGGCTTTCTCGTAGTAATACTTATCATGCATATAATGGATGATGTTCATCGCTTCGTTGTAAACACGGGCGATTTCGGTCAATACTTTCTTGTAGTTGTCCATTACTTCCTCAAATTTCAGCGTATCACTGGTCAATACGGGAATGTTTTTCACCATAACTGTACCGGTGTTTTCGCAACGTCCGCCGTTGATGGCGAGCAACAGGGCTTTCGCAAGATTGCAGCGTGCGCCGAAGAACTGGATTTGTTTACCGATTTCCTGGTAAGATACGCAGCAGGCAATTCCATAGTCGTCCGACTGGCGTACTTCGCGCATCAAGTCGTCGTTTTCGTATTGGATGGATGAAGTGTCGATGGAAACTTTAGCACAGAATTCCTTGAATCCTTCCGGCAGTTCCGGGCTCCATAGTACGGTCAGGTTCGGTTCCGGTGAAGGGCCGAGGTTGTACAGTGTTTGCAGGAAGCGGAATGAAGTCTTTGTCACCTTGGTACGTCCGTCGTTGAGGCGTCCGCCCAAAGATTCGGTTACCCATGTCGGGTCACCCGCAAAGATATCGTTGTAGGATTGCATACGCAGGTGGCGCACCATACGCAGTTTGATGACAAACTGGTCGATCAGCTCCTGTGCGAAAGATTCGGTGATGGTTCCTTTGCTCAATTCATATTCCATATAAATGTCGAGGAACGAAGAGACGTTACCCAGTGACATGGCAGCGCCGTCTTGTTCTTTTACGGCAGCAAGGTATGCCATGTAAACCCATTGTACGGCTTCTTGTGCCGTGTAAGCGGGACGGCTCAAATCGAGTCCGTAGTATTCGCCCATTACCTTCATGTCTTTCAACGCCTTGATTTGTTCTGCCACTTCTTCGCGCAGGCGGATACGGGCGTCGGTCATCGGACCGGTGAGGTTGCGTAAGTCTTCTTTTTTGGCTTCAATCAGTCGGTCGATACCATAGAGGGCCATGCGGCGGTAGTCGCCGATGATACGTCCGCGGGCGTAGTTGTCAGGAAGTCCGGTGAGGAATCCCAAAGAACGGAACGAGCGGATTTCTTCGGTATATACGTCGAATACTCCGTCGTTGTGTGTCTTGCGGTAGTGGGTGAAGATATCTTTTACGCGGTCGTCCACCTCTACACCGTTTTCGTGGCAGGCTTTGCTCACTACATTGATACCTCCGAAAGGTTTGATGGCACGTTTCAGAAGCTCGTCTGTCTGTAAGCCGACAATCAGTTCGTTTTCTTTGTCGATGTATCCGGCTTTATGAGAAGTGATGGTTGAGACGGTGACATTATCCAGTGAGCGTACCCCATTATTGGCTCTTTCTTCTGCCAGTGCTTCGAGGCAGCGGTTCCACACGGCTTTTGTGCGTTCAGTAGGTCCTTCGAGGAAAGAAGCATCTCCATAATACGGAGTGATGTTATGACTTACGAAATCTCTGACGTTGATTTCAGTGCTCCAAAGACCGTCTTTAAAGATCTTGTTTAATTCCATAAATGATAAAATTAGAGGTTGTAGTTATCCTTTTCTTTAGAGCGCACAAAGTTACAATGATTTTTCATATAATCGGCATAAATATGCTCTATTTTATGCTTTTCAACATAAAATACCTAGATATTGCTATTCTTTGGAAATGACCTTTCCCCGACTGTACGAAACGATTGTTTCCGGTCTACATAAAAGTGATATGTTTCATCAGTATGGAGGTGATTTGCCCTTTCAGTTGATTGGCATTGATGGGCTTGGGCATATAAGCGTCAAATCCGTTTTCCATCACTCTCTGCTCGTCCGAAGCATAGGCAAAGGCGGTGACGGCTATGATGGGAACCCGTTTGGAGTATTTCCGTATCTCTTTGGTTGCCTCGTATCCATCCATCACGGGCATGTTGATATCCATCAGGATGAGCTGCGGGTTATGTTCTCTAAATAGGCTTACTGCTTCCTCTCCATTCCAGGCATGTAGTAAATTGTAGTCCTTTTTAAGAATGGATTCTATCAGACGGTAATTACTTCCATGGTCTTCCGCCACCAGGATCGTGATTTTTTGCTTCTTTATCTTTACCGGTTCTGTTGTTACTTCCTGCTGCGGAGCTTCGAGCGCGGGACGGTAGGGGAGGGTGAACCAAAAAGTGGAACCCTCTCCGGGGGTTGAGCATACACTGATTTCACCTCCCATTTGCTGAACAAGAGTTTGGCAAATCGAAAGTCCCAGTCCTGTTCCTTGTGCGAAAGTGTTCAGTTTGACAAAGCGTCCGAATACACTTTCTTGCTTGTCTTCCGAAATGCCGCAGCCGGTATCAGTCACATAGAAATAGAGCTGTTTGTTATCACGTATTTGGTAGCCTATACGAATGTTACCTGTTTCTGTAAATTTGATGGCGTTTGTTACCAGATTAATGATAATCTGTGAAATGCGGTTGCGTTCGGCATGAATATAACATTCCGGTAACGGAGTTTCGAGAGTGAGTGTGACTTGTTTGTCGGGGGACAGTTTCAGGCGTAATGAACTTTCCAGCTCGGTCATTACACCATTCAGTTCAAAGTCTGTGTAGGCAAACTCCATGGTACCGGCTTCAATCTTTGAGAGATCAAGGATGTCACTGATAAGTTGTAAAAGCAGGGTATTGTTATTTTCGATGATGCTGACATATTCCCGTTTCTCTTCTTCTTCCTCGGTGGAAGCCAGTATTCCGGAGAAACCGACAATTGCATTGAGCGGTGTGCGGATCTCGTGGCTCATGTTGGCAAGGAAAGCAGATTTGAGTCGATTGGACTCTTCAGCGCGGTTTTTAGCGGAAATCAAATCGTTTTCCATGCTCTTCCGGTCGGTAATGGTCAGCGAGGAACCTACTAAAGTGAGTGGCTGTCCGTTTTCGTCATAACTTTCTACAGCTACCTGTGCCTCTATCCAGTCAGTATGGTTCACACCGTCCACTTCTTTGATGATACGGTATTCCACCTTTGCTTTTCTAGTATGTTTGGTGATTAGGCTTGCATAGGCTTCTTTTACCTTGGGAAGGTCTTCTTTATGTATTTTTGTAAAATACTGTTCGTCGGATATATAAAGCTGTTCATCACTTATTTCTGTATTCTCATTGCCGGTGACGGCGGTTCTGTTTACATCATACTGTATGGTATGTGTCTTTAAATCCCATTTCCATGGGATGATATTGGCAATATCGAGTGCCATGGATAACTTGTGGTTGATAGAACGCATTTGCATCTGGGCATGGTGCAACTCTGTGCTGTCCATACAGAATATATGCATGAATCGTCCGTCGTCACTGGCATTTACTACTATGTCATAAAAAGTGTCGATCTCTTTATAATAGTAGGAAAAAGTGATGGAACGTTTTTCTGCCAGGGAGATATTCATGAAATGTAGAAACTGCGGCAGTGATTCCGGAAATATTTCGCTTCCCCGCTTACCGATAACTTTCTGTTTTTCGAAAAATCTCTTCTCGAAATGTTGGTTTACGTCTATATATATTGTGTCTACAATCCGTCCGTCCTCATCTTTTATAAGTTCTTCCGCCATGTAAAGAATTGGCATACTATTGATAATGTTATAATACTTGCCAGTACTTTCTAATGCTTTGTGCTGGACACGCTTCATTCTTTCGAGTGTGCGTACTCGGTAATATTGGAAGCCTAACAGCAGCAGAATGAACAGGCAGCTTGTTCCGATGATCGCATATTCGTATTTCTCCCACAAAGTGGGAGGTGCGTCATAGAAAATTGTATTTTTGGGACAATTTTTTGGATCGAGTTTGCGGTGGAGTAATGACTGATAATTGAATACGGGAGTAGCATTTCCGGCATTATAGATAGGGATATAACGGGGTTGTTTTCCGTGGATAATCTCTTTGATGGTGGTTAACATCCGGTTAATATACTCTTTTTCATCATAGATATAGCCACCGATAATTCCTCCTTCTTCCTGAATACCTACTCTTCTGAATGAAAAAAGAGGTACGGATGAGGTGGCGATAATACGATGGGAGTTACTGGTCATTACAAGATTTTCTTCATAGTCTTTTTTTCGTAACCAGGAAGAAAACAAAAATCCGGTAGTGAGAGGATTCTGTTTGCGGAGAATGGTGAAAAGACTGTCGGTAGAGGTGTTTTCTGCAGAAATAAACTGATATTCCAAGTCCGGATGCTTCTTCCTGATCGTTGCGGAAAGGTCATAATCGTTCTGCTGGCATGTATATGTACCATCACCGATATAAATGACTTTATTCATTTGCGGAATGAGCTGTTTCATGAGTTGCAGATTCTCTTCGATATACAGATTGGCGTACAACATGGTCAAGTTCATCGTCTTTTGTAGGTCGCTGATAGGTATACGCTGTTGCGGAGCCAGTGCATGAGCCTGAATGATAAGGCTGTCCGGACCTGTATAATCCCGCTCGCCACATAGCAACATAGGAATGTCCGGCCATATCTTATTGAGGTTGTCGCAGAAAACGAAACTGGCATTCCCCACAAATACCACCATTTTGGGAGGAGACGAAGGTAACATCTCGCAGATACTTGCTTCGAATTTATCCACCTCTTTGGCGTTTTGCAATGCGAACATATTCAGATATATAGTATATGCTCCTATGGTGCTGTCTTGTGAAGCCATGGTGACAATCGGAGTGATGAAGCTGTTGCTCCAGGGATTGGAGTCTGCATAAGCGCTGATGACCAGAATCTGGTCGAGGTCTTTTTTAGGGGTACTACCTACTGATAGAAGAGTGTGTGTGAGTAGGCATAAAAAAATAATACTAGTCTTAAATATACTTCCCATACTGCTTTTTCGCTTATTGTTTATTTTGTTGTGAAAACGAGGCGAAGATATGCATAAAATGTAAATATGCAAAGGAAAATGAGAATTAATTAGTAACGGACTATAGAGTTGTTTTGCCAGCTTTATTTTCTGCCCTGATTTTATTTTTCGTAAATTTTGTCCTAAAAATATTTGCGTATAAAAAAAAGAGTTGTACCTTTGCACCGCTTTTAACGAAAAGCACTTCTGATAAAGAGGTTTTGGAGAGGTGGCAGAGTGGTCGATTGCGGCGGTCTTGAAAACCGTTGTACTGCGAGGTACCCGGGGTTCGAATCCCTGTCTCTCCGCCCAAAAAACTTAAGGCAGTAAAAAAGTCCTACATGACATATTATCATGGCAGGACTTTTTTTTATTTCTCTCCCTATTCGAATATATTACCTTGAATTTAAATAAGTAGATGTATAAATCTTTTCAATAAAAGTCTGAATATAAAAAATATTGCATTATTCTTCTCAAATATTTGCGAGTTACGGAAACTTCCTGTACTTTTGCGCCCCGAACAAGGAGAGGTGCTCGAGTGGTTGAAGAGGCACGCCTGGAAAGCGTGTATACGCCAAAAGTGTATCACGAGTTCGAATCTCGTTCTCTCCGCTTTTTTTTTAGTGTTATTTGAAATTTGTAAAAGCGACTGTTTTGAATAATCAAAGCAGCCGCTTTAATTTTTATATAGAAACGTTTGAGCGTTTATTCCAATTCTTCAATAATCTTCTTTACATCTACCGGTTGCAGGCGTCCGTACACCTTTTCGCCGATCATCACTACCGGAGCCAGTCCGCAGGCACCTACACAACGCAGACAGTCTAATGAGAACTTTCCGTCCGGGGTGGTATCACCGACTTCGATACCCAATACACGTTTGAACTCTTCCAGCAGTTTTTCGGAACCACGTACATAACAAGCTGTACCCATGCAGACGGAGATGGGATGTTTTCCTTTGGGAGTCATGGTAAAGAAAGTATAGAAAGTGACGACACCATACACTTTTGATACGGGAATTCCGAGTTTGGAAGCGATAATCCGTTGCGTCTCCTCGGGTAAATACCCTTGCAGATGCTGTGCTTCATGCAAAATATTGATAAGTTCGCCCGGGTTATTTCCATGTTTGTCGCAGATCGTTTTGATTTGCTCTGCCATGTCACAGGCTAGTTTGATATCTGACATAATACTCTTCATTTAAAAGTTAATCAATCGCTTTGTTGAAATAATGCGTATGCAGGAGAGTTTCCGATTTCTCACCCAGCGGTTTGCCGAGATAATCCTCGTATAATGTCTTGATATACGGATTCTCGTGCGATTTGCGCAAAGGTTTGTTGGCGTCTTCGCGGTAAAGTGCGTTAGCGCGTGCATAGAGTATTTCCGAGTTGCCGTGATGCAAAGGCTGTCCGCCGCCACCGATACAGCCTCCGGGGCAAGCCATAATTTCGATGACATGATATTCGTTGTGCCCGTTCCGTATATCTTCCAATAGATGACGAGCGTTGCCTAGTCCGTGTGCGATGCCTACTTTTAATTCAAATCCGTTTAGGTTAATAGTAGCACGACGAACACCGCTTAGTCCGCGTACTTGTTCGAAATTTACATTTTTCAGAGGTTCTCCGGTATAGATTTCATAGACAGAACGGAGAGCGGCTTCCATTACGCCACCTGTTGTTCCGAAAATGACACCGGCGCCTGTCGATTCACCCATCGGGTTGTCGAATGGGCTATCCAGTACGAGAGGGAAGCCGATATTGGCACGTTTAATCAGTCGTGCCAGCTCACGGGTGGAAATGGAATAGTCTACATCGGGGATACCGTTCACTTTGAACTCATCACGGGCACATTCGTACTTTTTAGCCAGACAAGGCATGATAGATACGACTACCAGCTTTTCTCTGGGTATGCCCATTTTCTCCGCCCAATAGGATTTGGCGATGGAACCGAACATCTGTTGTGGGGAGCGGGCAGTAGACGGAATGTCCAGCATATCCGGGAAATGATGTTCGAAGAAGTTGACCCATGCCGGACAGCAGGAGGTCAGGATAGGTAACCGCACGGATTTATCTCCGTTGAGATAACGTGTCAATCGGTTCAGAATTTCAGAACCTTCTTCCATAATGGTAAGATCCGCTGCAAAATCCGTGTCAAATACATAGTCGAATCCCAGTTCGCGAAGCGCATATACCATTTTCCCGGTTACCAGAGTGCCGGGAGGAAATCCGAATTCTTCACCTAGGGCAGCCCGTACGGCAGGTGCGGTCTGCACAATCACTACTTTGTCCGGATTAGCCAGATCGTCAAGCAGACGGTTGGTGTAGTCACGTTCCGTTAATGCGCCTACGGGACAGACAGCCACACACTGACCGCAGTAAGTACATTCACTTTCCGTCATCATTCGGTCGAAAGCGGGAGCGATGGTGGTGTTGAAGCCGCGACGGATGGCTCCCAATGCTCCGACAGTCTGTACATCATTGCAAACACTTTCACAACGGCGGCAGAAGATGCATTTATCCATATTACGGACGATAGAAGCAGTAATTTCCCGCTTACGGGGGGACAGCTCACCACCATTGAAAGGCATTTCGCGAATATTGAAACGCAGTGCCAACGTTTGAAGTTCGCAGTTACCGCATTTAGGGCAAGTGAGACAGTCATTAGGATGGTCGGAAAGAATCAGTTCGGCTACCACTTTACGGGCGTTCATTACGCGCAGGGTACTGGTTTTTACCACCATTCCCTCCGTGCAACGGGTAGCGCAGGCAGGAGCCAGGTTGCGTCGTCCCATCACTTCAACCACACAAATACGGCAGGAAGCCGGATTATTTTTTATGCAAGTTCCTTTCAGGTCGATATGACACAGCGTAGGTATATTGATACCGATTTTGATGGCGGCTTCAAGAATCGTGCTTCCCTCGGGCACAGTGATGAAATGACCGTCTATCTGGAGAGTAATTTGTTTTTCTTCCATAGTAAATAGATTTTAGCAGACAAGAATAGCATTGAATTTGCAGCGTGCCATGCACATGCCGCACTTGATACATTTATCAGGATTGATTACATGCGGTTTTCGCACTAAGCCGCCGATTGCATCAGCCGGACAGTTTTTGGCGCATAAATGACAACCGATGCAATGCTCCGGATTAATCGTATAAGTCAGCAGTGATTTACATTGCTTGGCGCGACAGGTTTTATCCCGCACATGCTCCACGTATTCATTATAGAAATTGTCCAGTGTTGATAGAACAGGATTCGGAGAAGTCTGCCCTAATCCGCAGAGAGCAGTATCCTTAATTACTTGTCCCAAAGTAGCGAGGGTATCCAGGTCTTTTTCCGTACCTCTTCCTTCCGTTATCTTGTTCAGCAGTTCCAGCAGACGTTTGTTGCCGATACGGCAAGGCGTACATTTTCCGCAAGATTCTTCAACGGTGAAATCGAGGTAGAAACGGGCAACCGATACCATACAATCGTCTTCATCCATGACAATCATACCTCCCGAACCCATCATAGATCCGGCAGCCAGAAGATTATCGAAGTCGATAGGAGTATCCAGATGTTTCTCTGTCAGACAACCGCCCGAAGGTCCGCCTGTCTGCACTGCCTTGAACCTCTTTCCGCCTTTGATACCGCCACCGATTTCATAGATTACTTCCCGGAGGGTAGTTCCCATCGGTACCTCAATCAGGCCGAAATTGTTTATTTTTCCTGCAAGGGCGAATACTTTCGTTCCTTTGGAACGTTCCGTTCCGATGGCTGCAAACCAGTCGGCACCTTTCGTCAAAATAATGGGGATGTTGGCAAGCGTCTCTACATTGTTTACGTTAGTAGGCTTCCCCAAATAACCGGATTCGGCAGGGAAGGGAGGTTTGAGGGTTGGTTCACCCCGTTTTCCTTCCATGGAGTGAATCAGGGCGGTTTCTTCTCCGCAGACGAATGCACCTGCCCCATATCGTATTTCTATATCGAAACAAAAATCAGTCCCCAAGATATGATCTCCCAGCAACCCATATTGGCGTGCCTGATCGATAGCGATTTTCAGACGGTTGATAGCCAACGGATATTCGGCACGGATATACACCAATCCTTTGGAAGAACCGATAGAATAACCGCAGACACACATCGCTTCTACAATCGAATGAGGGTCTCCCTCCATGATGGAACGGTCCATAAACGCACCCGGATCTCCCTCGTCGGCATTACAGACTACATATTTGACATCTGATTTCTGTTTGTGGGCAAACTCCCATTTCAATCCGGTAGGAAAACCGCCACCGCCGCGTCCGCGCAAACCGGACTGTTTGATGATATCAATCACATCCATCGGTCGTTTGTTGAGCAGGCAATCGGCTAATGCGAAGTACCCCTCTCGGGCGATATATTCTTCGATGTTTTCGGGATCAATAAAACCACAGTTACGCAGGGCGATACGGAGTTGTTTCCGATAGAAATCCATGTGTTTGGAGTCACTGACAGTCTGTTCCGTTTTAGGATCTATGTATAGCAGCCTTTCTATTTTCCGGCCGCCGATGATATGTTCGGTGATGATGTCTTCCGCATCTTCGGGAGTGACCTGTGTGTAGAATGTATTGTCGGGAATGATTTTCACAATGGGACCTTTTTCGCAGAAGCCGAAGCAGCCCACTGTGATGACTTCTACCTTGTCGGCAATGCCGTTCTTTTCGATGGCTGTCCGGAGATGTTCCGTAATGCCTTGACTGGAAGAGGCTTTGCACCCTGTACCGCCGCAGATAAGAATCTGAAGATGCTGTGTGCCGGACGCCAGTCCGCAGCACTTTTCGGTCACTTTTTCATTACTCTCTTCACGTAATGAAAGTTTGTGTTCTGCTCTCTTCCTGATTGTAGCCAAATCATGGATAGATAAGATTTTCATAAGTATCAGAATTGTTAGTAGGTTTTTTGCAAATATAATTCTTTGTTTGGAATAACAGCATGCTCTTGTGCAAATAAAACCGATCTTTGACGGAGGATTTAGGTAAATAAATCTCTATCTTCGTATTTAATTAGGTATCAAACCTAATAAAAGATAATTGAAGTATGAGACGAATTTTACTGGGACTGTGTTTTTTATCCTTTCTGAACAGTGCATCCGGACAAGCGATTCCCTTGCCGGAAACGATGCCGCAGGCGCATCCGCGGGTACTGACCACTCCGGCGGGAAAGCAGGAAACATGGAAGTTGATTAGAAAAGAAGAATGGGCGAAAGATGTCTTCAATAAATTGAAGGAACGGACGGAAGTATATACAAACCTGACGGATGCTCAACCATCTTGGTTGTTGTCCCGTTTGGCGATGTACTGGAAATCTCATGCCACGGAAGTATATGTGAAAGGTGAAACGTTCGACCATGCAGGCGGTGAAAAGGCTCCTTATCCTACTGTGCGCTATACAGGAACCCGTGGAACGGCTGCTACTCACGGCCGCCCCAAATTGGCGGATGTCGTTCCTTATGATGATGCGGACGGGAATGTGACTTTTTGCAATAATGCACTTCCCGACCGTCCTATGGAGAGTGTACACCCATCCAAAACCGGGAGGAATATCGAAAGTCTGAACTGCGAAATTCTGGGAATTGCCCGTGATGCCGCTTTCCTTTATTGGATGACGGATGAAGAGAAGTTCGCCAAACTTGCCGCAGGAGTCTTTGATACATATATGACGGGGATTTATTATAGAAATGTCCCCATCGACTTGAACCACGGGCATCAGCAAACATTGGTAGGGCTGACTTCTTTTGAGGTAATCCATGAAGATGCACTCCATATCGTTGTCCCTTTATATGATTTTCTATATAATTACCTAAAGGCTAATTACCCGGATAAAATGGAAATCTATGCCGGAGCTTTCAAGAAATGGGCGGATAATATCATTGCGAACGGTGTACCTCATAACAATTGGAATTTGTTACAGGCACGGTTTATTATGAATGTCGGATTGGTATTGGAAGACAATAAGGAATATGCCGACGGAAAAGGACGCGAATATTATATCGACTATGTGATGAACCGTTCCAGCATCCGCCAATGGAGTCTGACGCGACTGGCGGATTACGGTTTCGACACCAATACAGGAATTTGGGCTGAATGTCCGGGATATAGCAGTGTGGTAATCAATGATTATGCCAATTTTGTGAATCAGTTTGATACGAATCTGCAATATGATTTGGTGAAAGCAATGCCAGTATTGTCGAAAGCGGTAGCAACCACTCCCCAATATCTGTTTCCCAACCGCATGATTTGTGGCTTTGGAGATACGCATCCGGGATATTTGAGTACGAACTTCTTTATCCGTATGATACAGAATGCACAGGCGAACGGGAAGAAAGAACAGGAAAGCTATTTCACGGCTTTACTGAAATGCCTGAACCCGGATTTGGGAAATGATAAAACAGAAAAGAAGAATGTGCGTGTATCTGTCAATTCTTTCTTTGAAGATAAACCGCTGACGCTAAATCCCAAAGTGCAGCCGGGAAAGATAGAAGATTATGTTTCTCCTTTATTTTATGCTCCCAATGTGTCGTGGTTGGTACAGCGCAACGGTATGCATCCGCGCAACAGTTTGATGATTTCGTTGAATGGCAGTGAGGGTAATCATATGCACGCTAATGGTATTTCGATGGAACTTTACGGAAAAGGATATGTACTGGGTCCGGATGCAGGTATCGGGCTTTTCCTGTACAGCGGACTGGATTATGCGGAATATTATTCTCAATTCCCCAGTCATAATACAGTTTGTGTGGATGGAATATCGAGCTATCCGGTGATGAAAAGTAACCATTCTTTTGAGTTGCTTTCCTGTTTTCCGGCATCAGCGGAACCGGGCAAAGCATTTACGTCCGTCACTTACAGTAACCTTTATTTCCGTGAACCGGAAAGCAGGGCGGATCAGACCCGTATGATGAGTATTGTCACTACCGGGGCGGAGACAGGATATTATGTCGATGTATTCCGCAGCCGGAAAGAGAAAGGAGGCGATAAGATGCACGATTACTTCTATCATAACCTTGGGCAGACTTTGACATTGACGGCAGCAGATGGCAGCGACCTGAATCTCCAGCCTACGGAAGAACTCTCCTTTGCAGGTGCACATCTTTACGCTTATTCCTATTTATATGATAAGAAAGTGGCTGCAACCGATAAGGATGTCAAGGCAACTTTCACCATCGATATGAAAGATAAGGATGGCGATGATATATACATGAATCTTTGGATGAAAGGTGCACCGGATCGTGAAGTTTTTACGGCCTTGGCGCCAATGACCGAAGGGCTGAGCCGCACACCGAATATGCCCTATAATATAAAGGAGCAGCCGACGCTGACATTTGTTGCCCGCCAGCATGGAGAAGCATGGAATCGTCCTTTTGTTTCGATATACGAACCGAGCACGAAAAAGGAACCGTCCGCTATTCAGTCCGTCTCTTACTTTGATGCGGAAGGAGCAGGTTTAGAAGACTTTGCCGGAATCTGTGTGAAAAGCAAAAACGGACGTATAGATCATATCTTCTCTCTATCCGATGCCGCACAAACCGCTACTTATCAGGGAATGAAAGTGAAAGCGGATTATGCCGTTATCAGCAATGAATATGCAGGAAACCGGACGTTATTTTTAGGGAATGGAACCCAATTGGTTACGCCCGGGATAATGATCCAGACCGACAATGCCGCCAATGTATTGCTCGAAAAGAAAGGGGGAAAATGGTATATTATTTCTTCTGCCCCCTGTACGGTTGTTATCGGCGATAAGAAGATAAAATCCGATGCTGCGCCGGAGCCTATATTGTTGCGTATCTGATGTTTCATTTGTAATAAAGAAAAATTGTATATCTTGTCCGTAGTATGATATATTATGGCCTAAGATGGAAATAGTTGCAATAAAAAACAAAAAAAGCGCGTTTAAACGTTTTTAATACTATATTTTTTCTAATTTTGTGGCTTTCTGTCCAAGTTGTATATAAAATGGACAGTAAGCCCTTTTTTTGTGGGTAAATATTAGTGGGAAATATTTAGTGGGAAATAAATGATGGTATATGTGATGAGAAATGGTCGCAGGGTAATTGCTGCATTATCATTTCTGTTATTATGTTGTGGTGTACATGTGCACGCACAGCGGGTGGCTGTAAAGACAAATGCATTAGGTTGGCTGACCGCCAGTCCGAATGTAGAAGCAGAATTTGTATTGGGTAGCCATGTCTCCTTAAACATGGGGATTGCTGCGAACCCAATCAGTACAGACAACTTAAAAACGACTTTCACGCATTTTCAGCCTGAAGTTCGTTACTGGCTAAATCGTCCGATGGTGAGTCATTTTCTTGGAATCACCGCTTTCGTGAATAATTTTAATATGATGGTGAAAGATGTGCATCACAAAGGCGATGCATACGCCGCAGGTTTGACCTATGGATATGCATGGGTGCTGGGCGATCATTGGAATATCGAAGCAACTGCCGGAGTGGGTGTGTTGCGCTACCGTCAGTTTAAGTATGATAAGGGTACTCCGAAACCGGGTGCGGTCAACGATAGTAAGACCACCATTGCACCTGTCAAACTGGGGATATCTTTTGTTTATATTATTCGATAACGAACATTAGCTAGTCAGAAAAGAGAATGAAAATCAATTTGAAACGTGATAGATTAGCAGGTATACTTCTCGTGGCGATGATGTTAGTCGGCATGAATGTATCTGCCCAACGGATCCGTGTGCAGGGGCATGTCACAAACCCGCAGGGAAAAAGTGTTCCGAATGTAAATGTGCTGAATCCGGTCAATGATGAACGTATAGAAATGTCCGACGAGGATGGCCGTTACAGTGTATTGGTTGAGAAAAACGGCTCGTTGAAGTTTACATGTGTCGGTTATGAGGACAAAACGGTGAAGGTGGCAGGAAAGCAGATTCTGAATGTGGTATTGAAAGATGCCGTCATCGAACTGGACGAGGTAACGATTACTTCCAAAGTGAAGGATAAAGTGATTCCGGAACCTACGGACATCGAAATCAAAGGTAATTATTTCCATCTGAAAACCCGTGTCCCGGTGCCTAAGGAGATGTTTAACTCACATCGCCGCTTGGTATTGCAGCCTTCCATTTATGATGTGACACAGAAAAAGCGTCTGTTGATGCGTCCTGTTGTATTCGACGGAGATACTTATAATACAACGCAAAATCGAATGTACGATTATGATATGGATAAAGACCCTTTGCACGATTACATCCGTGTGAAAACGACTTCTTCACGCAAAGGGGATATTATTGCTTATCATGATTCTATCTATATAGAATATCTGCAACATGACTATCGTGCGGATGTGCATCTGGCGATGGAAAATTACCGGAATATCATTTATCGCGACTCTTTCTCCATTGCACGCGGAACAGTCAACCCGCTTCGTTTCTTGGAGTATAAATTCTCCGCTTTCAGCCTGACGGACGAGAAATATCTTCCGAAACCCGTGATGCAGTTGCGGGATACGAAAGGGGAGGTTAACCTGACCTTCCTGGTAGGTAAAGCCGATTTGGATGATAAGAATCCACAGAATCAGGTGGAACTGAACCGGTTGAATCAGGAATTACGTGGTATTGAGACGAATCCGGATGCCTCTTTGAAGAGTTTCCATATCACGGGAGTGGCTTCACCGGACGGTTCCTACGAGACGAATCTCCGTCTGGCAAAGTTACGTACGGATAAAGCACTGGAACGTATTTTGGCCCAACTGGATCCGGAAACACGCAAGCTGCTGGAAGTAAAATCGGATGCGTCGGTAGCTTCATGGAAGGAAGTGGCTGAATTGCTGAAGAAGGATTCCAAACCGGAATTGGCGAAAGAAGTAGAGGACTTAATCAAACAATATGCAGCTACTCCTTACCGGTTGAATGGGGTCTTGAAATCGAAACCTTTCTACAAGGAACTTGCGGCTACTTATCTGCCTAAATTGAGAAAGGTGCAATATACGTATGGTTATTCAATCTTCCGTTCTTTGACGGACGACGAGATTAGAGAACTTTACAGAAAGAATCCGAAGGAACTGACCCGTTTCGAATATTACCGTATGATTACGACGGCAAAAACTCCCGACGAAAGAGAAAAGTATTGCAGGGAAGCTCTTGAACTTTATGATAATTTTACGTATGCAGCCAATGAACTGGCAGTGGCAAAAATACAGAAAGATATTCCGGATTCACGTATTCTCGAACCGTTTGTCAGTAAATCGGCACCGGCAGAGTTATTGTCCAATCAGTCTATTGCCTTATTACATGAAGGGAAATATACAAAAGCGGATTCTGTACTGACGTTGGTTCCCGAAGAAGCGGTTTCTGAAGATTTGCAGGCCATCGTTCAGGCATTGGCCGGTTATTATAATGATGCTTTCGAAAAGGTGGCGGCTACCAGTCCTTTCAATGAGGTGGTGATGCTACTGGCAATGAAGAAAAATCAAGAAGCATGGGATAAGATTTCTGCCATGGATGTAGAGACAGCCCGCGAATATTATATAAAAGCGATTGCCGCCAACCGTCTGGAGAAAATAGGTGATGCGATTATGAGCATTGAGAAGGCCCTTGAACTTGATCCTTCCTTATTGGAAGTAGCGAAGGTGGACGGGGATATTATTGACTTGCTGCCGGAAGAGCAGAAAATTAAATAATGATATATACAACAAGAGTAAACGATGAATATCTTCAGAATCAACAATAAATATGTGGTAGCGGCAATCTTCCTGATGCTTGCTGTTACCTTACAGGCACAGGATTATGGTGCATTGCAATATATGTTACAGAAACGGCCTGCGAATGAAAAGTTCGAGAGCAATAAATTCAATGAACATCTCTTTTTCTCCGCCGGAATCGGGCCATACAGCTTGTTTACAAGTGGAGATAGTCAGGATGGGATGGGAATGACCGCTCATCTCTTTATGGGAAAGTGGATTACTCCGGTTCACGGACTTCGGATAGGGGTGAATTTGGGTTATCTGCCGTCGAGTATCTACGATTCTAAAATAAAAATGGGGGGCGGTAGCCTGGACTATCTGTTGAATATGTCCTCTCTGGCATACGGATACAATGCGAACCGTTGTTTTGAATTATTGGGGATTGCAGGTATAGAAGCCGGTTATTCTAAGGTGGGCGATAATAGCGGGCGTTCCGAAAAGTATCCGGATTTGAAAGGTGGCGGTCAGCTTTATTACGGCGCTCATCTCGGTTTACAGGGAAATGTACGTCTTTCTCCTACATTGGATTTGTTTGTAGAGCCACGGATCGGATGGTATAATGACGGTTTTGCCCATACGGAAAGTTGGAGAAATTATAAAATGGCAGGTTCGGTTCTGGTAGGTCTGAACTATATGCCTGCTGCTCCGATGGGAACTAAGATCCATTTCGATGATTTTGATAATAGCTCTTTCCTGAATCATATGTTTATCTCTTTATCCGGTGGTATCAGTACGCTGAAAGTTCCGGGAATCAAGAATACGATTAAAGGAGCAGGACCGCAGTTCTCTGCCGGAATCGGTAAATGGTTCAGTCCTTCTTCCGGTCTGCGTTTGTCCGGGACAGTTGGACTTTCAGACACCCCTTCGGGCAGTGCAAGCGGCTACTTTAAGCATGTCGATCTGCATGCGGACTATCTGTTGAATATCAATAATGTTCTTTGGGGATATGATGAAGACAGAATATTTAGTCTGATCGGTATTGCCGGAGTTAACCTGGCAGGTACGAAAGGAGTGGATAAAACCGCCAAGTATGCTCCGGGAATAGGAGTTGGTGTGCAAGGAAGTTTCCGTATCAACCGTTCTGTGGATTTATTTATAGAACCTCGCCTTAATGTGTATACTAAGAGATATGCAGGAGGTCGCGGAGTAGGTAGCAATACAGACCAACTCGGAGAGTTGAATTTTGGTTTGACTTATCATACGATTGACCGTGCGGCACGTCCGAAGAACGGATTCTCAAGCAATCACATTGCAGACAATCTGTTTATGACTTCGGGAATCGGTGTGCAAATGTTCCTGAATAAGACGAATCTTGAAAACCTTGGTTCTTTAGGTCCGCAGGCCTCTGTCTCTATCGGTAAGTGGTTGAGTCCTTACTCCGGTTTGCGCCTGGTGGGTATGGGTGGACTCTTTACGAACTATGTAGTTCCGGGAAGTGTTAAAGCGGGCAAACTTAGACATGCCAGTGTTAGTGGCGGCCTTGATTACTTGTGGAATATAACGTCTACCATGAGCGGATATAATCCCGATCGTATCTTTGATTTAATAGGTTCGGTAGGTGTCAACCTTGCTTATACTTCCCAATCAGACCATAAATTCCAACCGGGTGTTAATGCGGGCATACAGGGATTATGGCATGTGAATGATTTTCTCGGTTTGTATATTGAACCACAGATTCGCTTGTATGGAGATAAATTCATCGAAGGCAATCTGGGCTTTATGCAGAAAGACGTGATGGTAGGAGTCAATGCAGGTTTCCACTATCGCTTTGTTCCTTATTCAAAAGCAGCCAATCGTAGCGTGTTTGGTCAGGATGACAAGCGTTACTTCATCTCCGGTGCACTTGGATTGGGTAGTTTGCTCGTAGCCAACAAGGATTTGGTGAAGAATGCAGGTGTAGAAGCAAAAGGAAGCATTGGCAAATGGTACACTCCATTATCTGCATGGCGGGTAAACGGAACAATTATGTACAAGGCCAAAACGTCGTCGAAGATGAATCTCCATTATGCCGGTTTGGGTATGGATTATATGATGAGTCTGGCCACATTGGCAAAAGGATATAGCCCCGATCATGTGATAGACGTTGTTCCTTTTGTGGGAGTTACTGCCGGACTGGTACGCCGTTACGGTAAGTTTCAGGCAGTGCCGGGACTGGATGCCGGTGTGCAGGTTAAGCTGAAAGTGGCTTCTTCTTTGTATCTGTATGCCGAACCTAAAGTGGGTATCCGTACCGATACATACGATGGCTCCGAACAGGGAAGACCTGACCGCGTAGCTTCCATGGTAGGTGGATTATTATACAGATTCAAGATGCCTACTTTCCAGTAAGAAAAGAAATAGGCACTTTATTATCCGACTATTTATTGTATGAAAACACACAGGGAAACTGAATGCGCCCTTCTATATATATTTCGCCGTATCGGGCTAGCTGATGGTTTGCCTGATAATTATGAGAGAAGTGTTTTTGCAGAGGCAAGTATAAAAGGCGGGAAATAAGAAAACTGAAAAAACAGAAATACTCTAGGTAAATCTCCTTTATTGTTCGTAATAGACAATAAAGGAGATTTTTTGTATTGGTTCCTTGTTTGGCAGTTTCTGTTACCAGGTTGCCAACCTGACCGGAATAGAAAGTGTAGCTTTGCAAAGAACTTCAATAAATAGAATAATTAAAGTATAACATAGTTTGGTGATATGAATATGGTAGAAGTTTTATTTGGCAAAAGAAAATGTTTATTAGCGATAGCTATTGTGTTTTCAACATTCGGGAACGCTCAATTAGTAACCTATCCGGAAGGACTGAACACAGGTATGCCACATAATGATGATTATACAGTCAAAGTACGTGAAGCAGGTGGTGAATGGAAAGATGTATTCGAATATGAAGTTCAGGTAGATATGGATCGGGTACAATCTGCTTCAATGGTACAGTTTGATATGGGCAGTCCCGTAGAAGTGATGGTGAAAAAGAACAATGGTTCAATTCAGGATGTGAAAATCCGTCCGTTGGCAATAGGTATACAACATACGGTAAATCACAATGCAATCTTTTTTACATTAATTAGACCTCAATACCTGTCGATTGAGTTTAATGGTGATCGTTTGCATAATCTTCATTTGTTTGCTAATCCTTTGGAAACAGAAACTTATACTGAAAGCAGTGACAAAGTGATGTATTTCGGGCCGGGTGTCCATCGTCCGAAAGATTTGCCGAATACACAGATACAGATTCCTTCCAATACTACTGTTTATTTAGCTCCCGGAGCTGTTGTAAAAGCTAAATTACTGATTGATAAAGCTGAAAATGTACGCATTGTCGGGCGTGGTATTCTCGACCATTCGATCCGTGGAATAGAAGTTACTCATTCTAAAAATGTATGGATTGACGGTATTACAGTCATAAATCCTGATCACTATACAGTATTTGGTGGTGAATCTACTGGCATGACCATCAAGAATTTAAAGTCTTTCAGTTGTAAAGGATGGAGTGATGGCATAGACCTGATGTGTTGCAGTGACGTATTAATAGACAATGTTTTTATGCGGAACAGTGATGACTGTATTGCCATCTATGCCCATCGCTGGAACTATTACGGAGGAAGTCGTAACGTGACTTTACAGAATTCAATCCTTTGGGCGGATATTGCTCACCCGATCAACATTGGAGGACACGGTAACCCGGACGACGCAGTGGGAGAAGTGGTTGAGGATATAACCGTCCGGAATGTCGATATTCTGGAACATGACGAAGATGATCTTCTTTATCAGGGCTGTATGGCGGTGGATTGCGGTGATAAAAATCTGGTACGTAAGATATTATTTGAAGATATCCGTGTAGAAAGTATTCAGGAGGGAAGATTGTTTCATATTAATGTCCGTTTCAATTCAAAGTATGATAAACAGCCCGGACGGGGAATTGAAGATATTACTTTCCGCAATATCACTTATAATGGAGTGGGTGAGAATCCGTCTCTATTGAAAGGGTTTGATAAAGAACGCTCCGTCAAGAATATCATCTTTGATAATGTGATGATCAATGGTGTGAAGATGAAAAACACAGATGATTTTATCACGAATGAATATATAAAGAAGATCACCGTCAAATAGCATAATCTGGAACATGAAGTATGAATAGATAAATTTCTTTGCATTAGGTGCAAACTTATTTTCTTCTAATACCAAACTTTCTTTAGGTTAAACATAAACTATAAATGCAAGTTTTATTTATATAATCAGAACTTGCAATTGTATAAATGAAACTTTCGTTTTTATAATCAAAGCTTGCAATTATAGATTTCTATTAGTTAAGAGCAACTTTAGTATTAGAAGGAAAGAACTTTGCAATAGAGAGATAATAACTTATCTATTTGAGCTTCTTTTTACTACGAAATGCTATCTTTGCTTGTCATTTGGTAGAAAAGAAATCGAATCGCACTATGATTAACAGAATTATATGGATTATTGGGATTGTATGGATAGGGAACATTCAAAATGGAGTACAAGCGCAACGACGTAACTTCATTCATCCCGGAATCACCTATTGTCTAGTTTATCAATCAAAAGGAAATTCTTTATTGTCCGTAGCTTCTGATTCGGAAGTAAAGACGGAACCAGTGCAATTACCCTGCTCCGCACAATGGACGGAAAGAGAAATAGGAAAACTCACTCTTTCCGCAGGAGCTTGCGTACTTCGCTTACAGATAGAGCAAGCCGGAGATAAACTCGAAATCCAGAAAATAATAGTAAAGCAGGATAAGGGGATTTGATTTCTCGTTCGTACTTAATAATAGTACTACAAAAAAAGATGGCCATGAAAATTCGAATATGTTTGTTAATCATACTGATGGGATTATTGTATCCGGGTTATATTAGCTCGCAAGAGTCCCCTTATGTATTCCGCCAGATTGGAGTTGTCGAAGGATTACCGGATAACTATGTAAAAAGCGTTTTCCCCATCCCGGACGGACGTATCGGTGTGCGAAGCACTGTGCTGTTAAGCCTGTATGACGGTGCGAACTATTCAAATTTCCCTTTCAATATTCATGGCGAATATTCGATAGCATATAACCATATCATTCCTGAACAGTATATTGATGCTGATAAACGTTTGTGGATGAAAGAACGCAAGAGCCTGCGTGTCTTCGATTTGACTACCGAACAGTATATATATAACGTAGATTCTTTATTCCAACAGTTCGGCTTAAAGGATAAAGTGGCGGATATCATCATTGATTCTGAAAAACACTGTTGGTTTCTGACACCGGGTTCTTCTGTCTATATGTACGATGCAGAGACAAAATCAATCGAGCAGGTTTGCAGGAACGATGAGTTTATGGAATACTATGGCGGATTGCTCGGGGTGGAAAGTCATGGAAAATACAGTTGGATGGTTCATCAGAAAGGAGCTATCCGCTGCTACGATTTGGAAAAGAAACGTTTTGTACAGCAACTTGATTTCCTGAAAGACCAACTGAAACCGGATGACCGTGTAGTTCTGAAGATACTCGATAATGGTGACTTTTGGCTGATGTGGGATCGTGGAGTAGGCTATTATGATGTCTATAATAAAAAATGGAATCAAATTTCAGGTATCCGACTCGGACACTATTCATGGTTCACTTCTATGGACATTGATAAAGGTGGAAATGCATGGGTAGGAACCGTTATCGATGGATTCTATGTCATTGATATGCATAATTTTTCTGTAACCCGGACACAGGACATTCCTTTATTATCAGGTAATACAGTACGTAATGGCATTCAGAGTATCTATTGCGACAAGGAAAACAATTCTGTTTGGATAGGACTCTATAATCAGGGAATGTGCTATTACCATCCCAGCATGAATAAAATAGTGCTGTACAATAAAAAGATGATAAATGGCGACTGGAAAGGAGAGGAAATACGCTGTATGCTCGAAACTTCTAAAGGAGAAATTCTGATGGGTACTACACAAGGTGTCTATCGTTATGAACCGGAGACTAAGAGAATGGACAGATTCTATCATGAATTCAGTCAGAAGAATTGCCGTGTACTCTATGAAGACAGTAAGAAGCGTGTTTGGGTCGGAACATACCACGATGGACTCTACTGTATAGATCATGGAAAGGTACGGTCTTACGATTATCCCGATACGGATTATCAGAATGAACTGGATTTCAGTAATATCCGTGTCATGGTCGAAGACCCTTCCGGTCGGTTGTGGGTAAGTATATATGGTGGTGTAGGATTATTCAATCCGGAAAACGGGCAAATAAACTTATTGTCCGAACAGTTCCCCGAACTCAAAAAATACAAAGTAGCCAATGCATTGGCCATAGATAACCAATCCCGGTTGGTCGTAGGCAGTGATAACGGACTTTACATTTACGATCCTGCAACGAATAAAATATGGATACCGGAGCAAGACGGCCAGGCTAATTCAATCTTCAATCAGGGAAGTATCAAGTACAACCAAATACTCAAAGACCATGAGGGAACTTTATGGTTTGCCACTCAATATGGCTTGAGCGTCTTGACTCACAATGGGCAAAGCTACACATTAGGGAGAGAAGAAGGTCTGTCCAAAGCCATCCTGAACGTAGTAGAAGATAAGAACCATGATCTCTGGATTTCGACAGTCACTTCTATTTATAAGATAAAAGTAGACAGAAGAGCTGATAAATACGGCTTTCATGTAATCAGCTGTCTGTCGGAAGATGAAATCCGTCAGGATGATTTATATAGTTTCCCTTCGTTAATGACCAGGGACAATCAGCTTTTCCTGGGGTTGATGAACGGCTTTATCGCTTTCTCACCGGAAAACATGATAGATAATCAGTGCCTCAATCGTCCTCTGTTTACATCATTCCGCTTGTTTAATGTTCCGGTTGTTTCGGGTGAAACATATAACGGGCGTGTCTTATTTGACAAAGCATTGAGTTATTCGGACGAAGTACAGTTGAAATATGATGAGAATTACATTACACTTGAATTCTCCGGCCTGAACTTCCCCAATCCTTCCCAAACCTTTTTCCGTTACCAGCTGGAAGGATTTGACAAGGAATGGACAGAAACCCTTTTTGAGAATGGACAAGGACGTGTTGTCTATAATAATCTCCCTTCGGGCGAATACATCTTCCGTGTGTCCGCTGCCGGAAACGACCGGATATGGGGACCGGAGTCTGCATTCAAAATTGTAATTCATCCCCCGTTTTGGGATACACTGGCCGCTCGTGTTTTCTATGCAATTTTAGGTATTCTCTTAATCTTCGGGCTGATCTATGTAATAAACCGCCGCAACCGGCAAAAGATGATTCGTATGCAGGAGGAAGAAGCGTTGAAGCAGAAAGAAGAACTGGATCAGATGAAATTCCGCTTCTTCACAAATATAAGCCATGAACTCCGCACTCCGTTGACGTTGATTATCACGCCATTGGATATGATGATACGTCGATTGACAGACGATGCGATGAAAAAACAACTGAATACCATCTATAAGAATGCTCAAAACCTATTGTCATTGGTGAATCAGCTACTCGATTTCCGCAAACTGGAAATGAAAGGAGAGAGGTTGCATCTGATGAACGGCGATATGGAGGAATTTATTGTTTCGGCCTATAACAACTTCATGCCAATGGCAGTAGAGAAGCATCTTAACTTCGTGAACCAATCGGAACATAGAGCGCTTTATATGTTCTTCGACCGGGACAAGGTACATAAGATTGTAAATAATCTCTTGTCCAACGCCTTCAAATATACGCCGGAAGGCGGGACGGTAGACTTACTGCTTGCAACAGAAGAAATAGAAGGAAGAAACTACGTGAGAATATCCGTATCCGACACCGGAATCGGAATATCCGAATCAGATCTTCCCTATATCTTTGACCGTTTCTATCAGGTAGGAAATGAAGGGGACGAAAAAATAGGCAGTGGCATCGGACTTCATTTGGTAAGGGAATATGTAAATATACATGGTGGCCGCATTAAAGTGGACAGTCAGATAGATCGCGGATCAGTATTTACCGTTTGGCTGCCGATGGATCTGAAACCGGAACCGGATGAACTGCCGGAAGAAATTGTCGGAACGGAAACAACGGACGTTAAAGAGAAAGAAACCACTACATCCATAGTTGACGATAACCTGAAGAAACTGTTGTTAGTGGAGGACAATCAGGAATTCCGTACTTTCCTGAAAGAACAGTTGGAAGATTTCTATCAGATCGTTGAAGCAGCAGACGGCGAGGAAGGAGAGCGAAAAGCGATAGAGGAGAATCCGAACCTGATTATCAGCGACATTATGATGCCGAAAGTAGACGGTATCGAACTTTGCCGTCGGATCAAGACGAATGTGCAGGCTTCCCATATACCTGTGATATTGTTGACGGCCCGCACTGCCGATGATATCAAGATCAATAGCTATGAAGTAGGAGCAGACTCTTATATGTCGAAACCCTTCAACTTTGATATGCTCATGGTGCGCATTGAAAAACTGATAGAGCAACAGGAAAAGAGAAAGCAGGAATTCCGTAAAAACATAGAAGTAAATCCGAGTGCTATCACTATTACTTCAGTAGACGAACAACTCATACAGAAGTGTCTGGAATATATAGAAAAGAACATGGACAATCCGGAATATGGTGTAGAAGAGTTGAGTGGGGATTTGGGTATGGTGCGTATGAGCCTTTACCGTAAGCTACAATCCATCACCGGACACACACCGACGGACTTTATCCGCAGCATCCGTTTGAAACGGGCGGCACAGTTATTACAAGGAAGCCAGTTGCCGATTGTTGAAATTGCGAACCGGGTAGGATTCAGTTCACCCAGCTATTTCTCGAAGTGTTTTAGAGAAATGTTTGGGGTGCTACCCAAGCAATATGCCGAGGAATCGGGAAGAAAAGAATGACATTGTGCTTGTATTTGTAGTTTAATTATTACATTTGCGCTGAATAAGTGAGATAATTGTAAGATCTTGTTCACATTGGGGCAGAAGAAGTTTTATTTTATAATATATATTGATATGAAAGTATTAGTTTTAATTTCGTTGGTAGGAGGTTTGATGTTATCTTCTTGCGGAGGTAGCAGTTCAAAAAATAATGCGAGTGGTAAAGAAGTAAATCCGGCAGATACAATCTATTTGGGCGATTTGCGTGAAAAGTTTGCGGATGACAGCATTTTCTTTAAAGTAGTGGCACCGGATTTGATGTTAATGGATTATCAGTATCTTTGGGCAGTAACAGAATCGGAAGCGGTAGAGAAAGGACTGACAAAAGAATACTATAAACGTGTAAAGAAAGAAATCACCGATACGAATGAAGCGATCAAAAGAGGTGTGATGAAAGGTGCGAACGTAAAACGTATACCGGATTTCCAGACATCGCAGGAAAATAAATAATGAATCCTTCCGGATGAAAGCTTTCATCCATGCAAATTTAAGAACAGGGGAGTCGTCTAATGTAACGGCATCCCCTTTTTTATTGGAGTGACCGTTAGATTTATCCCGATGAAATGGGACGTTTTTGCAAAAATACACGCTTGTTACGATAGTTTTGTTATCTGTTACTTTTGTGATATTTTAGTTCGAAACTTGTTCCTACTTTTGTATCATCGTTAAACGGATAAATTTAATGCCATGAATAAACAGCAAGCTACATTTGACGACTTTTTCTCTGAATGCTACCTTAAATATAAGGAGTATATCAAGAACTACATCGCTGTCCGCATTTGCCATCCGCACGAAGCGGAAGATTTGGCGCAGGATGTCTTTGTCCGCTTATGGGAACACAGGGCATTCGTGAACAAAGATACAGTCTGGTCTTTGCTCTTTACTATCGCCCGCAATATCGTAACTGATAAAATCCGTCGTTATTATAAACAGGAAGATTTTGTCGCCTATATATATAATAGGATGGAAGACATCGGTCGGAATACCACAGAAGATGCCGTTCATTATCGTGAACTAAAAAAGATGCACGACAAAGTTATGGAAGCTCTTCCTGTCAAACGCCGTCAGATCTATGAACTTAGTTTCAATCATGAACTGTCTTGTCCTGCCATTGCAGGAAAGCTGTCCTTATCTCCCCGTACAGTAGAATGTCAATTATTGCTGGCTCGCAAAACTGTTCGTACTTGTTTGAAAAATGAATTCTCCAAAGTCGGTTAAATACCAGATTCGGAAAAACACATATTAACTTTAACAATTTAATAGTATTATGGAAATTAAATCCAAATTCTTGTGTTCAAAAGGAGTCGCATTGGCTTTTGCCATGCTGCTGGGTGGTTCGCCCGGTGTATTGCTCTATGCAAATGATTCTGTAGAAGAGAGTTTGATGGTAGCCCAGACAGGCCGTATCATCAAAGGTCTTGTGACAGATGCGAATGGTGAACCATTGATTGGTTGTAATGTAGTGGTCGTAGGAAGCAATGCAGGAGTGATTACCGATATTGACGGTCGGTTTACACTGAATATTCCTGCTGATGCCAAACAAATTAAAATTAGCTATATCGGATATGTAGATCAGATCATTAACCTTCACGACCGCTCTGATTTTAAGGTAGTATTAAAGGAAGATAATAATGCATTGGATGAGGTTGTTGTAGTGGGGTATGGTACACAGAAAAAAGCGACATTGACAGGGGCGGTAGAACAAATAGGTAGCCAGGTATTGGAAAGCCGTGCCATTACCAATGTCGGTGCTGCTTTGCAAGGAGCTACTCCGGGTTTGGTAGTCACTCGTTCTTCCTCACGTCCGGGTAATGAAGGTTTGAATTTCCAGATTCGTGGTCTGACATCTGTCAATGGAGGTAGTCCGTTGATTATTGTAGATGGAGTACCTGTATTGAATGCAGAGTCATTCCAAAATCTAAATTCGGATGATATTGAAAATATTAGTGTTTTGAAAGACGGTTCAGCTTCCATTTATGGTGCGAAAGCAGCCAATGGTGTTATTTTGGTAACTACCAAAAAAGGTAAGGGCAAGACCACCGTAGATTATGGCTTCAATATGCGTTTCACCACTAATGGCATTATGGCTTTCTCTCCCAGTATGCAGGAATATGCCACCATGTGGCTGGAAGCCAATAAGGAAATGCCGGAGCATGACTGGTGGGGCTGGGGAGAAGAAAATCTGAAAAAGATGGCTCAAGGCATTGAAGGTATTTATGAGTCGACTGTGGCCGATTGGGGTACGATGTTCGTAGGTAATGCCAATCGCCTGGATGAATTGTTTGCCCGTCGTTATTCCTACCAGCATAACTTGAGTGTAGCAGGTTCTACGGATAAATCCGATTACCGTATTTCTTTAGCTTATGCTGATAACCAAGCCAATCTGGCCACTGCTTATGATGGACAGAAACAGTTGAACTTGCGCTTGAACTACGGAATCAAATTGACCGATTGGTTCAAACTGGAGACTTCAGCCAGTATGATTAAAACAAATACCGAAACGCCCACACATGGTATCGATCGTACACTCTACGGGAATGATGCTCCATTCTTTCCGGCTAAGAATCCTTATGGACAATGGTATGCTAACTTCGGTAATGTAGGTGACCGCAATGCGGCAGCAGCTACAACGGATGGCGGACGTGACGAGAGAGAGAATCTGACCACTCGTGTTGATTTTAAAGCATTGGTGGATATTTGGAAAGGAATTACTTTCGAGGGTACTGCTTCCTTTCAAAATGAGGAATATCGCAGGGAACGTTATTCGCTTCCGGTACAGTGCTACAATTGGTTCGGCGAGCAGACGGCGAAGTTGGTGTATGAAACAACACAAACCCTTAGTACTCCGCAAGATGTGATGAATTTTAAAGATTCCCATCAGCCGGGATATCTGGTACAGGCAAACAATTCCCGGTATCAATACTATTCAGGGCTATTGAAATATAAGCGTACATTTGCCGAAGTACATAACATAGATGCCATGTTCGGTATCAGTGCCGAGAAATGGGTGACTAAAAAAGTGGTTACCGCTCGTGAGAAGTTTGAGGATGTCGGAATTTACGATCTGAATCTGGCTACAGGTACACAGGGGAACGGGGGAGGAAAGACTCATAATGGTACCTATTCATATATTGCCCGTTTGAATTACAACTATGCGGAAAAATATATGGTTGAATTGATGGGGCGCCGTGACGGAAACTCCAAGTTTGCTCCCGGTTACCGTTTCAAAAGCTTCGGTTCCGTTTCTTTGGGATGGGCGTTCTCGGAAGAACAATTTGTAGAGTTTCTAAAGCCTGTTCTTTCTTTTGGTAAGCTGCGTTTAAGCTATGGTAGTTCAGGCAATGATGTTGGGCTGGGCGATTACGATTATGTATCTACTGTCTCTCTTGGGACGGCCGGTTTTGGAACTATACCTGCCAACCAGGTATCTTCAGGTTTCGGTGGTTTAATTTCTTATGACCGTACTTGGGAGAAAGTTTCACAAAAAAACTTCGGTATCGATCTTAACTTCTTCGATAATCGCTTGAAAGCTACATTCGATTATTTTATAAAAGATAATACCGGTATGTTGGTAAATGTCACCTATCCGGGCGTATTAGGAGGTAAATCTCCTAAAACGAATAGTGGTCATTTGAATGTAAAAGGTTGGGAGTTTACTATCGGATGGCGCGACCAGATTAAAGACTTTTCTTACTATGCCAACTTTAATATTGGTGATACAAAGAGTCTGTTGAAAGAGATGGAAGGAGCAGATTCTTATGGGGCCGGTTGGAATGCGGCCGTGAATGGATATCCATTGAATTCGTACTTCCTTTATCGCACAGATGGTTACTTTAAAGATCAGGCGGAAGTAGATCGCTATTATGCACTTTATGGAGAGGGTAAAGAAGATTTGACTGGTGTAGGAGCAGGAAGTGCAAGCCGGTTGCGTCCGGGTGATACCAAACGTTTGGATTTGAATGGTGATTATAAGATTTCCGGTGCAGGGAATGAGAATAGCGATTTGCAATACCTCGGTGACTCCAATCCACATTTTGTTTTCGGTTTCACATTGGGAGGATCATGGAAAGGTTTTGATGTGAACGCGATGTTCCAAGGTGTCGGCAAGCAGTATGTTATCCGTAATGACTGGATGGCTTATCCTTTTCAAACACGTACCGCCAATCAGAACCCGACATATTTGGGCAAAACATGGACAGAGAGCAATCCGAATGCGGAATTCCCTCGTCTGACTACTAATGCAAACCTTGCACGCTGGAATTATCAGAATAATGACTTTATGATGCAGAATAACCGCTATATCCGTTTGAAGACATTGATAGTCGGCTACACATTGCCGCAGATATGGACGCGCAAGGTGAAACTGGAAAAAGTACGTGTTTACTTCTCTGGCAATGATTTATGGGAAGCTACCAGTATTCGAGACGGTTTCGATCCGGAAATGGGAGCGGCCTCCAATAACAGTGGATACCCGTTTGCACGTACTTGGTCGTTCGGTCTGAACGTCACTTTATAGTAGCTATGGAAAATTAAATACAGAATAGAAGATATGAAAAAGATAACGAACTATATATTAATTTGCACCTGCGCACTGGGATTTTCTTCATGCGTGAATACGTTCCTTGACTTGGAACCACTGGATGCCAAGACAGATGTGATTTACTTCAAGACTCCGGAACATTTCCGTGAATATGCTAACGGGCTTTACGGGCAATTATTAGGATGGCAATCTTCTTATGGAAGTATATTCGATCACATGGATGCAGCATCCGATCTCTCCACTTGTTTCAGATATTCGTATGGTGTAGGAACCGGTGTGATGGGAGTTCCTAATGACGATAGTCGTTGGGATAATTGCTATGGTAATATTCGTGCCACTAATCACATGTTTGAGAGGGCAGTTTCTTCCTATACAGGTAATTTGGCGGATATTAAAAAAGAATTAGCCGAAGGTCATTTCTTTCGTGCCTATAACTATTTTTACTTATTAAAGTTTTTTGGCGGAGTGCCTGTCGTTACGAAAGTTCTCGACGTGACTTCATCGGAATTATATGGAAAACGTAATAGCCGTTATGAGGTTGTCAACTTGATTCTCTCCGATTTGGATGAGGCTATCGCAGGGTTGCCGTTGGAGCAGAATATAACCTCTGCCGACAAAGGTAAAATCAGCAAACAGGCTGCACAGGCATTTAAGGCTCGTGTGTTACTTTATGAAGCTACTTGGCGTAAATACAATGGCACTTCTACCGATTTTGAAGGTTCTGCCGGTCCGGCTTCCGATCAAGTAAATGCTTTCCTGGAAGAATCTCTTCAACTATCCGAAACTGTGATGGGGGATGCTGTTTATTCTCTTTGGAATTATAATAATGTAGCAGCGATGAGAAATATGAGTAGCCGTTACCTGTTTAATATTGAAGAAGAAGCTAGCAATCCTGCCGGTGCAGGAAGAGCGACGAACAAGGAATTTATCATAGCTTCTGTATATAGTCAGGAAACGCGTAAAGGACAGGTTGCTTTGAATCAGGTGATTTATACGGATATGCGTCCCAGTCGGAAATTAATTGATATGTTTTTATGCACCGACGGGCTTCCGGTCAGTATGTCTGATAAATTTCAGGGATATAAGAATCCGGGGGACGAATTTCAGAACCGGGATTTCCGTTTGACCTCTTATGTGGGTTCATATGCTACGAGTCTGACAGTTGAGAACTGTGGGTATGGTGTTTCCAAGTTTGCTATTACTGATATTCAACGCCAAAGTAAAGATGAATCGGCCAATTATCCGGTACTTCGGTTGGCAGAAGTATACTTGAACTATGCCGAGGCTGTAATGGAACGTTATGGTGAAATATCAGATGACCAGTTGAATAAATCAATAAATAAAGTCCGTGCCCGTGCAGGAATTGCCAACCTGACAAATGCATTGGCAAAGCGAATTCAGGAAGGAGTACCGGCAAATGCGAGTAAGACAGTTAATCAGGTAATGCTGGATGAGATCCGTCGTGAACGTGCTTTGGAACTCTATATGGAAGGTTTCCGTTGCGACGACCTGAAACGTTGGGGTATTGCGGAAGAGAATCTGAATGAGTCTCGTTGCGGTGCGGTAGTAGGTAATGCCAGCTATCCGACGGCATTTATAGACGAAAACGGGAATGCTACCAGTGCTTTCAATCCGGCTATTTTTACGAAAGGGACGGAAGAAGTAGAGACAGGTAAAGGTAAACTACCTTGTGTAGTGCTTCTCAAATCATCCGACTGCGCATTTACTAAGGGAGATTATTTGTGGGCGATTCCAAGAAATCAAATCAACCTGAATTCAAATCTGGTACAAAATCCGGGATATTAATCATTCAATCGTTTAACGTATAATACCATAGATTATATGAAGTTTTTATTCAAATATACATTTCACTTGGCAATACTTGCTTGTGTTTCCGCACTTTTCTCCGGTTGTGAGCAAGATCCCAAGTATAGAGTTTATGATTATCCTGTGCCGGTAGTGGAGAGCATTTATCCAACGGACGGATATGTCACTACACAGGTAGTTATTACGGGAACCAATTTTGGTGACCGTGCAGAAGCTGTGAAGGTCTTCTTCGGTGAAGCTCAATCAAATAAAGTGCTCGATTGCAAAAATAACCGTTTGGTAGTGGAAGTGCCGGAAACAGCAGTAACAGGCAATCTGTCTTTACAGATTTATAATAAAAAGGTGGAGAATATCGGTTATTATACAGTATTGCCGACACCACGTGTCATTACAGTGACCTCTGATAGTGAAGACGGTGAGGGGGTAGCTGATACGGGAGACAGGGTTACTATAACAGGTGAGAACTTTGGTGCGGATCCATCTGATATTTCTGTCAGCTTCAACGGAACGCCGGCTGAATTTGAACTGGTGGATGAATCTACTATTGTTGCGACAACTCCTGCAGATTATAAGACAGGTAATGTGACTGTAACTATTCATGGATATACAATGACAGGTAGTGCAATGTTTAATCCTAACTCAAAGGGTGATGTGACAGTGCTTTACCTCCAAAACTACAAGCAGCCGTTTGCCAAGGCAAATGACGAAAATTGGAAGAACGGTGAATGGTGGACTCCGGCAGTATGGAATCAGAATAAGGCATCTTTCAATGCAAAAAACAATACTACTGTTACCGGAATGCAGTATAAAGCAGCAGAGGGCTTCACATTAGCGTTCCAGAATGGATGGGACAAGGAAGCTTATGCGAATGGGAAAATGTGGCAAGTTGCTACGCTCCGTCCTGGTAAGTATAGATTGGAAGTTACTTATGCCTATTCGTTGGTAGTAAATGATGCGGGGAATTTTATTTCTGCATTAATAGCTAAAGGAAATAGTGAGAGTGATATACCGGATGTGGCTGATATTGAGCAATTAGATGGAGTTTGTGTGGTCTATGATAAAGCTGGTACAAATGATGATTCGGGTACGTTGGTGACACCTTCGTTTGAAGTGGCGGAGACAACGGATGTTGTCATTGGATTCCTTACTTCTCTGGCCAAAGGCAATTCATACTTTAAGGTAACAGAATTGAAATTGATTCTTGAATGATGTGGAAAAAGAAAAAAGAGTAATTCATCGTGATAATATAATTAAGATTATGAAGAAAATATATAACTATCTGTTTCCCGTTTTCCTCTCGCTTTTCGCATTGGCTGCTTGTGACGAGGATAACGAAGAAATTGTTCCAATGAGTTACACTGATCCTGTGGCAACTGTAACAAAGATAGATCCTGTAGAAGGATATGTTGGGAATGAGTTTACCGTTAGTGGCAGTGATTTTGGTATCAGAACAGAAGATGTGAAAGTTTTTATCGGTTCCCAGGAGGCAGCAGTAGTCTCCTGTGTCGACGATGCAATTCTTGCGAAAGTGCCGGAATCTGCAACAAACGGAAAGATAACCGTTGAAGTCTTCGGACAACGTGTAGAGACTGATCTTGTTTATCGTGTACTTGGTAAGCCGGGTGTTAGTGTAGTGAAACCTTCCTATGGTTTTCCGGGTGCCAGTATTGTTTTCGAAGGACAAGAATTTGTTTCTTCTAAAGCATTATACACTTTGACTTTTGGAACTTCCACAGAAAAGGCGGAGATTGTGGGTACGCCTACTGATACCGAATTTACAGTCAAAGTTCCCGAGACAGCTGGCAGTGGAGTCATGACACTTGTTATGGCAGAACAAACGATTGATTTAGCATCTTATCCTTTCACAGTGTTGAAGCATGCAACGCTTGATATTCCTAAGGAAGGCGAACCGGTTCCATCTGGTTTTGCAGGCAGTAAATTTGCAATAACAGGAACCAATCTTGTGCAAGAATTGCTGGATAGGTCTGTTGAGGGGTTGGAGCCTTTGAAAGTCACTTTCTCTAAAGCTGGCGGAGAACCTGTAGAAGCTGCAATAGATACTGATAATTTGACAGATAAGAGTATTCCACTCACTGTACCTGTTTCGTTGGAAGCCGGAGATTATACAATTACTGTCATCACTCCGTTTGAAACTATTGGGACACAGTTGAAATATACGGTATTACCGATGCCGACAGTAACAGGCATTTCAACGAAAGCCGGATATATTAATGCGGAAGTAACGATCATTGGTCAGAACTTTGGTACGAAAGCTGAAAATATTCAGGTCTTTTTCGGGGAAACAGTTTGTGATAAAGTGACACTGAATGATAAAGGTAATATTGTAGTGAATGTTCCAAAAGGAGTTTCATCTGAAGCTCCGGTGAAGATTAAACTGATCATTCAGGGTAGGGAAATAGAGATGGGCGAATCGGGCACATTTGAGGTTTGGGAAACTCCGGAAATCACTTCCGTTGAAACACCGTATATTTATCCTTATGGTACATTAGTAAAAGCCGGACAGGAAATAACATTTACAGGAAAAGGTTTTGGAACGGATAAGAATTCTGTTACAGTTACTTTTGAGGGAATATCCGTACCTGTTGCGGTTAAAGAGATTACTACGACTGCTATAACAGTAACAGTTCCGCAAGGTTTCAATGGTGGAAAAGTAACAATGGTGTTTGAAGGCATTACACAGCCCGTAGAGAGTGATATATTACAACCTCTGCCGGCGGATGGAGATATTTCTCAATATGTACTTATGAATTATAAACAGCCTTTTGACTATGTAAAAGAAGGTGGAGATAATGGATTCCATAAAAAAGGAGAGTGGGCAAAAGCCGCTTATTGGATAGTTCAGAACTCTAACTTGACTGCCGGTGAAGGAGGTGCTGCTGTTGATTTGGCATTTAAAACGAAATATGGTGATGGAAGTGACGCAGGTTTGGCTTTACAAACAGATTGGGGATTTGACAATCCTAAAAATGATGGTAAGGTATATCAGACTTCTCATCTTCAAAAAGGAAAATATAAGTTGACGGCACACGTTTATGAATATGACGGCAGAGGTTTTACCGGTTATGTTGCGGTTTGTAAAGGCAATGAGATGGCAAATACTAGTGATATACCAAGTAAGAGTCTGGCAAATGCTTCTATTTCCGGTACGGGTGATGTAGTCGTTGATATTCTTGTGGAAGAGCCTACCGATGTGGTCATTGGTTTTGTTTGTACGATTACAGTAAAACAAGGGCGGGCTAAGATAGATAATTTCAAATTAGAGTTAGTAGAGCAATAAACTATAATTGGGTACACCGTAATCAATGGTAGATGCGGTGTACCATTAAACCAAAAGTATGATGAAAAAGATATATTATATAACCGCAGTATTTGCTACCCTGTTTTTGGCAGGATGTGGTGACGGCATTGACCTTCCGGGTGTCAATGTGGAAACTGATTTGAATAAAATTCCCCTTCCTGATAATAACGTAAATTTGGAACAGGTTGAACTTAAACCGTCAACAGAACCCATGCTGCATGAAGGGTTGCATACGGAGGCAGATTTCCAGCGTATCCGGGATAAAAAAGCTGCCGGAGAAGAGCCTTGGGTAAGTGCTTATCAATTATTAGTAGAAAGTCAGTTTTCGCAGAAGACGGCAGATACTTATCCTACGGAATGGATTAAACGTGGAATTTCCGGTGATGAAAATTATATGAATGCAGCCAGAGGGGCTACTATCGCATATCAGCAAGCGCTTCGTTGGAAGATTGAACAAGATGATGAATATGCGGCAAAAGCGGTGGAGAATCTGAATAAGTGGGTACAGACTTGCGTCGGTGTAACGGGTAATACGAATTTATCTCTTGCCGCAGGACTTTATGGTTATGAATTTGCTATTGCCGGTGAATTATTGAGGGACTATGGAGGATGGGACCGTGCGGACTTCGCAGCTTTCCAGAATTGGTTACTTAAAGTGTTCTATCCTGCCAATGACGATTTTCTGAAACGCCATCACGATACGAATGCGTTACATTATTGGGCTAACTGGTGTCTTTGTAATATAGCGGCTAAAATGGCTATCGGCATCGTTACCGATCGTCGTGATATTTATAACGAAGGTATCGGACATTTACAGACTGGTGATACAAACGGACGTTTACGTCGTGCTATCTATCACGATTATGCACCGGACTATAACTTTGCTCAATGGCAGGAGAGTGGACGTGACCAAGGGCACACGTTGATGTGTGTCGGATTGATGGGAATTATTTGCCAGTTGGCATGGAGTCAGGGAGACGATTTCTTTGCCTATGATGACAATCTGTTCATGCGGGCTTGCGAATATGCCGCTTGTTGTAATTACACCAATGAGACTGTACCATATACTACTTATATATGGCAAAAACAGAGTCAATGGGGATATCCGATTCCGGAAGAGCAAACAGCACTTGGTGACGGTAAATGGATCAAACGTGCGATATGGGCGTTGCCTTACTATCATTACAAAGGGGTAAAAAACATCTCGGATGATAATCTCAAATACACTAAGATTGCTACCGAATATGTAGGAATAGAAGGAGGCGGCGGTTATTATGATGCTAATTCCGGCGGATATGATGTACTTGGACTTGGTACATTGATGTATGCAAAATAAATGAACAACTTAAAATGAATAGACTGATACGAATAGCGTTTACATTTTTACTTGTAATGACTTCAGGAGTTATACAGGCAGAAATTGTCATCTATCCGGTGCCACAAGGCATCTACTATGCCCGTCACAACGACGACTACACAGTAAAGGTACGTCAAGTGGGTGAAAAAGATTGGGTAGACCTTTATGAATATAATGTAAAGGTGGATATGGATACCAAGTCGGATGCAACCATGGTACAGTTTGATTTTTCCGGTAAAGTGGAAGTGCTGGTGCAAAAGAATAACGGAGAGCTCCGTTCAGCAGTAGTGCGTCCGTTATCCAAAGGCATTCAGCCGGAGATAGACGGAAATTTTCTGTTGTTCACATTGGATAAACCGCAAAAGCTCTCTGTAGAGTTCAACGGTGACCGTTTGAATAATCTGCATGTGTTTGCTAATCCGATCATTGAGAATGTGCCTGACAAGAATGATCCGAATGTGATGTATTTTGAGTCCGGTATACACGAACCCACTGATGTGGCAGGCAAATGCTTCCGTATTCCTTCCAACACGACTGTCTATCTGGAAGGTGGAGCGGTGCTGAAAGGTTGCCTGACTTGCGACAGTGTAGAGAATGTAAAGATTCTCGGACACGGTATGTTGCTTGAACCGCAGCAGGGAATATCGGTGGCATACTCCAAGAATGTACTGATTGATGGAATTACAGTCGTCAACTCCCGTCACTACACCGTTTCCGGTGGACAATCGCAAGGAATCACTATCAAAAACCTGAAATCATTCAGTTATCAGGGTTGGAGTGACGGATTGGATTTTATGTCTTGCTCGGATGTAGTGATTGATGATGTTTTTCTTCGTAATTCAGACGACTGTATAGCCATCTATACGCATCGTTGGAATTATTATGGAGATTCTCGTAATATCCGTGTACTTAATTCTACACTATGGGCGGATATTGCTCACCCTATCAATATCGGTACGCATGGAAATACGAAAACAGGAGATGAGGTTTTAGAAGATATATTGTTCAAGAATGTCGATATCTTGGAACATGATGAGGACGATCGTGATTATCAAGGCTGCATGACTATCAACGTAGGAGATCACAATTTGGCACAAAACATTACTTTTGAGGATATTCGTGTGGAGCATATTCAGGAAGGACAGTTATTTCATCTTCGGGTGATGTATAACCAAAAATATAACACAGGGCCCGGCAGAGGTGTCAGAAACATAACGTTCCGTAATATTTCATGTATCGGGAAATATATCAATCCTTCTTTGATGGAAGGTTATGATAAGAATAGGAAGGTTGAGAATATTTTGTTTGAAAACATCGTGTTGAACGGCAAACGGATCACCTCTTTGGAAGAACTGAATATAGATAAAAAAGATTTTGTAGGGAAGATACGGATAAAGTAGCTAACAAATAAAAGATTGTGCTGATTTTACCCTCACACTCTCACCCGGCTCTCAATCCCTTTATCCATCGTACTTTCGTGGGTGAGGGTAAAGGTGAGAGTAGTGTGAGGGTAAAATTTACCCTCACATATGATCATAACTAAAGGCCCGGAGGAATGGTCGTTTCTTGTCTTTGAGACTGAATTTTCCAACTTTAGAAACTATAGTTTTCCGCTTTTGGAACTGGAGTTTCGAGCCTTTGGAACTAAAGTTTCAAGGCAGGAAACCATCAGTTTCAAGTAACGAAACACTTTGTTTCACACCGTGAAACAAAATATTTCCCGCCTTGAAACAAATAACTAGGTTATTGCTCTGACGAAGCTCTGTACTGTATCAGTACTGCAAGATTATAATACAATCTGTCGTTCTTTCTCATCATCCACCACAGCCATCATTCCTTCTACTTGTGCAAGAGCCAGCATACGTCCGTGGAAAGAATATCCCGGATTGTAGCCTTTATCTTCATCTCCCAGCATCATTCGTCCGTGGTCTACACGCATCGGTAATCCCGGATTTTCCTTCTCGAAGATACGGATAAGGTCAATCAGATGTCCTCTTCCCGTAAGATGGGAGCTTTCAATGAAGTTTCCACTTTGCATGGCAGCCGTGCTGCGCAGGTGTACGAAATGAGTCCTTTTTGCAAATTTCTTAGCCAACTCACGTGTATCGTTATGCTTGCCTGCACTCAAAGAGCCTGCACAGAAAGTTAATCCATTATGAGGATTATTTATGGCATTCAGGAACCATTTAATATCACTTTCATTGGTAACGATACGTGGCAAACCTAATACCTGAAATGGAGGATCATCCGGATGTACGCACATATTAACTTCATATTCTTCGCATACAGGCATGATTGCAGATAAGAAATAACGCATATTTTCACGCAAAGTATCGCGGTCTATATCTTTGTACAAAGCGAGTAACCGCTTGAAAATGGCAACCGGATTTTTATCTCCTTCTTTGATATTGCCGTTGACAAAACCTTGTGTCTTGACGATAATGGTATCAATCAAAGCGTCTTTATCTGCTTCTGTGATAACCTTATCTAACTCGGCAACCTTCTGAAGTTCTTCTTCAGTGTAATCTTTTTCAGCTCCTTCACGTTCTAGGATTCGGATATCGAAATAAGCAAAACGGATGCGGTCATAATACAGGGAACTGGTACCGTCCGGCCAAGGGTATTGCAAGTCTGTACGTATCCAGTCGATAACGGGCATGAAGTTGTAACAAACTGTTTTTATGCCGCATTTACCCAAATTGGCAAGGCTTGTTTTGTAGTTATCAATTAACTGTTCACGTTCCGCTCCTGCGTATTTGATTGCTTCACAAACAGGAAGGCTTTCCACTACCGACCAGCGTAACCCATACGATTCGATGTATGATTTCAAATCGTTAATAGCTTCTACTGTCCATATTTCACCATTCGGTACATCATGCAGGGCAGTGACAATCCCTTCTACTCCTATTTGTCGGAGCATCGGCAAGGTAATCTTGTCTTTCTTGCCGAACCATCTCCAAGTTTTTTCCATCATAGTTTCTTTTCTTTATTAAGGAGCGATTATTTATACTCCGCTGAATGCACTGAAACCACCATCGATAGGTAGCATGGCTCCGGTTACGAAGCTAGCGGCTTCACTACACAAGAAATGCACTGCACCATTCAACTCTTTGATGTCACCGAAACGTTTCATAGGAGTTTTAGCCAATACTTTCTTGCTTCTATCTGTCAGTGAACCGTCCGGGTTGATGAGCACACGACGGTTTTGGTCGCCGATAAAGAAGCCCGGTGCAATGGCGTTTACACGGATGCCATCACCGTATTTAAGTGCCATTTCGCTTGCCAGCCATTGAGTGAAATTGGCTACGGCAGTTTTCGCAGCCGAATATCCCGGTACACGGGTGATAGCGCTGTATGCTGCCATTGAGGATACATTAATGATACATCCTTTGCCTTGTTTTGCCATTACTTTACCGAATATCATAGATGGGTAGACTGTCCCGTTCATATTCAGATTAGTCACTTTTTCCCAGCAAGAGATATCCATATCATAAAAGTGCTGATCCGGTTCAAGAGTAGCTCCCGGCATATTGCCACCGGCAATGTTCAATAGAATATCGATCTGTCCCCATTTGGCTACGATTTCTTCGGCTACTTTCTCCAGGCTGGCGATATCAAGTACATTACCGATGATACCGATTACATCGTCACCGTATTGCTTAAGTTCAGCCACACGGTTGTCTAGTTGCTCCTGACGAATGTCAATAGCGACTACTTTTGCTCCCTGCTGTACAAAGTGTTGGGCAATATTTCCACCCAGTACACCACCTGCTCCGGTAATAACAGCAACTTTACCGGCAATACTAAATAATTCGTTCATGGTTTCTATCAAATGTTTTTATGAATTGATGCAAAAATAGCGGGTTTTTATACATGCTATGATGCGTATTTTTGCAAGATATTTACCTATCTTTGCAAAGGTAGTTTAGAAAGGAGATTTATGAAGAAGATAATGAATGAGAAGTTGACTATTACGACTTCCAATCCCGTCCGTGCCCGCTTTTATGAATATCCGCGTTTTACGTATCCGTGGCATTTTCATAGTGAGTATGAAATTATCTATGTAGAGAAGGGAGAGGGGGATTGCCTGGTGGGTGACAGCATTATCTCTTATTCAAAAGGTGACTTGATTCTTTTCGGTTCCGAGCTGCCTCATAGTATGCAAAGCCCACCGGATGACGGAGAAGAATCCGATAATGGAGAAAAATCCAAACTGAAAGTAAAAGGAGTGAATATTCAGTTTGAGAAAGATTTTATGCATTATTCTATTTCTCAATACTCCCAGTTTATTCCTATCAGGAATTTATTGGAAGATGCTTGCAGGGGGATTAAGTTCACTGTTGCCCACTCAGGGAAAATTATCAAGCTATTAAAACAGATTCCTTCTGCCAGGGGAGCGGAGCAAATCATCCTGTTGCTTTCACTTTTACAGATGATGGCTACCAGCAATCATAAGAAATATCTGACTACTTCCCATTATACCCCATCTCCTTCCATCATGCGTAATGAAAGAATGGAAAAGGTGATTGCTTATTTGAATAAACATTATACCGAGTCTATCGGTCTGGATGAAATTGCTTCTTACACAGCGATGAACCCTGCTGCTTTCTGCCGATACTTTAAAGAAAACACAGGAAAGACATTCAAAGAGTATGTACTTGATATGCGTATCGGATATGCTTGTAAACTATTGAATAGTAGTATGATGAATATATCTCAAATTAGTGCTACTTGCGGATTTGAATCACCTGTACATTTTAACCGCATCTTTAAAAGGGTGACAGGAATGACACCGACTTTATATAGAGAGCAGATGGAATAATATCAAAGTTCAGATGATATTTTTCTTATAAATTCTTCGGGAGTTACAATCTCTATTTGGTCATTGTTGGTATAGAAGTCTTTTTTATTCAGAGTTATTAGGTATTCACATTGTTCGGCTATTGCATTTTGATATTGATAACTATCTTCTATATCTGTAAAATTAGCATCCCATATGCCTTTGTTTAATTCTGTTGCTGTATTTAGAAGGGTGTAACTAACTGCATACAATGAAAAACACTTGCAAATAAGTTGTTGATTATCAGTATTATTTGAATTTTAACACTTCGCAGTCAGTTTTTGGTGCTTCGACATTTTTCGCATAATTTTGTGACGTATTTCTATCGCGGTGAATGTACGGGGCTTTATTTTTGCCACAAAATTCAAGTCTGGCGACAATGGTTGACAACGGTTCACAGACAGAGACAAAAGGTTGGGCAAAATGCGAAAGTTGTCACAAAGGTTAAACAGGTTGACGACAGGTGACAATAATTGACTTCCGTTCACTTCCCGATGGAATACACAGAAAAGAGTGTAAAACATTAAAATAAGGGAAGAATGAAGAAGACAAGAAGATGCGCATTTTGCGGCAGGGAGTTCACCGCCAACAGCGGAATGCAGAAGTATTGCTCCGTCAGTTGTGCCGACGAAGCCAAGAAAGAGAGAAAGAAAAGGAATGAAGATTTCCTCAAGGCAGTAGAACCAGTTATAGGACTGAGGCAGCAGGAGTACCTCACCTTCTCCAAGACGGCTGTCATAATGGGATGCTCGCGCCAGTACATTTATAAGCTCGTGTCACAGGGCAAGTTGAAAGCCTCACGCATCAGTAGCCGCATGGCTATCATCCGCCGTGCTGACATCGAGTCCATGCTGGAGGGCACCCCTTATAATAAGGTAGTGTTCGGCAACCGACCGAAACCAACAATTCTTAAGCAGCGTCAGAAGAAGCAAGAAACCGCACCCGCTTCTGACGAGCCTTTGACCTATCTCTCCGGCGAGGAGGTTATGTCCATTTATAAGGTAAAGCAGATGTGGCTTTACACCACTGCCAAGCGAAATCAGATACCCATGTGTCGTATTGCCGGAAAGAACTATTACAGCAAAAGCCATGTGGAGGACTGTCTTGGACTGACCGTTGACACCTCTACTATTACCGAATGGCTCACAACTGATGAAGTGTTCGAGGAGTTTGGCATGAAAGCTACTGCCATTCGAGCCTACGCATACCGCCACAGCATTCCCACCAAGAAGGAATACGGCATCACCTATTATTCAAAGACACACCTTGCAGAGCTGCGACAGATGGACATGATGGCAGATGAACGGTATTGCACCGTTGATGAAGTGTCGGATAAATACGGACTGTCCAAAGCCAACATCCACCATATCACCAAAGTTCATGGTATAGAGAAGAAGAAGGTGGGTGTGAGGAACCTGTTGCTTCGTGCCGATGTAGAACGTGCGATGGCAGAAAGAGCCGCAAAGGGACTGTAAATTCGTTCCTTTTCATTGATAACACGATTATCTGTCAATTATCATCATTAACTGCCATCAACGGCATATCATTCTGTTCCTTTGCAGCGTGGAGATAGTCTCCACCAAGTAACATTCATAAATAACAAAGAAAAGACTATGAGTAATATCTGTAAGACCGTGAACCTTTACACACGGAAAATCAAGGGAGGCAAAATGCTGTCCTATTTTCTCGACTATTATCCCGGCTACCGTGACGAAACCACCAACAAAGTGCTGCGCCATGAATCGCTCGGCATCTACATCTACGCTCACCCGAAGACACAGCGTGAGAAGGACTACAACGCACGACTGTCAGAGAAAGCCGAGGCACTGCGATGCCGCCGGTATGAGGAGATTGTGAATGAGCGTTACGAGTTCTTCGACCGCAACAAACTCAACGGCAGTTTCATTGACTACTTTAAGAAGTATGCCGGGAAGAAAAACTCACGCTATGAGCAGGCGTTCCTGCACTTCAACCGTTTTACAGGTGGCAAATGTACCTTTGCCGAAATCACTGTGGAGCTGTGCAACAAGTTTCTGGAGTATCTGCGCACCACGCATCAGGTAATCCATACCAAGCGCAAGTTGCACACTAATACCATTGCCAGTTATTGGTCCGCGTTTCTCGGCACACTCCATGCCGCCCACCGTGACAGGAAGATAAAGGAGAATCCATGTCCCTATCTGGAACGTGCCGAAACTATCCCGACCGACAAGGTGGGGCTGTCAGCGGAGGAACTCATACGGTTGGCAGAAACTCCGTGCGAGGTTCCTATACTAAAGACCGCCTTCCTTTTCTCCTGCCTTACAGGACTGCGAAAGAGCGATGTCAAGGCATTCTCATGGGAAATGATACAGCCCGAAGCCGACGGAACGCTCTATATCACCACCCGTATGCAGAAGACAAAACAAATTGTCCACAATCCCATCGGGGACGAGGCACTGGCTTTGATAGACTGCGACACAAGAGAAGGGCTTGTATTCCCCGGTTTCAAGGATAACATGACACAGACACCACTCAAGCAATGGCTGAAGGCGGCAGGCATCACCAAGAATATCACCTACCATTCAAGCCGCCACACCTATTGTACTCTGCAACTGGAGGCAGGAACGGACTCCAGAACTGTACAGGAACTTGTCGGTCACAAGAACCTCACCACTACGCAGCAGTATCTTGACAGCGTTGACAGCAGGAAGAAGGAGGCGGCAAACCGCATCACATTGAAACGCATGACAGAATAGCATAGGATGTTTTTTTTGCTGTCTTACAAGCGATAGGAGTATGATTTTGAGTATGAAATCATACTCCTATATTAATTTGTCCTAAATTACCGCGTTTATCTGCGACTATTTTCGCATATGCCCAAACCGCCATAGTAACTTTGCTGTAAAATAACTGTCAATAAGACGTAATATCGAACAATAAAAATTATAGAACATGAGAAATTTGAGTACGATTATCAGCAAAGAGACCTGCCTTTTCTATGGTCTTCCCGGCACAGCCATCCTTGCCGTGTCACTTATCCTGTCCAGCAAAGTCGGCAATGACTTTGCTGGGAGCACGTTTGTAAACACAGTTTCCTTCTTTGGCTGCAATGTTTTGTTGTGGCTGTTGTATCTGGTATTGTTTCAATATCTGCCTGTTGATTTGATGAGGATTTGGCTGTCAAAAACGAAACCTAATGCCACAGAATCGGTGGAAACAAAAAACATTAAAGAGCCAGTTAAATATCCTGTTGTCACCATCCAACCGATGACCGCCGAAGAATACAAAGCCCACTGTGCCAAGTTTGAGTTCAAGAAGCAGGAAGAACACCAAAAACTTGTCAGGCCCATCATAGATTATGTCGGCAGGGCAATGGCACCGTTCATGGAGGAAACTGAACTCGACCTGCTCCGCAATGAGATTCGGGCATGGTGTGACAACCCGAACTATAAGCCACAACCAGTCAAGTTAAAAAAGGTTCATGAATACAGAGACAAGTTGAAGACAGTATCTTTCAAGCATTTTATATGGAATATAGCCGCAAGGCTCGGCTTTGAAAACGGATATTCAGGGAAAGTACAGGCTAATTTCATCAAATCTCTGTTCCCCAATGAACTGAAGGAAGTAGAGTCTAAATCGTTGGAAAGAAGTCTGACAAGCTCGCCTGATGAAGGGCACATAAAACTTGACAGGCCAAAGCATACGGATAACTATGCATTCCATTTTTGACCATTAACTTTTTACTTTGATACACATTTATATACAGGGAAGCTCTTACGGGCTTCCCTTTTTGTTATATGTCATAGTGTCCTGTGTTGCTTAGTGGTTGCAATACAGCACCTGTTCTTATTTCCTTATTCCCTACTTTTTTCCCTCCTTTTTACTCCCTGTTCCTTGATAGTACAGTTATCTCTGGATTATCCACCGATTATCGTCAATAGTTTGTATCACAGGTATATCATTCAGTTCCTTTGCCGCAACTTAATTTTCAAAAGTATGACAAACGAACTTACATTCAACGACCTCCCGCAGGTCGTGGCCGAGCTTCGGGATGAGGTAATCGGCATGAGGCAGATGCTCACCAGTCTGCAAAAGGAGAAAGGACAGCGCAAGGAGAACACCCACCGCCCTATGTCGGTGGAGGAAGCGGCGGAATATCTGAAGATACCGCTGCGCACCCTTTATATGAAACTTGGTAACGGCACAATTCCTGCCACCAAGCCCGGCAAGCGGTATGTTCTCTATCAAGATGAGCTTGACAAGTGGCTGGAGTGTAACCGTAAGAATCCTGTTCCGCTGACAGATGAGGAACAGAACGCAGCCATTCTTGCTGCTAACAGACGCAAGCCAAACAAGTCGGACTGGAGGTGAGCATGGAAAACTGTTACAATTTCTCGTTTTTCCGTGCCCCGATCCAGAACACGGTTCCTGATGTAGCCTTCAGCATCCTTGATGCCTACCGCTACATTTCGGAACCGATAGCCAAAGAACGAACGGAACAATTGCGTTCAATGACCTCACATGATGAAGCCAGACTGTTCAAGGCACGACACTTTGATTACTGCACTTTCTCAGGACTGTTCAAATCCCGTTCCTCATCACAGCTCATCCAACATTCTGAATTGGTCTGTGTGGACTTTGACCATGTGGAGGATGTCCCTGCGCTAAAACAGCTGTTGCTAGAGCATGAGTATTTCGATACTATCCTGATGTTCACCTCACCTTCGGGAAACGGGGTGAAATGGATTGTTGAGGTTGACCTGCAAGGTTGGGAGCATTCCCGTTTCTTCAAGTCCATGGCAAACTGCCTGAAAGCAACAGGACTTCCTCCTGTTGATATTTCGGGCAGTGATGTAGCCAGAGCCTGTTTCCTCCCATACGACCCAAATGTTTATATCCATCCAAAATTTCAAGACTATGCCAAAGAAACATTTTATACCCCAGCAGTGGGAAGCATGCTCAGATGAGAATTGTATTCCTATCTGCAATAAGGTGTATTCTGGCGATTGCGGTAACGATAGAGACAATGATGTGGAGCATATCGTTTCCTTGTGCGAACAACAAGGCACGGACATTGCGCCATCCTATGAAGACTGGGTAAGACTCGGCTTTGCATTGGTGGATGGCTATGGCGAGAATGGACGAGACTACTTTATGCGCTTAAGTTCCCTTCATGCAGGATGTACCCCGGAAGCGGCAGAATCCCAATATGACAAATGTCTTCGCTCCAGTAATTCGGGAATCACCATATCCACCTTCTTCCATCTGGTAAAAAATGCAGGAATATCCATTTCCATACCGAATGGTAAAATGGCAATTTGGCAAAATGGTAATTTGAGAGGCCATGCGGATAAACAAAATAACACTGAAATATCCAAAAGTCCCAATTGCCAAGATGGTAATATGGAAATATCGGAAGAAAAAGAGGCAGTAAATATCCAAAATGCCAAATATCCATATTGCCAAAATGAAAAAACGGACATTTCGGATAAATGGATATTTGAAGAAGAGGAGCTGCCGCTTTTCCCGGAAGAGGTATATATCCATCTCCCTCCTTTTCTTGACAGCGTGATGAAGAGTGCCATATCACCGTCGGACAGAGATATGTTATTGATTGGGACTATTACCGTACTCTCTTCCACGTTAGGCAAGGTGAGCGGAGTCTATGACGAGCGCATTGTCTATCCCAACCTGTATCTGTTTGTTTCCGCAGATGCAGGCATGGGCAAAGGGACATTGACTTTATGCCGTGAACTGGTAGCACCCATCAATGCCGAATTGCGTGCCGCTGCCAGACTGCAATCGGCAGAAGCGGACAACAGCAAAGAGAAAGACACGCCCATGCTCGCCCTTATCATTCCGGCCAACAGCAGTGCCAGCGCGTTCATCAAGACATTGGCGGACAATAACGGTACAGGACTGATGTTCGAGACGGAGGGCGACACGCTCAGTCAGACACTAAAGTCCGACTACGGGAACTATTCCGACACGTTGCGCAAGGCGTTCCACCATGAGCCTGTTTCGCTGTGCCGCCGCAAGGACAGGGAGTTCCTTGAACTGAACTGTCCCAAACTGAGTGTCGTGCTTGCCGGGACACTGGGACAGGTCCATAACCTCATACAGGATTCAGAGAACGGACTGTTCAGCCGTTTCATGTTCTTCAATGTAAAGTTCGAGAGGAATATCCGCAACGTGTTTGTAGTGACGGACACTAAACATTCCAAGACTGAGGTGTTTCGTCAGTTGGGTGAGCAATACAAGGAACTTCTGGGTAAAATCCGGCGGGAGGCATCGGCATACGAAGTAAGCATCCCACCATTCCTGCATGCTCATTTCATGGACCACTACAATCAGCTGAACAACGAATGCTGCGAAGCCATTGGCAACAGGATGCAGGGTGTGGTGAGAAGAAACGGACTGATGGCATTCCGCATCATGATGGTGCTGACAATAGTCAGGCATCTGACGGATGAGTGCTATCATCCGATGCCGGAGGGACAACCTCTTAGGCTGGAATGTACTGATGAGGATTACCATACGTCACTCACTATTGCCGGGACATTGCTGCATCATTCCGCATATATGTTTCGTCAGTTGGAGAAGCCTTCCTCCCCGACATTGGCATCCAACAGGAATGACAGAAGAGAAATCCTGTACAAAATGTTACCGGACAGTTTTACTAAACAGGAGTACCTGGCTATTGTCAGACAGCAGGAATACAGCGAAAGTACCTGCAACAAATGGATTGACAGATATGTGGCAGAAGGCCGCCTCCGGCATTGTGGGCACTCCAAGTATGAGAAGGTGCAGAAGACTTCATCTGATACCCTTTCTTCAACAGCTCCACCATAACAGTATCGTCCACTTCGTGAGCTTGCTCTTATACAGACTTTGCAAAAGTCCTAAACTCAATAAGGACTTTTTGCCAGAGAGCAAGAAAGTCCCATGAGGCAGGGAGCGTCTATGCCGCACATTGTCCCTGCACCCTGACGACGAGCAAGCTCTTTTCATCCCCTTTTATAGAAATGTTGAAACTCAAAAATACAGAAAAAGATTATGGTACAAGAACAGAAACAAGCCCTACATATAGAGAACGAAAAAACATTCAGCCGAAGTGAGGCAAATGAGAATGAAAGACGTTGGGATGACCATAAGATAGACCAGCTCAACAGAGACCCTGCCAACAATTACGACAGGACACGGATGCACCTGAACTTCGAGATTGGCAGTGACGGAAAGATCCATCCGCTAGGCTATATGGACAAGCGGATGGATGAGCGGATACAGGAGCGGTTGGACGAACTGGAATATCATCCGTTCAAGGCTGACAGCAAGATTCAGCCGAACATCTGTGCCAAGCTCATCATCGGAGGAAACCATGAGCGGACGCTTGAGATGGCGTTCGGGAACCAGACCGTGAATCTGAACAAGGGAGCGGACAACAGACACCTGCACCGTTGCCGTGAGGTGGAGGATTGGGCGATGGATTCATACCGATGGTGTTGCGAACAGTTCGGCAAGGAGAATGTCATAGGTTTTCAGGTGCATCTGGACGAGAAATCACCTCATTGTCATGCGCTTGTCATCCCCGTTGGAAGAAAAGGTAAGGAGAAGAAGGAACGGGTGATGTGGTCTGCCAAGTTCGGGAAGAATGGCGGAGAGTACAAGGCCATCCTTCATGCCATGCACACCTCGCTGTATGAGACCGTAGGCAAGAAGTACGGGCTTGAGCGTGGCGACAGTGTTAAAGACCGCAATGTGCGTCATTTAGATAAGCATGAGTTTTACCGAGAACAACAGAAGTTAGAGAAGGCAATCAAGGGACTGACAACAATGAAGATGAATCTTGAAAGTTCCATTACCCGGCTTCAGGATGAGATACAGACTGTCCGTTGCCGTCTTTCTGACCGTAAGATAACGCTGCATGAGGCTGACAGCAAGGTGCATAGATTAGAAAATGAAATATCATCTTTGCAGGAGAAGCTATCGGATAAGGCCGGTAAGTTGCAGGAAAAGCAACAGGAGCTGAACCGCTTGATGAAAGATGTCAGCAATGTACATCAGATTATCACCCCGTTCAGAAATCACCGCATAGGCTTTACCGCTCCACAAATCACGGAAGCACCGCCGACATTCGGACGTGAGAAATGGATGGAGAAACAGAACAAGCGGATAGAGACTATGTTCAACAAGGCTGTTGCCGAGATTGAGAGGTTGTATATGACAGAAGCTGAAAAGCAAGTAAAATCCGCCCAACAGAATCAACTGATAGACTACAAGGAACTTCACCGATACAAGAATGAGAACGGGCAACAGCGTCAATATATCCAGGATATAACCGAAGAGAACGGCAAACTCAATGAAACACTCTGCGGATTATTGGATGTCTTAGCCATTCCTGATTTTCGGGAGAAGTTCTTCGTCATTGCCGATGCGCTGATTGGCGGACATCCAGTTCCGACATCAGCCGGTGGCGGAGGCGACACGTCCGACCTTCGCTGGGACGGGCGCACTCCTGATGAGGACGAGGAAACTTATAGACGCAGGTGCATGATGGCGGCTGCTGGAATAGTAATAAGCAAGAACAAAACAAGAGGATTTAGAAGATAATTATGGCATCAATAAAGATAAAGTTCAGACCCTCCACAGTAGAGGGTAAGGAAGGAGGACTCTATTTTCAGATTATACAGAACAGGGTAATCCGTCAAATGACCACGGACTATAAAATCTATGCACATGAATGGGATGCGGAAATGGAAACTGTTGTGGTGAATGGCGCACGTGCCAATATCCTATCCGGCATTAAGGAGCGTATGGAATGGGACTTGTCCAGATTTGAAAGGATTGTACGCCAGTTAGAACAGGAAAGACGCAAATATACGGCGGATGATGTAATTACACTATTCCATAAGGTGACCAAAGAGACATCCTTGTTCTCCTTTATGCATAGTGTAATTATTCAACTGCGACAATTGGAAAAGATACGAACTTCCGAGACTTATACGGCAACCCTTAAAAGTTTCATGGAGTTTCGTGAAGAACAGGACGTTCCGCTTGACGGTGTTAACTCTGACCTTATACTCTTATACGAAGCTCATCTGAAAGCGAAAGGAGTACGCATGAACACCATATCATTCTATATGCGTATTCTTCGGGCAGTATATAACCGAGCAGTGGAAAAAGAACTTACACCACAGAAGTATCCGTTCCGTCATGTCTATACAGGAGTGGACAAGACAGTTAAGCGTGCAGTTTCTGTTAAGGTCATCAAGGCATTGAAAGAACTGGATCTTTCAATGAAATCTTCGTTGGATTTTGCGCGTGATATGTTCATGTTCAGTTTTTATACAAGGGGGATGTCCTTTGTTGATATGGCATACCTTAAAAAGACGGATTTACAGAACGGAATCCTGACCTATTGCAGGCGAAAGACCGGACAGCGGCTTACCGTCAAATGGGAGAAATGTATGGAGGAAATCATCAAGAAATATCCATCAAACAGTTCTGTCTATTTATTGCCGATTATCAAGGAGCAGGGGAATGGGCGAAAACAGTATGACAATGCCCTGCATCTGGTCAATTACCGGTTGAAGGATCTTTCAAAAATGCTGAAACTTCAACGGCCTTTGACAATGTATGTAGCCCGTCATTCATGGGCGAGTGCTGCCAAGGTAAGAAATGTTCCGTTGTCAGTCATTAGTGAGGGCATGGGGCATGATTCCGAAAAGACAACACAGATTTACCTTGCCTCTCTCGAAGCATCAGTGGTTGACAAGGCAAACAAGATGATTCTGGAATTGCTGTAATCAAGAAGTTGTTTAGCAAAAATCTCAATCTCTTCGTAAGAGACGGATATTTGATGCAAAGATACTCATTTTCAGCCAAAATTCAGCTTATTTAAGAGAAAAACTGCTATTTGTGCCATCAAATTTTTATGTTGTTTTACAAAATCTATTCATTTTAGACAGAATGGGCGGAATATCAAGACTTTCCTATTTTCTTCGTCTCTTACGAAGAGACGAATGGATATTTGCTCGACAAAGACCACCGCCATCAGACAAAAGAAATAATGGAACTCCCTCGTAGTGTAAAAAAGGGCTTGGTCGCCCGTCGAGACACTATGCTGGGAGTTCTTGTGTTAAATATGGAATTACCGAAGCAATTCGACAATATCACCCGGAGAGTCATTGATGACCTGAAGACCGCGCTGCAAAAAGGTTCAAAAGTATCAATGGCTGCCGCCTCTTTCTCCATTTATGCCTATGAAGCACTTCAAAAGGAATTGGAGAAGATAGACGAATTGCGTTTCATCTTCACGTCGCCCACATTCAACAAGGAACGTTCCAAGAAACAGAAACGGGAGTTCTACATCCCGAAACTGAACCGTGAGCGCACGCTGTATGGCTCCGACTTTGAAATCAAGCTTCGCAACAACCTTACCCAACGTGCCATCGCCAAGGAATGTGCGGACTGGATTCGCAGAAAGGTCCGCTTCAAGACCAATGTATCACAGATGACCATGCCCGGGTTTCTGAACGTGAGGAACGATGAGGGGCTGTTTGCCTATATGCCGTTCAATGAGTTTACCACAACCGAACTCGGTTGCGAGCGCGGCAATAACATCTTCCAGCTCATTCAGCGTATGCCGGCACCCATCAGCGATGCCTATTTGAGGAACTTCAATGATTTCTGGCAGGACAAGGAGAACTTTGCCGACGTGACGGATGCCATTATCGAGAACATAGAGAATGTCTATCGTGAGAATGCTCCCGACTTTATCTACTTCGTCACGCTCTACAATATCTTCAACGAGTTCCTTGAAGATATCAGTGAGGACGTGCTGCCCAACGAGGCAACAGGATTCAAGTCATCGCAGGTGTGGAACAAGCTCTACAACTTCCAGAAGGATGCCGCCCTTGCCATCATCAACAAGCTAGAGACTTATAACGGCTGCATCCTTGCCGACAGCGTGGGATTGGGAAAGACCTTTACGGCCTTGTCCGTTATCAAGTACTACGAGAACCGCAACAAGTCGGTGCTTGTGCTCTGCCCCAAGAAACTCTACGACAACTGGAATACTTACAAGAGCAACTACCGCAACAATCCTTTGGAGAAAGACCGTCTGCGTTACGACGTATTGTTTCATACCGACCTTTCACGCGACTATGGTACAAGCAACGGCATTGACCTTGCCTTGCTCAACTGGGGAAACTACGACCTCATCGTGATCGACGAAAGCCACAACTTCCGCAACGGAGGCAAGGTTACCACCGATGAGGAAGACGATAACCCGCGCGAGAACCGCTACCTCCGTCTGATGAACCGTGTGATTCGTGCCGGTGTGAAGACGAAGGTGCTGATGCTTTCGGCAACTCCTGTCAACAACCGCTTCAATGACCTGAAGAACCAGTTGCAGCTGGCATACGAGGGCGATCAGTCGCTTATCAATGACAAGTTGGATGTTGACCGCCCTGTTGAAGACATTTTCCGTTCGGCGCAGGCGCAATACAACATCTGGGCACATCTTGAAGACCCGAAGGAACGCACGGCAGAGCGATTGTTGGACATGCTTTCGTTTGACTTCTTCCAGGTATTGGATGCAGTCACCATAGCCCGGAGCCGCAAGCATATAGAGAAATACTACGACACGGCAGACATAGGCAAGTTCCCGACACGTCTGCGTCCCATATCCAAGCGTCCGCACCTGACCGACCTTGACGAGGCCGTCACCTACAGAGAGATAGCCACCCAACTCGATGACCTGAACCTCAGTGTGTATGCTCCGTCTGATTATATCCTGCCTTCCATGCGCGAGAAATATGAGATAGACAAGGATGACAGCGGAGGGCATCTCGGAATGTCGGGACGTGAGAAGGGACTGAAGAAACTCATGGCCATCAATCTCCTCAAACGCTTGGAGTCTTCGGTAAACTCGTTCCGCCTGACATTGGAGCGAATGAAGTCGCAGGTTGACGAGACGTTGGAAGCCATTGACGCTTTTATGACGACACGGCAAGACACGCGCCTTTCCATTCAGACGCTGGACAGTATGCTTGACGGCGACGATGGCGAGAATGACTTTCTTGTCGGAGGAAAGAAAACGAGAGTGTCACTTGCCGACATGGATTGCCGTTCGTGGAAGCGTGACCTGACCGCAGACCAATATGTCATAGGGCTGCTTCTTGTCATGCTCAAGGACATTACGCCGCAGCATGACAGCAAGCTACGGATGCTCATGGAGAACCTGCGTGACAAATTTTCCCATCCCATTAACGGGGACAACAAAAAGGTACTCATCTTTACAGCCTTCAGTGACACGGCAGAATATCTTTATGACAATCTTGCCCCTGCTATTATGGAGGAAGCGGGACTGCATACGGGATTGGTGACAGGCAATGGCACACGTTCTACCGTCAAGGGACTGCGTGCAGATTTCAACACCATCCTTACACTGTTCTCGCCCATGTCAAAAGAGGCAGACAAGTTGCTGCCTGACGAAGAAGCGCAGATAGATGTACTTATCGCCACCGACTGTATCAGCGAGGGGCAGAACTTGCAGGATTGCGACTATCTCATCAATTACGATATTCACTGGAACCCGGTCCGCATCATCCAGAGATTTGGGCGAGTCGATCGTATCGGTTCACGCAATGACGTGATTCAGTTAGTAAACTACTGGCCTGACATTGAACTGGACGACTACCTCCGTCTGAAAGGACGTGTGGAAGCACGCATGACGGGTGTCAATATCGCGGGTGCGGGCAACGGCAACGTTCTTCTTTCCGATGAGGAACAGACAGACCTCGACTATCGCAAGAGCCAGTTGCAACGCTTGCAGGAAGAGGTGGTTGACCTTGAGGATATGGACACGGGCATCAACATCATGGACTTGGGGCTCAACGAGTTCCGCATGGACTTGCTGGCATATATCCACGAGCATCCCGACATTGAGCACACGCCCTTTGGCATGAGTGCGGTAGTGCCTGCCTCGGAACAGGTGAAGCCCGGTGTCATCTTCATCTTGAAGAACCGCAACAATGCCGTGAACATTGGAAGGCAGAACCTACTGCATCCGTTCTATATGGTTTATCTGTCCGAAGAAGGCGAACCCATAATCAACCATCTTGCACCCAAACGGTTGCTTGACATCATGCGCCATTCGTGTAAGGGACGGACAGAGCCCATCAAGGAGCTGTGTCGGGCTTTCAACAAGGAGACTGCCGACGGACGAAAAATGCAGCATTACGGTGAACTGCTGCAAAAGGCGGTGAGTACCATTGTGGAACAGAAAGAGATGAGTGACCTCGAAAGCCTGTTCTCATTTGGAGAAACGACTGCGCTTGTTGATGACATCAAGGGTTTGGATGACTTTGAGTTGATTTGTTTCCTCGTGATTAAGGAAGGAGGGGCTAATGGATAACTTGCTCCACTATCCTCAAACCACCATCGTCAATCGTGTAGTGCCCAAGACGATGTTCTACAAGTTCATGGAGGTGAACCCTCGCATGAAGACACGCTTTGTAGATGATGTGGCAAACATCACATGGCTTTATAAGTTGGCGGCATCCACGCTGAATGTTACCGATGTGGACAACATGAGGGAGATTGAGGTGTTTGTGGTAAAACTAAAGCAGCCGGATTGTCCTACTGACCTGTTCTCGTTTATCGACACCAACATGCCCCATCACATAGTCTTTGTACTTGTACACGACAGTCATGCCATGTTGCTTGTCAACTATAAGGACTGGACGGATGATACGCATACCAAGTTCAAAATCACGCAGACTTTCATCTCGCCGTGGGCGCCATTAGACAACCTGTATCTGCAAATTGACGGCCAGTCCTTGCCACGTGTCTATGACAACTTTGTGGCACAAATCAGTGGCATCGGTGAGCACAAGGCCGGTGCTATGGCAGACATCGTTGCATTGAAGAAACAAATAGCGACAGCCGAAACGGAACTGAAAAGTTTAGAGAGGCGGATGCGCAAAGAGCCGCAACTGGACAGGCAGATGCAGATGAACAAGCAGGTGAAAGCCATGCGAAAGGAACTGGAAGAGTTAAAGACGAAATTACATAATCTAAAATAACAATATATGGAACAGCCGAAACATATAGACATGCAGACACCAAACGGTGCAGAACTGAATCTTGATGCTCTCTACAAGATTGCTCCTTCGTGCTTCACGGAAGCAAAGGGTGATGATGGAGAAGTACGTCGCGTTATAGATTTCAATAAACTCCGTTTACTTCTCGGCGATAACGCCGTGGAGGATGCTCCCGAAGTATATGATTTTACTTGGGTGGGCAAACGCGCTGCCTTGCAAGAGGCGGCAGCACCTATCAGAAAGACTCTGCGCCCGTGTCCCGAGGAAAGTGTGGACTGGGACAAGACGCAGAACATCTACATCGAGGGCGATAACCTTGAAGTGCTGAAATTGCTCCAAAACTCCTATATGGGTAAGGTAAAGATGATTTATATTGACCCTCCATATAATACGGGCAATGATTTTGTGTATCATGATGATTTTACACGGTCTGCGAAAGAATATGATGAGAGTAACCGTGATGAAGAAGGAAATCGTTATCGTAAAAACACGGATAGCAATGGGCGTTTCCATTCCGATTGGTGCTCAATGACTTATGCGAGATTAATGGTGGCAAGGAGTTTGTTGACAGAGGATGGTGTCATTTTTATTTCTATTGACGATAATGAGCAAAGAAATTTAAAGAATATTTGTGATGAAGTTTTTGGAGAAGTAAATTTTGTCGCCCAGATTCCATGGAGAAAAAGAACTGCAAAATCTGATGTACCTTTTGGAGTTTCGCAAGATTATGAATGGATACTGGTATATGCAAAGACCTTCTCGTTTATTGCAAGCATAGAAGGGAAAGAACGGAAATATTACACATCATCAGATTTCCCCAATCGTCCTTGGCGTATTCATGATTTGACAAAACAGACTACAGCAAGTGAACGTCCCAATAGTTTTTTTACTATTGTAAACCCTAAAACAGGAAATAAGTATCCGGCCAATCCAAATAGGACATGGGCAATTACAGAAGAAACTTTCGAAGAATACTACAAACAAGATAGAATCGTGTTTCCTGGTGATTATGATTTTCTTAATATCGCAAAACCTGTTCTTCGATATTGGAAAGAAGATGACATTAAAAAAGCTGGCGAATCATTTGGACGCGTTGCTGTAAGTACAAAATTACCAGAAGAAATAGGTATGTCACAGGATGGTACAAAAGAAGTTACAGAGATATTCGATGGCAAAATTTTCTCGTTTCCAAAGCCGATTTCTCTGGTAAAATTCTTTTTGCAGATTCTTCACGATTCAGATGCGCTTATACTTGACTTCTTCTCAGGCTCTGCCACAACTGCCCATGCTGTGATGCAACTTAATTCAGAAGATGGTGGCAACCGAAAGTTTATTATGGTACAACTTCCAGAGAAAACTGCCGAAGATAGCGAAGCCTATAAAGCCGGCTACAAAAACATCTGTGAAATAGGAAAGGAACGCATCCGCCGCGCAGGAAAGAAAATCAAAGAAGAGAATCCATTGACCACCCAAGACCTTGACGTCGGTTTCCGTGTATTCAAGTGCGATAGTAGTAACTACAAAGATGTGGCTTTTGCTCCCAAGGATTACAACCAAGGAATGTTGGAGGGATTGCTTGACAATATAAAGGAAGACCGCACAGACCTTGACTTATTGTTTGACTGTATGCTCCGCTGGGGCGTGGAGCTGTCTCTGCCTTTGAGTACAACAAAAGTGGATGGCTGCACGATACACAATGTGAATGATGGTGACCTTGTGGTTTGCTTCGATGCAAATGTGACGGAAGCGGTAATTGATGCCATTGCCGCACTTTCGCCTGTTCGTGTAGTGTTCCGTGACAGTTGTTTCAACGAGGCGGCACAGAAGATGAACCTCTTTGAACTCTTCAAACAGAAGTGTGACTGGACGGACGAAGAGGTAAAAAACAATGTGCGTGTCATCTAAAAAACACTACGTGAACCATGGCAAAGAAACTGACACTGAAATTCAAGAACCAACAATTTCAAACGGATGCGACACGAGCCGTAACGGACGTGTTCCGTGGACAGCGCAACTATTCGATGCAGGAGTTTACCCATGACATGGGACGCATCAACGGACAGACGGAAGCCTTCGACATGGTGGGCTTTCGCAACCAACCGTTTACTGTTCCTGACGGACAGATATTGGAGAACATCCGGCAAATACAGATGGCGGCACAGCTACGTCCCTCTGAAACAATAGATACCGCTGACCTGCGTCTGACCATTGAGATGGAGACAGGAACGGGTAAGACCTATACCTACATCAAGACAATGTTCGAGTTGAACAAACTCTACGGATGGAGCAAGTTCATCATCGTGGTGCCAAGCATCGCCATACGTGAAGGCGTGTGCCGCTCCTTTGAAATCATGAGCGAACATTTCGCGGCAGAGTACGGAAAGCGCATACAGTCGTTTATCTACGACTCAAAGCAACTGACAAAGATAGACCAGTTTGCGACCGATCCTAATATGCACGTGATGATTATCAACACGCAGGCTTTTGCGGCACGAGGTGAGGATGCCCGACGTATCTACATGAAATTAGACACCTTCCGCTCGCGCATACCCATTAACGTGATAGCCTCCACAAGACCTATACTTATCATTGACGAACCACAGTCGGTATTGGGTGCAGACAAGAAGAATACCACACGTGAAAAGCTGAAAGAGTTCAAGCCACTCTTCACCTTATTATATAGTGCCACGCACAGAGCCGATGATATTGTGAACATGGTTTACCGTCTGGACGCGATGGATGCTTACAACAAAAAGTTGGTGAAGAAGATTTCGGTGAAGGGCATCAATCAGCATGGCTCTACAGCCACCAACGGTTATCTCTATTTGGAGAGCATCGAACTGTCGAAAGGCAATCCCCGTGCCCGTATCGGCTTTGACAAGAAGGGAGCAAGCGGAGTAAGGCAGGTTACGCAATTAGTGAGTGACGGTTTCGACATCTATCAGCAGTCGGGCGGATTAGAGGAATATGCCAACGGTTATCGTATAGAAAGCATTGACGGCTATAACCGCTGCATCCGCTTGCTGAACAACACTGTTTTGTATGAAGGCGATATGATTGGACGTGTTAACGATATCTATGTGCGCCGCTACCAGATACGCGAGACCATTTTGTCGCACATCAACAAGGAACGCAAATTGTTCAGGATGGGCATCAAGTGCCTGTCGCTCTTCTTTATAGACCATGTGGATAATTATCGTATCTACAATCAAGGAGGCGGCACAAGCAAGGGACAGTTTGCGGAAATCTTTGAAGAGGAATACAACAACATTGTGGGTGCATTGCAACTGCAAACTGATGATTATCCCGAATACATAGAATACCTGAAACGATGGAAAGCGGAAGAGGTACACAACGGTTATTTCTCCCGTGACAAGAAAGGCCACTTTGTGCAGCCTTCAAAGACAGAGCTGAAGAACGAGAGCAGTAATGACACCTCGACGTATGATCTCATCATGAAAGACAAAGAAAAACTGCTGTCGTTTGACGAGCCGACGCGCTTCATCTTCTCACACTCAGCCTTAAAGGAAGGTTGGGATAATCCGAATGTGTTCCAGATATGTACTCTGAAGGACAGCGACAACCAGACAAAGAAGCGGCAGGAAGTGGGGCGTGGTATGCGCTTGTGTGTAAACAGCCAAGGTGAACGGCAGGACGAGACCGTGCTGCACGGACGTGTGTTTGAAGTGAACGAACTGACAGTCATTGCCAGCGAAAGCTATGATGATTTTGCCAAGAAATTGCAAACAGAAATCGCCGATGCTGTTGGCGACCGTCCTATTAAGGTGCAATCGTCTATGTTTACCGGTATGTTGGTAACTAATGCACGTGGTGAACAAAAGACGTTGGATGAAGATGATGCGCAGGATGTTGTCTTTACACTTCGTATGAAGGGCTATATCACCAAGCAAGGACAACTCACACAACAGTTCCACGACCACAAGCAGCAGGGAACGCTTGACTTCGGAGAGGATTATAACGAATACAAAGCTGACATCGTGAAGCGGTTGGATGCCGTATTCAATCCCGATGCTGTCAAGCCAGACAATGCCCGACAGACACGTGAGGCTAAGTTTGACTCGCAGAAGTTTGAGCGCAGGGAGTTCCAAGAACTGTGGAAAAAGATTAACCATCAGACGTACTACACCGTTGATTTCAAGACAGAAGACCTAATCCAACGTGCCGTCATTGAACTGAACAACCATCTGCGAGTATCGGAAATAAACATTCAGGTAACGACTGGAACACTCAACGAAATAAAGAGCAAACAGGAACTTACTGAAGGCACTGCCATGAAAATGACAGGCACAGACACACATGCCGTCAAGGAACTGGTGAACGAGAACGTGAAATATGACTTAATCGGCAAATTAGTGGAAGCCACCGGACTGACACGCCGTGTCATTGTGACCATCTTGCAAAAGATAAGCCCTAACACCTTCTATATGTTCAAGGCTAATCCCGAAGAGTTCATCATCAAGGCAGGCAATATCATCAATCAATGCAAAGCCATTGCCGTAATAGAACACGTAGCATACCACAAGCTCGATAAGACCTTTGACTCTGACATATTCAGCGCATCAGCCTTAAAGGGAAAACTGGGCGTCAACGCCATGGAGTCGCAAAAATCCCTCTACGACCTTGTAGTGGTAGATTCGCAAGGTATCGAAATGAACTTTGCCCAAGCTCTTGAACATCAGAATGAAGTCATAGTCTATACAAAACTGCCCGGCGGCTTCTACATCAACACTCCTGCCGGACACTATAATCCCGACTGGGCAATAGTGTTCAAGGAAGGCACCGACATCAAACACGTCTATTTCGTTGCTGAAACCAAAGGCTACAGCGATGACGAAGTGCTGGACTACCGCAGTGCTGAAAGCGTAAAGATAGAATGTGCCCGTCGTCACTTCGCCACCATCTCCAATAGCACCGTTACATACAAAGTGGTGAAGAGTTATGCAGATTTGAGGAGTGTGATAACGAGTTAGTAGCATAATATGTATCCAGTATGGCATTTCACCATACTGGATACATACAAATAAAGTAAGTTTAAAGTTGGAATAAATTCTAACTTCCTAATATACTCTTAAAATTATTCCACATATTCACATCTTCTTTTTCCTCTTTAATAAGCTGACATATTTTATTCAATGTATCATGATGAGAATATGGGAAGGATATAAATGGACTATCAGTTTCTAATAACAATCGTTCTTTTGGTATTAATGCCAACATTGACTGGAACTTTTTTGTATTCATCATTGATTTATTAACGGAGAAGTAGAACCCCTTCTCTATCGCATTTAAAAGTTCTTTTTTACTACCAGTAAACCAATGAAGTATAGGCTTAAATCTAAAATTATCTCCGATTATATCTAATACTTGTCGTACAGCTAGACGTGAATGGATAGTTATTATTTTGTTATTATCATAACGGCATCTTTCTATTAACTCGCTAAAGAACACAAATTGTTCATTTTTATGTGTCATATCAACGAAGTCTAATCCAACTTCTCCAATATAACGTGCTTCTGGTAGAAGTTCCCACATTAAGGGAATCTGCCCCTTGTATTGATGGATTAATTCTGGATGAAATCCAAGAGCAAATCTAATATATTTGCTCGCTATCTCACCAGATTCTTTTCTATATAAGTCTGGCAAGTTAGTGACTGCTATAGTATAGATTTTATTCTCCTCAATTTCTCGAATAGCCGCAGTTCGGTCTTTCTGTAAATCTAAATGAAAATGGGTGTCGTAAAGATATTCCATTATAGTGAATTAATTAGATTTTCCAATTCCTTGATGCCACGTTCGTAAAGACTAACATAATCATGTAGATGTTCCGAAATTGGACCTGACATCTGTATGGCCGCATAACTGTCTTTTGGTGTTAATAACCCTAATTTATAAGAGTGTAATGATTCTATTCCTGTTTCCGTTTCATAATGATGTCGATAGGTAGTGACATCATCCAGTCCTGCTGCTTTTATTGCAGCTTTCCTAATGGTACAAGGCAGGCATTCTCCACAATGCCCCACTGCATCTCCGGTCCAGCGTCCTTGGTCAGGGTGCGAACAAGATAATGTATCCTGATAATGGGTATTAAGGAAATCGAGGTCTTTGCATGTCTTCATCATCTCACCTTTTGTCTGCATCTGAAAAGGATTAATTAACGAAATGTCAATATCTAGCCCGGTTAATAATTTTTGGAGCATCCCCATGAAATACGGGTGAGTTGTGCGCGTACTAAGACTACCCAATCGCATAACAGTCAGGGGAATATTCAATGAAATAACTCCATTTTCAGGCACATACAAGTCAACATGATGTCCAATACCTGAAGCAAGAGCTATGGCATGGGCGAAGAACATCAGCGAACGGGAACGTGTCGTGTCTTCTACGCCATTTTGCGAAGCAGCATAAAACCTAAAAAATCGTTTGGGATCAACTGCATATTGAATTTTCAATGAGTTTACCACCCTGTCTTGGTATATTTTTACGCCCTTTCCTCCACCGTAATGACTGACAAATATAGGAGCTTTCCCATCTTTGAGCAGATTGATTGCACCTATGAATGAATCCAATCCTCCTGAAAGCATACAGAATACATCTGTATCAATCCTTTTGACAGAGCAACGGTAGCGCCACCTGCCCTTTATATATTTGTCCTCATCCTCTGTTAAGGTTACTCTTTCTCTAAAATGTATCGTCCAGTGATCACCTGTCAGGAAGTTAAGAGCATTTATGAGAATTGATTTGTAATGTTCCCATTTCTCATAAGCTTTTACTGGGATGTACAGCTCAAAATCACGAGTCCAGGCATCTTCCTGTTTTTGACGACTTATACTCCTATCAACACAGAATACCATAAAGGATATATATAACAAGTCCATGGCCTCATCGGTAAATCGTTGTTGCGTGACATACATGTGTTTTTTTCCAAAACCTGTAGTCGGATTCCAAAATGTATATTGGAATACTGCCGAATCATTAATGTTTACTCTTCTTGAGCCATCAACTTGAAAATTATCATATTCTGACAACGTAAAAACAAAACTTTCCTTCATCGTAATTCCTCCATTTGTTGATAAGAAATATCACACAACGTTTCCAATGCTCGGTTGAAATCCACTGGATTCAAACCACTCTTGATAATATCAGGAATAACACTGTCGACTATCCCGTCTATGTATATCTTAATAGATTTTTCCAATTCGCGTAAGTCTGATATCTGTTCACAGTTCTTGAGTGCAGTCTGCTCTGATTGTAGTAACAGCTTATTAAAAATATAATGTTTTATCAATCCACCCACCAATCGTTGCAGTAATTCTTCATTGAAACTTTCAAGTTGATTGAGGTCTATGCTCTGATCTGCTGCCACATCTGCAAAGGTTTCACGCAGAGCCTTATTTGTCAGAGAATCTTCAAGGTCATTAGGTACTGGAGCAATAAGCCCACATATATCATTAAAGATATCTTTCGTAGGTCTTCCATTAAACTGTATACCTGCCTCTATAAGGCGTTGGCGAATGGCTTCAGGGGTTCCAGCGAAGTAGGCGTAGAGGGTTCCAGCCGTTCTGCGAACCTTCGCAGCCTGTCGCGTGGCGTTGGTATGTCCGCCAAGGGCTTTAGTATAATTCCTTATAGCACTCTTGGCATTGCCGCTGCTTCTATTATTCATGGCTTTTCTCATCGAACTGCGTGCTGTGCCCCATTTGACAGAAGGTTGGTTAGGTTGATCACCCTCTTGCTCCTTTGTCTTTTCTTTCTCAGGGTCGTCTTGAGACGGTTCTGCCTCTTCTGCTCCATTTTCAGCTGGTATAGTTTCGTTTGGTGCATCCTGCCCAAGATTTACATCAGGATCGTAATCAGGCGGTAATAAAGATGTTATCTTTGGACCTCTATATAAACTTGATGTTCCCATTATTTTTTATTTGAAGGTATGATTGACTTTAATTTTTCCTGTCTTTCTATAGTGTTCTTTACCTCTATATTTGTCGAAAGGTAATCATTAAACCTCGTTGCTTCATCTGACGATAATTGGGTAATAAATGGAGTTAACTGACCATAGGCAATAGCATTATATTTACTTGCAGGTTGCTCCATCAGTTTTTTCAACGCTTCTTCCATCATTCCCGCCTTTATACAGAACTCGGTATAAGACCTTAGCACCTCTACATTCATATTTGATGTATTCTCTATCACAGCAAATACCTCTGATGCAATGATTGCTTTCTCTCCGGGTGCAACTTTGTCTATCAATTTCAAGGCACTATTTCTATTCATCTCAGTCCCGTCAACAAGTAATTCATAACATTTGCGGGCTGTTGGACTCAACTGATCAAGATTTGATTGTCCATAGCGGTTTTTAACATCTGAGAAATAAACGTATTTATCTAACTTTTCGTCCTCTAATCGCGTATCGTTTTGCATCCACTTTTTTACCCAATCCTTTTCTTTCCATACTGCAAAAGGATTTTCATCATTCAAATCCTCTCCCTTTTCAAATCCCTTGAAAAGTTCTCTATTTTCAGGTTTTGTAACCGCCTTGAAAAACTCTGGATTGAAATACTCTGCTAACATGAGCTTGGCCAATATATTCTTGTCAAGAATAACATTCCTTGCTTTGGCAAGTTTAAGTCGCATATACAACGTATTTAGAAAACGTTTACACTGGCGAGGGTTCCCGTTAATACTAGGGGCCAATACAGATGAGATTTGTCGCGCAAGCGCCATATCCTGTTTACAACTCTCTGCTATATCTGGTGCTTTATCACTAATCTGTTCCATAGAAAAGTCTTGATTTGGGGTCAGATCATAGACTATATCTAGTATTTTGTTAAATTTTTCATCATCAGCCAGTGTTTGCTTCAAAAGTAGACATGCAAGATATTGATTTACTTCGGCTTGTGTCAATTGAGGTATACACAGCGGATATTGGATTACCTTCTCCAAATACTCTTTTCCAATATCCAAATTATTTCCTGGCACCTCTTTGTATTTGCTCTTTATGGAATACTGTATCAAACGTTCATCTGCACCAATAACAAATGACATGCCTTCTACAAAGAGGAATAACCGCATGGCCTCAAAAACTTCAAGAACGGTGTCGGGCAGGCAACGGTCAAGTTCGTCAATGAACACAACGACATTTTCCACCTTACTCTTCTCCAGCAGGTCCTTAAACTCATTTCGGAAATTTTTGATTTCAGTCCGCGTCTTATCGTTCTTCTTAAGCTTACTAAGAATTTCTTCTATGTCTTTCGCTTGTACTTCACCTGCATTAGCCTTAATAGTAGATAGTAAACTACTGAGCGACAAATCAGTTAATACACCAATACCGCCAGTCATAAAGAAATCCAATCCATATTTGACTCCTTTACCTAAAATCTTGTTGAAATCGATTTTCTTTATTAGTTCTCTTGCATAATCTGTCACTTCCTTGCTGAAGCGTTTCTCGTCAGCAAGTGCATCCAATATGGTACCACAAAGAGATGTTTTGGTATCTTCATATCCTTCGAAAAGCCAACCGTTAAACTCAATGCAGAGAGTTTTAACAGTATTTATTTCTTCTCCGGTCTTTGAGTTCTTTTTTTCAATCTTCTTCCGGGCTAACTTCATCAAACTTGATTTGCCGCTACCCCAGTCGCCATATACCCCTATTGTTGAAGGTGATAACTCTCTATTTGTCGCTATATCAACAACCATATCTACCATATATCCAAAATTTAGGTAGTCAATCTCTGTTTCTTTATCCGGCCACATAGACATTCTCCTTAATATTATTTCTTTTCTAACGATGATTTTACCTCAGTCTCTGCATGAATGGGAAGTTCTTTACCAAAAGCCTCTACTTCATCTGCTACCACTTTCTTTAATTCTTCTTGCGGAATAATCAGTTGATAATCTGCCACACCAATGGGTTTCCCCATTTCTTCCAATGCCAGTTCTACTTCCACACGGTCTTTCTCGGCGCATAGAATAATGCCGATAGAACGATTCTCATCTTCCCTACGCTCCAAACGGTCAAGCAATGACAGGTAGTAGTTCATCTTGCCTGCATATTCCGGCTTAAACTCGCCAATCTTCAGGTCAATGGCTACAAGGCAATGCAGGCCACGATGGAAGAAAAGCATATCTACCTTACTCCGTTTTCCGTTGTATTCGAGCACATACTGGTTACCGATATAAGTGAAGCCCTTGCCAAGTTCCAAAAGGAACTGCTTTACCTTCTCTACAAGTCGGGTCTCAAGCTCTGTTTCCAATATAGGGTCTTTAACTCCAAGGAATCCAAGGTTATAACCGCTTCTGAACACTTCATTAGCAAACATCGCCTGTGCAGCAGGCAGAGTCTGTTCAAAATTATTATCAGAAGGGGTGTCCTTCCTCATGTGCATTTTCAGAGATATGGCGCTGGATAGAAGTTCACGGTTCCAGCCTTTTGACGTTATTTCTTGTGCATAGTATAATATGGCTTTGTCATCTTCATCGAACTTGCGCATCAAGGTCAGTATATGTCCCCATGGTATAACTGCGACAGCCTGTCGCAGTTTTGATTCGCTGTTGCAGAATCGCTCGTAGAACTTCTTCATATCCCATAGGTTTCTTGGCGAGACACCCATCTGTGGATAGCGTTGCTTCAAATCATAGGACAGACGATTGACGACACCGCTTCCATGCTTGCTCTCGACTTTTCTGTCGTGAAGCAATTTTCCTATTTCCCAATGAGCAGTACCGATGGCAGAACTTACTGCTGTTGCCACCATTGTTCTTGTCCGGTCAATAACTGCGACAGCCTGTCGCAAGATTGCGCCATACTCTGATTCTTGGATTTGTGTAATATCTGTCATGACATCAATCTTTCCCTGTTATAAGTTCTCGCTTGTCAATATCAAGTAATGTTGCAATCTTGTCTAATGTGTACAGGTCTGGCTGAGACACGTTGGTACACCACTTGCTTACGGTAGCCGGATTTTTCCCTAATTCCTCAGCAAGCCATTTGGCCGTCCGCTTCTTTTCAACGAGTACAACTTTGATTCTATTTAAGTCTCCCATTTTGCAAATCTATTTAATTTGAACGCAAAGGTATATAAAATAATCGACAATCAATAAAATTTTACAGCAAAAGTTCATTTATGTGTCCGTTTTTCACATTTGTTAAGAGGTACTCAGCATATTAACTCCCAAAAACACAAACATTCAGACCGTCTTTTGTAAGTAATATTATCAGTATAGAACATGCACACTTCTATGATTGTTGTGGTTTATAAAAGTTAAACGTGTTAAAATTTAGCTTTAATTCAGCCTTAAAAGAAAATCACTCTACTTTTCTACCGTATCAACCACAAACAGCTGATAATCAAAGATGTCTATATACTTCATTTGAAATGTCGCAAATATCCGACATTAATAATATGTTATTAAGTATATTACGTAGCTTATCTAAACGTTGCTCTTTGGATAAAGAATTTGTTTTCTTTAAGTATGCCTCCACAAGATATGTAATTGTATATGAAAGAACCTTGAGAAATATAGCAGTCGACAACTCTAGTTTTATATAGATTGTATATGCGGGAGATTTCAGCGGAATGTGAACGGTTGGTTATGGATTCCATTAATATATTGGTATCTAAAAAGACTCTCATTCTAGGTTATATTTTTCTTTTAAAATATTATCTCTCATCTCTTCCCAAGGAATTTCAGAATCAATACTTCCTATTAAGGATTGGCTATCGAACAATTCTCTCCTTTTCTTTCTGGAAAGATTAATCTGTCCCCCTTTTTCTTTTTGAAGCTGCATATACTGTTTTAGTACATCAACATTTTCTTCTTCTCTGATGGACTTAATAATTTTACGTCTTATATTTTTGATATATGACTGGGAATAATATTCACCTGTGGGTTCTTCTACTTTCATATCTTGTTCTGCTTACAATCTAAACAAAGATACTATTAAATAATAGAACTAAAAATAATATTTTATTTTTTATCGTATATTTGATATTGAGTATAATATCTTTCTCGTTCGTATATAATAGGAAAGATGAATAAACATGAACGTAAATAGAAGAATGAAGAAAAGAATTTTGCTTTTGTTGTTGGTGATACCGGCATTGGTAAAAGCGCAAGATGTGATGACAGAAACCCGCCAGGAACTGATGTCTCCTGATGGAGCTTACCGCTTTACCTTCTATCAGCGTGCGGTGGGAGAGGATAATGCACAAATGTATTATACCTTGACTTATAAGAACCGTCCGGTGATTGAAGAAAGTAAATTAGGAGTTCTGATTGAGAATCAACTGTTTGAGTCGGCATTGGGTGTTCCGAACGATACTTGTCATTTTTGGTGTGAAAATCTGAAATTGACAGGGACTGAACAACGAAAGGCGGATGCAACATGGAAGCCTGTATATGGCGAACGTGCGGAAGTACGTGACTGCTACAATGAGATGACTTTGAAATTCAAGAAGGGAGAAGGGGATGGCAACCGAGACGGTGGCTATGATAAGCGTAAGAATTACTTTATGAACATTATCGTTCGTGCCTATAATGAAGGAGTTGCTTTCCGCTATCATTTTCCGGAAACGACAAACGGACTTTTCTTGCATATCATCGGTGAGCAGACCAGCTTCACAATGCCTGAAGGAACGATGGCATATTACGAGCGTTGGGCACAAGGACCTTGCATACTTCGTCCGTTGGAAGGATGGGGCAAAGAGGAGAGTGAGCGTCCTTTGACTTTGAAACTGCCTGACGGATTATCCGTAGCCCTGTTGGAAGCGGAAATGGTGGATTATGCCCGTGGTAAATTCCGTTTATCGGCAGATAAACCTTCCACTTTGGAGACAAGTCTGTATAGTAGCGTCGATATTATTTCTCCTTACAGTACTCCGTGGCGTGTAATCATGGTTGGCGAACGTCCGGTCGATTTAATTAATAATAATGATATTGTCTTGAATCTGAATCCGGCTTGCAAACTGGCTGATACTTCTTGGATCAAACCCGGGAAAGTATTCCGTTCGGGCGACTTGAAACAAGATAGAGTAAAAGCAGCCATCGACTTTGCAGCAGAGCGCGGCATTCAGTATGTGCATATGGATGCCGGCTGGTACGGACCGGAAATGAAAATGAGTTCGGATGCTACTACTGTCTCTCCTGATAAAGACCTTGATATACCAGTTTTGTGCGAGTATGCCGGATCGAAAGGAATCGGGCTTATGGTGTATGTCAATCAGCGTGCATTAGTGCAGCAGTTGGATACCCTGTTGCCTTTGTATAAAAAATGGGGATTGAAAGGTATCAAGTTCGGTTTTGTACAGATTGGTAATCAGCGTTGGAGTACTTGGCTGCATGATGCAGTCCGTAAATGTGGAGAATACGGTCTGATGGTAGATATTCATGACGAATATCGTCCGACAGGATTCAGTCGTACTTATCCTAACCTGATGACGCAGGAGGGTATTCGTGGTAATGAAGAAATGCCGGATGCCACACACAATACGACTCTTCCTTTCACCCGCTATCTGGCAGGTGCAGGAGATTATACGCTTTGTTATTTCAATAACCGGGTGAAGAATACGAAAGCACATCAGTTGGCTATGGCAGCAGTGTATTACAGTCCTTTGCAATTTATGTTTTGGTATGACAGACCGGAATTCTACCAAGGAGAAGAAGAACTGGAATTTTGGAAAGCCATTCCGAGTGTATGGGATGACAGCCGTGCGTTAGATGGAGAAATTGGTGAATATATCGTTCAGGCACGTCGTTCGGGGAATGACTGGTTTGTAGGAGCAATGACAAATACGGAAGCCCGCACAATTACATTGACTACGGATTTTCTGGAACCGGGAAAGAAGTATATGCTTCATCTCTATGAAGATGATGACAAGCTGAATACACGAACGAAAGTACGCACTACTCATAAGAAGATAAAAGCCGGAGATAAACTTGTTTTGAAGCTAAAAGCAAGTGGCGGGGCCGCATTGCATTTCACTCTATTGGAAAAATAAATTGTTTTTTATGTAAATCAGTAGTTGAATTAGAGTAAAACAGTATATAAATGAACTATTTCACCACAGAGGACACGGAGGACACAGAGGTTATAATAATCTCTGAATTAGAACTCTGAAAACTCTGTGTCCTCCGTGTCCTCTGTGGTGAAAACCGTACGGAAATGAATGATAGTTTATTTTCAATAGCTGATTCGTAGTATTTTATAATGAGCGCAATTAATGAGAACATCCCCTTTAACCTTGTCTTTCATGTAATGAAAGTAGCAAAAGGAGTAAAGGGGATTTCATTTCCTTATTTACTATAATTAATCAACCACTTCACCATCTCCGGGTCATTATGAGAGAAGAAAAGTGTCTTAGCTGTATCAAGCGCAGCGATAGCCGCCATAGCATCCGGTGTTAAAGAAAAATCGAAAACATTGAAATTCTCAATCATACGTTCTTTATGAGTCGATTTAGGAATCACGATAATATCGCGTTGAATCAGATAACGTAGTGCGACCTGTGCCACTGATTTGCCATATTCTTTACCGATTTCCTGGAGAGTCGGGTTGGTAAAGAAGTCGTTCCGTCCTTCAGCAAACGGACCCCATGACATAATTTTAGTGCCATATTCCTTCATGACTTCCTGTAACTTTATCTGTTGGTTGAAAACATGTGTCTCCACTTGGTTGACGGCAGGAGTGATTTCGCAGAATTCCGCTAAGTCAACAAAGCGGTCGGGATAGAAGTTGCTGACACCGATAGCACGAACTTTACCGGCTTTGTATGCTTCTTCCATAGCCCGGTAGGTTCCGTAATAATCACCGAATGGCTGATGGATAAGTAACAGGTCGATGTAATCACTTTTTAATTTACACAGTGATTCTTCGATAGAAGCTTTGGCCTTTTCGTAACCGGCATTTGAAATCCATACTTTTGTAGTGATGAACAGTTCCTCACGCGGAATGCCACATTTACTGATTGCATTTCCTACACCCTCCTCATTATGATAGGCTTGTGCCGTATCAATGGAACGATAACCTGCACTGATTGCATCCAACACGCAACGTTCACACTCTTCAGGCATAACCTGATAGACACCATAACCTAAAATAGGCATTTCAATGCCATTGTTCAATTTTACTTTTTCCATAATCAATCCTATTAAATTAAAATCGTATTCTAATGTTTTTATTATCTTTATCTCCTGTATGCAAAGTTAGTTTGTAAAAGGTAAACTGTTTTTATATAAATTACGGCTTTTGCTACCATTTTCACGGATAACCCTGTCTTTGCATTAAATCTTTCATATATATAGTCGTTTTTTGAGTGTTTTGTTTTCCATATTCGTAATATAGGAAGTTAAATCAATTAAAAGAAGCATTATGAATAAATATTTTCTTGTTGTTTTGTTATCTCTGTTCATGCAGACTACCCGAGTTACAGCAGCTCCCTGGCAGTGGTCAGTAGAAATAAAAGAGCTGATTTCAGAAGAAACAAACGCCCACCCGTCTGCTTATCTGTGGATACCGGAAAACTGCAAACAAGTCCGTGCCGTCATCGTCGGGCAACATAATATGACCGAAGAGACAATTTTCGAACATCCCGGATTCCGGAAAAATATGGCAAAACTTGGGATTGCAGAGATATGGATCACTCCCGGAATAGACCAGCGCTGGGACGTGACAAAAGGTACCCAGCAAATCTTTGAAACAATGATGAAGAACCTGTCTGAAATAAGCGGGTATACAGAACTGGAGTTTGCCCCGGTCATCCCTATCGGACACTCGGCAATGGCTACTTATCCGTGGAACTTTGCCGCTTGGAATCCCGAACGTACATTGGCCGTACTTTCTATTCACGGTGATTCTCCCAGAACTCATTTGACAGGCTACGGAAGTGCAAATTTGGATTGGGGAAACCATACGATTGAAGGTATTCCTTCATTAATGGTAATGGGGGAGGACGAATGGTGGGAAGACCGATTGATAACTTCCTTCGATTATCGCCGTGAATATCCGAATGCTCCCCTTTCATTCCTTGCAGATGCAGGACATGGACATTTCGATATATCCGATGAATTGATTGATTATCTTTCTCTCTTTCTGAAAAAGGCAGTGCAATATCGGTTGCCAAACCATTCTCCATCGAATACTCCGGTTCTGTTAATTCCGGTAGAAGCAAAGAATGGATGGCTGGCAGACCGCTGGCGAAAGAATGAAAAGCCTACAGCCGAAGCCGCTTCCTATGATAAGTATAAAGGAGACAAGACCCATGCGTTTTGGTATTTTGATAAAGAAATGGCAGATGCCACAGAAAAATATTACGCCAATGAGCGTGGAAAGACAGAGCAGTACATCGGCTTTGAGCAAAAAGGAAAACTGATTACTTTCAATCCGAAATCCCATGTACGTATGTCTCCTTCTTTTCAACCCGAGGCGGACGGAGTTACTTTCCATTTGAAAGCTGTGTACACAGATACGTTAAGGAACGAATATTCTCAAAAACACAGTACACGTCCCATTCGAATGTCGAGAATCTGCGGTCCGGTGGAAGTGGTGAATGATACAACTTTTACTGTACGTTTCTATCGGATGGGATTGGATAATCCTAAACGCACAGGAAGCATCTGTCTGATGGCTTCCGTAAAACAGGATCATAGCTACCGGAGTGCCGTTCAGCAGGTAGAAATTCGTATTCCTTACCGGAATAAGGAAGGAATACTCCAACGTATTATTTTTCCGAAACTATCCGATGTAAAGGCTTCAGTGAAAGAAATAACTTTGAAAGGAACTGCTGACTCCGGTCTTCCGGTTTACTATTATGTAAAAGAAGGGCCGGCAGAAATAAAGGGGGATAAATTGGTATTGACTAAAATTCCTCCGCGTGCAAAATTTCCGGTAAAGGTGACAGTGGTAGCTTGGCAATACGGACGTAGCGGGGAACCTAAAGTGCAGACTGCTGAAGCAGTGGAGCGAAGCTTTTACATTACTGCCCGTTAGTTTGACAAAGAGATTGTTCAAGGAGTCAGAGTACCAATTCCTTGAACAATCTTTCCAAAGTCCTATCCAAATCAGCGGAGAATCCCGGATGCGGGCGGGACACCTGTATGCAGGAACTTTTTACTGCGGTCAGCCAACGAAATCTGTCAGGAATATCCATATTGGCTATAGCTCCTCCCTCTTTATTTCCCATGCATATCTTGTCAAAGACCTGTAACCCTTCTTTCAGGCAATTAATATCCAGTTCGGAAGAAAACAGTTTTAGTTTGTTCTCATCTATCGTATAGAGGGATTTCAGGTATTTGGCTTGTTTGGAAAACAATACAATCCCCATATTGATAAACTCCTCCCGTTCTACTTTAGGAACGAAACGGATGACTGCGTATTCATATAAGTGCCTTTCTTGCATTTTGCGCTTCATTTACAAATGTTTCGGAATGCTTAATCCTTTCTTCTAAGAATTGAATATAAATCTCTCTCAAATCCTGTGGAGTTTCTGTACCTTCCGTCCAGTTCAACCAGTCGTCGGGAATAGCATTGACTATCTCACGGATTTTATCAGAAGTTAATATCTGTCTGAATTCGATATCTACTTCTTCCAGTTTATCGGCAAACGGCAATAATACATGGTCTTTTATCTGTACAAAAGGAACCAGTGCCTGTTTTTGCCAGTTAGTCCAGGAATGGTGGAAATAAAGAGAAGCCCCATGATCAATCAACCATAGTTCTTTGTGCCACATCAGCATATTGGTATTTTTAATGGTACGGTCTACGTTAGTCAGCAAGGCATCCAGCCATACCACTTGCGAAGCCGTTTTTCCATCTACTTGATGTACTATCGGATCAAAAGTCAATGAACCGGAAAGGAAATGCAATCCCATATTCAGTCCGCGACTCCATTGAAGTAAATCTTGTATCTCTTCGTCTGCTTCCGTCCGCCCGAAGGCCTCGTCCAGATTCAGAAAAACTATTTCGGGAACTCTGAAACCCAGTGCACGGGCTATCTCCCCACCAATCAGTTCGGCAATCAGCGCTTTTGTTCCGTGTCCTGCCCCTCTGAATTTGACTACATACTTAAATTCATCGTCAGCTTCGGCCAAAGCAGGCAATGAACCTCCCTCACGCAGAGGAAGAATATATCTTGTGACATTTGCCGTACGTAAATCCATGTAGCTCCTTTCTTTGATTTGGGGAATAAAGATAGGACGTTTCAGATGAATTTTATAAGAAAGTGGGCTTTAAATTAAAGAATTGTAGCTTAATTAAATAATTTTGTAGCTTTGAGTGTTTGAGGCACCTTGTTCGTATCTTATAGGTAAAAGATAGAAATAGTATGAATAAGAAAATTTTAGTTACGGCAATCTTGTTTGGTTCATTGACAGTATCGGGTATAGTGTCAGCTCAATCTGTATATCCCGGTCAACATCAGGGAAAGTTGAAAAAGGAAACAGTGGCTCCCCTTCAAGCAGAAAGTTTTGATTTGAAAGACGTCCGCTTGTTGCCAAGTCGTTTCCGTGATAATATGCTTCGGGATTCTGCCTGGATGACTTCAATAGATGTGAATCGCCTGCTGCATAGCTTCCGTACCAATGCCGGTGTATTTGCCGGACGTGAGGGCGGTTATATGACAGTGAAAAAACTCGGTGGTTGGGAATCTTTGGATTGCGAACTTCGCGGACATACTACCGGACATATGCTTTCGGCACTTGGTTTGATGTACGCAGCTACCGGTAGTGAGATATTCAAGCTGAAAGGTGATAGCTTGGTCAATGGATTGGAAGAAGTGCAGAATGCATTAAAAAACGGATATTTGAGTGCTTGGCCTGAAGAATTGATAAACCGGAACATCCAGGGAAAAAGCGTATGGGCTCCCTGGTATACGCTGCATAAACTTTTTTCCGGGCTGATAGACCAATACTTGTATGCGGATAACAAGAAAGCATTGACTATCGCCACCCGAATGGGTGACTGGGCATACAATAAGCTGAAACCTCTTAGTGAAGAAACACGTAAGCTTATGATCCGCAATGAATTTGGCGGTATCAATGAGTCATTCTACAATTTGTACTCAATCACGGGAGATGAACGTTATCGTTGGCTGGCGGAATATTTCTACCACAATGACGTAATCGACCCGTTGAAAGAACTTCGTGATGACTTGGGAACGAAGCATACCAATACATTTATCCCGAAAGTGATAGCCGAAGCCCGCAACTACGAATTAACCCGCAACGAGACAAGCCGGAAACTTTCGGAATTCTTCTGGCATACCATGATTGACCATCATACTTTCGCCCCGGGATGCAGCAGTGATAAAGAACACTACTTTGACCCGAATAAGTTATCCCAACATCTGACCGGTTATACCGGAGAAACCTGTTGTACCTATAATATGCTCAAACTTAGCCGCCATCTTTTCTGCTGGACGGGCGATTCATCTATTGCAGATTATTATGAAAAGGCATTGTACAATCATATCTTGGGACAACAAGATCCCGAAACGGGTATGGTGGCTTATTTTCTGCCTTTGCTTTCCGGTTCTCATAAACTATATAGCACAAAAGAGAACTCTTTTTGGTGTTGCGTAGGCAGTGGATTTGAGAATCACGCAAAGTTTGGAGAAGCCATCTATTATCACAACAATCAAGGAATATATGTAAATCTGTTTATCCCATCACAGGTAATCTGGAAAGAGAAGGGACTGACCATCCGTCAAGAAACGGAGTTTCCACAGGAAGAAACAACGCGGTTCACTTTCCGGGCAGAGAATCCCGTTCGCACCACTGTTTATCTGCGTTATCCTTCATGGAGCAAAGATGTGAAAGTGCTGGTGAACGGTAAGAAAGTATCTGTAAAGCAGAAACCGGGCTCTTATATCGCCATTACCCGTGAATGGAAAGATGGCGATCAAATTTCGGCTACTTATCCGATGCAAATCAAACTGGAATCTACTCCGGATAATCCGGACAAGGCAGCTCTGTTATATGGTCCGCTAGTATTGGCGGGAGAACGGGGAACAGAGGGTATGCAGGCGCCTGCTCCTTTCTCTAATCCTGCTCTTTACAATGATTATTATACCTATGATTTTCGTGTCCCTGCCCATCTGCGCACTTCTTTGAAACTGGATAAGAAGCATCCCGAACGTGCTTTGCAGCGGGTAGGAAGTGATTTGAAGTTTACGACAGAACAAGGAGATGTGATTCGTCCGCTATATGATTTGCATCACCAGCGCTATGTCGTATATTGGGATTTGCAATCAGAATAGTACTCGCTATAATCAAAATAGCACCTGCTAAAACAGGAAATATTGAAAACAGAAAATAGATAGTAAAACAACGATATGAAGAATCGTTTATTAATTGCCGCTTTTGTAAGTATCTTCTTTTTGACCGGTTCTTGCCAAATATCATCCGGTCAAGGAAAGCAGTATGACTTCTCATCTTTGGATTCTGTTATCCAAGGATGGGTAGACAAAGGATATTACCCCGGTGCATCCGTTTGTGTAGTGAAGAATGATACCGTCATTTTTCAGAAAAACTATCGGGACTATACACCCGATACAAAAGTATATGTTGCTTCTGCCGGGAAATGGGTAGCGGCTGCCGTCATCGCTGCGGTGGTAGACCGTACAGATTTGGAATGGGATGATCCGGTAGAGAAATGGTTACCGGAATTTAAAGGTGATGCCAAAGGTAAGATTCTTCTGCGGCAATTATTATCCCATACATCGGGAGTACGTCCGTATCTTCCCGAACCCCGTATAGATAATTATAATCATTTGGATTCGGCAGTTACAGAGATTCTCCCTTTAGATACAGTCTTTACCCCCGGCACTCGTTTTGAATATGGTGGACTTGCCATGCAAATTGCCGGAAGAATGGCGGAAGTGGCGATGGGAAAGGAGTTTGAAACTCTTTTCCAAGAACTGCTGGCACACCCTTTGGAAATGAAGAACTCTCATTTTACCCCAATCAATACGGACGGCGGACATGCTCCCATGTTAGGGGGCGGATTGTGTACTACCTTGAATGATTATCTTCATTTCCTATCCATGATTTATCACGATGGAATATACAATGGCAAGCAGATTATATCAGCAGAAACAGTAAAAGAGATGCAGGCCGATCAAGTGAAAGATGCCATAATCCCTTCAGATAATTATGTAGCGAAAGGATTGGGACAATCTCACAATGGAATCTACGGATTGGGAGAATGGCGTGAATTAATAGATAAAAAGACAGGCGAAGCCTGCCAGATTAGCTCACCGGGATGGGCCGGCGCTTATCCGTGGATAAATAAACATGATAAAGTTTACGGATTCTTCATTTCTCATGTAACAGGTTCTTCCGTTAAAGAAGACGGTTTCTCTTCTTTCTTCGGTAGTCCCGTCATTTCACGGACTGTTTCAGAGATACTGAAAGGTAATTCGTCGGTTGTCAAACAAGGACGTATGAATGTAAGAAACGGCTCTCTATACTATGAAGAAGCCGGTCAGGGTGAGCCGGTAATCTTTGTGCACGGCCATTCGCTCGACCATCGTATGTGGGACGAACAGTTTTCTGTGTTTGCGAAAAAGTATCATGTCATTCGCTATGATTTAAGAGGATATGGTCTTTCTTCTTCCCAAACCGAAGATTATCAATTTACACATGCTGAAGATTTGGTTACTTTAATGGACTCTTTACATCTTCCAAAAGCACATATTGTCGGGCTTTCTTTGGGTGGGTTTATTACTGCTGATATGTTGGCGTATTTCCCAGACCGGATGTTATCGGCTTTTCTAGCCAGTGGAAATATTCGGAAATCGAAAGGGCCCAGTGAGCCGATGACTAAAGAAGAAGCAAAGGTACGTGATGAAGAAATAGCTGCCCTGAAAGAGAAAGGAGTGGAGGTGATGAAGAAGGAGTGGTTTGAAGGACTGATGAAATCCGGAGGAACCCAACGCGAACGGATGCGTGCGCCTCTGTGGCAAATGATTGACGAATGGGATGCATGGCAACCGCTACACAAAGAAGTACGGGTAGTAGCGGGACTGGATGCTATTGAAAAATTGAAGAAGAGTCACCCTGCCGTACCAGCTTTGATTGTTGAAGGTCACTCGTCTGACAATCGGTTCTCAAAGGAACCTCAAATTTTGAATTATCTGCCTAATGGAAAGCTGAAAGTGATTGAGGATTGCGGACATATGATGAATATGGAACGCCCGGAAGAGTTCAATTCTGTTTTGGAAGAGTTTCTTTCAAATTAGCCTCGATATGATGCTATTTATCTAAACAAAATAGGTGTTGAGTCATTTATTGTTGAGTAAACGGAAGCACTCTTTCGTATTTGTTTATAAAGTTAGAATGAATATGAAGAGACGATTTTTATTATTGCTATTTGCGGCGGTTTGCTTTTGCATGAATGCACAAGTGAATAAGAACCTTGATGTTCTGAAGAAAGATGATTTTATGAATCCCCCCATGCAGGCACGTCCTAGCACGTACTGGATGTGGATGAATGGTCATATAACCAAAGAAGGACTGACTGCCGATTTAGAATATATGAAGCGGAATGCTTACGGCGCTGCCATGATGTTCAATACAGGTGTGGGCATTCCTCGTGGAGCAGTAGATTATGCTTCTCCGCAGTGGGAAGAAATGACAATTCATGCAGTCAAAGAAGCGGAACGATTAGGAATGGAACTGTATTTGCAGAATTCCCCCGGATATAGTGGGACGGGTGGACCGTGGATAACTCCGGAATATTCGATGCAACAGCTTGAATGGACGGAAACATTGGCAACGCCGGATAAAAAAGGATGGATTAGTACTCGAATCCCACGTCCGTATGCAAAACAAGGATACTATAAAGATGCTTTTGTACTCGCATATCCAGCCCTGGAGTCGGAAACCGCTCTGTTTCAAAACCTCGTAAAGAAAGTGTCTCTGAATAATCAGGAAGTGGATAAGTCATTGCTCGCAGACAATGACTTGAATACGCAAATCCACTTGGATAAACAAAAGAACAGCTTGACTTTTGAATTGTCGGAACCCTTTGAGGCAAGAGCGATAACCGTTCGCCGCGGAGATCGGGAGAAGCCGCTTGACCCGCATGACGGACCGCGTGATTATGCTCCTGTATTGACATTGGAAGTTTCGGAAGATGGAGTGAACTATCAGAAAGTTGCCAACCTGAATAGTCCGGCTTTGCGGGCAATGGACACTCCGGGGACGGCAAGTTTCGCTCCGGTTAAGGGACGCTATTTCCGTTTAACGACGAATCGTAGCACAAACTTGAGTGAAGTGAATTTACACGCATCAGAACGCATCATAAACTGGCCTGCTAAAACAAATTATGTGAAAGATCCGGTGGCTCCGGGCTTTTCTTCTCAACGGGTGCCCGGCGGACAAATGATAGACCCGGAACAAGTGATTGATATTACTTCTTTCATGGACAATGATGGGAATATAAAATGGAAAGCCCCTCGGACAATGAGTGAAAAAGGAAAGAGACAAGTCGTTTCCCGTTGGACTATAGTCCGGTTGGGCTCCACCACTACAGGCGAAGAAGTGGCGGCTTGTCCGGACAGTGGGCGCGGGCTTGATTGTGATAAATTCAGTAAGGAGGCATTAGACCGGCATTTCGATCTTTTTCTGGATCCGCTGTTGGATAAATTGAAACCGTGGTGTGGAAAGACATTGACTGCGTTGATGATGGATAGTTGGGAAGCCGGAAAACAGAACTGGACTTCCTCTTTACCTGTTTTTTTTCGTCAGCGTAAAGGATATGATGCGACTCCCTGGCTGCTTGCCATGACCGGTCGGGTAGTGAAAAGCGTTGAGGCTACCGAACGTTTTCTCTATGATATGCGCCGTACACAGACAGATATGTTTAATGAGAACTTTCTGGCACACTTCAAGGAACGTGCTGCCCGTCACGGGCTGAAATTTGCTGCCGAACCTTATGGTGACGGCAACTTTGAAAGCCTTGAATATGCCGAACATTTGGATTATCCGATGAGTGAATTCTGGATACATTATATATATGGCGGAGTAACCACTTCAAAAATGGCGGCTAGTACTGCACATCTATGGAATCGTCCGATTGTGGGCGCGGAATGTTTCACCGGTACTCCTTTCAACAGCAAGCTGACGGAGCATCCGTATGCGATGAAAGCCGAAGGAGATTATATGATGACTACCGGAGTTAACCGCTTCGTCTATCATGTGTTTGCGCATCAACCCTATGTAGGCGGTACACCCGGAACCTTTATGACAATGGGGCCTTTCGGAACCCATCTCAATCGTAATTCGGTTTGGGCCGAACAGGCAATCGGGCTGAATATCTACAATGCCCGTTGCGCATCTATTTTGCAGCAAGGATTGTATGCCGCCGATATACTGTATATTAAAGATGAAGGGATTTCGTCCGGTATTGCTGATTATGATTTTACCGAACCTGCCACTCCTTATGGTTATCGATGGGATATTGGCAGTAAGAATATACTAGAACGCATCACTGTGGAAGACGGTCGGTTGACATTGCCCCATGGCATGAATTACCGGATATTGGTTTTGACACCTATGAAACAATGTTCCCCGGAATTGCTGAAACAAGTAAAAAGACTGCTTCAACAAGGAGCTACCATCGTACTTTCCGGAGAAAAGCCGGAAGGATACATGGGGATGGATGCCAATAAGGATATGGAAGTAAAGGCTTTGGCGGATGAGTTATGGTCAAAAGCATCATCGGCTTTGTATGACGGGACTGTTTATTATACGAAAGATTTGCAGAAGGTTTTGAATGCGGAACAGATTCATCCCGATTTCTCTTTTGTTTCCGAAAACAAGGATGCGCAAATCCATTTTATACACCGCACTGTGGGGGAAGAGGAAGTTTATTTCATCAGTAATCATCGCCGCCGTCCGGAAATGTTGACTGCCACTTTCCGTATTCGTAATATGAAACCCTCTCTTTGGGATGCGGAAACAGGTGAAACGGATATTCCCGTTTCTTATAAAGAAGAAAATGGAATGACGAAAGTTACTTTATCTCTTGCTGAAAGTGGTTCTGTCTTTATCGTATTCCGTCCTTCTGAAAAGGAGACGGAGAGAGCTTCCGACTATACGAAAACACATAAAAATGTCAAAAGGGAAACTGCCGGTTTTAAAGAGATTGTTCCGGTTGCCTCTCTTGATTCTCCCATATATAATACTTTTACTATTTCTTTATGGGCAAAACCGGAAACATTTGCTGCCGGTGGACGTGGCTTTCTTATTTTCCCTGATAAAGGAGAGGAAAGGTTAGGGAAAGGCCATGCGACGGTCGGACTTGCCATGGGGCAAAATACGGTGCGGGTATATGAACGTGCTTCTGCCAATCAAGTCGTATTAGAGTGCAACACACCGATAGAAGGATGGACGCATGTGGCTGTAGTGTACGACGATGGTGTTCCCACGCTTTATCTGAACGGGAGAATTGCCGCCGTAGGGAAGAAGTCGGCATATATCTGTTCTCCGGCCTATGATGTGCCAATGGCGGAAGAACAGTATGTGGGCAGCTTTGAGGGGGATCAGACAAAGACGGTTTATGCGTCCGCGGCATGGTCTGGAGAAAGAGTGAAAGCGGAGGTCGCGGCGGGGCTGCCGGAACCGGTGACTCCTGCCGGCAATCAGGTACTGCGGACATTGGACGGAGCTTGGAAAGTACAATTTCCTGTATGGAGTAAGGCACCTGCCTGGATTATTCTACCGGTTTTGGAATCTCTTCACAAACATTCAGATTTTAATGTGAAGCATTTCTCCGGAAAGGCAACTTATCTGAAAACGTTTGTTTTAACTGCGGAAGAATGGAAAAAAACAGTCCGGAAAGAGTCCCCTGAACGAATACTGCTTGATTTGGGACGTGTGGAAAACATAGCACAAGTCAGCGTGAATGGAGCAGTTCCGGTTTTAGTTTGGAAAGCTCCTTATCGGATAGACATAACCGAACGGCTGAAGGCAGGAGAAAACCAATTGAAAATAGAGGTTATCAATCTGTATCCCAATCGTTTGATTGGCGATGAATATTTGCCGGAGAAGTATGAATATGATGAATATGGCCGTATCCGGCGATTCCCCTCCTGGTATGTAAATCAGGAGAAGGATACGGACAGGCAGAGAATCCTGTTTGCCCCGTGGAAATATTATACAAAGAATGATCCGTTACTGGAAGCGGGATTATTAGGGCCTGTAAGGTTGCTTTGTGGAGAAAATGATTGATTGATAATTTATTCAGGCTACATTGAGTAAATATAATCGTCCCTTCGTATTTGTCTATACGCGTATAGCAAATGCGGAGGGATGACTTTTTTTATTAGAAGTACTCTCTTTTGGAGATTTTTATGTAAGTTTGTCACATGTTTAATATGAAAAAGCCCATTGTAGGTGAAAAGCACAATTAAATATCTGATTTTTTTATTAATATATTTGGTTTGTGGTGTAAATCTGCAAGCCCAGAATTACACGTTTCGTAATGTCGTTATGTCCGACGGCCTTTCCGGATTGTTGGTGAATGCCATTTATAAAGATTCGGAGGGTTTTGTCTGGTTGGGAACAGATAACTGCCTCGACCGTTTTGATGGTGTGAAAGTACGGCATTTTGAGTTTCGTGGAATGGAGTCCGGCAGAAAGAAACGGGTAAACAGTATCACGGAAACAGCCAATAATCAACTTTGGATAGGAAATGGTGTAGGACTCTGGCGGTTGAATCGTGTAAACAACCAGTTGGAGAGAATCGTTCCCGAAAAGATAGACTTCGCTGTCAATACGTTGCTGGCAGATGGCAACATCCTTTATATTGGTACAGAGAAAGGTCTGTTCATTCAAAAAGACGGTCAGTTGCTCCAGGTATTGACAGACCGTAATATGCTGGCCGCCTGTAACAGAATCATGGATATTTGCCTGAACGAAGATAAAAGTGCGTTGTGGCTGGCTACAGTGCAAGGCCTGTTCTCTTATTCACTGAAAGATGGTAAAATAGACTCTTGGCATTTCCATGAGAACGTGCCCGAAGCCGATTACTTCCGTTGCCTGACCCGGATTGGCGAAACACTCTATCTGGGTACGATGAGTCAAGGGGTCGTCCGTTTCGACATAAAAAAGAAGACCTTCTCCCATGTGGTATCTTTGGGCTGTGATGTCATTTCCGATATCTCCAGTGATGGAAAAGAAACCGTATATATAGCAACAGACGGTAATGGCGTCCATTTCCTTTCGCATAAAGCCCAACAGGTGACACGCCGTTTTTATCATGATGTCAATGATAAAGAGGGGATTCGCAGTAATTCCGTTTACTCGCTGCTCGTAGATGAAAGAGGTGCTGTTTGGGTGGGACATTTTCAGGCCGGTCTGGATTACTCACTTTACCAGAATGGTCTTTTCCGGACTTACGCTTATCCTCCATTATTTAACTCGGCAAACCTTTCCATCCGTTCTTTTGTGAACCGGGGGCATGAAAAGGTGATTGGATCACGTGACGGTTTGTTTTATATCAATGAGACTACCGGCGTCGTGAAAAGTTTTGTGAAACCCGTCCTGACTTCCGATTTGATCTTGACCATCTCTTTTTATGAAGGCGAATACTATATCGGCACCTATGGCGGAGGTATGATGGTGCTGAATCCGGAGACCTTGTCTCTGAAATACTTTGCCCAAGGCGATACAGAACTATTTCAGAAAGGGCATATTTTTTGTGTGAAACCGGATGAAAAAGGAAATCTTTGGATAGGTACTTCACAAGGCCTGTTCTGTTATAACGGACAGGCGAAGCAGATTAAGCATTTCACTAGTGCCAACTCCCAACTGCCGGAAGGTAACGTTTATGAGGTGAGTTTTGACTCCACCGGCAAAGGATGGATTGCTACGGAAACCGGTATGTGTATTTATGATCCGGCTTCCCGGAATTTACGTTCCAATGTGTTTCCGGAAGGATTTGTGCATCAGGATAAAGTGCGTACTATCTACGAAGATGCCGAACACAACCTTTATTTTATTCGTGAAAAAGGGAGCTTGTTTACATCCACTTTAACGATGGACCGCTTCCGGAATCGTTCTGTATTCTCCACACTTCCGGACAATTCGCTCATGTCCGTGATAGAGGATAACCAAGGCTGGCTGTGGGTGGCTTGCAATGACGGATTGCTGCGTATAAAGGAAGAAGGAGAGGAGTATGACGCTTTCACTTTCAATGACGGAGTGCCGGGTCCTACGTTTACGAATGGAGCCGCCTATAAAGATGAAAAAGGAATCTTGTGGTTTGGCAACACCAAAGGATTGATTTATGTAGATCCGAAACGTGTGGACGAAGTGCGTGGTAAGAATCGCCCGATTGTGTTTACAGATATACTGGCTAATGGGGTTCCTTTCACTGATCCTTCTTTAAAATATAACCAGAATAATCTGACTTTCTGTTTCACGGATTTTGCTTACGGTCTGCCGTCTGCCTTATTGTATGAGTATCGACTGGAGGGAGTGGACAAGGACTGGAAATTATTGGCTGCGCAAAACGAAGTTTCTTATTATGGACTTGCTTCCGGGACATATACTTTCCGTGTGCGGCTTCCGGGTAATGAGCAGTCGGAAGCTACTTATCAACTGACAGTACGCCCCATAATACCTTGGTGGGGATGGGCACTTTCAGTTCTGCTAATGATGGGAACTGCGGCGCTTGTCAGATATTATGTGTGGAAACGTTTGAGGCGTTTACTTGCTTCTCCTGCTCCTGCAATTTCGGCATCAGTAAAGGAGGTACAGCAGAAAGAGCAACTGGAGGAACAATTGGAAGTAACTTCTGAACAACATTCTACTCCTGCCGAAGAGAAATATAAGACCAACCGGTTGACTGAAGAAGAATGTAAGGAGCTTCATAAGAAATTGGTAGCTTATGTGGAAAAAGAAAAGCCTTATATTCATCCCGATTTGAAAATGGGTGACTTGGCTTCTGCGTTGGATACTTCTTCTCATTCATTATCGTATCTTTTGAACCAGTATCTCAATCAGTCTTATTACGACTTTATCAATGAATATCGTGTCACTCAATTCAAGAAAATGGTAGCGGATAGCCACTATTCCCGCTATACACTGACTGCATTGGCAGAGCTTTGCGGTTTTAGTTCGCGTGCTTCTTTCTTCCGGTCATTCAAAAAGAGTACGGGAGTCACTCCGAATGAATATATCCGTAGTATAGGCGGAACTGCCAAAGAAGAGTAATATCTTTCCTAATCTGTTAATAGAAAAGTTGTTCTTTTCCCTTTACAAACTTCTTTTGCTTCTATTGCAAAGTTACTTTTCATAGAGAGTAATCTATAAACGCAAGCTTTGTTTTTATAAACGCAAGTTGCATTTATAAAAACAAAGCTTGCAATTTTATAAATGCAACTTGCATTTATAGTTTATCCATAATCAAAAGTCACTTTACTATAAGTTCACAGCAAGTTTATCTTTAATGAAATGAAACTTATCTCTTAATGTTTGTGCTTCATTAACAGCTTTGATGAGTCAATAAGACAGTAGAGAGACAATAGTAAGATTGGAATGGGTGAAGGAGATGAAAGCAATTGAGTAAAAGTTGAGCAAAAAGGCGTCGATTTTACTGTATGGAGTCTCATTTTATAAAGTGATACTCTATTTTTGTTAAGTGTAAGTTGTTGATAACTATATTTTTAGTTTGAAATAAGTCTATCTAGATTCGTTGAGATTGATCCGCCTTATTTTCCGGCTGTTATATCCGGAATCCCCCCTATATTTGCATCGTGATCAAAACCGAAAAAGATAGTATTATGGAGACAACGATTAACACTTCCGACAACATCATTACCCGTTCATACGAGGAATATTATCAGGTGATTCTTACCTATATTACTTATCGTATCACTCATCGCTACGAAGCGGAGGATTTAACCCAAGATGTATTTGTACGTCTGCTGGACTACAAACAAATGCTCCGTCCGGACACAGTGAAGTATTTCCTGTTCACCATTGCCCGCAATATAGTAACCGACTATATCCGTCGTTATTATAAGAAACAGGAGATAGACAGCTACATCTATGATACTATGTCCACCTCTACCAATGAAACTGAAGAAAAAGTTATCGGTGATGATTTGATGACAATGGAGCGGACACGCCTGGCTGCCATGCCCGAACAACGTCGGTTAATTTATACATTAAACCGTTTTGAAAACAAAACCTCCCCGGAAATCGCCAATGAACTGAATCTTAGCCGTAGGACGGTAGAAAACCACTTGTTTCTGGGACGTCGTGAAATGCGCGAATTCTTCCGGAATTGTATATAATCTTATTCATTAATAAATAACCTTTTGTGCTTATGGAAAAGGAGTCAGAATTTACAAAGAGGTATTTGTATGCCTCATCTTATTTTAGAGAACAAAAATTTAATACTATTTTTAAACCTCAAATTTAATTTTATGAAACGAAGAGGATTAATTTTTAATTCGCGGCCTAACAAGACAGCAATGTTTGCGTTAGGATTAATGCTGGGACTTTGTCCTGTTTCAAAGGCATGGGCCGATACAAACATGAACGATGGCCAGGTGGTGGCACAGGTTCAAAAGAAAGTGAAAGGTACTGTGATTGACGCTACGGGCGAACCTTTGATTGGTGTAAACGTAAGTGTCGTCGGTCAGGCAGGGGGAACTATAACGGATATTGACGGTAAATATTCAATAGATGTTCCTGCGGGTGCACAGTTGAAATTCAGCTATATCGGATATCAGGATCAAGTGCTTCATACAACTAATCAAACTATATTGAACGTGACAATGAAAGAAAGCACGGAAGTACTTGATGAAGTGGTTGTGGTTGGTTACGGTTCTCAAAAGAAAGAAACGTTGACGGGGGCTGTGACGGTCGTGAGTGATAAGATGCTGAAAGAGAAAGGGACTATGTCCAGCCCGTTGCAAGCGATGCAGGGACAGGTTCCGGGCGTTATGATTACGCGAAACTCTTCGGCTCCGGGTGATGAAAGCTGGGGATTGAAATTGCGTGGTGCCGTTTCGGCTAATTCAACGGAACCATTAATTGTTATTGATGGAGTGGCCTATGAGAGTGTAAATGCGTTACGTAATATAAATCCTTCAGATATTCAGTCTATCAACTTTTTGAAAGATGCTTCGGCTGCTATCTATGGTTCACGTGCTGCCGGTGGTGTAGTATTGGTGACTACCAAACAAGCTAAAGAAGGAAAAGCCAAAGTGGAGTACAGCGGTTCGTATACTTATAAAATGGTAGGTCTTCAACCGGAGCTAATGAGTTTGGGCGAGTGGTCTAATGCTGTATTGCAAGCTCGTTATAATGACGGATATACAGACACGGACACTTGGGTTCAATATGCGAAACTTGCTTTGGCCAATGAGGGGAAATATATTGATTTGAGCCACAGTGCTAATCCGTTTACATCAGCCTTTACAGACGTAAAAGACTTTGTGTTTATGGATACGAATTGGACAGATATTCTTTTTGGAAATGCTGCCTCTACACAACACGATTTGGCAGTTTCCGGTGGTACGGAAAAGAATTTGTATCGTTTGTCCGCCGGATTTATGTACGATGACAGTAACCTGAAATGGGGAAATAACAATAACAAACGTTTTAATCTTCGTTTGACTAACAAGCTGAAAGTCTTTGATAATTTCACGATTGAATCTGTTATTGCATATAATCGTCAGGATCAGGTTTCCCCTTCTATGATAGGAAACACGTTGACATCGGGATATCCGCAGCCAGGTCTTCCGGCTGCCACTATTGATGGCAAACCTTATTCATGGGGTACTTGGATGTCTCCTATCTGGTATGCAGAGAAAGGCGGTGATAATAATTTGAAGGTGTCCGAAGTGAATATCAGTGAGAAGTTTACCTACAATATAAATAAATATTTGGATGTGGTTGCTAATTTCGGTTATAATTCGGGTACTGCTACGCGTGACATAAAGAAGATGGCTATTACTTCTTACAATTACGCCGGCACGGAAGTTAATGGAGGACCGTCTGTTTCTAACCAGGCTAATTCCTCTTACGAAAAAACCAGCTCCCGCACTGATTTCTACTCAATGACCGGCTATGTGAACTACCACAATACATTTGCGAAGAAACATAATGTGAGTGCTATGGTTGGTACACAGTACGAACTCAAAGAATATGATTACTTTGGTGTTTCAGTCAAGGATATTCAGAACTCTTTGGAAACGATTAACGGTGCCGGAGAAATTTCCTTGAAAGATAAGCATGGAACCAAATGGCATGAGGCTGTAATGTCTTATTATTCTCGTCTGAACTATAATTATAACGAGAAATATCTGTTTGAAGTGAATATGCGTTATGATGGATCTTCCAAGTTCCAACCGGAAAATCGGTGGGATTTCTTTTACGGACTGTCTGCCGGATGGCGCATCACTCAAGAATCATTTATGCAGAATATTAAATGGCTGAATGATTTAAAACTCCGTCTGTCTTATGGTGAAGTTGGTAATCAGAGTGGGGTAGACCGCTATGATGGGGCACAGTTCTATAAGTTTGAGTCTCAAAGTGGAGCATATCTGGGTGCTGGTAAAGCTACTATTATTGATACGAATGGTAAGATTGCTTCCATAGGGCGTGAGTGGGAACGGATTAAAAACTACAATGTAGGTGTCGATTTTTCTTTGTTGAATTCTCGTTTGAGCGGTACTGTAGAAGTATTTATGAAACGCAATGATAATATGTTGATCAACGTTTCGTATCCGGGAATATTGGGAGATAATGCCGGTATGTCCAATAGTGGTAAGTTTAAAGCTTATGGTTGGGAAGGAAATCTGAATTGGTCTGACAAGATAGGAAATGTACGTTACCATGTAGGGGGTACATTCTCTTATGCCAATAATAAACTGACTGATATCGGAGGAGTGACAGTTCTTTCGTCAGGATTTAAGGAGCAACAGCAAGGCTATCCGTTAAATAGTATTTTCGGTTTGCGCTATGCGGGCAAGATTCAGACAGAAGAACAGCGTCAGAAATATTTGTATCGTTTCTTATCGAGTAATTCTATTGGCCTGACCAACGACATACGTTTGGGAGACAATATGTACGCGGATATCAATAATGATGGTAAATTGGATTATAATGACTACGTGTATTTAGGAACAGACGATCCGAAAATCTCTTATTCATTTAATCTGGGTGCGGAATGGAAAGGCTTTGATCTGTCTTTGGTATTTCAGGGAGTAGCTAAACGTACGATCTTCCGTACGGGTGGCGGCAATAGTAACGTTGGCAATGAAACCTGGCGTATTCCGATGAAGGCTGTTTATATGAATACCTCCAATCAATCAGTCGGTAATACATGGAGTCCGGAACATACGGATGCATTCTATCCTTCATATACCAATAATAATACCATCAATACGTACAACTATCAGGCTTCTTCCTGGTCAGTTGAGGATGGTTCTTATATACGCTTGAAGAATGTGACATTGGGATATACCGTACCTGCTTCTTTCTTGAATAAATTGAAATCCATAAGTGCTTGTCGCTTGTATATTACGGGCGCAGACCTTTGGGAACATTCAAAAATTAATGATGGATGGGATCCCGAAGCAAGTCGTAAGGTCTCGGATGCCGGACGTTTCCCATTTGTACGTACTGTAACTTTTGGATTGAATGTAACATTTTAATTGAATGATAATTATGAAAACATATAAAAAAGCTCTTTTATTACTGTCATTCGGTATGACTTTAAACTCTTGCCTGGATCTTGATCCGCAAGACCAGTTGGCTGATGGTAATTTGTGGGGGTCGGCCAGTGATTTCGAATACTTCGCCAATAACTTTTATGGTTGGACACGTGATTTTTCTACTGCGGTCTATGATGCTCCTCATTCCGATACGCGCTCGGATTTGATGACTTCTAACACGATCAACGAATATAGTCATGGTAATAATTCAATTCCTACGTCGGATGGTAATTATACAAGTAATTATGCGCATATTCGTCGTTGTAATCTTCTGTTGAAGAATGCAGCTTCCTATTCGGGTGCTGAATCAATCAGCCGTTATGTGGCTGAAGCTAAGTTTTTCCGTGCATATTGCTATTTTGATTTGGTACAATTATATGGAAATGTGATTTGGACTGCTGAACCACTGGACATTAATTCTCCGGAATTGAGAACTACCCGTAATGACCGTGGAGAAATTATTGATTATATAATTAAAGATTTGCAGGAAGCGGCACCCGAACTGCCGGAAACGATTGGTACGGAAGATGCCGGTAAAATCTCCAGATGGGGAGCATATGCTTTCCTTTCAAGAGTAGCTCTTTATGAAGGTACATGGCAAAAATTCCGCAATAATGAAACACGGGGTAAGTCTCTGCTGGCTATTGCGGCGGATGCTGCAAAGAAAGTGATTGACAGTAAGCAATATGAACTGTTTAAACCGGCTGCCTTAGGTGAAATGGCTTATAAGTACTTGTTTACATTGGAAAATGTTCAATCTAATCCGGCCAATCTGACTAAGAGTGATAACAAAGAGTACATTTTCTCTCGTCGCCATGATGAAACGATTGCACCGATAGGAAAGAATATAACTCACAATTGTTTGAAAAATGTGCAATATATCAGTCGTAAATTTGTGAATCTATATCTTTGCAGTGATGGTTTGCCTATAGATAAGTCTGATTTGAGTAGATATGCGAAAATGAATACAGAGTTCCAAAATCGTGATAATCGTATGAAGAATAGTTTGCTTGCAAATGGAACTGTATATTGGGCAAATAAAGATGCGGAATGTCGCATTGACTGGAAAGGTTTGGAAGGAGAAGATGCACAGCATGCGATGACATGTGATGTCCGTTCAGGTTCGGGATATCAAAATCAAAAATGGTGTGCAGAGCGTAAAGTGAAAGATGAGCAAGAAGGCTATGATTATCCGATCATTCGTTATGCGGAAGTATTACTGAATTATGCAGAAGCTATCTATGAGCGGGACGGTAAGATCTCCGATTCGGATTTGAATCTATCTCTGAATTTAGTTCGTAAGCGTATAAATACGGAAATGCCGGAATTGAGTAATGACTTTGTAGAAGATAATAATTTGGATATGCGAGAGGAGATTCGTAGAGAACGCACAGTAGAACTTTACAACGAAGGTTTCCGTATTGACGATTTGAAACGCTGGAATGAGGCTATTACTGAAATGCCTAAAGATATATTAGGTATCAAATGGGAGGGTACGGAGTTTGAAACAGCTTGGCACAATGCTTCTTCTATGGCTCGAAATGAAGAGGGATGTTTAATTATGGAAAGTGGTCGTGCTTGGGGTAGCAAAAATGATCTTTATCCGTTACCGGCTGATCAAATCCAGTTAAACCCTAATTTGGGGCAGAATCCGGGATGGTAATAATAAACCTTTGAATGTTTTAATAATGAATTATTTTATGAAAAAGAATAGCATAATAGCATATTGGGGAGCATTATTCTTCATGACTTGCAGTATAGCCTCTTGCTCTGATGATAAGGATTGGGGCGGCAAAATGGATGAAGTGACTACAATAGCATCTATTGATATTGAAGAGACGGATTATGATGCGGGTGATAACATGATTTATATGTTAAAGAATAAGGAGTTGCAACTCTCTTATAAAATAAATCCGGAAAATGTTTCGAATCCGGGGGTTAGCTGGACTTCATCAGATGAATCTGTTGCAACGGTTACTCAAGATGGAAAAATAGTCACTAAAGATAAGATAGGTAAAGCCGTCATACGTGTGACACCGGAAATAGGCTTTGGTGCATCTGCTGCGACTCCTGCGCGTACCATTCAAGTATTAGAGGCATTTACGTATATTGAATCTCTCTCTATTGAAGCTCCGGAAGAAATAGATGGTGGAGAAGAGGTGCAATTAAAAGTAAATGCAACTCCTGCTGATGCAACTTTTCAACGGTATAAATGGGAAAGTAGTAATCCGGAAGTTGCCAGTGTGGATAAAAATGGACTTGTTACTGGTCTGTCCAAGGGAACGGCAACAATAACGGTAACAGCTGATGATATGAATCCGGATGCTCCCGCTGTGGCCTCGGTTGATATATCTGTAAAAGTAATTGTTCCGATAACGGGTATTGAACTAATAAATGATGGTGAATTGTCTGCGTTAGGATATGGTGAAGATTATCAGATTAATTATAAACTGACTCCTCAAGAAGCAACTGCGACGCTGCTTTCATGGAGTAGTGATAATGAGGGGATTGTCTCTGTAGACAAAACAGGAAAGCTACATGTACGTGCAGTAGAAAGTGGCACTGCAACGATTACTGCATCGTATGGCAATATATCCCAGTCAATAACAGTGAATGTAGCTGCCGGACGTATGTGTTATTCGTTTGCAAGTAGTTTGCTGCCGTGGTATTTAGATGATGGTTGTAGCGTATCTTATGTGGATGGAAAAGCTATTATTAAAATGAAGCAAGATGGAAATTATCGTGGAGATTTAAAATTTGCTCAATGGAATGATAGTAAATATGTTTGGATAGATCCGGGTAAATATCGTTATATGGCTATTAAAATGGTGAGGCCTTCTGTAAATGATAGCAGACAGGGTAATGTGAAACTGGATACTTCAAATGGAGCTTATCTGGGTGCAGTTGGAGGAAACAACAATAGTTATAGTATTTTAGGTGGAGTAGAACCCGGAACCGGAAAAACTGCTGTTTATTATTACGATTTGCAAAGTAACTTTGAGAGAGGAACATTTGCTTTAGAAGATGGTACTTTCGGACCGACTAAATTGACAATTCTTAATATTGTGGTCGCTGATGTTAATCCTAATTCCGGTGCAGGTGACTCGTATTCGGTATATTGGATTCGGACATTTAAGACAGTAGAAGAATTACAGCAGTTTGTTGATAACGAAAATAAATAAGAATATATTATGAAGAATAAATTTAAATATATGATAGGAGCAGGGCTGATAGCCCTGACTTCTACCTCACTGCTTGCTTGTAGTGAAATAGAAGATGGTTATAACGACATTGATAGTTGGCCGGAAGTAATAGATTATACGTCTAAACTTCAACATCCTTGTATGCTGCATACTGAAGACGATTTTCAATTTGTGAAAGAGAAGGTAAGTACGGGTGCCTCACCTTGGAAAAGTGCCTATGATCATTTATGCCAGAGCAAGCATGCGCAAGATAACTGGAAAGCCGATCCTGTTGAGGTTTTGAAGCGTTTAAATCCGGATGTATGGGGAGATAAATATTCAGATCATAGTAATTATACTAATTTAATGAAAGATGCAGCTTCCGCCTATCAATTAGCGTTACGCTGGAAGATATCCGATGAATCTGATAAAGACAAATATGCAAAAGCTGGTATTGATATTCTAAATGATTGGGCAAAGACTTGTACAGGATACCTTGTTGGTTCAGATGGGAAATTTGTAGATCCGAATGAAAATTTGATAGCTATCCAGATTTATCAATTGGCTAACGCGGCTGAGATTCTTCGTGACTATGAAGGTTGGACTAGTTCTGATTTTATAAAATATAAATCTTGGATGGTTGATGTTTTCTATCCATTTGCCAGTAGTTTTCTGAGTACTCATGAAGGAAATAAGTGTGCATTGCATTATTGGCTTAATTGGGATTTAGCGAATATGACAGCTATTCTTTCTATTGGTATTCTGACTGATGATAATTTTAAGATCAATGAAGCTATACAATACTTTAAGTATGGCATTGGTTCAGGTAACATTGTGAATGGCGTACCTTTTGTTCATCAAGATCCGGATAGTGAAGAATTGCTGGGACAGTGTCAGGAATCAGGTCGCGACCAGGGACATGCAACCTTGTGTGTCAGTCTGATGGGAGTATTCTGTCAGATGGCGAAGAATATTGGTGAAGACCTTTTTGCTTATGATAATTATCGTGCGTTGTCCATGTGTGAGTATATAGCTAAATATAATTATGGTACGACAGAAACAGGCAGTGCATCTGCTAGCTGGAATCTAAGTAATTTTAAATATGACGTATCCAGCTTGCCTTATACTACTTATGAAAATTGTGAGGGTGGTGTTTGGCCAAGTATGTCTTATGAAGAGCATAAGAGTGGCAATGAAACTCGTGGTTCGGTTCGTCCTGCATGGGAACTTTTTTATCGCTATGCAATAGATCATAATCGTCCGGCACGTTATGCGAAAGAATGGGTGGAACTTATGCGCCAAAATGCCGGTCGTGGATATTCTGATGGTGGAGCAGGTGATTACGGACCTAACAGTGGAGGATATGACCAATTAGGATTCGGAACGTTGATGTTTGCTAAATAATTTTATTGGATAAAAGAATATTTAGGAAAAAGTTATGAAGGGGATTAGGTATTTACCTAATCCCCTTCGTATATATAAGCAAATAGGTCAGTAAATAGATTGCTTTAGAAAAAGAGATAACATTCAGTTTTCTGATAGATTAGTTTTATATAAGGTAGAAAGAACCTGTTTTTTAGGAATAACACTTGAATTTAGAAAAGAATTATTAGTTAGGTAGTATGCGTAAAAAGATTCTGTTTTTAGCAGGAATGATGGCTTGCTGTTCATTGGCAGGTGCACAAGAAATTTCTAAGACCTGGGTGGCTGATAAGGGAAACGGTACTTATCAGAACCCGGTTCTTCATGCCGACTATTCGGATCCGGATGTCTGTGCAGCCGGAGATGATTTCTATATGACAGCGTCCAGCTTTAATTGTATTCCGGGGATTCCTGTTCTTCATTCCAACGATTTGGTGAACTGGTCGTTGGTGAATTATGCACTACCGGTGCAGGAGCCGGAAGAATTTTTCGATAAGACACAGCACGGTAAGGGAGTATGGGCGCCTTCTATCCGTTTCCATAACGGGGAATTTTATATCTACTGGGGTGACCCGGATTACGGAATCTACATGATAAAGACAAAAGACCCGAAGGGAAAATGGAGTACCCCCGTACGGGTAAAGGCTGGAAAAGGAATGATTGACCCGACGCCGCTTTGGGATGAAGATGGTAAGGTGTATCTTGTATATGCATATGCTGCCAGTCGTAGTGGAGTAAATAGTATTGCCGTGATCTGCGAGTTGAATGCCGAAGGTACGGAAGCTATTTCTGATCCGGTGATGGTATTTGACGGAAATGATGGAAAGAACCATACGGTGGAAGGCCCGAAACTTTATAAACGCAATGGATACTATTACATTTTTGCTCCGGCAGGCGGGGTAGCTACCGGTTGGCAGTTGGTTCTTCGTTCAAAGAATATCTACGGCCCCTACGAATCGAAGATTGTCATGGCACAAGGAAGGACAAATATCAACGGTCCTCATCAAGGCGGCTGGGTAGATACGAACACTGGAGAATCATGGTTCATTCATTTTCAAGATAAAGGAGCTTACGGACGTGTGATTCATCTGAATCCGATGACTTGGGTAAATGATTGGCCCGTAATCGGAGTAGACAAGGATAAAGATGGCTGCGGTGAACCTGTGACTACTTATAAGAAACCGAATGTGGGAAAGACATATCCGGTAACTACTCCACCGGAAAGTGATGAATTCAATACCCGGCATTTGGGACTACAGTGGCAATGGCACGCTAATAAAAAAGACACTTACGGGTTCACTACTGACTTAGGATATATTCGTCTTTATGCAGGCAGCCTCTCAAAAGAATTTGTGAACTTCTGGGAAGTTCCTAACTTGTTGATGCAGAAGTTTCCGGCTGAAGAGTTTACGGCTACGACCAAGTTGACATTTACTGCCAAGCAGGACGGTGAACAAACCGGAATCATTGTGATGGGATGGGATTATAGTTATCTTTCCATTCGTAAGGCAGGAGATCAGTTTATTCTGCAACAAGCAGTCTGCAAGGATGCGGAACAGCAAAATCCCGAACAGATAAAAGAATTGGCAAACCTTCCGGTGGAACATCTGAAGATGCCGGGAGTAGCAGATAATGAGTGGCAAACAGTTTACTTACAAGTAAAGGTTCGTAAAGGAGCCGTTTGTACATTCGCTTATAGTCTGGACGGAAAGAAATATACGACAGTGGGAGAGCCTTTCACAGCCCGACAAGGCAAATGGATTGGAGCCAAAGTTGGAGTATTCTGCGTAACTCCGAATGACGGTAATCGCGGATGGGCAGATATAGACTGGTTCCGGATGACTGAATAAGTGGTGTATGATTAAGTAACTGATGAATGACTAAGTAATCGACAAAGAGAAATAAAGAATAAGAATTAACGCGAATATATTAAACGAAGATGAAAAAGATTGTAGTAGGTCTGGCTGTGATGTTAGGTTTTTGTACGTGTACTCACAAGCCATCCGGTACATTGGATGTGAATAAGGCATTGGACTACTGTGCGGCACAAGCACAGCGTACACTTACGGAACTGAAAACAGATTCCGGAATTGACTATACGATGATGCCGCGTAATATCATGGCTGACGAACATCACTGGAACTGCCGTAAAGCAACGAAAGAAGAATGGTGTGCCGGTTTCTGGCCGGGGGTGCTCTGGTATGATTACGAATATACACAGGATAAACATATTCTGGAAGAAGCTAAGAAATTCACGAACTCATTGGAGTTTCTTTCTCAAATTCCCGCCTATGACCATGACTTGGGATTCCTCGTGTTTTGCAGTTATGGAAATGGTTATCGTTTGACAAAGAATCCAGCTTATAAGAAAGTGATTCTGGATACTGCCGATTCTTTGTCTGCTCTGTTTAATCCGGTAGTGGGAACAATGCTTTCATGGCCTCGTGAAGTGGAACCGTGCAACTGGCCTCACAACACAATCATGGATAATATGATTAACCTTGAAATGTTGTTCTGGGCGGCGAAGAATGGTGGCAATCCTTATTTGTATGATATTGCCGTTTCTCATGCCGACAAAACAATGAAATGTCATTTCCGTCCTGATTATACTTCATATCACGTAGCCGTATATGACACGATTTCGGGTAATCTCATTAAAGGAGTCACTCATCAGGGATATGCCGACAGCACCATGTGGGCACGCGGACAAGCATGGGCAATCTATGGATATACCGTAGTCTATCGTGAAACGAAAGACCCGAAGTATCTTGATTTCGCGCAGAAGGTGACAGATGTTTATCTCGAACGTCTGCCCGAAGACAAAGTCCCTTATTGGGATTTCGATGACCCCTCTATTCCGAATGCCCCACGGGACGCCTCGGCTGCGGCAGTGGTGGCTTCCTCTTTGCTCGAATTATCTACTTATCTTCCGAATGGTACGGGCAAACGTTACAGGGATGCTGCGGTGGAAATGCTGACGAGTCTAAGTTCTGATAATTATCAGAGTGGAAAAAGTAACCCCTCTTTCCTGTTGCATAGTGTAGGACACTGGCCTGCTCATTCCGAGATAGATGCTTCTATTATTTATGCAGACTATTATTATATTGAAGCATTGTTAAGATTAAAACGTCTGCAGGAAGGAAAGAGTGTGATTGCAGTTTGATTTTTGTGAAATAATATAATAAAAAAGATCCCGGTAACTTGTAAGTATATTAAGTTATCGGGATCTTTTTTATTATATTATGTAAAAACGAACGAAAACTAAGTTATACAATCATTTTTTAGATGATAATTTTATGTTTATTCATTACGTGTCGGCGGTGTTTTATTCGTATTTTTGGTTAGATAGACTTGAACGGTAAATTAGTTATTAAAGATAAATCATTATTCAATGAAGAACATTTTATTATTTATAGCCATTTGGACAGGCAGTATGTGGGCATTAAAAGCACAGGATCATCCTTGTATATATGCTTCTGCATCAGATAAGATTGCTATTCAACAAAAAATAGCGAATGAAGCATGGGCTAAAGAATCATTCCAACAGATACGAGGAAAAGTAGAGAAATATGTAGATCGTCATGTGACAGATCCTCAATGGATTATTTCACGTCTTGCTATGTACTGGAAAGAGGGAGAGCGCTATACGCAATGTTATTTGAAAAAGCAGAACTGGGAGAGGGGCGAAGGGAATGCTCCTGTTCCTACCGTTCGTATGCCTGGTATGCGTACTTGGAATAAGTATTATAATGTGCCTTTGGAAAACCGGCAACCATATAATGAAACGGGGGATATGCTTGGGCTTAATAAGCAGAATCCGTCAGAATCGCCTGTCTTGGTGCCTTATAAAGAAAGTGGACACATGATACGTGGTAATAATGTAGAGATACTGACACTCGCCGAGAATGCAGCATTTGTTTATTGGGTGACAGATGAAGAAAAATTTGCCCGCTTTGCTGCCGATATTTTTAATACATGGTTAGTGGGTACGTATTATATGAATCCGATTCTTGATCCTGAAAAATCAACAGGAGGACCTGGTGGCTGGGAAGCGGGTGGAATTTGTGGTTATTATGATTATGAACAGATACATGATGATCTTGCTTTACATGCGGCGGCAGCATATGATTTTCTTTATGATTATCTGAAAACGAATTCACATGTCCATCTGAAAGAAATTGGTAAAGAAACGAAAGATGTGGCAGGTGCCGTATTCAAACGCTTTATTGATATTGGTTTTATTCGTGGCGCAAAATCAGGGAATTGGAATGTGAATGGTTGGAATATGTTATTGCGTCCTATCCTTGTGCTTGAAGAAAATAATGCCTATGCCGATGGCAAAGGAAAGGAGTATTATTTGCATTATCTCACAAGTGAATCGACTGAATATCATGATGCTATCCCCGATATGTTGAAGACGTATGATCCGGTGACGGGATTATGGCCGGAGTCTCCGGGTTATTCTTTTGGTACCATTCAGATGTTATTGGAATGGGCTATATTATTGAAACGTTCGGGAGTAGATATTATAGCTGATAATCCTATATTACAAAAAGCAGCTTTGGCAGTTTTCCCTTGGATGGATGATGCGGCCAATATGGTTGTTTTCGGAGATTCAAGAGGAGGAAGTGCAAACTTTCTTACATTTGAGAATCTATTGACATATTATTCACAGACTGCTAATCAAAAGGGTGTTGAATCTGTTGCGGGCGCTTTGAATAAAGGATTTCTGCTGGGGAAATATAATCGTTTGCATACAGATTGGACTGGCATATGTACTTATGTTGCTGCTATTCCTTCAGTGGGGATGGAAAATAATGAGAGAGCTTCTTATTCGCCACATCACCGTTTTATTACTATGAAGAACTGGGAGGCTCCCTATAAGATGATGGCTACTCTGTATGGCGGAACAAATGGTTATCATTTGACTCCTAACGGATTATCTCTTCAGTTTTATGGATATGGCTATGCTTTGGCACCGGATGCTGCCGCTTACGAGTCTTATTGGAGTAAAGATCATGTGTATCATCAGTCACCTACAGGAGCAAATACGATATTGCCTGGTTATTCAGAAGGTGAAATAGTGATTGAGGCGATGGAGCCAACCGTTGAGCAGGGAAAATTTATAAATGATAGAGCACTCACTCCGTTTCTGAATTTTGCAGATGTTTCAGCGGGAGAGAAAAGAAGAACGGTAGTTCTGGTTCGTACATTGGATTTTAGTGGTTATTATATTGATATTTTCCGTTCGGATCAGGAGGATAATGACTATCTATTCCATAATGTTGGAACAGGCTTAGTTTTGACAGATGTGAAAGGTTATCAACTTCCAGTTATTCCATCTGATAAATTTGATAAAACATACCATCCGGGGTATGCTTGGTTTACTAATTTGCGTAAAGTAGATTATAATCAAGATTTTATCGCTACATGGACAATGCCTGAAAATATAACGACACGTCTTTGGATGACTGGTGCTGACGGGCGTGAAATTTATCAGGCAGACGCTCCTGCTACAACATTGAATAGGGGATTAACTCCGGGAAATGTATCTACTCCACCTTCCTTTACGCCTACCTTGATAGTCCGTCAGGAAGGAAATAATGCAAAGACGGAACCTTTTATCGCTGTTTATGAGGCTTTTAAAAATAATACCCCACAAGTGGATCAGGTAGCGGCTGTGCCTGTTAAGGGAAACTGTACCGGTGTGAGAATACGGGTGGGCAATAACAGAGACGATTATTTGTTTAGTGCGACGGATTCGCAAGTATATACACCCGTTTCCCGTTCTTCTTTCTGTGGAACTTTAGGTCTGATAAGTGAGCAGGAGGGAAAAGTGCAATCTATGTATTTGGGAAAAGGACGCCTTATCAAAAGGGGGAATTATTCTATTAAAGCAGAACGGGAGGTATATGCCACGATTTACCAGAAAAATGGAGAATGGTTTTATTCTGCTACGGGACCTGTTAATATAAAGATAGGGAAAATGCATAAAACATTGAATGAAGGATACGATAAACGACTGAATATTAAATAATAAATTATTAAATAGTAATGAACAGGAGAAAATTTCTAGTGGCGCTTGCAGCAGTAGTTTTGTCTACTATACCTGCATCTGCTCAAACAGTCAATGCCACCTCACAAGGACAGGCTTATGAACATTTATGGAGTGTAGGAGTAGGAGCAGGCCGTGCAAATGAAGGTTTGCGTACGGGATGGTTGGAACATTTGAAGTTGGTGAAAGAGCATTGCGGGTTTCAATATGTGCGTATGCATGGTTTATTCTGCGATGATATGTTTGTCTATTTTGAGAAACCTGATGGAAAGGTAGTGTATAATTGGCAATATGTAGATGAAGTTTATGACCGGATGCTGGCTTTGGGAGTCAAACCATTTGTAGAATTATCATTTTTTCCGAAAGATATGGCGGCGAAAAATAGTAAGATACAAATGTGGTATCGGAATAATGTGTCTGTAGATCGCAATAATTTTGTAAAATGGCATGATTTGGTGAAGGAGTTTACACAACATGTTGTTGATCGATACGGTATTGATGAAGTATTAACATGGTATTTTGAGGTCTGGAACGAACCCAATCTGAATCTGAATCCTAAAGCGGGTTTCTTTGACGGAACGAAAAGTGATTATTTCCGCCTGTATAAAGAATCTGTTAATGCTATTAAATCAGTAGATAACAGGCTGAAAGTGGGCGGACCTGCAACCAGTAATTTCATAGCCGATGAACGTCATGATGGTGAGATTATGGATCACAAGAAATCAGTGTTCTATTCACAGGATGTGATTAACACCAAACAATGGAAAGGGGTTTGGATTGAAGATTTTCTCCGTTACTGTGAAAAAGAGAAGTTGCCGATTGATTTTATCTCTACTCACCCTTATCCGACCGATTATGCTTTGGATCCGGAGACGGGGAACAGTAAGAATGCTATTCGTTATGTACATTCACTTCATGATGATATTACCTGGCTGCGTCAGCAAATAGCAAAGAGTAAATATCCCAATGTGGAAATCCATTTGACAGAGTGGAGCACCAGTCCGAATAGCCGTGACCGTATGCATGATATTCTGCCTCCGGCCGCTTATATAATAAAGGTGAATCTGGATTGTCTGGGTTTGGCAAATTCATTAATGTATTGGACATTCACGGATGTATTTGAAGAAAAAGGAGGCGGTGAGGAGATATTTCACGGTGGCTTTGGAATGATAAATTTTCAGGGATTGGTGAAACCCTCTTTTCATGCTTATCGTATGCTGCACCAGTTAGGGGATGAGAAGCTTTATTATAACGACCCGCTATTTGTGAGCCGTTCCTCCCGGACTGGAAAGATCTCTGCTATCGCTTTCAATTATCCTTCAGAATATGAAGAAGCTGTACCTTCGGCAAAGAATTTTAATAATTATATGCAAGCGTCATCTAAAAAGGTAAATTTGGTATTGAAAGATTTAAAACCCGGTGCGGTTTTTGAAATTGAGACTTTGGATAAGGCGCATGGTAATATATATGATGATTATGTCAGGATAGGTGCTCCGCATTCTCCGACTCATAAAGAAATAAACTATCTGAAACAAGCCGCGTGGAATACAGTAAAACAGATTGTGAAAGTGGCTTCGGATGGGACATTGACTTGGAATAGTGAGTTGACCCCATGGAGTTGCGTGCTGATTCGTGAACTGTAATGATATGAATGATAAGTGCTTTAAAGATAAAAATATCAATTTGTATTAAGTCGTCTTTTTAACTATTCATTCAGTAATATATAGAAAAATGAGATGGGAGTTGTACTGCGAGGCAATCAGATAGATTGTTTGAGCAGTGGACTCCCGTTTTTTATAGAATATTGCTATTGATTTTTTCAATGTTATGTACTTATTGAAAGAAATAATAGTGTATATTTGCATAGAACAGAATGTGAAAAAGGATGAAAAACATACTCATTGTATTATTAATTATACTATTAAATAGTATTAATTCGCAATATCTGTTATCAAAGGAATTGAAATTTAATCGATTGACAGCAGAGAACGGACTGCCATATAGTACGGCTAATGTAATGCTTCAGGATGATAACGGTTTTTTATGGATTGGCACTCATACAGGATTGTGCCGCTATGATGGAATTAATACAGAAATTTATTCAGAATTCGAAAATAAGCAGGTGCGGACTTTGGCCGAGACGGATGGAGACTGGCTATGGGTAGGCATGGAGAATGGACTTGCCCGCATTAATCTGAAAACCCGTAAGATGGAACCTATTCTTTGTGACGGAAAAAAGGAACTGCAAAGAGTGAGTGCCATTCATTGGGGAAAAGATGAAAAGGTCTATGTAGCGGCTATTGACGGTCTTTTTGTTTATGATAAGGGAGTCTTGAAACATACGATAGTTAATGAAGGACAGGTCTTTTCGATAGTAGAGAACACGCTTACTGATTATTGGCTGCTCACAGAAAAAGCACTGTTGAATTTGGATACTAAAACGGGAGAAGTTATCAAATACGTCTGGCCATTGAAATTTAATCCGTTCTTCCTGGCTTCTCTAAATATTTATAAAAATACACTTTATATTTCGGCGGAATATAATTCGATGTTACGGTTTGATTTGAAGAACCATAGGTTTATGACTGAATTTGCGTCGGAGGATAGAAAGCGGACTTATCCGCTTGTAATAGATGGAGGGCTATTGTTTGTTAATACAACATGGGGAGTAGAAGTGCTTTCGTGTTCTACTAATCAGTTATTATATACGATTGCCACAGACGAAGATATGAAAAATGGCCTTCGTTCCAATCAGTTTTATTCTATGTATAAGAAAGGAACAACTTTGTGGCTGGGCATTTTTTCAGGTGGAATAGCTTACTCACAAGTTGAAAATGACGCGTTTAAAGTTTATCAGCTTCCCGGTACGGAATTCACCACTTTCAATCGTCAGGTGCGCTCATTTAGTATCATTCCGGATGGTATAAAACTAATAGGCACGAGAAGCGGATTGTTGATGGTTTCAGAAAAAGAAAATCGTGTCCATACTTTTACGACTAAGGATTATCCGGCTTTACTCTCTAATTCTATATTATTTATCCAGCCTTTCAAAGGAGATGATTATTTGATTGGTACTACAAAAGGACTTGTCCTTTTCTCTTTGAAGGATGCTTCTTTTAGAACATTTTCGGAAGATAATATTTATAAAGGTAGTCAGTTCTACTCTTGTTTGCCTGATGAAGATGGAATATGGTTAGCTGCGTCTGAAAAAGTGTTATATTATAATAAACATACCCGTTTGACAGAACAGTATTCGTTGGATACGGAGAAATATCCGGGTTGTTCCGCATTATCTTTATGTTTTGACTCTCGTAATCGTTTGTGGATAGGAACATCGGATGGAATCTTCTTATTGGATAAGGCCACTCGAAAGATAACAGATACTTTTGAAGGAAAGAGTAAATTGCAAAATATCTCTAAAGCACAGATAAATAGTATATCCAGGAGTAAGAATGGTAAAATGTTTATCTGTACAGACCGATTGGGATTGATTGTTTTGAATGAGCGGGGGTCGGAGGTTGATATTTATTCAGAAGATAATATATTACCTCATAATACGGTGTATAGTGTTTATGAGGATGATCAGGACGTGTGGTGGATTGCCACAATGAAAGGAATCCTACGATATAATCGCGTGACGGATAAGAAGCAATTATATGATTTGTCCGCCGGAATACCGGGAGGTGTATGTCGTTCGTTCTATAAAGATGATAAAGGCAATTATTGGTGGGCTAATGAAATGGGGCTGGTTGTGTGTGATCCGAATCAGTTGTCACGTGCTGTGTTGTGTAACATACCGCGAATTAGTTCAGTCAAAGTTGCGGGAAAACAGCAATTGCTGCTGGAAGATTTGAATCTGGGAACGGTAACTCCGGCATACGCGAAATCAATGGTGCTGCCTGCATTCCAGAATAATCTGGAATTGTGTTTTTCTATGCATACATATTTGGGGGCATTGGATTCTTATCAATATATTTTGGAAGGATTGGATGAAAGATGGAAATATAATTTGGAGAATAATTGTTTGACATATACTGATTTACCTGCCGGAAAATATATGTTGAGAGTTCGTGGACAGGGGAATTCGGATTATGAAACTCAACTCGAAATTACTGTCGAATATCCGTGGTATGTGACGTATGGTATTGTTGCCGGAGTTGTTCTACTTGTTTTGTCTGGCATTGTTTGGGTATATTGGCGGAAGAAAGTGCGAAATTCGGTTGCTGGAAAAAGACATGATGCGGATATGGAAGTGATGAATGAGGTAGAAGCGGATAAACCAAAGACTCCCAGATCTAGTCAGGAGAAGTTGGATCGTTTATATGAGCGGCTCATTCATTATTTTGACACAGAGAAACCCTATCTGAACAAGCAGTTGAAAAGTGCGGATGTTGCTGCGGCATTGTCTTGCTCTATTTTTTCTTTATCGGAGTGCTTGTCTTTTAAATTGAATACAAATTTCTCGGATTTCGTAGCTCATTATCGGGTGGAAGCTTTTGTGCAAAAGCAAAAAGAAGAGGATATATCTTTGTACACGTTGATGTCTATTGCAGAATCCTGCGGGTTTAATTCAAAGTCTTCTTTCTTTCGTCTGTTTAAAAAGCAAATGGGCTGTACCCCGTTGGAATATATTCAGAAACAAGAACATAATAGAGTATCAAAACAATGATTTGATACTCTGATTTGTGTTGATTATATTGTTGATAATTAATGTGTTATCTGTTTCTTGTCTTTCTTCTTTGCATTGATACCTGCTGCTTTCTGATTTATGCATTTAAATGGAACTAACGGTTTATATTTGCATTCGTAATCATAACCCAAAGTTTATATTATGGAGAATGCAACTGATAGATCCCAAAGTATTATTGTAGATTCATACGTTGAATATTATTCTCGTGTAGTAGATTTCATAACATATCGAATTAATAATCGTTGTGAGGCGGAAGATCTGGCACAAGATGTGTTTGTACGCTTATTAGAATATAGGCAAATACTATGTAAGGAAACTGTAAAACATTTCATTTATACTATTTCGCGTAATATTATTACTGATTATCTACGTCGTTATTATAAGATGAAGGAGATTGGTAGTTACCTCTATGATGAAATAGCTTCTTCTACCAATGATGTAGAAGAGAATATTTTGGCTGCTGATATTTCCCGATTGGAGAAAGGTAAATTATCGACTTTTCCGAAACAACGAAAACAAATCTATTATTTATCTCGCTTTGAAGCTTTCTCAATAGATGATATTGCTTCACAGATGAATTTGGAAAGACGTACAGTTGAGTGTCACTTGTATATAGCTAGAAGAGAAATGCGTATGTTTTTGAAACAGTGTATTTAAAAGAGATATAACCAATTATTGTGTTAATTTTAATATATAATTTATGGAAAATGAATTTCTTAGGTTCTTACCAAAAAGAGTTATGTGCTCTATGGTAATAGTATCCGCTCTATGGGCAGGAAGTCCTCAAATAGCTTTTGCCGATACCGGTGAAGTCCAGGCTGTGACGCAGAGCAGCACGGTAAAAGGGAAGATTGTGGATATTAATGGTGAACCGGTTATTGGTGCCAGTATTTCTGTAAAAGGGACTACTAACGGGGTTATTTCAGGCTTGGATGGTGACTTCTCGATAAAAGTAGCATCTAATGCGACATTAGTTATTTCGTTCGTTGGTTATCAGACTTTGGAAGTGCCGGTAAGTGGTAAAAGTATCTTGAATATTACGCTGAAAGAAGATGCAGAGTTGTTAGATGAAGTGGTCGTTATGGCTTATAATTCTACAGTAAAACGGAAAGTTGTGGCATCTGTGACTAATGTGGATATGAAACAGGTCGAAAAAATGAGTGGATATAAAGATATGGGTAATGCTTTGCAAGGTCGAGTTGCAGGTGTTATTATTACAAATAACCAAGGTGGCCCTGACTCTTCTCCTACAATTTCTATTCGCGGTGGAGGCGACCCTATGTATGTGATTGATGGCATCGTGCAGGACAAGAGTGCTTTTATGCGTTTGGCTTCCCAGGACATTGAATCTTTGTCTGTGATGAAAGATGCAGCTTCCAGTGCAGTTTATGGCGCATCTGCAGCAAACGGGATTGTTGTTGTGACTACTAAGAAAGGGTCTGTCGGAAAAATGAGGATTAATTATACTTTTGATGGGCAATATGATTCACCTATTGTGAAAAGAGATAAGCTTAATTCTTTGGAGTATGCGCAACTTCATAATGCAATCAGTGATTATATGGGAGAAAGTAAACCTTATTCGGACATTGTGCTTGCTAAAATCCAAAGTGGTGAATTTTCTGATTATCCGAATACCGATTGGTGGGACACTTTAATAAAGAATGGCTCTTTTTCCCAACGCCATACATTGACATTGGATGGTGGCTCGGAGAATACGCAGTATAGAATGTCCTTTATGTTATATGATCAAGGTTCTCTTCAAAAACATGTTTCTGGAAAGAATTCACCGCTGGATTATAAAACATATAGTATGGACTTAAACCTGACGCACAATTTTCGTGAGGCAGGAATCAAACTGGGTTTGGATATTCGCCCTTATTTGGTGGATAACAAATCCTACGGAAATGGTTCTGTTTGGAATAATACGACTGGTGTTCAACAGCTTAGTCCGTTAGACAAGGTTTATAACTCTGATGGTTCTTACTCACCTAACAGTCCTATGTCCTTGTATGGCGATACGGATGGATCTTATGCGAAGAAGTTCAATTTCGGTACGGATATCAATCTGAATCTTGATTGGGATATACGTTGGGTGAAAGGTTTGAAAGCTGTATTTTGGGGAAATTATCGCTTAGGCAGTTCGCGTGATAAAACATGGACTCGCTATGTCACTACTTATAATGAAGACGGTTCGGAAGTGACAGCATCCAAACCGAAATTGTCTGAAACGCAGGGATACAGTTGGGTATATGAGTTTAATACCGGATTGAAGTATGACACTACTTTTGACAAGCATAGCTTGTCGTTAGGCTTGTTCTATAATCAGCGTGAGAATTATTACGAGACACTTACGGGTACACGTATTGATTACTATACTAACATTGACCAGATATTTGCCGGACCAACGGATGGACAGACCAACAGCGGAACAGCTGGTGAGGGAGGACGTTTGGGATATGTCGGAACCTTAAACTATGACTATGCAGGCAAGTATCTTTTATCTGCCAGTTTTCGATATGATGGAAACGATGGATTTGCAAAAGGTTCCCGTTGGGGATTCTTCCCGTCTGCGGCATTGGGATATATGATTTCGGAAGAATCTTTTATGAAAAAGCTGAAGTCAGCTATTTCAATGGACATGTTGAAATTGCGAGGATCTATAGGGCAAATTGGAGAAACATCATCTCGTTTTGGTTATTTGTCGAATTGGGATGTCAATCAAAATGGAGGATATATAGGTGGAGTGCTTGTTCCCACTATATCTCCCGCGTCGCTGACAAGTAATGATTTGACATGGTATACTACCACTACATGGAATGTGGGCTTGGATTTCGGTTTCTTGAATAATCGTTTAACCGGTACTGCTGATTATTTCTTTCGTCGCACTGTTGGTTATCTGATTAACCCGATTGATAGGTATAATTCGACATTGGGAAACCAGACAGGACGGAATGGCAATACATATACATACGGTCTTCCTAAAGTGAAATCCGATGACGCTTTTCGTCGTGCAGGTGCTGAATTCTCTTTGAATTGGAAAGATAAAATCGGAGATGTATCTTATAGTATTGGCGCAAACTTGACTTTTTATGACCAGTTATGGGAAAAATATGCGCAGGGAGATGATGCTGTAACCTTGGCTAATCCTAATAAACGTACTACTTATAAGACGATTGGGCAGGGAGATCTGATATATATATATGACGGTTTATTCAGAGATGCTAATGAACTCTTGAATTCTCCTATACAATCTGCCGGAACAAGTATGATGGCGGGGGACGTTCGTTATGTAGATGTCAATGGAGATGGTGCTATCACTGAAGAAGATATGATTTATGACGACAAACCGCGTTCTGCTATTATGCAGTGGGGGATTCCTTTCAGTCTGCAATGGAAAGCATGGTCGTTGGAAGGGTTGTTGCAAGGTTCGGGACGCCAATATGGAATCTTACATAATAATATCAAGGGAACCGGTTGGAATAAAATTTATTATAAAGACCAGTTGGATATTTATTACCCTGGAAATGAGACAGCTCGATATCCTCGTGCTGATAATGACTATGGCGTATGGAATGGTGAATATAACCGGGCTTCTTCTGCTTTGTGGCGTGTGAATAAAACTTATGCTCGTCTCAAGAATTTAAGTGTCACTTATAATTTGAAATATAAGTTGCTGAAGCATGTCAATTGGTTGAGTGCGGCTTCCGTCAGCTTAACTGGAACAAACTTGTTTACTATTTGTCCGTCATTGAAGTATGGTGATCCTGAAACTGGTCCCATCAACGATACCTCAACAGTGCAAACTGCAGCTTATCCCACAACGAGAACTTTTTCTGTAATGGTTAATTTAGGCTTTTAAAATGATAAAAATATGAGAAAGATATATATAATAGGAATTTTAGCCGCCATGTCCATATTTACATTTTCTTCATGTAACGATGTTTTGGATAAGGCTCCTTTGGATTTGACAACAGAAGATATGGTTTGGAGTGATGCTGGTATGGCTCAAGCTTATCTGAATAGAATCTGGTATGCGACAGGTCGTCATGATTATCAGAACGAAACGTGGTTCTCGTTGTATGCAGGTCCTCTGACACCGGGTACGGACATCGTGTCGGACAATCCTTATTGCCGTTGGAATAGAAATGGTTCGGTTGTTCGTAATGATGCCGGTTGGACAGAAAATACCAATAACGGCTTATTTGATAACTTTATAGATATTCGTCGGGCAAATATTGCCATTGATAAGTTGACGAAAGGATGTGGATTCAAAAAAGAAATAGAGGATGACATGTTGGGACAGGCTTACTTTGGCAAGGGGTTGATATATGTTACACGTGCCAAGTCATTTGGAGGTTATCCAATCATAGACCGGACTTTAACGGTAGATGACGAGTTAAGCTTGCCTCGCGCTTCTATCAAAGAAACTTTTGATTATGGTATCGGACTATTGGAAAAAGCTGCCGAGCTTTTGAATGCCACTTCTCCGTCAGGGCGTCCGAACAAGGGAGCTGCTTATGCTTTGTTGTCTGAAGCTTATCTGAATGCGGCAGCCTACATCAAGTATGCAATAATTAATAATGAACAATCAACAGTGGATTTAACTCCTTATTTAGATGGAGTGATAAGCAGTGTCAACAGATTGGAAAGTTTGGGAAAATATCAGTTAGAAATAGCCGGAAGCGATTGGGGAAAGCAGTTTAATGATTTGTCATACGCCTCTGGTTTACCACAGGAAATCATTTTGGCACAGTTCACTCCTCCTGGGCTTTATCCGCTCTCAAATGACAAAATGGTGGAGATTAACTGCTACTTGCCTACAATGGTGGCGGATAATTTGAAGTTGGATGTTATTAACAAATATGATGGTAATCCTTATCCGGGATTTACACCAAACAGTGGGTGGCAGACAATAGCTCCCAATCCGACTGTGGTGGAAGAGACTTTTTATATAGTTGATTTAGATGGCAAGGCACGTCGTTGGGAAGAATCGCAGAAGTTTCAAAAATATGTGGAAGTGCAGGCTGACGGTACTCGTGCATTGAATGCCCAAGCTAGCTCGAACCGACTTACTGATATTTCTGCTTTGATGTATGAGAATCGTGACAAGCGTTTCTATGAGACAGTTGCTTATGACGGAGGAACTTATTTTGGGAATAAATTTGATTCCCGAAGGGGTGGGAATATGCACCCGGAATCCTTTAAGGCAAGTAATAATGCTTATGGTTCGGTAACTGGTTATTTATTTGTCAAATCTGTGCCGCAGACTCAAAGTTGGACTTCTGCCGATTTGTCTGGATTCCACCGTACTTGTCTTCGTTTGTCCAAAGCTTATCTGAATGCAGCAGAAGCCTATCTATTGAAAGATGATTGGGAAAATGCCCGGTTTTATATTAATAAGACACGTATCACCCATGGCGGATTACCGGCATTGACTTCTGAATCTGATAATGAATTGTGGAAAATTTATTTGGATGAACGTAACGCCGAGTTGATGCTTGAGAATGACCGCTACTTTACTTTATTGCGATATGGCATTAATAAGTTGAATGCAGAAGTGATAGATCAACTGAATCGTGGATATATGCGGAAACTGGATATTGCATCTGACGGAAGCTCTTATCAATATATAGGCCTACCGTTTGAAGCTGAAGCCAATAGACTTGTATTTAACAGATATCGTTATTTATACCCTGTGGCTAAGGAATACATTGATGCCAATTCCAATTATAAGCAAAATCCCAGATATTAACTTTAAAGATTGAAACTGATGAAGAAAAATATATTTTTCCTTTTGCTCGGATGTATAGTTTTGTTTACATCCTGTTTGAAATCAGGCCTTGATGACATTGAGGATTCTGACCAATGTTCCATATCTTCTCTTACAATGGAATATCGTTGGATCACCCAAAATGCAAATGGCTATGATCAGTTGTCGCGCCAGCAGATGACACTTTCTGGTACTACTCCAAACGAAAACAATGAGATCCATATTACGGTTACTGTACCTTCTGCAAGTTCATCTTTCCCTAAGGAAGTGAGACAGCATGTTTCGCTGGACGGCTTGTATTTGATTGCGGTTATCAGTTCTGCTGCCAAGATTATACCTTTGGAGGGTGCGCCAAGCTTAGGCGTTCCGGAAACTTTTGAAATAGGTAAGGACTACCGTTATGAAGTGACGGCAGCCAATGGGAAAAAAGCAGTATATCGTATAATAATAGAAGATTTTATTAAATAATTTTTTAATGGGTATAATATAATAGCAAAGAAAGACAATGAATAAAATGAATAATTTATTATGGGGAATATTATTGCTTTGTACCTGTTTATGTATAGGTTGTAGCAATGACGGTTCGGATAGTTCCAGTACACCTCCCATTGTAACGGGCTTCTTTCCAAAGGAGGGAGATGCTGGTACGCAAGTGACTATTAGCGGAGAATATTTAGGTTCTTCTTTCGAAGGCAATGTTTATTTCAATGGTATAGAAGCGGCGGAATATGTCAGCTATACAGACAAAGAAATTGTAGCTGTCGTTCCCAATGGCTATGTTAGTGGTCCAATTACCATTAAAAGGGGAAATACGGTGACAAGGACAGAAGAATATTTTAAATTTAAAAGCAGCAATCCTGAAGATAATTATGTAATGGGTACATTCCGTACAACTGTGACCTGTAAAGATGTAGTATATTTTACAGGTAAAGCTAATCCTTGCGACTATACCAGTGAAGATGCCACGAGCGGTTGCATTGGCGAAATGGGGAAAAATGCGGATTACAAAGGTAGCAGTGATGCAAAGAGTTTTGCACTGTGGGATTCTACTTCGGGTGATATGGTTATTTTCAAAGTAGAGATCACGGATATAGGCCGATATTACCTATCTTGCGCTTCGGCGACAAATGCTAATGGTATTTCTGCGAATGTAGAGGTTAGCAACGACTTGGAAACATTGAAAGATGTTTCATCTTTGAATGGTAGCCATACGATGGGTATCGTCAACAATGGTAAGTGGAATGATTTTTCTAATAAACTGGAATTTGGTGGATATTCATTGATTGTACCTGGCACTTATTATGTCAGAGTCGTGATGCTCAATGAAGCAGGTAGTGGTGGCACGGCATGTCTCAAGTTTATAGAAATATTCAATTAACAGATAAATAACGGATAATATTATGAAGAATATTTTGCGATATATGTTTATTATAGCCGGTATATTAACGCATGGTGTGTTTGCCGGTTGTAGCGACGATGGAAAGTTAGGTTCAGCGTCTATCGATATTAACGGTTTTACACCGATGGAAGGGTTGCCCGGAACGGAGGTGCTTATCACTGCTTCTGGTCTTGGAGATCAGGCAAGAGTGTTTTTTAATGAAACAGAGGTTACTGAATATGTATCTCGTTCAAGTGATGCCGTCGTAGTAAGAGTGCCCGATAATGCTAGTTCGGGTAGAATCGGTGTATTGAATGGTGATGCTTTCGGCTTTTCTATAGAAGAATTTACGTTTATCCCGAGTGCTGTCATTCAAGGTTATTCTCAAAATACAGCTCCTGTAGGAGAAACGTTAATCATTAACGGTCGTAATTTCTTTGAAATAGATATTGAAGATGTCATTGTGAAATTCGGTAATGCCGTGGCTTCTGTTATTTCTGTCACTTCCAGTGCTATTACGGTCGTAATTCCTGAAGGAGCAGAAACAGGTAATATTACCGTGCAATTTGGAGACATTCAGACTGTGGAAGGGCCACTTTTCACCGTAGGAAAGGTTGTGATTATCGTATCTGATTATTTGGTGGATACCAAAAATTATGAGGCGGGTGGAGGAACATTCGTTGTGTCTGACAACTATATTGATGGAACCAAAAACGGTGCTTACTTGATTTATAAGGTTGTACCCGAAGCTGATGGTCTTTACGATATCAAGGCCCAAATGTCAACAAATCAAGGCTACAACTGTTATGTCAATATTGACATGGGCACGGATCTGGATGTTCTGAATGCTAAAGCTATTGATCAGTCACTTACCAAGCAAATACAAAACTTGGGTGGATGGGCTGCCATGGGGGATTATTCCTATGGACCGTTCAAACTTAAAGGTGGTAATACTTATTATCTTCGTATCTCTTATTTAGCCGATGGTACTTCGTGGGTTTGTAACCTTACGAATCTCATTCTTCATTATGCTGACGATCAGGAGACTAGCGGAATAGAGGTGGATAATGAATCGGGACCAGGCTATAACCTCTATGCCAATAATTTCGATGAAGGAACTCTTCTCCTTCCTTTTCTGGCACGTGCTGTGGGAACCAACTATGTAAAGGTCGTAGATCAGTGTGCCGAATTTTACTATGATCCGCAAATGATGGTTGAGCATCCGGGAGAGCGTGCTTATAAAGGAGCAGAGGTATCTTGTGACGAATATTCTACCAAGAGTGAAGGGTGGTATGGTTACCGACTTTATCTTCCAGAGGAGAAGTTTCCGAAAAATGCCGCAGGTACTATCATCACACAAATCTTTAATAATGGCTATGGTAATACGTGGGCAGGTCATTTGCACATCGATGGCGAAAAACTGATTATTGCTTATCGTGGCTCTTCGGCGAGCACTGCGCAAATTGATGCAGAGGTCAGTTCGTTAGAGTGGGGCAAATGGATAAAGCTAGTTATCAATTTTCAGGCAGGAACTGGCAATAAGGGGCACATTCGTATTTGGGTGGGTGAAGAAATTAGTGAAGATCAACCTACATTAAATCTTGAAAATATTAATTTGGGATTTGGTTCATGGACGGACTCCAATACATTAGATGATAGTTATCTTAGTTGTAAATTCGGTCTTTACGTGGCTGATGAGCATGAGCGCACCATTCGTTTTGATGATTTAAAGGCATTGGAAGGTAACCCGGAAGGAGCGTTTGACATTGTAAAGCCCGGAAATTAATAAGATTTCCTGTTTAAGTATTTAGTTCAATATATAAATATATATGTGAGGGTACATTGAGAATTAATTGACATTAATGTACCCTCTTTGAATTTTTAGAGAACTGATTAATTATCACAACCATGAAAACGATGTTTTTATTTGCGGTGTTTTTTTCGGGACTGTTTTCTTTGTCTGCTCAAAATATCACGGATATAGCGGTGATGAAGGACAAATCGGCAGATATTTTGATTGAGAACGATTCGCAGGTATCGTCCATAGACGACTCTGTGTTTATTCATCCGGACAGAATCCGCTATGACCAGCGTTGCATACAAATTGATGGTAAAGATGTATTCGTGTTCAGCGGTGCATTCCATTATTTCCGTGTACCGCAACCTTTGTGGGCGGATCGTTTCAAAAAGTTGAAAGAAGGCGGATTCAATTGTGTGGAAACATATATACCGTGGAATTGGCATGAACGAAAAATGCCCCATTCGCCACAAGACGAGTCTTGTTTGGATATGAAAGAACTGGATGACTTTCTGAAAATGGCAGAGGATTTCGGGCTTTATGTGATTGTTCGTCCCGGACCTTATATTTGTGCAGAATGGAGCGGAGGTGGTTTTCCGCAATGGATAATGCAAAAGAAACCTGCAAAGACTACTTTTGATACTTGGCTGCAAAGTAACGACCCTGAATTTATGCGTTGGAATGAGCATTGGTACAAAGCTGTATGTCGTGTAGTGGCACCTCATCAGTTGACCCGGAAAGAAAGAGGACGTACAGGTGTTATCCTGTTCCAGGTAGAAAATGAGTTTAATCGGATAAAATGGTTTCCTAAAGAGGCGAAGAAGGAGTATTTGGTTCAGCTTTCGCAAATCGTTCGCAAATATGGAATAGATGTTCCTATCATAACTTGCTGGACCAATGAAGCCCGTAACGTAGAGAACGGAGTTCTTAACGGCGTGGTAGATATGGTTAATAGTTATCCACGTTGGGAGATAGAGAAGAATTTTGGACGTTTAATTAATCAGCAGTTGCAGACACAACCCGGTAAACCACTTATTTCGGGAGAACTGCAAGGTGGATGGATGAGTGAAGTGGGAGGTAAGTTGAGTTGGGAACAAGATGGTTTATCGCCCGGACAAACACAGAATATAACATTATATGCTCTACAACGTGGCTTTTGTGGAATCAATTATTACATGACTGTAGGCGGGACAAACTTTGATGATTGGGGGGCCAGACAAATGACTGCTACCTATGATTATGCTGCTGGCATTGCTGAAAATGGCTCTACCAATGAGCGATATCGTCGTTTTCAGGGGTTGGCGCATTTGCTGAAGGAACATGGTACCCAAATAGCTCGTGCCAATGTGCTTCCTGTGGAGTATATTTCCACCGATCCTGATGTGAAACTGGCACTGCGTCAGGCTTCCAATGGTGACCGATATTATTTTGTGAGAACAGAGGAACATACCCGTCATCATTTTGGTAGTATACAGACTTCTGAATTTACTTTCAATTTTGCATTAGAGCCATTCGGTTCTATGGTCTATTATTTACCCGTCGGTGAGAGTAAAGGAGATTGGTGGCCTAAGCTTCCCGAACTGGAGACACGCCCGGTGGTCAAAGTTGATACTATAAAGTTGGAACTTGATAAACAGATCCCCGACTTGCTTCCCATACGTTGGAATAAACGGAAAGAAAGAGAATATTTGGATAATGATGGCATTTATGGACGGCATTTTGTTTATTATCGGACTTATGCTCCGCAAGGAAAAATTCTTGAGGTGGGGCGTATAGGACATAAATTGATAAATGGTACGGATGCAGATGAAGTATTGGTTTCTGTTCACGGAAAAAGGCTGCATATATGGAAAGAAGATGCGTATAGTGCATATTATCAATTACCGGGCGATTCTACTATTACCGGGCAGGTGGAGGTAATTATGCTATTTGAAAGTAAGGGACTGCATCATCACACCAAAAAGATTGTGGAAGATTATTGGGGGATTGGGGTAAACTATGTAAGATGTAATGGTGAGGAGCTTGCTTTGGAATATGCATATACGGAAAATGAACGTGGTCTTAACTTGTCTAAGGGGATTGTGTCGCAAGAAATGCAGACAGGAGTTGGAAAGCCGTATGAACCTCTATTATTATGGCATGTATATTCTTTCATTTTGCCAGAATATCCTCATAGAATATGGTTCCCTTATCATCTTCGTTTGGAGCATTCAGGAAACGGTTTTATCTATCTGAATGGACATTGTATCGGACGTTGCTGGCATAAAGGACCCCAGCGTGAGTATTATATTCCAGAGTGTTGGTTGAATCTGGGAGGTGAAAATCATTTGGTTGTCAGCTTACGTCCAACGATAGATGGCGCGGATATACGAAAAGCGGAAATCATACCTGTCACATGGATGGCGGAAAGAAGGGATTCATGGTAAAGTTTAATAATTGACAAACAAGGATATTTCTATGGTAAGATTAAAAAAGTTTTTGATGGCATTAGTATATATGGTATGTTCATTGACCGTATCTGCCGATGAGTTGAAATTGTGGTATAGTCGTCCTGCAGCAGTTTGGACTGAGGCGTTGCCTCTAGGGAATTCCCGGTTGGGAGTGATGGTTTATGGCGGCACGGATGACGAAGAACTTCAGTTGAATGAGGAGACGATGTGGGGTGGTGGTCCTTATCGCAATGATAATCCTAAAGCATTAAAAGCTTTACCTCAAATCAGACAACTTGTGTTCGAGAGACGTTATCGGGAGGCGCAGGCAATGGTAGCTCAAAATTTTGAGACTCCGCGCAATGGAATGCCTTATCAAACAATCGGTAGTTTGATGCTTCATTTCCCCGGTCATGAGTCAGCAACTGATTATTATCGTGATCTTGATATAGAGAAAGCAATAGCGACTACAAGTTACAGAGTGAGGGGAGTGAATTATAATCGTGAGATTTTCACCTCTTTTGTAGATAATGTGATTGTAGTTCGGTTGACTGCGGATAAGCCGAAAGCATTGTCTTTTACAGTTTCCTATAAATCTCCTTTAGAACACGAAGTAAGTAAATCAGGAAAAAGATTGTTATTGAAAGGAAAAGGGGCGGATCATGAAGGTGTGTCCGGTGTGGTTCGTATGGAAACACAGACTGAAGTGAAAAATGAAGGAGGGCAAGTGACAGTGAGCGATGACGAAATTAGAGTAGAAGGGGCGGATGCTGTTATTCTTTATATTTCTGCTGCAACTAATTTCGTGAATTATAAAGACGTAAGTGGAAATGCCCATAAAAGAGCTACTGCTTATTTGAATAACGCCCACAAGAAACCTTATGAACAAGCATATAAAGAACATATAGCCTATTATCAGGAACAATTTAACCGGGTAAAACTGGATCTTGGAACATCGGAGGAAGCGAAACAGGAAACCCATTTGCGTGTGAAACATTTCAATGAAGGGAAAGATATCTCATTGGCTACTTTGCTTTTTCAATATGGACGCTATCTGCTTATTTCCTCTTCCCAACCAGGGGGACAACCGGCTAATCTGCAGGGAATTTGGAATAATAGCCTGTTGGCTCCTTGGGATGGGAAGTATACAGTAAATATTAATTTAGAGATGAATTATTGGCCGGCAGAAATAACCAATCTAAGTGAAACTCACCTGCCATTAATGCAAATGCTAAAAGAACTTTCGGAATCAGGAAAAGAAACGGCTCGTACGATGTATGGTTGTGATGGTTGGGTGTTGCATCATAATACTGATATTTGGCGTTGTACAGGTATGGTCGATAAAGCTTTTTGGGGGATGTGGCCTAATGGAGGTGCTTGGTTATGCCAACATTTGTGGCAGCATTTTCTTTATACTGGTGATGAGGCTTTCTTGAAAGAAGCTTATCCGATTCTGAAAGGAGCTTCTGATTTTTTCCTGCATTTTTTAGTTGAACATCCTAAATATGGATGGGTGGTGACTTGTCCGTCCAATTCTCCGGAACATGGTCCGGAGGGAGACGAGAAAAAAGATGCTCCCTCAACAATAGCCGGCTGTACGATGGATAATCAAATAGTCTTTGAGTTATTTTCCAATACTTTGCGGGCTTGCCGGATATTGGGGGAAGATGTAATTTATGCAGATCGCCTGCAGCAGATGATAAATCGTTTGCCTCCGATGCAGATTGGTAAGTATAATCAACTACAAGAATGGCTGGAGGATGTAGATGACCCGGCAAGTGAACATCGTCACGTGTCTCATCTCTTCGGATTATATCCGGGCAATCAGATCTCTCCCTATACACATCCCCATCTCTTTCAAGCTGCCAGAAATTCACTGGTTCATCGGGGAGATCAGGCGACAGGGTGGTCTATTGGCTGGAAAATAAATCTATGGGCAAGACTTTTGGATGGAAATCATGCTTTTAAGATTATCAATAATATGTTAGTGTTGGTAGAACCGGAGAATGGAAATGGACGTACTTATCCTAATCTTTTCGACGCTCATCCTCCTTTTCAGATTGACGGGAATTTCGGATATACGGCAGGAGTAGCCGAGATGCTTTTGCAAAGCCATGATGGTGCTGTTCATTTACTTCCTGCATTACCTGATGCTTGGCGGAAAGGTACTGTAAGCGGGTTAGTTGCACGGGGAGGTTTCGTGGTAGATATGGAGTGGGATGGTGTACAACTATCCCAAGCGATTATACATTCTCGTTTAGGAGGAAATCTCCGGTTACGTTCGTATGTTCCTTTGAAAGGTGAAGGACTGTGTGAAGCAAAAGGTGAAAATACGAATTTAGTCTTTCAGCGTGCCGGAATAAAAGAACCGCTTGTTGCTAAAGATATTCATCCGCAATTTCCTATGTTATATAAGGTCTATGAGTATGATATAATGACTGAACCGGGAAAGACATATTCATTTGAAAGGCAGTAAGACATAGCCGGGCAATTTATGATGATTCTATTATTGGATAGTGATTGATATAATACAACTTTTCTTTAAACCGGAAAATAAAAACGAAAAGCTCTGCAAGAACGAAGGTTCTGTGCAGAGCTTTTTTACTGGTTAGGGTTAGGTTTATTTTATTGTTTTACCTTGATGATGTCATAATTCAGATCACTGACAGCTTCTTGCAAGCTATCGTTCACCAGACGAAGAGTGGTGTCATTCACAATCACGAAATACATCGGAGCTTCGCCATCCTTCGGAGTTAACTTAACGGCGGTCACAGGTTTTTTGTTCACTACCTTGTGTACAGTTTCTTGTTTTCCTTTTGAAGTGAAAGTCTTGTTTTGTCCTTGACCTTCAGCGTCGAGGTAAGTCATATCCAATGTATACACAGTGTCCATACCGTCAGTTGCAGCGTTCAGGGTCAGTACATAATCAATACCCGGACCGTCGGCAGCAGGAAGAGTACCTTCATAAACTTCAGTCAATTCGGTAATCGGAGTCATAGCAAGAGCTAGACTGTCTGCTTGAGCCTCTGCGGCTTTGTTTGCTTTTGATTGGCATGATGCCAAAGCAGCTACGACTGCTGCTAACATAATTACTTTTTTCATCGTTAAGTGCTTTAAGTTAATATAAATAGTGAGCTATTGCTCGTTTTTGCTATTCTATTCCTGTTCCTCGTCCCGTTTGATGACAAGCAGTTTGTCTACTCGTCCGCGGTCCATATCCACTACTTCGAATTGTAAATTCTTGTAGGTGAAGATGTCTCCCGCTTTCGGGATACGGCCAATCAGGAACATGGCTAATCCCCCCAGAGTGGTGAAGTCTTCCGATTCCAGATCTTCATAGGATAAAATACCCATTTCCTCCATGAAGTCGTCGATATTCATCGAAGCTTCCACCAGCATCGAACCATCCTGCCTGGTAACGATTTCTTCTTCTTCCGTTTCATCCTCTTCAAGGATGTCTCCGAAGATACTTTCAGTCAGGTCGTGCAGGGTGATGATACCCTCTGTGCTGCCATACTCGTTAACAACAACTCCGAACTTGTTTTTGTTCTTCTTAAATAGCTCTAAAACTTTATTTGCATACAAACTTTCCGGAATAAAGAGGGGAGGACGGGCTATTTCGCGTAAGTTAAACAGCTTTTTACTGCCTACCATCAGGATAATATCCTTTACGGAAACAACACCGAGAATTTCGTCTTTCCGTTCGTCCACCAACAGATATTTACTGTAATGTTCTTCTTCGATCGTCTTCATCACCTTTTCCTGCGTATCATCAGGGTGAAGGATAATGAGATCTCTGCGATGCGTCATCAGTTCGTTAGCCCGTTTGTCGGAGAAGCGGAACACGTCACGTATCATTTCTGTTTCCTCTTTGTCAATCACACCCTGTTCCGAACTTTGATGGAGAATCATTTTGATTTCTTCTTGTGTCATGGGGCGTTCTTCGCTTTTCAGACCGATCAGTTTATTCAGTAGCCGGGTAGAGACACTTAGCAACCATACGAAAGGGTAGGAAACCTTTGTCAGCAGGATCATGATAGGACTGAATAATATCGCATAACGCTCCGGATTACTAAGAGCGATAGATTTGGGTACTAGCTCTCCGATAATCAGAGAAAGATAGGTAATGATTGCTACGGTAGTAACCATTGCCAGATTGCGTGCATAGGTTTCCGCTCCCGGGATAAGGGAAAAGAAAGGAACAAGGTCGTCGGCAATAGCCACACCACCATAGGCACCGGATACGATACCGATCAGAGTGATACCAATCTGAATGGTAGATAAGAACTTTTCCGGTTCTTCCAATTGTTTCAAAACTCCGCGGGCTGATTTGTTGCCTTTGGCGACAAGTGTTTCAAGACGTGCTTTGCTGGATGATACCAGCGCAATTTCATACATGGCAAAAATGCCATTCAGTACAAGTAAGAGAAGTATGATAAGAAATTCCATAAATGGATTAAAATGGTTATAGGGTCGAAATTACAAGAAATCAAGACATGATGCAAATATGTGTGACAGATTAATGAATATTTAATAATCGTGTTGTCTTTTTAGATGCAAATGACGCGGATAACACAGATCTAATAAAATGATAGATCCGTGTTTTCCGCGTCATCCGTATTTGAAGAGTTTTCTTACTTGTTATTTAGCGTAGGTTGCTGCTTTTGCTTTGGCACGCTCGATACGTTTCATTGTATCCGGGTGTGACGAGAACATCTTCTGCAGATAAGAAGCCTGTGGAGCATCTTTTGACAGTTCGGACAGTTTGGTCAGTGAGTTAGCCATCGCATACGGATTGATACCATTCTTTACACAGAACTCTACACCGTAATCATCTGCTTCACTTTCCTGTTTCTGCGAGTATTGCGCGCCTGCCAAAGCTTCCGCCATGGCTCCCAGTTCAGAGTCAGTCAACTTGGCTACTTTATCGTTGGTGGCGCCTGCTGCATTCTTTACAGCTGAACGGAGATAAGCATTCTTCATGGCATCTTTTGAGTCTGTGTGAATAACGTGACCGATTTCATGTCCTACCACAGCCATTACTTCTTCATCTGTCATAACATCCATCAGACCGGCACAAATACGTACACTACCGTCACCGCAGGCAAAGGCGTTTACGTCTATCACTTCGTATACACCGAAGTTAAGTTTCAGTCCGTCCACTTCTTTGATATGTCCGGTCAGTCTCTCCAGACGTTTGCCGTATTCGGAATCAGGTTTAGTTAAAGGATTATGAGCATCCATCCATACCATATATTCCTTGCTCATGTTAGCAATGTCCGCATCGGATAAAGTAACGGCTGATACTACGTCTTTACCGGCTTGTAACGCTTTTCCCAGATTAATCTTCTTGCCGAATTGTGCAGAAGCTGTCATACCCATGCCTAACAATACGAAGGCAATCATAGCAATTTCTCTTTTCATACTTTTTTCTAGTTTGATGTTTTATGTATAGTTAATATTCAAATGTTATTCCTAATGTAGGGAGTAATGTTCCGCTCGATTGTTTGATGCGTTTCATTTTATAGTGTTGGCTATCGGCGGGAGCTTCCGGATTCTCAATGATGCCCGTACTCATCAGTACGTCCTGCTGTTTCAATTTGCTTGCCGTGATATTTTGCAAGTCAAGATAGAATCCCAGCATACAATGTTTCAGATAAAATGTCTTGTCGATACGGAGGTCTACCTGTGCAAAGGCCGGAAGCCGTTCCTTATTGTATCTCGAATAGTCGTAATAGGCTTTGCCTTGTGCATCCCAGGCAGATACCAAGGATGATTTATCCTCATCATAAGGCGTATAAGGAGCACCGCCGATGCAACTGACTTTCATTCCGATGCTCCATTGGCACGGTAGATTGTAGGTTCCCCGTAAGTTGAAGATATATCGGTTGTCCCATGCAGATGCAATGTATTCACTCTCTTTGTCGTTGCGGTATTCGCTTTTAAATAAGGTAAAGGAAGAAGCCAGATTCAGTTTCTTGGCGATCAGCCATTTAGCCAGAATCTCCGCACCATACGAGCGTCCCTGGGCGGTAGAGGTCAGCAATTCATTGCCAATTACCCCATAGTCATTCCCTTTGCAAGTAAGAGGGATGCCGTCTACAACGGAGAGTGGGATTTTATCATAATCTTTGTAGAATCCTTCCACGGACACTTCGAAAGTATCTCCTTTGCGCCAACTGATGCCCAAGCTTTCCTGGCTGACTTTCATATAGCGGAGATTGTATTTGTTGACATACGTTCCGTTATTATCCTTAAAACCGAGAGCCGTGTAAGGAGGCAACTGGTAATAAAGTCCTGCATTTCCACTTAGAAACCAGTGATCGGCAAGCTGATAGGAAAGCGATATGCGCGGTGAAAGCTGGTCGGAGAGTGATTTCATCGCCGATGAATAATTGTTGGCATCCGCTCTCAATCCCAGAGAAGCAGTGAAGCGTTCATCCATTGAAGAGTAGCTGATAGTGCCGAAAAGTCCCCAGCGCATCATTCCCAAATAGGTATGGTAATCAAACGTTTGTGCCTGATTGGTATATGCCTTTTGAAAGGTGGTATTGGTATATTGGCTATAATCCAGATTCACTCCGAGGTTGACCTTCCAGTTTCGGAGAGAGGAAGTGTTTTCGAAGCGGAATTTTGTTTCTTGTTCGGTAGAGCGGAGACGGAGCATCAGATTCTCCGGAATGCTTTCATCATTCTGGCGGTATTTGGTGTTGCGATTGTTCAGATAGCTGTGACTGACTACCACCGACTGCACATGTGCGCCTGCATAATGACGATAAACGGCCCCTAATGTAAATGTCTCCTGCTTGATTTTCGGCAGGTAACTAAGGATGTATTCATTGTCTTCGCTATCCGCTTTCGTGTTCAACCGCATATTGTCGATTCCTCCGAGTCCCAACACTGTCAACTCGTTCTGTTCGTTAAACCGGGTTTTCAATTTGAACTGCGCATCAGTGAAAGTCGGCAGGAAAGGGAGGTCGAGCATGTCAAACAGGAACTGCAGATAGGATTGGCGCACGGATACCAGATAAGAGGTCTTTTTCCCGATATGTCCGTTGGAGGCGAGCGAGACTTCGGATGCTCCGAGGGTAGCCTTTATTGAGTTATGCTCCATATCTCCGTCGCGCAACTTGAAATCAAGAACGGAACTAAGTGCATTTCCTCTATCAGTGGGAAAAGCACCGGTGTAGAAATTGACTTCACGTATCAGGTCGGCATTGAGGATTCCTACGGGACCGCCCGATGCTCCTTGTGTACTGAAATGATTGATATTGGGAATTTCCACTCCGTCCAGATAGAAACGGTTTTCTGAAGGAGAACCACCGCGCACGATCAGGTCGTTGCGGTAACCTATTGGTGAGAAGGCAACTCCCGGATAAGATTGTACGATGCGTGAAATGTCCCGGTTGGCTCCCGGACTCTTTTCTATTTCCTGCAATCCGATAATGCGAAGACTGACGGGACTTTCCAGATCACGCCGGAAAGGAGAAGCGGTGACGGTTACTCCTGCCAGTTCGGTCAGGTTCTCTTCCATCTCTATTGAGATGTTCAGATCTTTGGTCGATAAAATATATTCGGGAGTAGTGACACTCTTGTAGCCGATGGCTGTCGCTTGCAGGCGGTAGATGCCGGGAGGCACTTGTTCGATAGTGAAATGGCCTTCCGCATTGGTGACGCCACCTTTGTTCAGCCCGAGAACCATTACGTTAATGAACTCTAATGGTTGACGGCTGTTTTTTTCAATAACCGTTCCCTTAATTTGGTGTACAGGTTGTGCCTGTAGCAGGGAAAACAGAAGGTTGGAAAATAGTAGCAGTGTCAACAGTTTTTTCATGTGATTGCAAATTATTGCTGCGAAAGTACAAAAAAAGCATTAAAGAATGATACCTTCCGTGAATAAAAATAGAATCACTTCTTATTTGGCTCGTTTTACTTCTTGATAAAGTTAGCCGGATTTTGTTTCACATTTCATTTTTATATCTTATTTTTGTGGGAAATTAAAACAGATTCCTGATGAAGACTGTAAAATTGATAACTTGTAATGATGCGATGAAGGCGCATATCCTTCAAGGGGCATTGGAGAACGAAGGTATTGAGTCTATTCTGCACAATGAGAATTTCTCTACTTTGTATAAAAGCTGTGTGAGCAGCATCGCGGGGGTGGATATATTGGTGGCAGATGAAGACTATGATAGGGCTGTTCAAGTGTTGAGGGATAACGATAGTTGGCCGGAGGAGTTGACGCTTTGCCCGTACTGCGGTTCATCGGATATCCGGTTGGTTTTGAGAAAAGGAAAGCGATGGCGTGCGATGGGGGCTGCCATACTTTCGGCATTGATGGTTATTCCTCCGGGAGACAACCACTGGAATTACACTTGTAAGCAGTGTCATAAAACCTTCGAAATGCCGGTTTCTAAATTTGATCCTTCCGCAGTGACAGAGGAATAACTATATCTAACTATAATAACACATAATGAAAAAGAAAAAACTTCTATTAATTGTTCTTCTTTTAGTTCTGGTGGCTCCCTCTTTTGCTGCCAAAGTAGATACCTTATTAGTTAAAAGTCCTTCTATGAATAAGGAAGTGCAAGTGGTGGTGGTAACGCCGGATGCTGCGCTGGGGAAGAAAGCGGTTGCTTGCCCCGCCATTTATTTGTTGCACGGTTACGGTGGAAACGCTAAAACATGGATGGGTATTAAACCGGATCTTCCTCAAATTGCGGACGAAAAAGGAATCATATTCGTTTGTCCGGACGGAAAGAATAGCTGGTACTGGGATAGTCCGCTTAATCCGTCTTATCGTTATGAAACTTTTATTTCATCGGAATTGGTGAAGTATATCGACGGACATTACAAGACGATTGCCGACAGGAAAGGGCGTGCCATCACCGGATTAAGTATGGGTGGACATGGAGCGATGTGGAATGCGATCCGTCATAAAGATGTATTTGGTGCTGCCGGAACTACCAGTGGCGGGATGGATATTCGCCCGTTTCCGCAGAACTGGGAGATGGCGAAGCAGTTGGGAGAATTTGCCGCTAACAAGAAGGTATGGGATGAATATACGGTCATCAATCAGATTGATAAAATAGAAAACGGGGATTTGGCAATTATCATCGACTGTGGTGAAGCGGACTTCTTCCTGAACGTGAACAAGGATTTGCACAACCGTCTGTTGGCACGAAAGATTAATCACGACTTTGTCACTCGTCCGGGTGGGCATACAGGAAAGTACTGGAATAATTCCATTGATTACCAGATTCTGTTCTTCGATAAGTTTTTCAAGAAATAAATCCGGGAATGCTTGACTTTGGCTTTTCAATGTCGTATCTTTGGATACAGAATCATAAAATAGATTGAGGTTAAACTACGATAGAAGGAGGAGGCGAAAGCTTTCTCCTTTTTTGTTGTATGCTGCGGTGACGGAGAATCTCACCCCGGCTTGTAGCGGTTGTAAGTCGGTGTATGAAGAGGTTTTAGCTGCCGGGGGACAGGAAATCAGCTGTTTTATCAGGGTAAATCATACGTTCTGTTAAGTATAAACCGATGCTTTGTTAGATGTAAACCGATGCTTTATTCAGTAGAATCAGACAGCCTGTTCGGAAAAAGGTGGAATAATGGGACTCTTTTGTTAATGATGCGTAAATCTGCGTTTTGATACACTCTCTTCAGTCTATTTGATTCTTGTTTTGCTTCTATTTAATCTTTAGACCGCCGCCTCCGATAAACCGCCTACTTGCGGGACTAATAACACTTTTCTCTATCTTGAATTGTGCTTTTGTAGTTGTATCTTCTTCTTTTTTCGGGGGATAAGTGCCTTCTATAACTCCGATGGCTACTTTCAGAAGTCTTTCATTGGGATCACCGAATGGCAGGAATTCACTGTAATTGGTAATTCCATCAATGGTTGTCTCACTGATTTTAAGATCTGCGTTAGGTACGAAGGAACCGTTTTCATCATGCTTAGAATTATAAACTGTACAAACCACTGGATTCACCGACCACAGGAATTCCTCGTTGACAAACTGCTCTGTTGCTACATTTTGCCCTTTAGTGGCACTACCTATGCTTACAACGGGATAGCTGTCTTTCAAGAAGAGACTCCCTATTAACATTTCCGGTGCTCCGGCTGTAGTTCCACTGGTGATAACAAACAGACCGGGCAGGTTTAAATTAGTACCGCTTCCTAATATGGTAGGATCAAAGTTGATGGTAGCATCTTTATCCCTGTTCTTGTCGTTGTATTCCAGATAGGCCATTGGCTCGTTTAACCGTGCATTTGATGTTAAGATTGTGCCTAATAACTGCACACAATCTAATGAACCTCCGGCATTGTAGCGCAAGTCAAGTATGACATACTTCACGCCTGCTGTCTTGAATTCTTGCGAGATTTGACGCAGTTCGTCATTGTATTTTTCCGGATCAGCTTTTGTCCCGGCGGTGAAGCTGTTGTACATGAGATAGCCGACCTTGATGTCGCTATTGTTTTCTTTTACCGTAAGTATTTCTGTTTTATGTACCGGATTGTCTTCAACGACTCTTGCAGCAGGTAGTTTTAGTATTTTATCATTCGGAACGACCTTATATACAGTTGTTTCTTCTTCGTCTACTTCCCCTTCTTCAGGCTCAACAGGAACTTCTTTCCATACTCCCATCACTAAATCCCGGGCTTTGGTTCCTTGCAGTAATTGAGTCTCGTATTTTTTGCTGATGTAAGAAGTATCGACTTTCATAATCCAGTCACCGCGCACCAATCCGGCCGCTTCTGCCGGTGAACCGGGAATGACGTAAGTAATTAATGCATTATAAGCTGTATCAATATCCGCACTTCGAACCAGTGAATAATCAAATCCATAGGTAGGCAGGGGAGTTTCCATCACAGAATCCACAAACGAATAACTGTCGCTTTTCGATTTCACTTTAGACAAGAATGAGGCAGGATCCAGAAACAGATTCACATCATTGTAGGAAGGTAGATCTTGATACCACAGATAGTTCTGCTGCATGATGTCGTACATCCATGTATCCAGTGCGGTCTGGTGAGCATACTCCGGCCAGCGGTCGACACCACAGGAGAAAAAGCCACTGATAAATACGATGCTCAGGGCAGGTATGAGGATTATCTTTCTTAATTTCGTCATCATAAAAAGCTTTTTACTGTGCAAATGTAGGAAATACTTTGCTTATCTACCACATTTATGGTATAAAAATGCCTTCAATATGTGATTGGCTGTTAGAGATTCTTGCCTTATCTTTGTAGCATAGAAATTTTTAATAGGTATTAGCTTACATATAGAACGTTATTAATAGACGAATCATTATTCATGGATATAGCTGCATTATTATCAGGAGGTGTCGACAGTTCAGTTGTTGTGCATCTCCTTTGTGAGCAAGGATATAAGCCCACTCTTTTTTATATTAAGATAGGCATGGACGGAGCGGAATATATGGACTGTTCGGCAGAGGAAGATATTGAATTATCTACTGCTACGGCACGTAAGTACGGTCTGTCTTTGGAGGTAGTGGATTTGCATCAGGAGTATTGGGAGAATGTAGCGGCCTATGCCATTGATAAAATCCGGCAGGGACTGACACCGAATCCGGATGTGATGTGTAATAAGCTTATCAAATTCGGCTGCTTTGAACAGCGTGTCGGGAAAGACTTCGACTTTACGGCAACCGGTCATTATGCCACCACCTTGCAACGTAACGGTAAAACTTGGCTGGGCACAGCGAAAGACCCTGTGAAAGACCAGACGGACTTTCTCGCACAGATTGATTACCTGCAAGTTTCCAAACTCATGTTTCCCATTGGAGGGTTGATGAAACAGGAAGTGCGTGAGATTGCCAATAAAGCCGGATTGCCGAGTGCCAGAAGGAAAGATAGTCAGGGCATCTGTTTTCTCGGGAAGATAAACTACAATGATTTTGTCCGTCGGTTTTTAGGAGAAAAGGAAGGGGCGATTATTGAATGGGAAACCGGAAAGAAATTGGGTACACATCGCGGCTATTGGTTTCACACAATCGGCCAGCGCAAAGGGCTTGGATTGAGTGGTGGTCCCTGGTTCGTAGTCAAGAAGGATATGGAAGAAAATACAATCTATGTGTCCCGCGGTTATGGTGTGGAAACACAGTATGGCAATGAATTCCGGATGCATGATTTCCATTTCATTACTGATAATCCCTGGAAAGGACAGGAGAAGGAGATAGACATCACTTTCAAGATTCGTCACACTCCCGACTTTACCAAAGGAAAACTGATACAGGAAGGGGAGACGCAATTCCACATTTTGTCCTCTGAAAAGCTGCAAGGCATTGCTCCGGGACAGTTTGGGGTGATTTATGATGAAGAGGCGAAAGTTTGCGTGGGAAGCGGAGAAATCATCTGTTAAATAGTTTATTTTGAAAGGTGAGGATTCGATAATCAGGATAATTTTCACTACTTTTGTTTCGTAGAATAATAAATAAAGGAGGATTGCTTATGACAACGATGGAATTGAAAAGTCTGAAAATGGACTTGGTGGAGGAACTCCTGAGTTTGAATGACAAAGAGATGCTCAATCGGGTGAAGAACTATTTGAAACGACTTAAGAAAATGGAAGCAGAAAAAGAAATGGAAGAAATCACAAAAGAGGAGATTCTTGCAGGGATTGATGCAGGACTGAAAGAGGTAAAACTTTCTATGGATGGCAAGTTGGAATTAAAGAGTGCAAGGGAGTTTTTGAATGAACTATGAAATAATAGTTAAGCCAACGTTTCAGCGGGAAGCTAAACGATTGGCAAAACATTATTCTTCTTTTAAAGAAGATTTTGCTTCATTGATTGATGAGTTGGAACAGAATCCGCAATTAGGTACCGATTTAGGTCATGGCTTGCGCAAAGTCCGCATGAAAATTACTGCGAAAGGGAAAGGAAAAAGCGGAGGTGCAAGAGTTATCACTTTCACTTTGGTTGTTTCCCAGCAAGATGCAATTTTGAATCTTCTCTATATTTATGATAAAGCAGACAGGGCTTCTATATCAGACAAGGAAATAGAACAACTTTTGAAACAAAATGGCTTGAAGTAAAGCGTATAATCAGATATAGTATTCGGCTAAATCCACAATCCCTGCCCTCATCGCATATTTAGTAGCCTCGTGCACATTATTCACTCCCAATTTACGAAAGATATTCTTACGATGGCTGTTGATCGTATGGAAACTAAGATTTTTCTCTGCAGCAATCTCTTTCGTCGTTTTTCCTAATGCGATTTCTTTTAGGATATTCTTTTCTGTTTGCGTCAGCAGATGGTCGTCCATGTTTGACGCTACCAGCGGGGAAGAAGCTCCCGAAAGCAGCAGATTGCTGACATGATTGCAAATATACCGTTGTTTGCGGGTGGCGCATTGAATGGCGGTCATGATTTCTTCTTTTGAGTTATCTTTCATCACTACCCCGAAAGCCATGCTGCTGAATAATACCTGACGGAGAAAGTTCAGACTCAGTTCATCGGAGAATAGAATCCAGTCGGCTTCCTTGAATCTTTCCTGCAAGACAATCAATTCATCTGCCCCGGCAAAATTGAACAAGGTATAGTCCAGTATAATCACTGCTTGCGGATACAATCGTAGCTGCTGAATCAGTTCAGCCTTGTTGTCAGCTTCTAAAAGGAGGGACACCTCCTTTTGTTTACTTAACAGGAACATCATTCCCGCCTTACTGATATCCTGATTGTCTGCAATGATAAATTCTCTCATAAGCCATGCTGAATAAAAAAACTCCGCTACAAATGTACGCATTTTGCGCGATTTGCAGCGGAGTTATGATAAGATTCTTAAGATCCGGATTACCAGGAACGTCCTTTGAAGATATTTGACTGGTCAAGCGGAACGATATTTCCGTTCAACGTCAGGTTATTGTTGTTGAAGTTCGGGCTGATACTAACCGAAGCAGTATTGTTTCCGCTGCTCATATTAATAAATACTTGAGCGGAGATGCCGATACCCTGAACACTGAATGAGCAGTTCACATTTCCTTTTTTGTCGATATTCATCTTCATATCCGAAGAATTACCATCCACTGTCACACCACCGATTCCGTTAGGACCCGGGTAAGGAGTATTGAAGGCAGTCTGTACGGTAGCTCTGTTGCCGTTCATCAAGACGAAGTTGGTGTTTGAAGTAACGAATGCACTCATACCGTTACGGAAAATAACCTGATTGGCTTCCAGTACAAATTGCTTGTTCTTCAAAGCTTGCACAGCTTGTTGATAGGCTGCCATGTCCTGCACCTCTTCTTCGGCACGGAGTTTTGCTCTCTCTGCATCTCTTTCTGCTTTTCTTTCTGCGCGGCGTGCTGCTGCGTTACTTTCTTGTGCATACATCATTGTGCTTGCACTCACTAATACTAATGCTAATAATGCAATAAACTTTTTCATAACTTTTTTTTGTTTAGGTTTAATACGTTGTTCGTTTATTGCAAAAACAATGTGTATGCCAGATTGTTCACGAGCGTCGTGCAATTTTATATCCGATGGCTGCCACAGTGATACTCATTAAGGGGCTGATAATGTTGAAAAAACAATAAGGGAGATACACAAGTGTGGGTACACTCAAGATAGTGGCTTGGGTCATTCCACAGCTGTTCCACGGGATCAATACGGATGTAACGGTTACTGCATCTTCCGTCGTGCGGCTTAGTAAGCAACTTTCATATCCTTTCTTGGCATAAATATCGCGAAACATATTTCCCGTCAGAATAATACTGATATATTGATCGGCAGTGGTCAGATTAAGAAACAGCCCGGAACAGACCGTCGCACTGACCACGCTGACTGTTTTCTTCATAAAGCGCACAAAGATAGAAGTGATACTTCCCACCATGCCGCTTGCTGTCATTGCTCCGCCGAAACACATGGCACATAGTATCAGCCAAATCGTATTCAGCATTCCTGACATGCCACGTGTGGCAATTAAATCTGTCAGAACGGCATTATCCGTGTGCAAATTTGTCTCTCCGTAGATAGTCATCATTAGTCCTTTGAACAATGAATTGAATCCGGAAGCGGCGACTCCTGAAATTTCCTCCACTAAATCAGGCTGAAAGATCAAAGCAAAAACAGCTGCCAACAGGGTGGACAGGAACAGCGTAACGATAGACGGCACTTTCCGCGCTATCAATATGCCGGTTACTACGGGAACTATCAACAGCCACGGAGTGATATGAAACTTTTCATTCAGAGCTGCTGCCACTTCTGCGATGTGCTGTGTATTGTTGGCATCATGAGAGAATCCCGCTACGGTGAAAATAATCAGTGTAATGACAAGAGATGGAACCGTAGTAATCATCATGTAACGGATGTGACGGAACAGGGGAGTGTCTGTGATGGAAGAAGCCAGAATGGTGGTTTCGGATAAAGGAGATATTTTATCTCCGAAGTATGCCCCCGAAATAATGGCTCCGGCAATCCAGCCGTCTTCAAAACCTTGCGCCTTTCCGATACCCATCAGAGCGATACCGATGGTAGCAATGGTAGTCCATGAGCTCCCGGTCATAACGGAAATCAATGCGCAGATGATGCAGGTAGATGCCAGGAAGAAACTGGGATGGATAATTTGCATCCCGTAGTAGATTAGCGTCGGCACTACTCCACTAATCATCCAGATCCCACTCAACGCACCGATGATTAATAGAATAATAATAGCTGTCGCCACTCCGGCAATATTGTTGGTTATGGCAAGCTCGTAATCTTTCCAGGGAATTTTATAAAACACCATGCCGATAAGGATACAAATAGCTGTAGTGGTGAGCAGTGACACTTGGCTTCCGCCGCTTAGGGCATCGCTGCCAAATGTGCGGATAGTGGCAAACAATAATAACACCAGTACAATGATCGGTATCAATGATACGAGGGGCGAGGGAGCTTTCTTCATGTTGATTCTTATAACCTTTTATTTATTTTCCGGCTACTGTTTTGTTTATAGCCGCGCAAAGATACAACAAAAAAGGATGAAATCTTTTGCTTCAAAACGTCAGGCAATAAAAATTATTATAAGTTTGTATTTGATCGGAATATGTATAAGCCCGGCTCAATTGGCGAAAGTCTTACGTCTTATCCACCAGTAGCGGATGAAAAGCCCTCCCGTCAGGATGAGGGCAATGGATAATCCGGTATAGAAAACGGAAATGAACGTTTCGGGCAGAAGGTGGAAGCTACGTATGGTAATTCCCAGAGAAATCATGAAGATCATTGTAATCCAGCTTTTTACATCGAAAAATGAAAACGGGCAATTTCTGTGTTCTTTCTTTTGTTCGATTCGCTGGGTATGTTTATAATAAAGTCTTCTGAACACCAGAACGAAGAATAACAAGAAAACGACGGTAGCTTCTCCTATTTTGAACATCCAATCTTGGGAGGTGTTTAACCATGTTACAATTCCTATTCGCAGAATATTGGCACCGGCTATAATCCAGACGACACCGGCTGTGATAAGTAAGATTTGTCTGTTAACTCCGTATTTCATTGGCTTATTTTATTGTAATAAACGGTTTGACCGTCTGTTTTGTTGACTTACTTCTTGTAGAAAGTCGTAATTAATAAAGAAATCCCTGTTAAAACGACTCCGGTACCGATCACTCCGTGCCAACCATACAGTTGCCAGAAGCTGCCCGCCAGAAATGTTCCCATCGAACCGCCAATAAAGTAAGTAGTCATGAAAACTGTATTGATGCGGTTCGAAGCGCGCGGGTCCAGTTCGAAGATACTTGTCTGGTTGCTAAGTTGGATACATTGCATCCCTATGTCAATGATGATGATTCCGGCAATGATACCAATAAAGGTGTTTTCACCGATGAAGAACAGTAACCAGGCAAAGAGAATCAATCCGCAGCCGATAAAGTTGAAGCGGCGTACACCGACTTGTTTTACATATTTTCCAACAAAAGAGGCAGTCAATGCCCCCGCCACTCCGCAAAGTCCCAGCATACCAATGACGTCGCTGTTGGCAAAGAACGGAGCTTGTCCCATTTTAAAAGCCAGACAAGACCACATGGCGAGGAGGGAGCCGAAGTTCAATGCCGCCCGGATGGAATAAATCCGTAGTTGCGGATATTCTTTCACTAAGGCTAACAGGGATTTCATCAGGCCGCTATATTTCCCCTGAAAGTTGGTCTGAATGTCGGGAAGGACTTTTAGCACAACAATGGCACAGATAAGCATCATGCCTGCAGCGATGTGATACATTTCCCGCCAGCCAATCAGTTCACCGATAAATCCGCTGACAACCCGTGAAGCCAGAATACCGGTCAGTAATCCAGATAAGACAATTCCTACATTCCTGCCTTTATTTTCCGGACGGGAGAACTGGGCGGCTATCGGAATGAATATTTGCGGAATCATCGAACAAACTCCCGTGAGGAATGAAGCAATAAGTATCAAATGAAAATTGTGCGTCAGGGCGATGGTCAATAGGGAGAATATCAGAACGGTGAAGTTGACCAGGATGATTTTCTTACGTTGATATAAATCTCCCAGAGGGGTGATAAACAATAATCCTGCCGCATAGCCTATTTGCGTGACCATGGCAATCAGGTTAGTTCTGAACTCTGATATGCCAAGTTCATGGCGTATCATATTTAATAGGGGTTGGATATAATAGATGTTGGCTACCGAGACACCGGCCACAATAGCAAGTGTCCAGAGGATAGATGCCGGTAGTCCACCGTTTTCTTTTAATGGCTGTTTCATGCGGCAAAGATAATAAAATAAGATGTTTATTCGATGAAGAAAGTGGTGGAAACTGTGTTACCTTCTCCGTCTACTGCCGTCAGGGAATGTTTGCCGGGAGCAGGTCGCAGTGAAATTTTGTGGAAATCCTGTGTCTGTGTCTGATAGGTGTCGTCGAGATGCCAGAAGATAGTGGCATTGGGATTGCTGTGTGCCAGTTCCACCGTGATAAAGCCTTTGCTGCCGTCCAGTTGCTTGGGCAGCTTGATGTGGGCGTTCATCGGAGGGTAGATGAACTGCATGGGTTGGAAAGAATCTTCTCCACAGCCGGCTTTGAAAGGTGGCAGCGGTTTATATTCCGGATGATGCTGTTTATAGTACCATTCCCATACGGGTGGCAGGGCAAACCATGATTGCTGAATGGTAGGTTCCGTATTTGCACAGTTTTCATAGATGCGGTGGCTTTCGTCGGCGGATAGTGTGACGAGATGATGGTAAGGACAAGCCTCTGTCCGTAATCCGACAGGAAGGATCAGTACGGTGTCGGTTTCTTCACAGAAACGTCCTTTCAGATGACCGGATTGACGGCATATTTCTGCATCAACGAAAACTCCTGTGGGACGTTCGAACCAGGGTGAAGATGGGAGATAATTGAATATATCGAATAATACGGGACCGGCCGTTTGTGCACCGACCAATCCGGGTTTTCCTTCTCCGGTTGCATTTCCTACCCATACGCCTACTGCATAGCGGGGAGTCACGCCAACGGCCCAGGCGTCACGGAATCCGTAACTGGTTCCGGTCTTCCATGCGATAGTCTGCATGGAAGGAATTGATTTCCAGTCAATCTCTTCAGGCCGGTTGACTTCTGTTAAGGCGGAAAGGGTGAGCCAGGCTGCTCCTGCCGAAATAACTTCTTCTGAAATAACTCCTTCTGGAATAACCTCTTCAGAAATAGCTCCTTCTGCTATTATTCTTTCTGATATAGCCTTTTCCGAAGTTGTCTTTCTTGAAATTGTCTTTCCTGAAGTAACTTTTCTTGAATCATCTCTTCCCGAAACAGTCTTTTCTTCTGTTCCCAGTAGTATCTGTACTTCCTTTTCTTGGGGAAGATTGTTGGAATGATTGTTGGAGAGGCTTCGTCCCATTTGTGCATAGGCATTCGTTACATCCCATAAAGTAGCTTCAGCGCCTCCTAAAATGAGTGATAATCCGTAATGGGAAGCTGATCGGTTGATAGTCTTGAATCCCATTTGTTGCAGCATGTGATGAAATTTGGGTACTCCATACCTTTGTAACATGGTGACAGCCGGGATATTCAATGAGCGGGCAAGAGCTTCGGAAGCGGGGACAGCTCCTTCAAACTGCATGCTGAAGTTTTGTGGAGTAAAGCCGTTGATGTTGACGGGTACGTCCGGTAACAGCATTTGCGGTAATAGACTTCCTTCCTGTAGCATGGCACTATAGAGAAAGGGTTTTAAAATACTACCTGTACTTCTGGGAGCTTGAATCACGTCTACTTGATTCCCCCCTTGTTTGCGGTCGAAATGTACATTTCCGCAGTATGCTACCACTTGATTGGCGGGAATGTCTATAATTAGGATAGCCAGGTTACGGATATCACTTCGATTAAATTCATTGCTCCACCGTTCCGCCAAACTCTCTATATGGGTTTGTATTCCTTTATCAATGGTTGAGCGGGTATATAATCCGTTTCTTTCCTGATAGAAGCGGGTAACCAGATGTGGGGCTGTTTGAGGAAGAGGATGTGGTTCGTCGGGTAACGGTTCGCTAATAGCCAGTTCATAGGTGGACGCATCAATAATCTCTTCTTCAAAAAGTTGTTTCAATAGACGGTTGCGTTTGGAAAGAAGTGTTTTTCGTCCTTTGGATAGATGAATCATGGCGGGGGCATTGGGCAGGACAGCCAGCATGGCTGATTCCGCCCATGATAAATCTTCGGCAGAATGACCGAAGTAACGCCAGGCAGCAGCATCCAGTCCTACCACATTTCCTCCGAATGGTGCATGAGAGACATACATGGATAAGATTTCCTCTTTGGAAGTCCGGAACTCCAAACGGGTAGCCCAGATCATTTCAATGACTTTCTCTCCGATAGTTCTGGGTTTGTTCCGGGCGAGACGGATGGTCTGCATGGTAAGGGTGCTACCTCCGCTTACAACACGTTTATTCTTTAAATTCTGATAGAGTGCCCTTCCGGTAGATAACGGATTAACTCCCCAATGGTGGTAAAAGTGTTTATCTTCAAAGGTAATAAGGCATTGCTTGATTTTATCAGGTGTTGTCTTTCGGGGAGGAAACCGCCATTGACCATCCGAAGCGATACGTGCTCCCAGTAATTCTTTGTTTCGATCAGTCACAACGGTGGAGTAGGGTACATGAAACAGTTGCCGGGGAAGACAAAATATGTACCCTATCATCAAAAGAGCAATGCTTATTGTCATTACTTTCTTAGTGACAGATAATCGTTTGAAGAATTTATATATCGGGTTCATTTAAATGTTAAAAGCTAAGAGACATATCTTTTTGAAACATGATTAGGGAAGAAATAATTAGGCACGGATTACACGGATTTCACGGTTCTACTCGTTAACCAAAACCGCGTAATCCGTGTAATCCGTGCCTAAAATTTATCGACTGACAGTTGTTCTTCCCGCTTTGCTGCGTGCCTGTACGTTTACATCATACATTGCTTCACATTGAACGGCAGGAAGAATAAAGTTACCTGCATAAGTCGCTTGCAGTCTGACAGTGAATACTTTTGTTTCACCACGACGCAAATTGAAATAAGTCAATACCCTGTCATCGCGTATATCCAGATAATTATATTTGCTGACGGACTTACCGGAACCGTCGGCTGTTACGCTTTCCGTTTCGGGGGCAACCATTCTTTCGTTGTATATTTCCCAGCCGGACGGTATGATATGCGTCAGTGCCAGATTGGTGTAGTCGGAAGTTCCGCTAATATTGGATATGGAGGTGATAGCCATAAAGTCAGTTCCCTGTATAATATCATTGACAGAGATCGGTGTACCGTTCAGGTTGGCATATCTTATATCCATGCGAAGATTGTCGCTGATGGCCGGTAATGTATCGTTCAACAACTGTGTGCGTGTGATAAGGTCTACGCTAAGCGCTCCTTTTCCTTGATTTTTCACAGCAATCATACCGGATTTGGGAGTGGTGGCTATTTCCTTCTCAAACACAGCCTTAGCTGATTTCACGGCAGGTTGTTGTTTGTCGTTCCATGTCCATACGAAATCCAGTGTGCCTGACAACTTTTCGGCCAGACGTCCCATTGCCATAAGAGCAAAAGCGGTGGATTGGGTACTGAACCACTCCTCTTGTGACAGATTCTTTGAAACGACTTTTGCCTGCTGCAAAGCATCCCGTTCCCGGTTCATCAGGATCAGTGTTTCCAGAATCATAGCTTCATCACGGTCGGAGGAACCGTAAATCTGATTCATGGAAGAGTAGGGGCTTACTGTTGTTTCCGCATTATACACCAGTTCTTCAGCCGGTTTCATCTTTCCGGTCAGTGCATAGGTTGCTGCCAGTCTCCATTTAGCTTGAATGGATAATCCTGCCTGTTCTTTCATCCGGTTCATGGCACCATATTCCGGTGCTCCTGCCAATGCAAGCGTATATAAACGGAAAGCCTGTTGCAATTCCGACTGCCATTGTTGCCAGCCGCTTGCATCCTGCGGCATCCGCCAGTTTTGTGCGGCAGCACGTTGGAAACGCTTCCACTTATTCAGTACGTTCGAATGAACGGCGTATCCTTTTTCTTGTGCCAGTGTCAGGAACATTCCTGCATAAGAACTGATCCATTCGTCGGCAACAGCATTTCCCGGCCAATATACAAATCCGCCATTGGGAAGTTGACGACCATAAATCTGCCGGATAGCTTCCTGTACATTTGTCTTTATCTTTTCGGCTTCTATCTTATCTATTGTTTTGAATTGACCGATAAACAGAAGAGGCAAAGCCTTGGAAGTCAACTGTTCCGTACAATGGTGCTGATAGTTGTATAAGAAGTCGAAACGGCGGCTGATGTCAACCGAAGGTATGCGTGATACTTCCAGCTTTATCTGATTATTTGCAGAAGAACTGCTTAGATTGTATGAAAGTTCTTTGCTTTGTCCGGCTTCTACCCATTGACTGTTGCGCAGGGTTACTACCGGATTCGGGTTGCGTACTTCTATTTCAATGGTTTCTTTCGTTTGTTGTCCGCCACCATTGGCTGTCAGATGGATGGTAGCCTTTCCTGTTTTGCTACCTGTTTTTAAGGTAAAGAACACGAGCTGGTCACCCGGTTGGCTAAATTTGAGCGACTGTTGGTTGGCTCCTACAATCTGTACTCCTCCACCGGACGCCTGAAGTGATACGGTTACATTCTTCACTTGATTTTCCATCGCAAAGATATTGACCGGAACGGTGATTTCTTCCTGAATGCTAAGCACACGGGGCAAGGTGGACAACATCATTAACGGAGTCCGTACAAAAGCCGTTTTTTCCGCATTGCCGTACGCTCCCTCTTGTCCGGCAACCACCATGGCACGTACCGAACCCACATACATCGGAAGTTTCAGTGTATGCGTCTGGCTCTTACCTTTTCCCAGATAGAAAGGACCTACAAACTTGACTACCGGTTTGAAGCGGTTTGCTTTTGCATCGGCAGGCTTCAATGTCGCGTCGCCACCCGTACTGAAAAGCGAACTGTAACTTCCGGCGGAAGCTCCCAATACATTATCATACATATCCCATGTCCGGATGCCGAGTGCTTCGCGTGAATAGAAATCATTCCATGGGTCCGGGGTCTTGAAATTGGTAAGATCCAGCAAACCGTCGTCTACAATAGCTAATGTATAAGTCATCGGTTTTCCGGTCTTTTCGCTGACGGTCACATTGAAGCTGGTTTCCGGGCGTAACACTTCCGGCATCTGTATCTGCGGTTGTAACACCGTCTGACTGTTAGTCACGAATACCGGAACGACGCCATACATACGGATGGGCAGGTCATTGACTGTTTGCGTATGAGGCTGTAACAAACTGATATGCAGATATACATTCGGAGTCATCTCCGGTGTAATCTTGAATGTATATTTCGTATCTCCTCCGTTGGAAACCTCTATCCATTCTTGCCGTAATACGGTAGAACCGTTTTCTATGGATACCAGTGCACGTCCTCCCGCTGCTGCAGGAATGATTGCTGTGGCTGTTTCTCCTATTTCATAAGAGTCTTTGTTCAGTGAGAAAGCAAGCATCTTGATACCGCTGGGATCAGTCTTGCTCGAACGTCCCCGCCATTCCGGCCAGTCAACATAAACTGTACCTCCGGTGGCATGTCCACTCTCTTTATCTTTCACGTAAACCAGATAGCGTCCCCATGACGGATAATCGATACGGAATTTGAAAGATGCTTTTCCGCCTTTTGTCTGTAAATTGCCGCTGGCAACAGGAGTGATGGAACTATTGTTGATATACGTTCCGAAAGATTCACCACTGTTTTCCCACCACCAACTCCAGCCGATGCGGTATATTTTGTATTCCAGATTAGAACTGTTCACTAGCTGTCCCTGCGTGTTTACAGTTACAATATCGAATACATGATCTTTGTCAGTTTCAATATATTTGCCTTTCGGCTGGTTCAGATTGATACCGACATAAGAGGTGAATGGTGAGAATGGAATCGTTTGAGTGTAGATGCTGGCATCTCCTCCCGGTTCGAACACGCGGGTGGTGAAAGTAGCGTTCAGCATACCCGGCGCTTCCGTTGCGGTCGGAACTTTCAGCATGACGTTTGCTTTTCCTTCTGCATCCAGTGTGCCGTCAAATATATCTGTTTTGATAGTCGTGAAATCCGTAGCCGGATTGTTAAAGATATATTGTCCGTAATTCTTGAACTGTGTATTCACTTTCGATAAAGACATTTCTACTTTGGCTTTCAGTTTGGAGGCAGTTGCTCCTGTCAGCCAAGTTGAAGTGAGTGGGGCATAGAAATCCTTGTCCGTGGCTTGAAGAACCTTCGGCAATGCCAGATTTATTTTCAGGCGGTTGGGTTTTATGGTTTCGATACGCAGACCTTTGTGGAAGGTGGTTCCTCCCACCTTGATATACGCATTCCAAAGCCCGGTCGGGTCTGTTGCCTGTGTCGGAACGTCGAATGTATAGAATCCGTTCATTCCTTGTGTTGAAATCATTTTCGTGTAGAACTGTCCCCTCGGATTGTAAATCTCCAATGCTACGGGATGCTTGTCGGGGATTCTCTTTTCGCGGTCTTCCAATATAAAGGAAATATGCAGCGTGTCTCCCGGGCGCCATACCCCTCTTTCGCCATATATGAATCCTTTCAGTCCCTTTTGGATATCTTTTCCTCCCACGTCGAATCTGCTGACGGATTGTTCTTCACCGTCCACAACGCGGACGTATGCCTTTTGCTTTTCCGATTCAGTCACAATTATGAAAGGCACACCGTTCGGAGTGATTTCAACGAATCCTTCCCCATTGGTTTCTCCTTTCCCTATGGGTTGTAACTGGAAGTTATACGCTGTTACCTGTGCTTTCCCTATCGGCTTTGTATCCAAAATATTACTGACAGCAATCCACAGTTTATTCAGTGAGTTCCGTTTTACAATCATTCCCAGGTTGGAAGCAAAAACGTTGCAGGCAGCTATCCGGTCTGAATTCATGTAATAAGACGGATGACAGGGATTGTCGCGTTCCGTCCATCGGTATACACTCCAGTCCATTGTTCCGCCATTGTAATAATAGTAGGCTTCGGGGGTATTCCAGATTGCTTCATCTTCTTCGGACAAGACACTTCCACTTACTTTAGTCAGTCCGTCGGAGGTGCTGCTGTCGGCGAATTTCATATCCTGATTCTCGACTCCTCCACAAGGATAAGCGGAGTATTCCTGACGGAATGAAAGTATTACACGATAGATGGCACCCGGTTCCTGATGGATTAATCCGGCAAGGTCTATCGAGTAATCTCCCCAATGATGAATGTCTTTGGAAGCATCTTTGGCAAGCCATAACGTTTTCTTGTAAACCAGTCTGCCCGAACGGCGCAGCTCATTGGCCGAGGCCAGTGAATTGGTTTGCATAAACATCAATACATTGTTCTCGAAAATGCGGATCACGCTCAAATCCACAGCATACAGGTTGACAGCCCTGAAAGGAATAATCAGACTTTTCGAATCGGGCAGGATAGCGGCGGTAGTAGACATTTCCACTTGTGGTTTCAGGCTTACTTCACTGAATGAGATCGTATGAGAAGTTCCCAACGCTTTACCTTGACTGTCTTTGACTCCTTCATGGATATTCAACGTCAGTTTACTTTGTGTGTTTGCTTCGAAATAGATAAAAACTCTGTTCTCGCTGATTTGGAAGATTGATGAGGAGATTTCCGGGATCTCAATCAGTCCTTTTAAATCTTGAGTAGTGGATAGGGGAGCGGAGAAAACAATCTCGATTCCGTTTTCCGGTTGGTCGATGCGTTCGGCAGACATAAAACGAAAACAATCTTTCGCCGGTATCAGTACTTCTTCGCTTTGTTTACGGTCGATGCCGGCCGGGTTGCCGTTGGCTGTGATAGTCAAGGGGTAATCATCAGCTTCTCTGGGGATTTGTCTGATACTAAACAAATACCGGGTATGATTGTCGGTTGCGGTGACTTCCACCGGATAACTCTTTTTCCCGTCACTGGCAGTCAGCATCTTTTCTACCTCTTCCTTTTTCACTACGTCGCTGAAACGTATCTCTCCTTTAATATTTATTTCATTCGGTTGGGCAGCTGTAATCGGCAATGATTCCAGTTGCAGGGTGAAGTTACGTTCTTGTACGCGGAATGAGAAGTTGAACTCTTTCAGCTTTTTGTCCACTTCGATGAAGTCTCCGAGCCGGAAAGTTCCTTCGTAAAGTGTTCCCGGTTTCAGCGCTCCTTCTTCAGGCACAAATTCAATGGTATTGTTGCTTACCCAATATGCTTTTCCCTTTAATGAAGGTGAGAAACTGAATGGGTTGCTTTTTAACTCATTGTTCAGATCCACCATGGGTTGGTCGTGGGTCAGTTCTATACGTATGGTCGAATTTTGCGAGATGACTCCTCCCGTATATGCGTTTACATACGGTGCATAATCGGCAGAAGGAATGATGTCTTTTTGAGTGCGTGTGCATGAATATAGGCCCACAGTTATCATGATGAGCAAAAATAGTCCGGTAGCACTGATGCTACGTGTAGTCTTTGTTTGTCCCATAGCAAGGAGTTTTTTTATAGTTCAACAAACAAATATACAGTTTTTATGCTAAATCCTTTGTTATTCTGATTATTTTTGCAAGTTCTTAATCAATTTATTTATGGGGAAAAAGAAAGAATACAAAGAGGCCAATCGGCGATTTCTGAAAAAACTGTCTTTTCAGGAAGGTGTTTTCGCATTGCCGTGTGGAATCTATTACAAAGTTTTGGAAACTGGCGAAAGTACAATTTCTCCGGGTGCACGGAGTATTGTTACCGTGCATTACAAAGGAAGTCTGATTGATGGCCGGGTGTTTGATAATTCTTATGAGCGTACTTGTCCCGATGCCCTACGTCTTAGTGATGTAATAGAAGGATGGCAGGTGGCACTTCAGAAAATGCATGTTGGCGATAAATGGATTATTTATATTCCTTATGCAATGGGATACGGTATCAAATCTTTTGATTCTATTCCTGCCTACTCGACATTGATCTTCGAAGTGGAACTGCTGGGTGTTGCATAGAGCATAAAGATGAGCTATAGGGAATCAGATACATGGATATTTTTCTTTTAGCTTCTTCATGAAAGACTTGCTTACTTGTAAAAGTTCCATTTCATTAAATGGAGGAAGCAATATGCAATTGTTGTCTTCAATCGAAACCAGATAGCTTATATTGATAATGTGTGACTGGCTAATCTGGATAAGATAGGGATGCAGACTCAATATCTTTTGTGAGTTTGTATTTCTTCTGAGTGCCAGGATATGATTGTTATTTAATACAGCTTCCCATAGTTTACTCTTGGAGTTATACCGGAAATAGCCAATCTGTTCTAAATGGATTAGTTGCAAGTTTCCAGTTATAGTAGTATATAAAAAGATCTTTTCTTCTTGATTTTTCTCTGTGTTGGTGTGATTGCAATTATCAGTATTCATATTCATTCTATTTATCTTGGTATCTGATTAATCTGTTGATGATGTGAACGTCGTAGTTTTATTTTGCATCAAAAGTAATGGATTGCTTTTAGCTACAAAAATAAAAAGTGTCTCATTCCTGAAATGAGACACTTTTACTAGTAAGAATTATGCTTTTAAAAAAAAGGAATTTATTGCTTTACTCTTTGACTATCAATGAACTTGCTGGGTGATACACCATACTTTTCTGAAAAGTTACGATAGAAAGTTGCCCGGGAGGTGAAACCGCATGCAAACATCAGTTCTTTTACATTACTCTTTGGATTTTCGGCGGCTAGCTGTCTGAAATATTCCAGTCGAAGATAATTAATGTATTCCCGGAAACCTGTAAAACCCCGACTTTTGATTGCTGCTGAAATATCGTGTTCTTGTTTATTCAGAGCTTTGGCTAAAAGTTCTATATTGTACCGTTGATCGGTATAGGGATGCTGTTCCTGAAGATAGGTTTCAATCGTTAAGAAGAGCGGGAGAGGAGGAGATGATTTTCCGGCTTGTGGCATTATGGGGCTTTCCGTATTCTTTGCGTTATGAATCATGTTTATATGGTTCGAAAACGGGTTCTCGTAACGTAAATATTGTATGGAGAATAAGACCGTAAAAACGATTGCCATAATACCGAACAGGTTGAAAACAAATTCATTGATATTTAGAGTGAACAAGATGTATATCCCTAAAAATACGAATAGAAAACCGATGAATAGATACATGTTATTATTTATCCTGCGGTAGGTCTTGTTATTCATCATAGGATAAATAAGAAGAACGAGCGGGGTAAAAACGGATAACAGGAATATGCAAACCCTAAGCTTGACATCTATTAGATGGATATTCGGAATAATTTCATCTATGGAGTGGATGGGAGTGATATTCCCATTGAAGCTTAAATAGCTGATTCCTACGGTTATCGTAATAATGGGTAATAATAGAAAAGTAAATATTCTGAAATGGTTCAGATAGCCCGGCGATAAAGAAGCAATAGGGAACAGGGCTACAATATTTGCTAAAGCATACCATTTGAGCATTTTCTCAATGTTGAGCAATTCTGTGAAGTTGTATTCCGGAGTGTCTGTGACAATTGTCAGCCATCCGATATTTTCCCATGAAAACATAATACCGATGCCGGTAGCTATAATTCCCCAATATAATTTCGGATAATTATCTTTGGCGCGTATGATAAGGATGATTCCTATAATTAACGCAATCAGATCAAGTGTAAGCTCAATAGATAGATGTGTAATTCCCATTTTTTTTGACGTGTTTCTATTCCTTGCCAGTCAGTGTGTAAATGTTTCCCGTACAAAGGTAGGTAAAATAGAAATATCAGGCAATAAAAAAGGACGTGGCTTTGAAGAAACTTAGTTGTGCGGTAATATGCTATATTTCTTTCGCTGAATCATTTTCGGCTAATTCTTTGATCTCTTTATTCAAAAATACAGAAAGCACAGTTCTCACTATGACTACTCCACCTAGGATTGCCAATTCGTCCAACGTCGGATCAACCACTGTTTTTAGTATGTCGGAAGCAATTAGAAACTCCAATCCAAGCAAAAGGTAAGTACCAAAATCCGCCCTCAACTGTCGTATATTGTTAACCGTATATGTTCCGTTGAATCGTTTTATCTCATTGCGTAAAAAGGCAATGAAGCAGACTAATACTCCGTAAGTGACAATTAGCAGACTAATAACACTGATAATAGTGGCAAGTGTATTTAAGAATGTGAGTAGCATTGTTGTATAATGTTTTAGTATCTGTTATGTAAACAGGCGAAGTCGTACAAAAGTTCTCGAATTAGCTACATTATTTGCTCTTGCAGGTTTATATTAAGTTATATCTGTTGATGAATGGAGATGTATACCTATTCAAAAGGGAATGTGGTTGTAAATAACGGAAAGGCTACCTTTGATCTTAATTCTTATAATGGGTATAGTGCTGATTTCTTAAATGTTCTTAATCTTATTTGCGTATCAATGAAATATAAGTCACCATCAATACCATATAATACATTGTTAGGGACAGCGTCAAAGATTTTGTATTGTTCATTATGGAATTCATCTATATAGTCCATTTCAAAACCAAGTGCTTCCATATATTCAGCTATTTCATCTTCTGTAGCCTTAAATAATGTCTGGAATGAAGTGTTTGTAACTGCCATCTATTACAAGTTACTACAAAAAAACTCCTGCAATCGCAAGGACTACAGGAGTTTATCTATATAAAGTAATCTGAATTACTTGCTTAAAGCCTGAGCTACATCAACCGCACAAGCTACTGTACAACCTACCATCGGGTTGTTACCAATTCCCAGGAATCCCATCATTTCTACGTGAGCAGGAACTGATGAAGAACCGGCGAATTGAGCGTCACTGTGCATACGACCCATCGTGTCAGTCATACCATAAGAAGCAGTGACACAGCATCCCTGTAATTTAATCAAATCAATCGTAAATGATTGTTTTACAGATAAATATTGAAATATTTTAAAGAACGCTCCAGATTATAAATCTCTCTGTTTTGAATAAATGGTCGTGAATAAGTCACAAACCTTATATATTTAGTAATGCTATTACTTCATTTCTTAGTTTTGGTAAATGATTAATAACCATACTCCAAAATATATCTACTGATAGGCTGTCATAACCATGTATGATATAGTTTCTGGCATCAACAATTTGGTGCGAATTAGTTATGGCTATCTCTTTATCAACTTTTAGTATTTATTCATAGCTTCGCCAATAATCTCTATGTTTCTTTTCGATGGCTCGCCTAAGACATAGGTTACTATAGAAGTCATCATAAATTTTAGGAGTATTGCCAAAGAAACTTTCTACTTCTTCAATAGCAGTTAGAATATCTTGCAAATGTTTCTTTATTAATTCATCCATAGATTAAAGTTTTAGTTGCATCCGCATTCTTCTTCAAATATGGATTCTTAATAGTCTGTTCTTCCAGTAAGTCTACTTTTCTACCAAATAAATTTTCTAAAGCATATTTGAAATCAAAAAAATTATCAAAGTAATCGCTTACTTCTGTCTTATTAAAATCGACAACTAAATCAACATCGCTGTTCTCACTTAAACGATTAGTAAGAACAGAACCAGAGACAAACAGTTTATGCACCTTATGTTTTTTGCATAGGTCAATAATCTTCTGGATATTATTTTCAATCAACTTCATAGGTGTATCTCCTTTCAACGCAAAGATAATTAATGCTTAAAAAATAACTTGTGCAACTTTTGAATGCTCACTCTACAACAAACTTTCTGCTCTTTAAGAGCTAAATACACAATTGAAGTGCATTGATTGCAATTATTTTTTCTTTTTTCACCATTTATAATTCTTCAATTTCTTTTTGGGTTAATCCAGACGCTCCAATTATCAGTTCCATTGAGGCCCCAGATGATTTAAGATAACGAGCGACTTCCATAGCCTTTTTTTTCTCACCTTCTTCTCTTCCTTCTTCTCTTCCTTTCTCCAAGCCCTTTTCCATACCTTTCTCCAATCCTTTCTTTTCCGCCGTAGATATAACACTATACCAGTCACGGAAATTTTTCAGACTGTCCCAATACTCACTCAATTCAGTCTTGGTAAACTTAGCTATCTCGGCAGTTTCAAAAAGACGATCAAAAACTCTGTTCTGTAATGCTCTAGGACGTTCAAGCAAAGAGGCAAGGTTACGCAGAACAAAAAGCCACTTGTCAAACATACTTTCCAACTCATCCTCAGTCTTATTGAATTTGGGCATCTCAAGATAGACAAAGGTAAGTTTGTCATAGAATACCTTGTGCGTATAAAGGTCTACAAGTTTCACCTCATGATGGAAATACTCCTCATCAGAATTGTCAAAAGAGAAATTCAGAATACCCACTACATAAACAGCCTTCAACTCATAATCCCACTCTCCCCGTTTAGCCTGTTCACGAATGGGAAAGGTGGAGTAAAAGACACTGCGGTCCTTGAAGAACTGCTGTTCACCACGCTGCATCTCAACCAGGAACTTCTCTCCCTTCTCATTCTCACAATAAACATCAAATACGGCCCGACGGTCATATTCCTGTGTTCCGAGATGCTCTGCATTAAGGTAAGTTACATCCTTGATTACTTCCTCCTTGAACAAGAGCGCATTTAAAAAGCTAATTAGCAACTCCTTATTCATGGCTGTTCCAAAAAGCAATTTAAATCCAAAATCGGTATATGGATTTACATATTTATCCTGAATTCCTTCTGTTCCCATGTATTTTCTATTTTTATAATTTCAAAATCAAATCGCGGAAATGCCCTATTGTATAACCAACAACATGAGAGACTGTTTAAAATGCCTCAATAAACCTTCCCGACACTTATGTACAAAAGTAGCAATAATCAGGTAAAAATCAAGCAGAAAGAGACTATTTTAACAGAGAAATAAAAAGTAACCAGACTCAGTTATTTGCTATTCATACGACTTCAATGATCATCATAGCTTAAAACAATTTTTAGCCTTAATTCATTCAACAACCCTGTATCTAATATACAATGCACTATTCTTCCAAATATTTTTATCTCTATACGATTTTGCTTGTGACCTTTCCCATAAAGTGATATATTATTTTGACATAAAAAATAGCTATAACTTTTTGGATCTTCCAAAATGTTTTTATAATTCTGGAAGATTTTCCTTAGTGCTTTATACAAAGGACTTTAGGAGAATTACCCATTTTTGAGGTAATGATTTAGCAACCGTACCTATTTCTGCGCTTTGCTGTGAGTTGCTTTCATTGTTACTCGTCTTGACACAAAGGTATGAAGATTTTTCTATTCACACACAATCTTCAAAGAAAAAAGAGTGAGAAAAGTGTACTTACAAATCAATATAAGGTATTTATTTTTATATCTGAATTTACTTGCTCGTATCTTGTTATATAGTAGTATTATTGCTTAGTTAATAATTTTTATTGTTTACATACCATTTAACAGTTTCATTTAATCCTTTTTGAAAAGAAACCAATGGGGAATAACCCAATAACTGCTTTGCCTTATCTATTGAAGCAAAAGAGTGGGGTATATCACCAAGTCTATATGCCCCATAAATAGGATTTATATCGGAAATTGAAAAATCGTATTGAACCAAACATGATTTTATTTCATTTGCTAACTTGTTGATGCTTGTTCGCCCTCCACCCGCAGTATTGTAGATTTGGTTTACCGCTTGAGTGTTTGTTGTATTTAATGCAAGCATGTTCATATGAAGCACATTGTCAATGTAAGTAAAATCTCTAGTATTCAATCCATCACCATTTATCTTTGGCTGCTTGTGATTTAGAAATTGCTTTATAAACAATGGTATTACAGCTGCATACATACTGTTTGGATCTTGTCTTCTTCCAAACACATTAAAATATCGCAGTCCTATATATTCTATTCCATAGGTTTTAGCAAATACATCAGCATATAACTCATCAACATATTTAGTCAATGCATATGGGGATAAAGGTCTTCCGATGTTATCTTCCTTTTTGGGCAAATCAGTATTATCACCATAGGTAGAGCTACTAGCTGCAAATATGAATCTTCTTATATTGCTGTCTCGGGCTGCTACTAACATATTTAGGAATCCACCAATATTTACATCATTGGTAGTTATTGGGTCATTGATACTTCTTGGTATGCTTCCAAGTGCTGCTTCATGAAGAACATATTGAACTCCGTTGACAGCTCTTACGCAAGTCTCGAAATTACGTATATCGCCTTCTATTAGCTTAAAATTTAGTGGATAACCATCAATTAGGTGCTGAATATTACTCATGTGCCCTGTTGAAAAATTATCAAGGCATACAACATCATATCCATTGAGAACTAGATGTTCACAGAGATTTGACCCAATAAAACCAGCACCACCAGTTACTAATATCTTTTCCATAAAATCTCAATTTCAAAACCACTCACTAATATCTCTCTTAGAAACGCCCCAAGGAATTTTTTCCTCTTGATTAGGCAAACAATACCTACAACAAGGGATGGGACGATTTAGAAACTCAACAATTTCTTCAATATCTTTTGCTTTGAAAATGTCGATTGAATTTTTATCAGATGTATCAAATGCATCAGATTTGTAATATTGTTGAAAATATTTTGCCTTAAACGGTACAACGCACGATGATAGTCTGCCATTTTCAAGCACTATACAACGAGCCTTCCAGAAGCAGTTTTTGAAATTTTCTTTAACGTCCTGACTTCCGCTCAAGTCTCTTCTGTTCTTGAACCAGTTTTTATTTTCCTCTCCCTGAGATTTAATTAAATATAATTTCGTGCCAAACAACTTGACTTTGCGATTGATTTCATCCCAATTCAAGTCAATAAGATACATAGTGATACTTATTATCGTATCTGTTTCAGCGCATAATTGATAGAACTTATCAGGCATTGAACTTAAAAGCACTCCATTAGTACATAAGTATTTTTCTCCAGTCACATATTTTGCTGTTAAGCGGACAATATCATATAGGCGAGGGTGTAAAAGTGATTCACCACCCATTAGCTCAAAACAATGAATATGACCCTGAAGCAATTCATGAAGACGTTTCAAGTCTCTCTCAAAAGTATTTATATCCAAAAATCCTTTTGGAGCCAATGGGGAGAAATGGCCACAGCATTTACAGTTTAGATTGCAATGGTCAACTATATCTACGATAAATCGAATTTTATCTTTCTCTACAATCATGTTCGTTACAATTACTTAATAAATGACTTTGTCAAATATAGATTTTAACTTAGGCATCGATTGGATATTTAATATCTGTTCGGGCGGTATATGAGCTTCCTCAGCTATTTTTATTGCATTATTGATATTTTTAAAGCTATTCAATGTATGCGTGTCTGAATCTAACGAAAAGATAATCCCCTTTTTGACAGCATATTCTATATGCTCAGGCGATAGATCCAACCTATCGGGATCTCCGTTAATTTCAATTACAACTGAATTCTCTTTACAGGCATCTATTATCATTTGAATATCCACATAGAGGCCAACCTTTTTTTGATAAATTCGTGATTGTGGGTGAGCTAAAATATTGGAATTAGGATTTTCAATGGCTTTAATCAAACGCCTTGTCGCTTCCTTTTTACTCATAATTTCATTCCTATGAGCACCAATAATTAAATAATCAAGTTCCTTGAAAATTCCATAATCCATATCTAAAGTTCCGTCAGCAAGTATTTCACATTCAAGACTTTTTAGTATTGTGAAATTTTCATCCTTAGATAATGAATTTATAATAGAAATCTGCCTCATGATTTTCTCCGAGTCAACTCCACCGACACTTGATGAATGATCGGATATTCCGATAAACTTTCGGTTGTACAACTTAGCTAAATTGGCTATCGCTTCTATTGACAATCTTTCATCACTAAAAGTAGTATGATTATGGAAATTACCCAATATAATTTCATTACAAAATAATTCAATTAGCTGAGTTTGTTTACTGGGTATTGAACGATATTGCAATGGGAAATTCTTTGCATCTTGATTTTCCGCAAAATAACAGTATAAATTGGCATAATCCTCATTCGCAGCCGCATCAGACTGGAAATAATCTATGAGTTTATTCCTTGACGATATTTGATATTTATTAAAGATAAACTTTAACTCTTCGATCGGGATATACTCGGGCATAATCAGCAACCAAACCCATTTGGGTAAAGATACAATTTTATCCTCAATAAATTGTATTTGTCCGGTTGCTATATATTCATCAATAAACGGTTTTTCCTTATCTGTAAAAATTGTTTTTTTTGTATCATATAACTCTACATCAAAGTTTTCATCACTTATGTTTTTGATTTTATTTAGTACGGAAATTGCGAAATCACATAAGCCTACCTCTCCAGTAAAGCGACTAAGCCTTTGAAGATCTAGAAATTTATAGTAGAGTTTTTTCTTTAGTATATTCATTCCTATATCCTGATGGTTTTTATAAATATAGAGTCTTGGGAAAACACTAAAACATTAAAGCCCTCCAATCCATGCGCAATCTCAAATTTAGGCAATTCGGGTGAAAAAGCGAATCCCACAGAAAAAGGCGATGAATAAACTACATTGTCAATCTGTTTATACATTCCAAAATGAGTATGACCATATAATATCACCTTAACCTTTTCGCTATTTTTAATTATAGCGTTAAACTCTGACCTGTTCTCTAACAACTTCCTATTTAGCCAGCCATCTTGATTAACCGGAGGATGATGAAGGACTATGGCCACAGGACCATTGCTGGATTTTAGCAGCCTCATAAGGACATCAGGATTGAAATAGCCTCTTGACATATCTGGCACTGCTGAATTGAGCATTATAAAATTCCATCCACAGAGCTCAAACTTTTCGCAAATTTTGTAGTAAGATGGTTTATATCCTTGATAAAACATCTCTAAATTATCGTGATTCCCTGGGCAACAATATGTCGGAACATCGGTTTCTTCAAAAGCTCTATCAATATATTCATAAGTCCATTTACTGCCATCGTTAGACAAATCTCCACTGACTATAATGCCATCAAGACCATCCAATTCCTTTATCTTTTGGATGGCTTTCTGAAAATGTTCATGGGTATTAACGCCCCATATTTCGGTGCCATTTTCAGTAAGGTGAATATCACTAATATGCACTATCTTCATAATTCTAAGCATTAGCTAATAAATCATCCATAGTTAGTGCACTAACATCAAACTTCTCAAGATCTGCAATCTTAGAAAATAGCATTATTCTCTCAACAAGATGGTCATAGTCTTCCGTGAACTCAGGATATTTCAATCTTGCCTCATGCTCTATGGCGTCAAATATTCGTTCTCTATTATTTAGAAGATGTAATGTGGCATATTTCTCCTCGTCCTTAACTAAAGGAGGAATTGAAGCGAGTTCTAATCTCGTACCTTTCGGTATATATACATCTATGACATCTGTGCACGCAAGGGCAAAAGAGTATTGTATCTTACTTTTTAGGATTACTGATTCCAGAGATGTTACAGCTAACGAAACATTTTGAGGAGTTACATAATCATTGAATAGATAAATAATATCACGTAATTCATTGGGTAATTTGCTAAAAGTTTCGGATATAATATTTTGAGGTATTTTTTTATAAAAAGAGGCGGCTATTGCACCCGCTATACTTGCCTGCGTATCTGCATCACCACCTAAAGAGGCAGCAAGCCTTACTGCATCCTCAAAATTGTCGGAATGCAAGAAAGCTATAATTGCCTCAGGAACACTTCCTTGGTAACTCGAATCAAATGAATATATTTCACGTATTTGATTTAAGTCTCGACTTAAATCATAATTAAAAGTTTTTTCTATATATGCTTTAATATTCTGTTTAGAAAAGCCTTTGTACGCTAAAAACACAGCAACTGCAACAGCCTGTGCTCCTTTAATCCCTTCGAGGTGATTGTGTGTAATGGATGCAGATTGTTCTGCCAGGTTGAGAACATCATGTAAATATTCACATGCCACGCCTATACTGCTAACTCTCATTGCAGATCCATTGCCCCAACTGTTATAAGGTTGAGGATTTTCACTTCTAAGCCAGCACTTGAAAGCATGTCCAAATCCTACATTGATATACTTATTTCCCCAAATATGTAATATCGAAGTTAAGTTTTCATTATTATTCATAACCCATTGTGCAACACCTAATGTCATTACAGTATCGTCTGTATATGTACTCTGTTGACTAAATAATGGGAACTCTTTAGATTTTATTCGAGAGCCATTTAGCTCGTATGGTGAACCTATTATATCTCCGGCAATAGCGCCAATTATAGGTAGCAGATGATTGTTAATCTTTTTTGTCATAACTAAATTTCTCATTAACCTTTTCTCTGATTACTTTAAGAATGCTTTCAATAGCTTCATCATTTCCGGGAAGCATAGTTTCACCTTTCTTTACCTGCATCAATTTATGACAAAGGTCGGCAAAGGCAACCGGACTAATAGACATACAGGCTGGCACAATGGTAGGTATATTCAAATCGTTGATATTGTTAGTTTGTTCAACTTTTCTATATGAACAACCGGAAACGAATGATATAGCCGGGATGCCAAGATATGCAAGTTCACTTAAAGTGTTACGCCCTGACCGTGTAATTACAAGTCCAGCGTTACAGTAATACTGTACGGCAGGTATAATTTCGTCGTGAAGCACAACATTTTCGGAGCTGTTATTTCGATTCAAGACATTGAATATGTTTTGGCTTGAACAAACTATATGCATCGTATATTGCGGAAGTAATGAGGCAACTTTTTGACAAAGTTGTCCGATTGTAATTGTTGAATCAACAAACTGTTGTTCCACATTAACCGTACCTCCGCCAAGTACACAGTATATGTTATTGGTAGGAACATTCTTGATTCCAATTATTTCAGGACGAATAATTGTGCTTATTGAAAGGAACTCATTGTATCTCGAATCCTTATCGATACGTCTTAATCCATGGACTATTGCCAAGTCGCTCAATGAATAAAATTCATTAAAAAAGTCCATAGCCTCTTTATAATTATTAGAATTAACAACATCGGCAGGATTAAGCAATGCTACAACCTTTATGCTCGGATGTGAAATCTTGATTGACTTTATCATCAAGGGCTCGCCATCAACAACAATTAAATCCGGAGTGAACTCTCTAATGCAATTATGGATATATACACCCATTTTATTTGTAGGCAATAAGCCTATTGAACAATAGTCCATAGGAGTTACCTCGTTCAAATTATTATAGCCACGAGAATACAAATACTTGTTGCCTTGTAGATAGCTAATTATTTTAACATCATATCCGTAGCTGTCTCGTAATGTTTCTAAGATAGAAACGCCCGACACAACCCGTCCAAGTCCCGGAAAACCTCTAAGTATGCCTAATATCTTTTTCATGATTCTACAGTTAAAATCTTATAGATTTCCGAGATTGAGTACCTTCTTAATTGATGAGCATCGGCAGACAAAGACGTTCCTCCTTGATTAACTGCAAAAGCATATTTGTAATAAGGTGAAACACATTGTTGAATGTAGGCATTGTTTGCTCCATAAGGATAAGCCAAACAGTCAGACGAGCCAAATAGACTATCTATCTGTTCTTTAGATTGTTTAATTTCATTTTCCAATTCAATATCTGTCAATTTCAAGAAGTTATAATGATGCACTCCATGTGAGGCAATCTCCCATCCTTGATTATTCAAAGTTGAAAGCTCATCCATGTTGAGATGTCTTCTTATCTTGGAGTCTTTATTATTCCATTTATTGTCATGGCCGATTAAAGATGTGCATACAAAAACAGTTGCGCTAAAACCATACTTGGACAATATTGGTAAAGCATGATTATATAATCCGACATATCCGTCATCAAATGTACAGACAATCCAAGATTGTCGTTCCTTAGGAGGCATCGACAAGTAATATCTCATTGAGCACAAGCCCATGCCATGATTATATATGAAATCTACGAACTGCCAGAATACATCTATCGGTGTAGTGATACTGTCATGCACCTCTCCTTGAACATCATGTAAACTAACCGAAAGGATATTATCGCCATCAAAAGCACAATGCACTTCTTTCGATGGTGATTCAAGTAATTTATACCATAGATCTTTAATGGCATTGGAATCAGACGATTTCAGAAGGTTATCTCGAAGCTGTTCGCTTCTGGGCGCAAGTTTTTTATCGTTTATGAGGGCTAAGATACCTTTTAGCATAGAAGCCGGGGTATTATCATCAAAGAAGAACTCGGGGAAATCGCAATGCAATTTCTCAAAGATGTAGCCAGTTCTGGTGCTAATGAAGCCTACGCCATTTTCTAATGACTCTATGACGGAATTGGGATGGCCTTCACATACAGATGTTTGAACGTACAAATCCCAATTCTTCATTAGCAATGAAAGCTCAGATCTGCTGACACGCCCATGAAAAGTTATATGGTCTGAGATTTCAAAGTTGTTTATAATCTTTATATACGACTCATATAAATCCGCATCAACCTCACCGACTAATTCCAAATTGATCTCAATACCACTTTCCTTTGCAAGTTTCACCATTGAAAGAAGGTTTGCAACTCCTTTCTTTTCATTTAAGTGAGTTGATGCAGTTCCAATTACAATGGCCGGATTTCGTTTCGCTGTAAACGCTACGCCCTCACCACTAACAATAGGGTTCGGAATCAACACACATTTAGCGCAAAAAGAGTTGTCAATCAGGCGCAAGTTTTCTATCATTTCTCTGGATAGACAAACTATTTTATAGGAATGGATTGCCGACTCTCTTAAATAGAATGTTTCAGTGGGTGACCATTTTGCCAGATTTACATCAGTGCCCCGTAGGCAAAGAATGAAAGATGAATTTATTCTTTGAGCCAGAATAGAGGCATAATAACCGTTAAAACCTCCACTAAATGCGATAACATAGTCAATATCCTTATCTTGGTATTGATAAGCATCTATCTTCAAATTATTTTCATGTCTAATCGCACTTGCCAATTCTTGATTATATCCACCATCAGCTACTAACACCTGTGGATTCTTTGGGTTGACAATTTGTACTGAATACCTTTCGCTTAAGTAATTAAATACGCGCTCAGAAGAAAGCGAGAGGCCCCCTCCATTACTTCCAAATTCCGATGTAACGAACAAGATTTTCATGCTTCCTCAATCAAATATAATGTTTTACTCTTTTTGTTGATGGGATATTTATACGTTTCCCATGATAAAATCTTATATTCTGGGAACATAGACTCTACATCTTCTTTGGATAGACGTATATGTTTCGGGAATTGTGCATTATCCCGTGTGTATGACGAGTCAATAACCTCCATAATGAAATATTGCGGCTTTCCTGCTTGATTATAATAATCAAGCAATAAGGCCATATACTCATCTTTTGAATCTGCGAGATCAGCGTATGCGCAGTTTACCATTAAAAGTAAATCACTATCATAGAAAACAGCGCCAGGATAATCTTGATTATTGACAATATTGCCACGATTAAAAAGGTCATCAAGACGACGAACAGCCCTTTTGTATATTTCAGGATTCTTCTCAAACGATATGATTTTGTCGAAGCCCAGATAGCATGGGATTGTGGTTACATCTCCAAGACCACATCCAATTTCTATAATGCGCAACTTTCTATCCAACTTTTCTAAAATTGAATAGACCACCTGCCAATATCGAGGGAACTCATTCGCACAGTATTGCTTACTCCAAGGAGCGACTTCCATGTCATCTAAATGGCTCAAATTATAATTTCTCAGCAATGATTGAAGTTCTTCCATAAGTTGTTGAGTTGAGTTATTATTACATCATTGGAGTTGGCCAAGTTGATGGTCTCTATCGGTGAACCTAAAATGCAAGCCTGCACTTCCATATTTGGCTGTATTCGTAATTCACCATAATTACGACATTGCTTTATGTCTTTAGTAAAACACGGAGCATCAATATAAAGCACTGTGGTTTTCTTTCCGTTCTTTTCTATATACCATTTGAGCGCGCCATTATTTTTGTCAATGGTCTTGACTGCAATAGCATCAAGCATCGGCCGGATATGGTTTAGGAACAGTTCACTACCACTTAAACCAATTTGCGGCAATAACTTTAAGGGCAATCCACGTTCCAAAGCAAAATCAATCAATGTGGGAATTGAAGTAAAATCATCTGACTGTAAGACAGTATTAAGTCCCACTTGAATATTTTCGGCACGCAACAGATCTATATTGTTAAGTATTCTATCAAGATTACCGGTAACTGTACTCCGTTTGAATGCCTCGGCTGTTGCAAAAGGAAATTGAATGTTGAATTTTATTCTTGTTCTGCTTAATGCATTTATATGCTCAGGTTTAATGAGCGATAAATTGGTAGCACAACTTATGTCGCAATCCAGATTATCATTGATATATAAAATCATATCTACAATATCTTCGTTTAAGAACGGCTCTCCACCGCTAATATTAAACTCAGATATGGGTTGGTCAGAAAGAACATCTACCAATCTCTTAAAAGATTGCAGCGACATCCGTTCTTTAGTCGTTGCCTTGTTTTGCCCCTCATTGTGACAAAAGGGGCATTTATAGTTGCAATAGTTAGCAACCAAGACTCTTACTTTATCCCATTGAAGTTTTTTCATATTATCCTAAAATGATTTTAGCATTATAATAAGTTTCTAACTGGGTTGTATGCTCTCCTAAAAGATCGAGTCCATCAACATTATACATCTCTTCTGGTACTATCATCACATCATTTCTATCAGGATTAAACTGAGCACGTATATCCTGGTGATTTAATAGACCGGCAACAGAGACTGAGCCTCCATACAAATGATTCTCGATAAGATTCGTTTTTACATTAGGCATTCCCATAAACGCCTTTGTAAAATAATCATATCCCGAGAATGGGCATATAAGATTTACAAATGTTCCTTCCGGCAAAGATGAAATAATATCTCTTTGTCGAGCTATTCGTTGATCAGCATCAATAAAGTATTCATTATTGCCGCCCCTAAAAACATCTTTAAGGATAGGGACAGTAAATACGACATCAGGATAGTTTTGTTTTACCCAAGAGATACATTCTTCATATTTGTCAATGCAAGCCTGTGACAATTCTTTCAGACGAGGTTGTGAAGTTGCAGTGTGCTCCACCCGTCTCACCAAAATTTGGCGGACACGTTTGTTTACTTCAAGTTTATGAAGCAGTTCCAAATCCCTCTTTACCTCGTCAAGATTCCCAGTGAACATAAGTGTACATTTGTTCAGCGGAGCATATTTCAGTAGATACATTGTCCGTTCCCGTTCTGAATGTGGAATTATTTTCTCGCGTTGCTCTTGCATAGTTATTAACGACAAGTCAATACCAAAATTCGGAATAGAGTTCAGAAAATCCATTTTATCCTCTTTAATGTATGCTCCGGTTGTCACTGTCGTAATTTTTTTTGTCGGAAAATGTTCGGAAGCTATCTTTATGAAATCATAAATCTTCGGATGTAGAAATGGGTCTGTATGTGGAGCGACCAAAACGCCTGCTCCAAGACGGACATAGTTGACATTTGGATTGATGTATTCAAACCCTTTTAACAAGTCCTCTCGGTCAATAGGCGGTATCTTTGGATAGTGCCCAAGATAAGAATCTGTATGTACTTTACAGAACACACATCCAATTCCACAATATTGACTTAGAATTGGAATGTTACCGAATGTGGCTATTTCCATGCGAAACGCATCAAATTGTTCTTGATTTAGTACCATAATTATTTCTTTTTACAAATATACAAATCTTCTAATGGATTTAAACCATTCTTATTATACCGTGCCGAAATGTTATAGACCTCAACTACAAATCCAACACTTGTAAGAAGTTTGACATATTCTTTGTCATTATAGATTCTTTCATGGTAGCCATACCCATAAGCAACTTCTCGTTCTTCTTTTGTGTAAACATTTGGATATTCTACAGTTTTAGATATTTTTGTAATAGGAACCTGTAATATAGCTTTGCCTCCGGTTTTTAAAATGCGTAAAATCTCCATCAATGCTGTTTTGTCCTCTTTAATGTCACATATCACATGATTACAAATTATATAATCGAATTGATTGTTGCAGAACTCTGTTTGTCTTATATCTACAAATTGAACTTTACCTATAAATTTCTGGTTTTGTAAGAACGCATCTCCTGCAATGTACTTATCAGAAATGGATTGAAGCCATATTTGTAGATTACTCTCAGGAGCTATGTGCAATATACTTAGACTTTTTGTTTTTTCTATTTTTTCTACTTCTTTCAAATAAGTATATACAAGTCTTTCTTTGTCTGAGGACTTACATTTAGGACATCTTGCAGCTCTTCTTCCCGCACCAATAACTTGAAGAGTCCGAAGCACTGGAAATCTATCTGCACCCATTAAATCCAATGAACCATTGTAGCCACAAAAAGGACAACTAAAAGGTGAAATATTTCCAGATTCAATGACATTACCCAATAATAAGTTCTCCATATCTAAAATATGTTATAATCTTGAAAATCATTGCACCGCACACATAATCCTATGCGTTTGTTGTCAAGCAGCGATAGTCTTATAGTATTTAGTTCTGGATTGTTCCAGCAATCTATAAGGTTGTCTGTCATAACATTTCCAAAACTTGTTTTGTACATGAAATCATCACAGCACAGCAACACATCGCCATTGTAAGCAATGGTTAGTTTACGGAAAGGATAGTTGCAGAAGCCTAAATTTTCCTTACTGAAAGTCTGTGGAATATTCCCTGCATAATTTGGCAATGATTCATCAAATCTCCTGCGTTTGAAACTTACTTTTGGATTGTTCCAGTATGCAGCATAGATAGGTTCAAGACAAGCAGACCACTTTTCTGGATATTTGTCCCTATCTCCCCGATAGTCATTGATGTTTATATTATCCAATCCCAATCTAAAAAGCCTGTCAACCAATTCAACAGTCAACAATCTGCCATTAGTAGTTATGTCAAGGAACAAACGCTGTGATTTTGCTTTGGCATAGACAATCATGTCTTCCAGCCTGTCATCTAATAAAGGTTCGTTGGAAAGCATTAGAGCGACACGACCATTATAGTTTATCTCATATAGTTGGTCTATGATGGTCGTATAGCATTTCCATTCCATAATACCCAATGTTTTTTTTCTGAAAGCATGTGGGCAAAACGGACAATGATTATTGCAATCAGTTCTTGTCTCTATTAGGACTTGCTGAAACACTGGAAAATGACTGTGCTCTACATAGAATTTTCTCAAGAAGTCTATGTCTGATTCATGCATTTCTGTGTCTCTAATGGAGTTGTTGTTTATTTGTTGAATCATAACAAATCTTTTAGTTTAATAAATGTAGCATCGGTGAATCCCATTTCGTTAAAAACATTGTGGTTCACCAGTTGCACTACTAAATCGTAATCTGTCTGCACTTCATCTTTGGAATGAATAATCGAAATTCCATAATCTTTGCTTACTTTCTTTGTGTCCACCAGCGGGTCGAAACAATCAACAACTAGACAGTGTCGTTTGAGTTCATTGTAAACATCTGCCACTTTTGTATTTCTGCAATCCGGAGTGTTTGCTTTATAAGAAAAGCCTAACAACAAAATACGCTGTGCGTTTATAAACACAGCATAGTCCTTAATTCGAGTGGCAACCTTTTTAGGCTCTGCCTCATTTATATGCCGAGCTGTCTGTACCAAATTCATCCTTCGTTTTTTGTCTTTTGCACGTTTCATAAGATAATAGGTATCAACACCAATGCAATGACCACCCACCAATCCAGGATTGACCTTTGCAAAGTTCCATTTACTTGCAGCACATTCTGTGACTTCATTGATATTTATTCCCTCTGATTTACAGAAATCCGCATATTCATTTGCCAATGCAATTAAGACATCACGTTGCACATTTTCATACAGTTTTGCCGTTTCAGCTATTTTTATACTTGATGCCTCTATTACAGGCGCATCAAGAATAGTTGAATAAATATCTCTCATAACATTCAAAGATTCTATATTTGATGCAGAAATGATTTTGGGAGTGGATGCTATCCTATGACATTCATCCCCCACGTTAATTCGTTCAGGTGAATATCCGACTGAAAAATCCTCATTAACTTTCATCATAGAATATTTTTCCAAAATAGGTATGCATAATTCTTCGGTTGCTCCGGGAAATACTGTTGATTCAAAAATCACAATATCACCACGTTTTAAAATTTTACCAAGCGACTTACAGACGTTCTTCAGTGGTTTCAATTCTGGAAGTTTATTTTCATCAATACCCGTTGGAATACAAACAAAGAATACATTATATTCCGTCAAATCTGAATATGTGGAAGTTAATAAACTTCGTTGTAATGCCATTTTTATGTTATGCTGATTTTCACATTCCCGATAATCAACTCCATCTTTCAATTGAGTAACACGAACCGTATCCTTGTCTATACCAATACAAGGGAAGTACTTGGATAAAAGACAAAATAAGGGTAACCCAACGTATCCTAATCCAATAACGGCTATATTTATTTCCTTTTTCATTCCAATGCTTTTACCTTATGATTGATATTCATTTAATATTGTCCATATTTTGTAAGAGTTTCACGCAATATCTTTAAACACTAAAAGCATTTAGTCTAAGTGTAAAACACAAAGCGTGAACTGTTTTGCCACACTTAACTTGAAGGTTGTAGGAAACCTTGGATACAGATGCAACAATAGCAGCCCACGCTATAGCGTGAGAACCACTATGCTATCCTTGTATCCAATTTGAAAATTTCCTACGTTTTCAAGCACAAGATGAGCATAACGCTTCTTTCTTTTCTAATATGTCTTGGAAAGAGTTGCCTCAAGACAATTACAAAATTACTAAAAAGCCGTAATAAATCACTCAATATAGGCGAATTATTACGACCTTTTCATTGAAATAGAATATCCAGACTTTATAGTCTTAATCCTTTTTTTCGCTTCTTCCTGCGCACCATTTCCGCCGTCACGAACGCCTCACGGTCGGAAAGTTTCTGGTAGTGTCTGATGATTTGCGCCTTGATGTTGTCAAGGGCAAGATTGATGTCCCGTGCCCCTTGGCTCTTGCCTTTCGCCCTGTTCCCTTTCACGTCCCAAAGCGTCTTCGGGATGTTCTGTTTGCAACTGAACTGCGCCACAGTTCCGTTGATTGTCACCCGCCCCATGATAGGGACAATACCGTTCTTCTCCTTGCTGCCGTTCACGTAGAACAGCACTTTGAATGTGCTTCTTGCCATACTCGTCTTTTTTTGATTGCAAAATTAAGTATCAACGAGTTAGACCTTGTAAGCCAAACACAGCCACACGTAGAAAATGTCAGTGCCACGTGTTAAAAATCACATTTCGTCGGGTAATGATTTGAAAACCTAACGGCTTCATAAATCCGCTTTCCTTTGCATTACCCCGTTTTTTCGCCTGTCCTCTTTTGTCTTCGCAAACCCTTTATTAACAGGCGTTACGAAGACTTTTCTATCTTTTTATTAGCCTTTTCCAGAGATTTTAATTAATATTGCCTATGTTTATAATGATAAGTAAAATTCGATTGGTACATAATCAATGAAACTGGTTAAGAGTACAAACTTTTATTTTCGGACAACCACTCCTTTTTGTTAAAGAGAAAATGGAAAAACATGAAAAAAAAAATTACGATAAATCTTCTTGTTGATATCATGATGTTGGTAACAATAGGTATAGTTAGCATAAGTGGATTCATATTGGAAATTGTTATCCCCTCCCGTTACGCCGTCAAACATGAAGGAGCATATTCATGCGCTTCACAATTATGGGGACTGGGAAGACATGAATGGGGAAATATGCATCTATGGGCTGGAATAATCCTGATCATCTTACTGGCTATTCATATTTTGTTACATATGAAAATGATAAATTCGTTCTTAAAGAAAATATGTCCCAACCATATATCAAGAGCAATATGCTACATTTTGTTAATGATAATATTGCTAACAACATTCATTCCTTGGCTTTGTTTATTCTGACGAGGTGTAAATGAAACGGTTACTAAATAAAAAAATCATCTTTAACCTTCAGCAGAGTTTACTCATGGATTTCAAATTAATTATATCTATTATATTTCTAATATGAGCATATTAAGTTCATTTTATCTTCAGAAGGAAGCGGTGTAGCTACAATTTTCTCCCTCTCTCACCCCCTCAAACTCTTATAGATGAGAATAAATTGAAGTACAGAGATTGCATCAGTACTAAATGGTGCACATAAGCTTCAAACAAGATTAAACAATTTCCGGGTTGATCCCAATACTTAGAAGATCATTGGGAGATTCAATTCGAAGGATAGCAGCGATACCAGTAATTATCACAGCTACAGTCTGGGTAATGAAAGTATGACAGCCTATCAAAGAGCCAAGTCAGGACGAAGAGTCTTGATAACGGCTCTTTATTTTTTTCTTCTCATTTTCCTTATCACTCTTCTCATTTCCCTTCTTCTCCTTCCCTCTTCACCTTAAACCCTTATATATGATAAGAATAAGAAATAAGAACAAAAGACAAGAGAACAAGAACATATTATTAACCAACAACAAAAATCAAGAGAAAAATGAAACATTTAATGAAAGGAATCAGAATCGCAGCATACATTGCTGAGATCATCGTGGCAGGTTCAACTATTGTGGAACTTGTAGAGAAGTATAGTGGCAGGAGCAAACGTAAATCCGCCACAAGTAAAGTTGATACAGGCAATGTAGCAACTGAAAACCCATAGAATGTCTAGTGAATGGATTATGATAAGGCACAGGATGTAATTATAACCATCCTTGAGGTAGCCACATCCATACTCAAGGGAATAAAGAAGCTAAGAGGAATATTTGTAAAAGCAAAGAAATAACCCTCTTGGCTTTTTCTTTTATCGGATTTTATTAACTAATTAAAAACTATAAAAATATGGAAACAACCAATTTATTATTACCATCCACAAGGATGACAAGAATGGGCATGATCAACTCAACCTTTATCGAAGATGCAGTAATCGTATCGGAAAAGGAACAGGAGAAGGAACATCCCAATTTTATTGAATCAAACACTTCAGGCATTACACTTGAAGAACTGGAAACGAACTGTATTGTACCCAGCTTTGGAGACAATCAGCTTACAATCAGCCACCAGACTTTTATACACCGTATTGAGGAGGCGGCAAGCATGTTTTTTGCAGGAGAAACTTTCGGTAATACGGAAATCAGAGTCTCACATAAGATTTTAGGCAGACATCCTTCCGCACTGACAAAGAGGAAGGAAGAACTCAAACCTGAAGACGAAACCATCTATTATCAGAGAATGACATTCTGTTTTCATATCCGAACCATATGTCGGGAAATGAACGGTGAGGAAGTGCATCTTTGCATCGGCGGCGTAAGAAGCCTGAACGAAGAGAACCTGTACGGAAAAAAATCCCCTGAAAAATTTAAAATCTTTATAGGATGGAGAGTCAGGGTATGCAGCAATCTTATGCTGACATGTGACGGTTTGACAGGACGTCTGGAAGTGATGTGCGATACGGATATCTATATAGCTGCTCTAAAACTGTTTCAGACATTCAACCCCGAACAAAATCTGAGGCTTCTTGAGAATCTGGGAAGAACAATGATATCCCAGGAACAGTTCTGCCAAATAATCGGACGTTTACGACTTTACCAGGTATTACCGGCATCACAGATGAAAGAATTGCCGAAAGTTATCCTGGGTGATTCAAACATCAATGCAGCTACCAAAGGCTATATTGACAACCCTAACTTCGGCTTACGCGGAAGAGCAAAAATTTCATGCTGGGACCTGATGCAGCTTCTTAACGAGGCGGCCAAACAGTCCTATATCGACAAATTCCTCGAAAGGAATCAGAACGCCACAGATTTTGCGGTAGGCATTCAGAAAGCCTTGAGAGGAGAAGACACTGAAAATTACGGATGGTTCCTGAGATAAACCGGAACATACAAAAATCCTACAAAGGGAGAAAGAACCAACAATAACAAACAAGGTCTTTCTCCCTTTTTTTGTTGAATTAAAATCAGAAAGGAGAAAAATATATGAGCGTAACATGTATACAGGACATATACCATTGTGATACCTGTAAATCAGCACTAGACGAGCACGGAAGGAATTGCAGGCACGGGATGTTATTTCCCCTGCTTCTTTTAATGGGAAACTTTAAAAAGTGCATGAATTATGAATTTGATGCGGAGAAGGTGGCACTTCAGTTGCTAAGAAAAGAAAATGAACGGACAGAGCACACCGATGAGTAAAACGGGAATGGTTCTGAATAAAATGGAAAGGAATAAAGTATGGCCCATTACACCTTCGATATAATCAAATATACCTTAATTACCGAAGAGGGGGAAACGTACAAGGACTTCATAGAAATGATGCCCTCGCTGACGGTACAAGCAACAAATTATATTGCAGCCACTTTAAAAGCCGAAAAGGCATATCCGTCAGATAAATATGTACACCAGCTCATTGGTACTGACGCGGAAAAATGGCCGGTCAATGCAACTATATTTTAACTAAAAACGAATCAGAAAGAAAAATGGAAAGATTTGAAATTGAAAACAGCAGAGAGTTCAAGGCAGCACAGGAATTGGCAAGGGTCTTGAATGATTACGGGTGGAATGAAAAACGATTCGCCCTTGCAACGACAACATTTCACAGGACTCTACAACAAACGTTATTCAGGACTATCGTAGAGATATTGAAGATGTATGCAGATCCTCAAAGAAGGACGGACCTAAGAAATAAAGCATCCAAAGAAGGTGCAGAAAAGTTAATGGAAGTGCTGGAAGAACTACATATTCCATTCATTTGAGAAACGGTTGAAACATACCGTAATTATATCTGAGGAGGATATCACAATCAACGTGGTGTCCTCCTTTTTTTATTTACCAACATTTTAAAACAAGAAAAATTATGTTATACTACAAATTTAAAAATTATGAAGAATTCAAGAACATGTTTGGAATTGTCAAACATGGAAACGGAGTATGCAGCAGAAAGAACAAGATACTGCTGGCATATATCAGGAACAAGAGATTACTACATGAAGCAATAGAGACAAACAACTATACGCTGCTTCATATCTCTTCAATGGCGGAACTAAATAAGACCATTACCCGGACAATAATTATAAACGGGCACTCAGATATGTCATTACGTTATGTTCTGGAACTGGACGGAGATTTCTTTTACTCCAGGAACTTTGAAACGGACGATCTGAAAGGGTTGTGTGAGGACGGGGATACCAGGTCAATCCGCTACATTAACCATGAAAACGGAGGAAAGGTGTTTAAAATGAAAGCGGGGAAACTCTACCGCTCGCTCATACTGGAAACGGAATTTGGTAAAACCCTTCCGGAACAGGTAGTGACTTACCTATGTGAGGAGTTCTCGGCGGACTGGCAGACTTATACAACGGGGCGGCTCCCTAAAAACAGGTTATGCGTAGACAAGAATTTCGAGAAGATATACTCATCCTCCTCTTGTATGGGAGATTTTCATTCCTGCATGGTAGACAGGAAACTGCATTATTTCTATACGAATTCAGTCGATGCAAGCGCGGCATACCTGATCAATGAAGAAGGAAAGGTGGCAGCAAGGTGTGTCATCTACAACAAGGTTACAGACCAGAATGGAAAAATATGGAGACTTGCGGAAAGACAATACGCTACCGATGAAAACAATTCTCTCAAACGTGCTTTAATAGATGCTCTGATAAAGGGAGGATACATTGACGGTTACAAGAAAGTTGGTGCCGGATGTGGTGATTCAAGGGCTTTTGTTGACCTGGAGGAGAATTCATTGTCAGACAGGAAATTCAGAATAGAATGTGACCTGGACTGGGATGACATGCTAAGCTACCAGGATTCATTCAAGTGGTACAATGAATCTAAAGGAACGGCGGACAATTACGGAAGTGGCGACATCGCACTTGATATTACTGACGGTTCTTTGAATGGTGAGGAAGAATACGATGATTTCCATGAATACAATTGTCGTGAAACCACCACCGTATATTATCATGGACAGGAATATTATTGTGATGTAGAGAATCTGGGAGAATTTACATGGATAGAGAAACTGGAAGAATACCACCATGACTCCGACGTACTATCATGCTCCGAATGTGAAGAGGATTTCCTGAAAGAGGATAAATACTATTCAGACATAACGGAGAAGGACTATTGCTGTGAAGAATGCCGGAAGAAAGCGGAACAGGAGTACAAAAAGGAAAACTGGCATTATTCCGACTATGATGAGGAATACTACGAGCATGCAGGAGACATAACCATATACCGGATATGGAACAATGTCCTCTGTGAATATGAGATAAAGACAATATCCGTAGAGTCAGCACAAAGACTGCTGGAAGCGGAAGAACTTCATAAATTGAACGGCAAACTTTATGACGGGATAGATGAAAAAACAGGACTGCCTTATGCATACGAGATGAATGAAATAAATGTTTAACCCACAAAAAAATAAAAATTATGGAATTGCTTAAGAAATTATACAAGGTTTATAGCCCGAGCGGAAAAGAACGGGCGATGATTAAGTGTATATGGAATTATACCAAGAGAATTCCCGGTACCAAAGTTGAAACAGACACGGCCGGGAATTTGTATATAACAAAGGGGGAAGCGGAATCATACCCCTGCATTGTAGCGCATCTCGACCAGGTACAGAGGTTACATTCAAAGGATTTCCTGCCTATTGAAACGGGAGAAATCATATTCGGTTACAGCTCCCGGAATAAAAGACAGGAAGGACTCGGAGCCGATGACAAGAACGGAATCTGGATAGCACTCAAATGTCTGGAAAAGTATGACACCCTAAAACTGGCGTTCTTTGTCAGTGAAGAAGTGGGATGTGTCGGTTCAGGAAAAGCGGTGATGGATTTTTTCAATGACTGCCGCTTTGTTATACAGCCTGACAGACGGGGATACCAGGATATTATTAATGAAATAGCCTGGACCTCACTATGTTCTCCCGGGTTCCTAAAAGCTGCCGGATATAAAAAGTTTGGATACAAGGAAACACGTGGAATGATGACGGACGTGCAGGAACTAAAGGAACGGGGGCTTCAGGTCAGTTGCATCAATCTCAGCTGTGGATATTATGAGCCACATACGGACCATGAGTTTACGATAAAGAAAGACCTTATGAACTGTCTGTCACTGGTAGAGCATATCATTGAGAATTGTACTGAACCTTATCCTCACCAGACAGAAATATTGGACAGACGATGGAGGAGTTATGATGAATTTGACGAAGCTGTAGACGAAATATTTGCACTGCTCGATCAGGGGGAGTTATGGAGCGCAGAAGACCTCTATTATATGTACCACTCCGTTTTCCCGGAACTGGATATGGAGGATTACAGGAGAATATATACTGAATATTATAACTTAAATACAATTGAATATGGAGAACAAAAATTATGATCTGAAACTGGCAGGATATATATGGTCAATCTTAAAGACACAACCCATTGTTGTAATGTCATGGGGAGTAGATATGGATACGATAAAACCAGTTAAAGGTGGACTGGAATTTCATGTGCAGGGATTCAAGCATACGGGAATGGTACAGATTGTTCTCGATGAAGGAAAAGACTTGTTTGAAATACATCTTATCCCTGACTCTGAAGGGGAAAGAAAAATAATAGAAGACGTTTACTTTGATATGCTCGTTTCTGTGACAGATGAGAATGTAGAGAAAACGGATGATTATGAAAAGAGGATTTCTGAAGAGTACAGGATTATAAGAGAATAACACTTCCCTGAAATAACAGAATCTGTAATTATTGGAATCTTGTGAGACAGTAGAGTATATGAAAACTCAAAAACTCACAGGATTTCTTTTTTTATGTAATAATGTGACCGGTTCCATAGATTAGACGAGCATCTAGCCGGTGGAACCACTGTTAAAACTATTAAAATTTAAATTCAATGAACAATCAATATATAGCTTATCTTCGGGTAAGCACACAGAAACAAGGATATTCAGGATTGGGACTTGAGGCACAAAGGGAGATTATACAGAAATATCTTCGTGACAAAATTCCGGTTGCTGAATTTGTTGAAATTGAATCAGGTCGAAAAAAGGACAGGCCTAAACTAAAAGAAGCATTGAGCCTTTGCAGAAAAACAGAAGCGACACTGATCGTGGCCAAACTGGACCGGTTGGCAAGAAATGTTTCCTTCCTGTCAAATCTTCTGGAGAATGATGTGGAGATCGTGTTTTGTGATTTCCCACAAGCCAATAAAATGGTATTACATATCCTGTCGGCAATCTCACAATACGAAGCGGAACTTATAGCGGCAAGAACAAAATCCGCCCTACAGGCAAAGAAAACAAGGGGATTCAGCCTGGGTAATCCGGAACACTTAATGGATAAACATGAACAGGCAATTCAGAACAGTATCAGAATCTGTAGGGAGAAAGCGGATAACAATCCCAATAACAGGAGAGCTGTCGCCATGTTGCGTACATTAGTAAAAGAGGAGCATACCCTGCAGGAGGTAGCGGATATTCTTAATAAAGAAGGATTTGTAACGTCTAAAGGATACAGGTTTTACAAATCAACGGTTTACAAATTAATCAGAAGGTATAATCTGAAATAAGAAAGTTTATAATCTGTTATATGATAATCAATGGTAACATGAGTTTTGGGTAATGGAAAATCTTTATAAGGAGAGAGGCTAAGGAATGACTTAGCTTCTTTTTTTCTTCATCGGGTAAGTCAGAGACAGAGAGTATACGATAGTAGAGAGTATGTAATACATAACCGGTAGGATAATGTAGATGTTATAAAATATACTACAAAAAATGTACTTCTATTATAAAATGTACACGATTTGCAAACTTTTTTATAACACTTTTATCTCCTTCCAGGAGTTATGTATGTCATTACTCACTACGCTCTCATACTTCCTGCCCTGGCTGACCCCAAGAAATAAAAATGCCGTCAATATTATGTATGTAGATGTCGGAAATCTCGGAACTATCGGGATTATACTCCTAATACGATACTGGCATCAATATTCAATTACCGACTGATCTCACGAGCTACTTTTAAGGTAGGTTCGCATTTACCGGAAATATAGTCACTGAAGCGTGAAGGACTTACACCGATCAGTTTGGCCAGAGATTTTTTGATTGAGTCCCAGTTCGAACATTCTCAGTTTCAAGACCTCAACAAGGGTTGGTTCGCCTAAAGAAAAATGTTCTTCGGAGTAATCGGCTACAAGATTGGAAAGCAGTTCCAGTTCTATGCTCCCGGGATCATCAAGAGGAGTATCATCCGTAACCAAAGGAAGCAGATTCTCTACTCTACGGACTGCCCATTCATATTGGGTCGGGGGTTCTATCTTAGTCATAACTTCTAAATTTTAGTGCAATCAATCTTATCATATTCCTTATGAGTACCAATGAAGCGTATATATACGAACTTTATAGTAAACTTGGTAATGACAACCAGCCGATAACTATTGCCTTTGATATTGAAAATATAGTGCTAATTACCGACACTGTCTACAGTGTTGAAAGTTTTCTTGATATCGGCAAAACAAGTCCACTCACTTCGTTTAACAATAGTATCTTGTAAGGCAACTTTTGAATCTCCGGATGCTTTTCGGCAGATTCTTTCAATACCTGTTCAGTAAATATTCTCATGGAACTCGGTTTGGATTCATAAAGATAATGGCTTGATTCTGTTTCTCAAAATTATATTCAAATATTCGGGATACTATTTAAGCAAAGCAAACAATTACAAGATAAATGGAGTTTTGGAAAGGTTATCCTTGATCGGGTTAGGTGAGGGCAGAGAACATCTGGCAGGTATATAACCGATGAGGTGGAATATTTGTTTACAAAGATGTGCTTCTATTGTGAAGTGATAAAGCGGAACCTGACAATATAAATATAGAAATAATCGGATGTAAATCAAGAGGAAGAGAGCATTTGTAACAGAAAATAAGGGATGAAGCTGTTTTTTATGGCAAAGTTGTGGATGTATAAATCAAATAACAGGTGTTTTATTTGGAACAATAAACAAAAAATCCTATTTTTGCGGCATGAATAAAACAAAATTACATATAATTCTAATTTACCTTAAGAAAATTCTAAGAAGAAAGGTGAAAATAGTTATAAGTTTTTTTGAGAGATTTCAAAAAGAACAATTTTGCATTCAGTCATGAATGTCCTATTAGTTCCTTGAGTTTTTTTCAAAAATGTTTTTGTTTATATAATATCATTTGAGAAAGAAATAATAAAATAGAAAAGATCATTAATTAAATATTTAATATTTGGTAATAATAAAATGAAATAGAGTTTATAATAAAATTTATATAGAAATTAATAGGGACATAAATGACTAGAACAATAGTTGTTTATGTCCTTTTTTATTATTAATGAAGAACTGATGAAAAAAATAAAATTATTATTAGAAAACATAATAGAAAAAAGTGCAACAGGCATATTGATATATGCTGGAAAACGTTTAGTGGATAGATGCATAAAATGGTGGGATGAAAAAAAGAAGAAAAAAGAAGCAATACCGGCTGATCATACTGCTGAAAAGTCGGATAAAACTATTATCCCCGTTTCGATGAAAGAAATCATAGAGCGTAACAAGGGACAAAGCGCAGCGTCCCTGAAACGAGCCCTTTTCGCCCCGGGAGAACTCCATGTAATCTGTGCGCAGACAGGTATGGGAAAATCCATTTTTGCAGTAGAAATGGGTCTGGCGATGGCCGGGGGTAAGGAATCCGAGCCCTATGCGATAGTTAAGAACATCTTGGGTGATAAGTGGGACGCCACGAGGCAGAGGGTGGAGTACCTTGACGGAGAAAACGGTGAGGACGAACTGTATGAACGTTATGGTAGAGGAGACGTCAACTATCCCGACACTTTTACCGTGGTTCCTTCCGGCGAGATATCATCCATTGATGACTTGGAAAAGTACATCCGTCAGCGTGCGGAAGAAAGCAAATACAGGGAAGACCGCACGATCATCATTGACCATCCCGGATGTTATAACGGAAGCGACAATCCCCATCGTATGCAGAAGTTTTATAAATCCCTGAAAAGTATTATAGTAAACTATCGGCAGGGAGGTCATTGCCTGACTGTCTTTGTTCTGAGCTTCGTTAAGACAGACAAGCCATGGAAACCTGTATACTCGGAGGATATTATGGGTACGAAGGAACTCAAGAATATAGCCCATACGATCGTAGCCTTGTGCCCGTGTCGGAAGGGAGGAGAATACCGTTTCCTTAAGGTTGTCAAATCAAGGAGCGGGGAGAAAAATGAAGAGGTGCCCATTCTCAAAATCAACAAGGAGGGTGGGCTGTTTCTTCACTTTGTCGGCAGGATGAATGAAAAGGATGCGTTACCCTTACCTGTGAAATCCCGGAAAACTCCCGTTACTTCTCCCGATCTCAAGCAAGATATCTTTGAAGTCACCGGAACCTCTATTGCTTCAAGTGAGTCGGTTCTCCAAGATGAGAAGCCTGAAACGGTGGAGGAGGTAACTGGTTCTGCTGTGAAACCGAACAAACGCAGAAAGGTAACATCTGGGATATTACAGCGTATGAAGCAAATGTACGAAGAAGGGCTGAAACAGGGGGAAATAGCCAAAGGCTTGGGCTTGTGCAGAAAAACTGTCAATAAGTACCTGCAATGTATCAATCAGGAAGAGCCTCAGTGTAACCTGTCACCATTGCTCTGCTGATACCTATTCCTACAGGAAGCGTCCTTTTCTCTCTTGTAACCTATTTATGTTTTTGTAAATGGGTTACAATATTGACAAGGGTAAGGTACCAGTATTATCTTTTCCTTCAATGTTCATCCCGGATCGGTTATGCTGAATTTTCACAGAATTTCCGGGATGCGTGTTGTTATTGTATCATGTGATGAAGCTGATCTGTGTAGATTTCGTGTTTGAAATGGCTAAAGGCAAATACTATATTATGCAAGATATCAAAGCTTGCTTCTCTTTATATTCTTTGGGATTATTGTCGTGTAACCTATTATGTGAAGCATATGGAAGCCATCTTTAGTAGACTACAAACTATACTATTGGGGAATAAATAATAGGTTACAATTACATGTAATACTTTAATAATCAAAGGTAAATGTCTTGTAAATTACAGCTTGAGTTACAGTCTATGTTACAGATTAGGTTACAGTTTATGTTACAGCTAGAGCCATTATATAAAAGATAAGTACTCAGGCTTATTTCTTGGCAGGTTCTACTTCGGCATTTTTATATTATCAGGGAAGAGTTTGTTCCTGTTTGAATATAAATACTCTAAGTTAAAATAAAGAGGGGGGCAATTCTTGTAGTAAGCATGAGAAATCGACATGTAGAAAAGATATTTTTCCTGCAAATATTATTGTACGGATAAAATCTTTCTCAGAATGAACTATATTTTAATGTTTTTTTATAATTGTAGGCTTTTTATAGCTCTGGTTGTGATCATTAATATCTGTTCATTCAATATCATTCTTCGCTATAGCTGATGTTATTATGGGGTGTGGCGGTTTTATGATATCTAATATGTTAATAAAGAGTAAAAGTTTAGATACTTATTCTATTTTTTATCTCCTTGGAAAAACTTTTGTGTCACCTAAACTATATTTTATCTGACAGTAGAAAAGATAACCCTGAGTTTGGCTTAGTACATAGTAATATTCTCTTTATCCACATTTCGGATCTCAACGAATAATACCTAAATGCTTTACGTTTCCTGTTTCAGGATAACTATATTTTTATTTTATTTATTATACAAACGAGTTGCTTAATTCATAAAATGAACATATAGTACACAGAAAACATTAGCAATAGTGAAATATTATCTATGTATGTTGATTACTTCGATGATACCCGTTTAATTGGGATAAGAATCTTTTTGCTTCCACTAAATCTGCACTCGAAAAAAGAATCAGCACAGCATCTCCACTTCCTTGACCGATGTGCATAAACAGGAGATTGTTTGTCAAGGAAGTGGATGCAATATAGAAACGGTCAATTTGTCCATCTATAGTTGCCTCAAACGCAAGTGACTTTTGGGGGAGTTTGGAAAGTACGCTTATTACCTTCTCACGACAGGAAGAGTTGGGATGTACACACACTATTGCTTCTCCGAAACTTTCGGGAAAGCCGTATCTGTCACTCTCGTATTCTTCTATTTCAAAGCGGTCTATCTCGGAAACCTTGTCGAATGCTTCTCGTAATTCCAATGGACGTTTGCATGAACACAAGCAGAGAAGTACACAACAACCTATCCCGAATTGAAATCTATATTTAAAAAATACAGTTTTCATAACTCTACAATCTCATATTGGACATATTCAGGAAGCCACTTGTCCAAGATGGCATTAACCTTTCGTTGTATCTCCGGTGTAATATATTTCGCCATCTTTTGTATCATCACAGCCACCGATACAATCTCATCAAGCCACCCAATAATAGGAAGCCGCTTAGCATCTAAAACATCAATTGGAAGCACAAGATAAGCAAGGCTTGCAAAAATCGCAAGCTTATCTTTACGAGGTGTTGCCGGACTGCGCATGATGTACCATAGTAGTAATATAGGACGAGTTGCCGCACGTCCCACTTTGTGGCTCCAAACATAAATGTTATTCCACAGGAGATTGTAATCTAATTTTGAGATGCCTATAATTCATGATTTAATTGTCGTTCAACTATTATAAAGCGGCCATTAGAAAGACCATCATTTACATATTTTACTTCAGTGTCTTCCCAAAATCAGCAAATCTACCAAACACTTTGCGGGTATCTATATAAAAATCTTTCCGATGTATGACAGTCAATTTTTCCAATTGACTGTTAAGTGATTTTATGTAATTACTCAATTGCTTCTCATCAATAAGTCGCTGCCTGTAGCGTAACCCAATTACAATAAGATCAATAACTTCATTGATTTTACCTAATGTATGTTCTATACGTTTTAACAAAATAGATTCGATTAGTTCAGCATAAAGGAACTCTCTCAAAAAAGACAAACAATAAGATTGTGAGTTACCTGTTTCGCTGTAAATTTTGTCTTCTTGATGTGACAGCCACTCAAAATAAGAAGACGGTATTTTCAATATAAAACACTCCTCTTTATTATTGCCAGACAGCAATTTTACAAGTAGTAGTTCCCATTGTTTTATGATGGCATTATAACTTTTGATAGATGAACTCCTAAAATCCGAAACTATTTTTCCAGGATAAAGAATTGATTGAATTATTGTATGATCTTCCAATAACCTTTTTCCCAGCAAAGCACAGAAATAATTCTCCAAGTTAAAGTCTTTCACTATAATTCTATCGCTTTTCTTCGGTAATGGGGATGAATCCAGGCGAATATATAACGCTTTCTTTTCCATAACTCTATTTACTTTCTTTGTTTGTCTCGCATTTTTATCGTTACAAATTTTACGGTCTTCCATAAAATAGAAAAAGTAGCCGATAACAAAATAGATAGAATTGCAGCAAGGAATAACATGATAAGGTCATGTTTGTTCTTATTCTCCAAGCTGTCTGCAAGAAGATGTATTCCATGCGATTGAATGTTTTTCAACTTACTTACATCATAATATTCTATGCTTGACAATGTACGCACATCAGGTTCAGGGTAGATAGATACAAAGTCTGTGGGTTCATTCATACGAATGATTAATGTTGACTTCGAAACATCTTGCAAGTGTTTGTTTTTCCACCGCAAATTGAAGTTTATACACAATCTATAAATATTATTAGGTTCTAACCATCTTATTGTATTTTCAACTGTAAGATTATTATTTAACTCAATTTCGCCGCAATACTCTTGATATTTTATGGGAACAAAAACGGTGTGAATGTCTATTTTCTTCTGTTCATGCGAGGTTGTTACATCTCCACGCTTACGAAAAATATGTTTGTTCCCATCATATTTATATTCATTCGTCATTCTTTCATGATTCAAATTTTTTGAATACTTTGTTTCCGTAAAGCTTTGAATCTGAAATATTGCGCAAATAGAGTCCATATGTTTCCCATGATATGTACAAGTGCTTAAATCATAAAGGCTATTAATAGGTCGTTTTGCTCTAATGATTGCATAAGATTTTGCTGTAATCTGTTGTACTGATTTCCATACAAATTGCTTTGTATCCTTCAACATTGAAATATCAATTCCTATTGTATCAATACGGTAATACCCATCCAAGACTGCCACTTCACTACCAATGGTATATTCTATATTATGGGTTGCTTTAAAGAACCATGTAGAGAGATAACATATAAAAGAAATACAGATTGCTAATTTTATGATACAAGCTAATAAAGTCCTATCTATATGCAATTTGCCAAATAGCTTCATAACTACTGCATAAGCTTTTGATAGGCATATTTTACAAAGACACCTCATACTATAAATACCTTTCTTAAAAAATATAAGGTATTTAAGACACTTCTTTTTGCGGTCATTACTGATAAGCTTTATTATACAAACAAAGGTTTTGTCTACTTTTAGGATATTACACAAACCATTCTTTCTTGATTAGTACGTATTTATATTTCCCTTCTACGAAAATTGCAATCCAAGTCATTCTTTCTGAGAAATCGCGATCTTGATTATAAAAAATTCCGGACGGTATTATTTCATTTCCTTTGTTATCTATGTATCCACCATTTACACATGCCAAACCGTCATGAAACGGTCTCAGAACTCGATATTTGTCCGGTGGGACAACTGTTTCTCCTTTCTTGTTGATGAAATAGCGAGACCAATTAGAATCTTTCACTAAGGCTAATCCATTAGAAAAATCACAAAGATTGTAATCATGATATAATGCACAATATTCTTCGAATATATTGGGAATTACAATTTCTCCTGTTTTATCAATATATCCTATTTTTACGTTACCGTTATATGTGGCTGCTAATCCTTCTGAGAACTTGTAACTCCGCATTGATGTAGAAAAAATAGTTCTTTCCGATTTGTCAATAAAATCAGTTTTGTCCCCTTCGTTTTTAAATATAGCCGCTAATCCCTCAAAAAAACTAAAGGCACCACTACCGCTACCGCATGTTATTATAGTTCTCCCGACTTTGTCTATAAACTCCCATTTGTCAATAAACACGCATGCTAAACCTTCAGAGAAATTTCTAACCATTCTGTATTTACATGGTATTACAATTTTTCCTGTTTTATCAATAAATCCCTTATTCTTGTTAATTTCCACTATTGCCAAACCTTCTGAAAAATCGCCTGCATAATCGAATTGGCATGGTATAACTTCAGCTCCCGTTTTCAGGGAGATCTCATTCACAATTTCTGCTTTAGTCATAATTTCATATGTTTTTATGGCTGCAAAGATACCGAGAGTTTATTAAAGAGAAAATGACCGGAATAAAATTTGTTCAACGACACGTTTTGTCGCTTGCCTTCAATATCTTTGCCCATAATAAAATCAAATTCATAATCATATGGGGAAAAAGCTGGAAAGATTACAGCGTATGCTGGTTATCATCAATAAACTGAAAGGGCTTCAACGGTATGTACCCCGTGAAGAACTGGAAAATTATGTGACACACCGCATGGAAGAACGTGGTGGGATGCCTGTAGACCTCAGAACATTGCAACGGGACTTTAATGCGATAGAAGAGATGTTCGGCATTCGCATCTGTTTTGACAAGAAACGAAATGGATATTATATCAATGAAGAGGATGGCATGAAAAAAGAACAATATGAAAGGCTCCTTCTCAACTTTGATATACTGAATGCTTTGGATACCTCTTCAGGCCTTCATACTTATGTAATCGCAGAACATCATCGTCCGGTAAATAATGAATGTCTGCCACTTCTAATCAAGGCTATTAAATTCTCACATCCCATAACCTTTAAATATATGTATGTCCGGGAGAATGGAAAGGTACGTGAAAAAGAAGTACTGCCACACTATTTGAAAGAAGACCAATACCGATGGTATCTTCTTGCTTATGAAGAAAACGTATTGAAAACTTTCAGTGTGGACTGTATTATTGCCCCTCAGATATTGTATGGAAAAACATTCAAGCGCAATATGGACATAGACATAAACAGCCTTTTTAAAGATTGTTATGGCATTTGGAACCAGACGAATATTCCTATAGAAGAGATCGAATTGAGTTATAGTCCTTTGGATGGCAGTTTCCTGAAGTCTGCTCCATTGCATCATTCCCAAGAGATCATTGTAGATGATGAGAAAGAATTCCGAATTAGGCTGCATCTCCGTATTACCAATGATTTTGTGATGGCCCTGCTTTCAAGAAGCCGTTCGCTGACAGTCATCAAACCTCTACATTTGAGGGAGCAGGTGAAGGCTGTCTATGAAGAGGCACTGAAAAGAAACAGATGACAAAAGTCGTTTCCTGAACATAACCCTCTAAAAACCAAAGAATATGAACAACAATTCTTACTGGAGCAGAAGTAATCTTCTGAAAGGCACAGGGACTCTTTGTGTCCTTATCATCTTTGGATATTACGCTTATCAAGACGCCATGAACAGAAACATGCTGGAAAGAAGCCTGAACGAAAACGCTGCCCCACTGCAACGTGATTTTAGCCATAAATCTTCTCAATTACGACGTACTATACATGGAAATACGGGTTACAAGGATGTGGCTGGAAAAACTCAGAATGCAGAATCTAGGGACTTAAACGATTACGACACCTTCAACGAACATCTGGATGAATATCTTGAAGACCCGGAAGATGAAGTCACTTATCCTCCTGAAATCTATAATGCACTGATAGACGATACAGAAGAGTTGATGACAGAATAAATTGATTAATACAAAATATAATAATATGAATCATTTCAGAACATCCCGTACAAAAGAAGCATTTTTATTTAAAGATGCGACCATTCTTACCTCATTTACTGTTATTTGTCCTATATTGGGGATTCTTCTCTTATGGCTACTGCAAAGATGCAGCAATTGGTATTATCCATTTTTCCTGATTGGCATTCTATTGTTCATTTGTTGGGCTACTTTCATAGAACGGCATTTTGACATTGTATATATACCATAGTTTTGCCAGAAGTGAATAACAATATCCCCTTTGAGTTTGATAATCAATAAACTTTTTTATAGCTTTGCAAAGTCTTGACATGACTAGTTAGGACATACATAGTTTATTGATGAAAGTGTAGTTTTTATCCTTTGCTAAAAAGTCTGGTAAACTTTAAAGAGTACGAAGGATGGCAATCACACTCATCACTTGTTTGTATATGCTTATTTGAGTTATATACATCACAAGTGTGGGGATATTGTTTATCCGTATTCAGGCTTTACCAGACGCCTTTAGCAAGATAGATAATGAACTCCACACTTTCTTTTATAATTATTAAACCGGAATACCCAAACCATTATGGCAATATTTGAAAAAGGATTAAGTTACAACTTCATGGTAGAAAGAATTGCCGAAGCAAAAGGTAATTACTACTATGTAATAGTAATTGATAATAAAGAATGTTGGATAAAAATGCTCCCTTTTGAAATATATCAAAATACGAAGAAAAATATCATAAGATGTGAGTATAGAGGTGTTGATTCATATGGTTCTCATATATTTATAGAAGACAAGCTTTCTATTTTGTATGAATTGTACAAGGAAAAAGAAGAATATGATTTTAACTATGTAAAGGAAGGTATAGATATGGAAGGAACTCATTTTTTTGTATTAAAAGATAAGTATGGACTAGTTCATCGTCTATATGAAAAACTTTCATCTAATCAGAAAAATAAAGAAACTCCAATAAGATGTAAGATAAATTATATTGATAAAACGCAAAAGGCACTTATATTACAAGTAATAGAAAATATCAATGGCAACTGTGTGGAAACTAATATTCAAAATACTAATGATGTAACAACTATTGCATGGATAGACGAAACAACTTTATTTAAGTCTATCAATAAGGAAGAACTTATAGACAATTATTTCTACGATATAATCCACCTTTCCGAGGACATACATTTAAAAAATGTAATAAACTTATACCAAAGTAAAAACAACAAATGGATTGTGCACTATATTAATTATTTTGATAAAACACACAAATACATATTAATTCAGAAAGGGAATTTATATGAATTAGCAGAATTTGCAGCTCTAATGATTTGTTTAATCAACTGGACACGTACATTTAAAATCAGTAAGATAAAAAAAATTCCCCAATTAAAAAAATACGAAGGGCTACAAAAAGCAATTAAAATTCTTCAGACAAATTCACTGGGTAACTATAAAGAGACCCTTATTTGCACTGAAAATATTATTTCTGAAATGTCAACCTTATTTAGCTTATTTGAAATTGATCCTTGCTTTTTTAGCGAAAACTTCTCTTTCTATAGAGAAGTCTGTAAAATGCTATATGATAATATTTTAACAATCAGTTCGCCAATTGAAGCACTTCAAGATAAAAAAGAAAAGTGTCTAAAAGCATTTCAAGGGATATTAGCTTACAGAATAAAAACAGAACGAAAACAAATTGCAAACAAAATCATACAAATATATGATCTTTCGCTTGGAACAGAAGAAACAACAAGCAGCAATATCTTTAGTCTTCTATATTCTTTACTAAAGAATCCTGAATGCATAAATAGTAAAAACATACATTCATACATTGATATGCAACCGCAAACATTAAGTGCGATTGCTTGCATCATTTATGGCTACAAACTACTTGAGAAAAAGGAAGACTCTAAAAGATTGCTAAGTGACATCAATAAAATGTTTTATTTTTCGAAAAAATATGAAAAGGGTAGAGTTGAAGATGAATATTTTGAAATTGAAGATATAGAAGAAGAGACGGAAAAGAATATCTATTCATCCGAATCTATTTCCAATAAAATCAGAACAAGATCAAACGAAAATATTTTCTTTCTAAACTTATATAAAGATGGCATGTATATTATTACAAACAAACAACTTTTTGAAAACAATATTATTAAAAGTATTTCCATAAATCCCAATATAGACAAATTCATACTACAATGTTATGCACATGGAAGTGTCAATAAAGTGCCTATCAGAATATTGCAAGAAAAAAAGAGGGAAAGAAAATACCTCAATGGATGCTATTCACAAGACTGCTTAAAAGATATATATGTTATTAGTGAAGAAACATACATTGCAACTCTCTCATTATATAATAATGATGTATTTGTAAAATTATATTCCACAGAATATATCTCAGAACATTTATCATTAGGTTTAAAAGGAAACCAAGTTGTAGGTACCAATGTTGATTCTACTGAATATTTTTTGATATCCTCCGAGCACATTGACCGACTACCTAAACGATTGATATACAACACGCCCACTCCTCTTGGGAAAAATATCAAGAATCCATATTATGAAAATGACATTTTAATTTTAAAAGAATTAGAAATACTAAAAGAAACTATTTAAACAAACATCAAAACCATGAAAAATTCATTCAAACTTTTTGATCCTATGAGGGATTACAGCTCTATTCTTCCTGATATTCCTGGAAATTATTTGGTTGTTCTACGGACTTCTTCGCTACTTCCTCAAATAGAGGTGGCTCCCGAATTCCACTATATAGATTATAATAACAACCATTACCCAATAATATACACTGGAATTAGCACTGTAAGTATTAGAAAACGTGACTATCAGCAGCATTTCATAGGCAATAATGCCGGAAAATCCACTCTTCGTAAATCTCTTGGCAGTTTAATGGGACTTCCTAAAATTCCAAGAGATAAGAACAATCCTGATAATGGGAAAACTAAATTCAATGAAAACGATGAAGAAAGATTGTCACAATGGATGAGAGAAAATCTATTATTATTTTATAGTGTAGAAAACAGAGAACAAGAACAAATCGAAAATCTTGAAAAGAAACTTATCAACGACTATAATCCACCATTAAATATATTAGGAAACAATAATCCAATTAATAAAGAATATAGAGCACTATTGAAAAGATTGCGAAATAGAACCAGTCTTAGCAGTTAATTTATACGTAATCTAATCATTTTATAGAGTTAGTAACACATCTTGTAACCAGTTTATTTTCTAAAAAACAAGAGATATGACTTAGAAAGAATTGAAAAAAACAATTATAGCAGAGTATGACAGTCGAAATTTAAAGTCAAGAGTACGCTACAATGCCATTGAACGAATTGAAATCTTCATTGAGCAGCACCATGCTCAAGCCATAAAAGAAGTAAAAAAAATGATGGTTGTAGACAAACAATGCCTGAAAAAACAATATGTCGAACAAAAAGGGAAAAGTATCAGTGGAGCAGAAAGTAGTGTAATTGATGAAATTTATAATCAACTTTCTAACCTGTAATACTTATTTCAACCCTTACAAAACTGAAACCTCCATAATGTATTGACCAATAAATTAAGTGAATATCTATTTTATGATAACACCAGAAGAACTAATACAAGATTTAATAGATTTTTATGGATATGAAGTTGATTTATCTTATGCTATCAACTACATAGATATAGTGGGGCAATATGCAGAAGTTGACAGTTTTCATCTATGGCTGCTAGATTTATCAATAACATAGATCCAGAATAATCATAGATCTTGTTTAATCTCTGTTTGAGGACAGACAACTCATTACGTTACATCCACACTTCACAAAAAGGAGAGACTGAACTTAATTGCTCAGCCTCCTTTACTCTTTTTATTACAAATCATGAATTAAATCTTCCTTAATAGATTCACACAATGCATTGTAAAGAATCCGCTTATTTTCAGGAATATCTTCTGCTGAAATACTGAACAATAACAAATAGGATTCTGGAATTTCCAAAGCTTTACATATTCTGATAATTGTATTCTTTTCAGGAAATGATTCTCCTTGTTCTATACTACATAAAGCATTTGCTGATATATCACATAATTTTGCCAGCTCCTTTTGGGAAATTCGCTTATTTTTCCTAAGTATTTTTACAGCATTTCCTATGTTCATAATTCTAATTCTAAGTATAAAAATTATTTCAACGAGAAATAGTCCAATATTTCAGGGCTTATTTCTATCAGTTTATATACTATCAGTAAAATGGTATTTACATCAATTGTACCGTATTGTTTGATGATTTGAATTGCCTCCTCTTTACATTCTTCTGATAGATTACTATTTTGTATTTCAAAAATTATATTTTCTTTATTCATTTTCTACAGTTTTATCCTGCTATTGGTAGTGGATATGAACTGATTCCAATAGTATTCGGTTGATAAATAAAAGGATAATCACTCTTAATTACAGCACTATTGGAATCTTCATCTGATCCTGTAGAATAGATATGGTATCTTGCTGAGATATAAATATTCCTTATTTGGAGATCTATATGCCATTGGCGTTTACTATATGTGGACTTTGCTACATAATGATGACTATGTACAATATTGTCTAAAAGTTCATCTGTTCTTTGTATGCTCAGTTCTTGGATGATAGATTCATAAGAAACAGTGAGGCATGATGCTGAATAATCTATATAAGAAGAGCAATTGCCTTTTTTTTGCTTTCTCACTACAACACGAGCAAGCAAATCAAGATAAGATGAACAAGCCGATTGGGGTGATGTTTTTCTTTTTACTTTGTCAATGAAAGTCTCTCGTAAATGCTCTATATCTATATCAGACCATTTTAAAGATTCTCCCTGTAAATCTATTTTTTTAAAGGATTCAACAAACAGATTAAAATTGCTTAGTTCATTTTGAGTCAATCTGCTAATATTGCGAAGAGAACTAAAAAAGTAACTCCGGATCTTACGAATATAGGCTTCCGCAAAAATCTCAAGCCCTTTTTCGTCTATACAAAGACTTGTTGTATCATCAACATCATCGTATCCATTAGCCCTTAGCAGAGAGGTTAATGCACACATCGGCACATTCATCACCTCTTGTATAATGTCTAAAGAAGTTTTGAATGTAACAGTCCTATCCTCAAATGATATTGGTGTAAAATTCCTTATTTCTAAATGTTCAACCATTAAATTTAGTTTTTACGTGGCAAATATATGATAAAGGTTTATGAAATCAAAATAGAAAACAATAAAATACAATAGTAACTTGTATTTTGGATTGGATTAAAGGTGGTGATACTATTTATGAGTAGATTCATATATTCTTTATTAAAAAACGCTATACCTTTTTTCAGTATAACGACTTTAATAAAATATGAACTATCCACTATTCCCGATTACTTATCCGTTTCGTTAATCCAATCCACTACAGTATCTCCCTTATAACCTTTTTCCTAGACAAATCAGACATAAGCGATAGCATTCCCATTTGCTTGAGTTGCTGTAAAATCTTCTCCTTTGGCTACAACAGCACGGGAAGAAAAGACGTGGACTTCCGGCCCGATTGACAGCCAGCCTTTTACCGTTTGCGTTTGCTTGAACGGAGCAATTGCTGAAAGTGAACCTTTTAGAGACATACGTGGTGAACGTAAGCGTTAATAAAAGAATGATAACTATGCCGCAATTTCAAAATGCCGGAGTTGCTGTTTTAGCTTCATACAATATGAGAATAAACATAGATAATAACTTCTTTTGACTGTTACAAAAACATGTATAATAACCTTTGCAATTTCTATTTTTGTATATTTGTAAGTTGTAACCAAATTCACTAACTAATATTTAGATGATATGCCGAAGAAAATAAATACTAGCCAATTAGAAAAACAAGATAGAATCATTGACTTTTACAAAAGGTGGAATATTGATCTGAATGAAGAAGAACGCTGGCATAGCTTCAGAAACAGAGTCTTAAATTCCTACATGAAGATAGGTAGAACGATAAGCTATAGTTCAGAAATGGAAGATGAGTTTTTTGAATTAATAGGAATTCATAATAGACCTGCGAACACTTTTGATTTTAATGTTTTAGAGAATGGACTCTCAAAAAGTCCTACATATAATTATCTATTTGATGCTAATGACATAAAAGGGTTTATGATGGGAATTCAAGCTGTGTTCTGGTTAAAAGAATTGACTAAAGTTCAAAAAGGAGATTTTTTAATAGGTATTCAAGAAGCCGTCTCTATTACAGGCGTTCCTTTGGGTATAAAGCAAACGGATTCCGAAATAATATTTTATCCAGAGGGAGCTAAACTTCTTGATAAAAAACTTATAAATGATAATTTAGATTGGTTATCAGCACATCCTAAAAGCTACGAGACATTTAAAATGTCACTAATGGAAATAGGGATACAAGGCAAAGAAAGGAACGTTGTTGATCATCTTAGATTATCCCTTGAACTGTTACTTAAAGATATTTTTAATAATGGAAAAAGTCTTGAAAATCAAAAATCAGATATTGGTAATTATTTAAAATCCAAGAATATTAGTCCCGAAATATCCAACCTTTTAGAAAGAGTATTGGACTACTACGCTAAGTATCAAAACAACAAGGCAAAGCATGATTGTGCTGTTTTATCTTCCGAAGTAGAATTTATTTTGTACCTAACTGGAACAGTCATGAGATTTTTATTAACCAATCAATAATCTCATAACTTGCTTTAACTCAGCATTCGACAATAGATTATTATTGAGAGAATAAGCTTTGCATATAAATAAAGGTAGTGTAAAAGTTATCTTCTTTTTTTATTTTGTTCGATTTATTATTCAGCATAATGATTTTATTATTACTTTTACATAAACGTTAAATTAAAGACTTTATGAAAAACACTTTAAAAGGTATTCTGGAGGCTTTTCAAGGAGCAAATGGAGATGTAAAGTTGTTGCTAGAGGAAATGAATGAACTTGCTCACCATTTCTTCTTTGGTGGATATTTCCAAGTAAACAATAGAAAGATTTATCTTCGTGATATAGAATTCTATTACCATGAAGAAGGTGAAGGAGCAAAGATCAAGGATTATATCATGTATCATATTTCTGATAAAATAAAAGATCCTACCATGAAGAATGAGTATTATCCCCTTGGTTCATTTAATGCACATGTATCAGGAGTTGATTTTACTTTTGAAAATAAAAAAAAGGAATATAGAGCTTCTATTCTTATCAGAGGTATTAAGGTAATAGACAAAGATAGTAAACCTATAATTGAATCAAGACCAACCTATGTTTATGAATATCTTCTTATGGGTAACTCTCTTTTCGATGATGGTATACATATTAAATGGATTGACGAAGAATTACCAGTTGAACCAATGCAACAGGGTTATCGAAGAAATGTATGTCAATATGATCCTTTTGGTAATAAGATAGAATATCAGAACGATTCCAGTAATAAACCTGTCACAATCGGAAAAAAGAAATACTGCCAATGTACACGCAAGTGGAGGTTTTGGATTTAAAGAAATAGAAGATTCTCTAACGAACTTTTCATTGAAAGACTTGCTTCTATTTAATGATTATTGGGATTTCTTATGCTAATAATGCATATTGTTAGAACAAGATAAACTCTAACATTTTATTTTGATCATAGCCGTTTAGATAATACGTTTAATATATACTGTTATTTAATTGTGAACCGGAAATAATAAATCTAACAAGAAAAGACTATTACCCTTAATAATTACAAAAAACAGAGATAGTCAAAGGCGGATTTAATTGTGTAAACTTATTCAAACAAGCAAAAAGGGGAGAAACTGTTCTATATACAATTGTAAGCATACAGAATCATTTGATTACCATAACATGATGAAGAACTATTCTATATCTAAATAAATTAAACTATAGGAATGAATAGGCATTTCAATTTAATGAAAGAAAAGTATGGATCAATCAGGGTAGCAGTCAAGAAAATAAAAAGGTGCAACTAGACTTTCAATACAAGTTCTAATATTCCTATAGGATAGATAGCTATATTTCTAATAACAGATCATAAATCAAGTTAGTAGTTTATTTTCTATTTCTTCTATCTCTACTACTTCATCAAGAACAGATTCTTTGCTAATGTCATATATTGCTGAAAATTAAATACTTAAAATCAAAAGAATAATAGAAAAGGACGAAAATATGATACTTTTTAGAATACAGGCTACTCAAAAGTTCGAATATTCAAACCATAAATTATAAATCCCATATTTTGTCAGAAAATAAAAGAAAGTGTTATCACATACAAATAAAAATCCTTATCTTTGGATTTGAAAAAAAACTATTACTATGGATATAAAAAAATTAGATGCAGTATTTGAAAGATATGGATATGAGTTGAAACAATCATCTCCTAATTACAGAATATATGTTTTACCACAAGGTATGTATTATGGTGCAGAAATAGTCCCAATTAATACAGATGAAAACCTATCTGCTATAACAGAACAATATTCTAAATTAGGATATGCATGTAAAATAAATAATTTTGCAGATGAGAAAGCTGCAGAGGATTATTTATTTAAAGGATTCTTTCAAACGAAATTAGCTAATAAAAAAATAGAAAAAAGATATTTGGCATTTGCCCAAAAACAAGTAAAGCATTATGGAGACAATAATATAAAATATGAATATATTCATGTACCATATGCCTCAAATGATATTGTTGGAAGTAATAACGTTGAAAGAAATATTATACAAGACGTAAATGATATAATTAAAAGACAAGGAGCCCATCTTATCGTTATTGAAGCTGCTGCCGGATTTGGAAAGACATGTACTGCATTTGAGTTATTTCACTCTTTTAAAAATAGAACAGACTTTATTAAGCCATTATTTACAGAGTTATCTCGAAATAGAGAAGCTAAAAAATTTAAATATGTTCTATGGTCAGAAATTGAATCCGAATATAATTCGTTAATAAAATCAGATTTAGTTATTTATAATATTCAACAAGGAAAGATTCCATTAATAATAGATGGGTTTGATGAATTGCTTTCTAAAAATATAGATACAGGGAGAGGTGAAAAAATTAATGATTTCGAACAAGTGGAAACTATGTTATCCACAATTGGAGAGCTATTAAAAACTAATGCCAAAATCATCTTAACATCGCGAAAAACAGCTATATTTTCAGGAGAGGAATTTAATTCTTGGGTAGAATCATATGAAAGTGCCTTTTCTGTAATACGATATCAAATAGAAAAGCCAGAAGTAAAACATTGGTTACCAAAGAATAGGCTTGACGAACTTTATAAGCAACAAGTTCCTTTGGAACACATTTCTAATCCTGTACTTCTAACATATTTGCGCAATATTTGTGATAACGAGTTCAGTTCTTTAATGAAGGATCCTGATTCTATTGTTGATAAGTATTTCGAATATTTGTTAACTAGAGAACAAGAACGCCAAAATTTAGTAATACCACCAGAAGATCAATTATTAATATTCAAGAATCTTACAAAATCATTCGCATTATTTGATGTTACTTGTGAAACACGTTCTTTTGTTAAAGAACTAATTATTGACGAAAATGATAGTCTGCTTAAGCATTATAGAGTGCTATCTCCCAGCAAACCAACCTTAGAAGAGTTAGCAGATACTCTTACGAACCATGCTCTTCTTGATAGAATTGGCAACAAAGATTATATTGGATTTATTAATGAATTTATACATGGAATATTATTCGGAGAGGTTCTTTTAAGTGAGAATACGAATTTTTTAGAAGAAGAGAATTCACTCCCAGAAGATATATTAGAAAGAGCTATTGTCTCCTTCAGTTATGAAAAAAGAGAAAAAAGAGAACTCTTATGGAATATACTAAATGCTTTAAAACCAAGATTGTCATCCTCGTTAAAAATGTTAATGGATACAAATCTTAAAAATTTAGTTTATGGGCAATTTAAATCAACGTCATTTAATTCGGTAAATTTTCAAAATATTTCTTTCGCTAAAGAGAATTGTAATTTTAATAATTGTATTTTTACAGATAGTAAATTCGAAAATTGTATTTTTGATCTTTCTGCTTTTATTAATAGTGGATTTATTGGATGTAAATTTATAAATTGTGCAGTCCAAATGGGTCGTACGAATTTACCAATAGACAATAATTCAGTATATTGCTATGGATGTGAAGATTTTGGAAACAATTTTATTTCGGATTTTTCCAATTTAGATATTGTAAGAAAAGACGAATGTAATGATTACAAAACAACCGCAAATTATGAACAAATTATTTTAAGTAAATATTTTAGAGTTGATGGAAAAACTCCAAGGATGAAATTAATCTCTTCAATTAAAGAAGATATTCTTGAACAAGACAGAGAATACGCTTTTGAGGTTTTTCATAAACTAAAAAAAGCTGGCTATATATTAACAAACGGAAATAATTCTCATATCTCTCAAGAAGGTATTATTTTTTACAACAAAACTTATAGATAATTATGCAGGGATTAGCACTAATAATAAAAGAAATTGAAGAAGATATCACTAAAGATTTATCTAGGTGCGGATTATTATTTAGAATATTTTCTAGGGTTAAAAGTAGACATTCCATTCAAGATAAAATAAATCTAAAGAAAGATAAATATCGCTCTAATAATGAAAAGATGCAGGATTTATTAGGCTTAAGAATAACACTCTATTTTAGTGATGATGTCGACATGCTTTATACTTTCTTACGCAGTAAGAAGGAATTTGTAAGCGAATCTAAAGACCCTATTGAAATAGATAAGTTTTGTCCCCAACGGCTTAATCTTATCATGAGAATACCAGAGAACAGAAAAAAAGATTTTTCTGAAATTGTTTCGGATATTGATTCTTATGATTTAATAGATGATACTTACGAAATACAAATAAGAACAGTTCTGTCAGAAGGATGGCATGAAGTTGAGCATGATCTTAGATATAAATGCAAAAATGACTGGGATGAATTTCCTATATTTTCAAGGACTTTGAATGGTATATATGCGACTTTAGAAACAGGAGAGTGGTCTATGCTTTCTCTCTTTCATCAAATGGCTCATGAGAACTATAAAAATGGAAAATGGGTTGCTATGATAAGAAATAAAATGCGTATTAGATATGTTAATAATTCGTTATCTAATGATATTATATTGTTATTGAATGAAAATAAGAATGTTGCAAAAAAGATACTCCGCTCTAGCAGAGAAAAAATTCTTCATAGAATGCTAAACAAAAACTTTAGAATACCAATTACTTATGATACTATTATACATCTAATTAATCGTTGTGAAGTACATTGTAAAGAGCTAGAACTATTAGAAGACAGTATATTAAAAGAGTACTTAGATGATTTCTTTTTAGAGAATTAACTATAAAAACCAGTCTATATTAATCAACAATTAGATATAGTTTCTTTTACTTTACATTTTCTATGAGCAAACTACAGCAAAACTAGTAGAGGTTCTATAGGGTAATTATATGTAGGACATGTTTGAATTACAGGAGTTAAAACACTTAATAGCAACATCATACCTTTTATAAAAGTCAAAAGAAAATTAAATCAATAGAAAAAAGGAAGATAGTCTTGTACAACTACCTTCCTTTTCTTTTTCAATATGCTAACGCCACAATTATCTTATCCAGCATTGTATTTACTTCTGCAAATTTCAACCTGCTTCCTCCAAGTTTAATCGCTGACTTCTTATAGCATTCAATAAATTCCTCCTTTGGCATAAAGAATGGATAACCGTATGGGAGTCCTCCCCAATAGACGGGAACTTTAAAACCATCGAATCCATGCCCAGTTATGATGTTAGTACCAATAAATAATCCTCTACCACTAAGCATAGGAATTTTATGCACGTATTCTATTAAAGTCCAGTTACTTATAAAATTACCTACTGCAACTATCTCCTTCCAACCATAGTGATTTCATTTATCAATTGGAGATATTGTATACTTTATTCCTTTGCTACTGTAATCTATCTGAATATTATCACATAGTTTTTTTAAATCATAGAAGAATGTCTTTTGTTTTTCAGATAGCATCTCTTCCGAAATAATAGTCTTTATAATAGAGACGTTTCCATGCTTCTCTCCAAAACAGTAACCTCCTGCCGTTACTGATACAAAATCAATCACTTCATCATTGTAATGTCCTTCAAAACATTGGTAGGTTGCTTCCAAATTCTCATCAATTTCAACACTGGTTAATCCCCAACAGTTTCTGAAGTATTCTTTGATAATTTCAAGCATTGGTAAATTATAATCTTTAAGGATACGCTCTTGGTATCTTCTGAAGAAATGGGGGGCATATATTGTTATTTTATGTGTCATAGGTTGATAAACAGCTGCGTATTTCCCTTCCTTACGTTCATATATACAGTACATACTTATGTTGGGATTATCATGTTGTCCTCTTTTATCAGCGGTAAAAGTTACGACAAAAAGATTTTTTCTTTTGACACTCTTACAGTCATACGAAGTTTTTACTGGAAACTTATAAGATTTCAAAACTTTAGATCTGAAATTCTTACGAAATCGTTCCATTGGTTTATCTAAGTCTGCTAAATCTTTCAATAGTTCTTCACGGATTTCTTGCTCCGTCATTGATGGTACAATCATAATGTATACAATAAATATTAGCAATAATCGTCAATTCCGTCCGGTCCATCCCACTCCAAGCCTTTGGCTATTGTGAGAGCCTTTTGTGCTCCACGTTCTTCAAAATATGTACGCCCTTCATGGATATATTTACCATCCTCAAAAGTTATAGAAACAGAGGTGTATTTCTTTATATCCTCTGACAGGCTATGACATATTACCATTATTAGATTTTCATTACATAGAGCAAAATCATCTATAATTTGAGTAGTATATTGATTTCTCGTTATAACTTTCCCAACACAAAGGTTATCAATATATGAAGTAAGTGGAGTCTCACTGATTTGGATAGGGCAAAGTGGGAATTCAGTGGGTGTTTTCCATTCACGTTGCAAGGCTGTATCAGGTGAAAGAGCGGGGAACAGAACTTGCCTATATGTATCTTGAATTATCGGAGAATCAGGTTGGGCAAATATCCATTCTCCCATATTACCTGCACTGGAATACGGCTTGCTCGGTTTTTCAGCCCATTTCATAACCCGTTCATAAGCTGCTTTGGCCTCTTCCTGTGTAACCGTTCTCATCCACATTACATCTTGATTTGTACCTGTAAGATCTCTCAAGCAACTTGGATTATCGATGAATTTTTGAATATCACCGCCACATAGGTATTCTATTTTTTTTCGTGTAGTGGGGTTGTTCAATGCATTCTCTAACCTTGTGAGCCATCTCAAATTTTCTGGTCGGTTGTTACATCTGTTAGTATCAATATGGTCTACTATGTCTCTTTTTGAATCATGACTACCATGGAACGCTGTTGCAACAATTATGTGGACTCGATGCCCTCCTATAGTCATATATCCTGTTTTTTCATTCTTAGTACCAAAGAGCCATTGTTCATCCAGTTTCCTTGGCTTGTGTCCATCTTTGGCGTGACGAAAGACTGCTCCATTATCACGAACAGAATAGTGTTCATCTTTATAGGTACAATCTTTGACCTCTGTGTATATATCAATATCTACTTTCATAACGGTTCTAACTTTATTTTCTAAATGAATTATAGACTTCAAGAGCGAATTTTAAAGTATCATACCATTCATCTTCTGATTTATAGTCTAACTTTATATTTATGATACGGGAGTCATGCAGATGATTTGTCGAGATCTCAATTGCAATGCCTTCTTTGTTTTGGAAACTTTCAATAGAGATAAGTCTTGGATGATAGAAATCTTTTGCACGTTCTTGAAAGGTCTCTCCAATTGTAAAAGAGATAGCATAATCGGGAAGCATAAAGTCTGGGACGGGACATCCTTCGTATTTTCCATTCTCACTGACACTAAATACAATGATGGGGGAGGCATTCAATTTTCGTAATACTCTTGGGGCTACTTCCATAAACTGAGAGACGGCTTTTCTGTTTTGAATATCTTCTTCTGACTCATCCGTCTCATTGGCAAGCTCTAAGTTTTCAGCTAATTCTTTGAAAAAATTACGTCCTAATACTTTGGATATTAATGCAAGTTGTTGAATATCCATATTATTACGAGTGAACAAATTATACACGTTATTCCTTTTACAGCAAATTCTATCTGCAAATTCAACAATTGAAAGTTGTTGCTTGCGAACCTCTTTTTCGATAAGTTTTCCAATAGTTCTTTTTTCTGTCATATTCACGTTCCTTATTATGTTGCAAAGTTATACCTACATGGATAAAGTTCATAAAAACGATGTATCCTGTTATTGTGCATTTTTCCATAACACTATATACCAGTATACATAATATTCACAGTCTATACAAAGTTAGTAAATATATTGAAGTTAAGAAAAATTTGTAATACTCATTTCTACTAGTTTATTGTTTAAATTTCTATTTTGCAATATTTCATTTGCAATAAAGAGTATTTAAGGTTGATTTAATTTATTTCTAGTCATAAACTGTTATGAAAGCTGCCACTATGACTTTTAAGTGTTTGCTATTTACCACGGTATATTTGTTAATGATTTTACGTTTTTTAGTACCTCTATAAAATAAAAAATATAGAGAAGACAGCTATCCCTAACTATCTTCTCTCTTGCTTTAAAACATCAACTTCATAACTACTTTCTCCGGTTTTGCTGTGATCTTAACTCTCTCTATCTGATCCGCCCCAAGTATCACAGCCGAATTTCTATAACACCCTATAAATTCTCTCTTCGGCATGGAAAACGTGTACCCGAAGGGAACGCCTCCCCAGTAATCCGGTACCCTAAAACTATTAAAACTGTGGCCTGTAATAATGTTAGCATCAATAGATCATTTTCGGATCATAATTCAGCCAGTCTATTTCCCCCTCTCTGTACTTACGGAGGAATGTCAATTCCAATGTTTTCCCAGGTACTTCTCTCATTTGGAATCTGACTCCACCAGCATTAAAGACCTTATCCAGATCCGCCTGAACTTCATTTTCTACTTCATTGACTCCTAGTGTACCCCAATCATACACCTTATCCATTACAAATACTTTCTTTTTCATGTTATTCTAGTTTTCTTTCTATTATTATTGATATTTCTCCTTGTCCGTCAGTTTTGAAACTTAGTTTCTCGTAATTAACAAGTTGGCATAACCGATCCTCATATGTATCTATCAGCCATTCTAGGCTGACCAATGAATGCCCATCTTCATATAATTCCCCGTCTTCATCCGCTATATCTGTCATATCAGAGGTAGTCAAACAGAATATATGAGCAGCCAGTTCTATAGAGATGTAATTAGTATCATCAGTCGCATATAACTTAGGGGGATATTTTATCTGGATGAATACTGCATTCTCAAAACAACTGATTCTGTGTCTTACCGGAATATCAGAGAGCCCGTCCATTAGAAGCTCGACTATGGGGTAATCTACTTCCCGTATATCTCCTGTATAATAACGCTTCATCATTTCCACTCTAAAATTGGCTATCAAAGACAAGTCCTGTATTGGCATCTTTGCTAGTCGGGGGTATAAGATACCGTTCTCATCAATATAGCTTTCGGGATCAGTACATTTCAATTCTTTATCTCTTGCTGTTGAAAATCTTTTTACTTTCATACTTCTTAGTTTTTTGTGATTTAATAATTAAGGTTGTGTTGTAATTCTCTTTCAGATATTCCTGGAGTTTTCCATATCTGTCTGCTCTACATCTTCCACGTGGACATAGAACAAATATTTCTTTAAGGCTTATTTCTAATGTTAAGTTATAGCCCGTACTATCCTTTTTATTCAATAGAGAAGCCAGTTGAGGGAAATATTCTCCTAAAGCCTTTATATCATCGGAGAATTTATTCGTTGTCTCTTTCGAATCGGAGTATGATTCTACCGGAGTTTTTGATATGTCACTACAATCCTTGTTGAGTGAATACCATAATTGGGATGTATCTGTCATAAATTTAAGTGTTTAATTCATAGTTAGGAATTTCAAGGCTTCGTAGTAGAGTTTCGGCATTTTTTAGGGTAGGAGGAAATAAAAAAACGAGATACCAAATTAATGATACCTCGTTAATCTTTAATCAATCCATAATATAACTATTCGAATGGAGAATCATCTTTTTTCTCTTGAAATATAAATGGATCACTTCCTTCTTTTATAAGTTGCACTGTCAAATTGTCCAATTGCTGGTTGTAGACTATAGTGGTATTATTGGACATGCAATTATGTTCCTCACCACCTGAAACTTCGTACAGATTTGGGTTCTTATTGAAGCCTAGTTTTATAGGTGTTACAACCTGAAAATATGTTTTAATAAAATTATAATTATTATTTCCAACTAATGCTATTATACGTGTTTTTAATAATGGAAATTCTAATAAATTTATATCAGATGGATATTTGCCCACATTCTTACTAAAAAAGGAGGATAAACTATTTGAGATAGAAGATGTATTTGACTTCTGATAACTATTAAATATTATATCTGAATCATTTGTTGCTGTAGTTTCACTATATAATTTAAATGGCATCTTTACCTCTTTATAATTCGTAAAAGTGCCGGAATAACTATTCAAACTCCATTTACCTTCAAATGTTCCTGTATTCTCCCCTGCCGAATTGTATTCTTTTAGTACCATGTAATCATTAGAATTCTTTGAACCAGATAATTCCAGTGTATTATTACTGCCGTTTTTTACATAATAATAACTGCCTGATACATTCTTGACATCCATATAGGTTTGCATTACTATTCTATATTTATCGTTAATCATTCCTTTCAACATGATGTTATTAGCGGATTTTTCATTCGATAATATATTCATGTGAACCTTTAGTTGCTTACTTCCTCCTTCGGCATATCCCTCCAGAGTATTGCCAGAAGTTTGGCTCAATTTCATTAAAACGGTTTCTTTCCTATTATTCAATGTCATATTTAGAATGCCGTCATTTTCTTGTTTCCCTTTGATTTCCATCTCCGTTCCATAACGAATATTTTTATACTGTCCGGTAATGTTTCCTGTTTCATCGAGTAAAATATCCATTGTAATAGGAAATCCCGCCATATCGCCCTTACAATGTATCTGTCCGGGTAAAATAATCAGAGGTGAAGGATCTTGCCGTTCGCTGTTAGGGATATGTAATTCGGCTTCCTGTTCTTCAATATTTATATTTGGTGTTTTGTCTTGAAAATAAAGGAGCTTTTTAGTGTAATTTATTTCTTTTTCCTTGATTTCATTTTTTTTCTTTGGAATAAAGGGAACCTCTTCTTTCAAACCGTTGAAAATACTCCAAGTGTTTTTTGCGACATTAAGTTTGATCGTATTCGGATAAGGCGAAGCGTTACAATAATGTAAACTGGCAGAAAATGAAACATATCCATGCTGTTTGAGCTCTTGTTTTAGATATTTCAGACAAGACTTTACCGCTTTTTTATTGTCGTTATTTTTTAAAACAGACACAATATTTAAATAAGATGATGTACCGTCATATTCTTTAGGAACAAGATAAAGCGCCATTTCATCAGTTCCACTTTGCTTGGCAGCAAGTATACTTTTGATTTTCAGTTGATTTTTTAGTTTGGATTTCCCTTTGTCACTTTTTTGAATTTGGGCATAAACATTTATGACTCTTCCCAATTTGTCAGTTTCGTATAAAGAGTTTCCTATTTTATATCGTTTCTCAGAATAGGGTATAAGGTTCAGTAAATCGATATTTTCGCATTCTATATCTGTTTCAGAAGTAATTCTTCCTATTATATTATTATTGTATACTATGTTGGAAATATTATTCGTGCTTTCAAATTTGACATCTTTTCCCTTGATAATATAACTTTTGGGAAATAGTCCTCTATGAGAGTCTGCTGTTACTCCCCAATATAACAAATGTTCTGGCATTGTTCTCATGTTTGATGAAAAAGAGTTTGAGTAAACTTGTAATATTTCCGGGTAACGATTCAAAAGTAATGCTATTTTTCTGTTTCTGTTAATGTCATAAAGTAACGTATCTTTCACTCCTTTTATATCAAGTTCCTCAATTCGGGTTATCAAATTTCCGTCCAATACCTCTTTAAACGAATAGAACCGACCCCCCTCTTTTAAAGAGTCGATATAGGCGTAAAATTTATTATAAACGGATTTAGCCCCAAGCTCTGCAAGCCTCATATTATTCGTTTTATTAAGAAAAGAGTATGATTTTGCTTTTATTTCCGTTTCTATGAGGTTATAAATATTCTGTGTTCCTTGATTATTCAAGTTGGTCCCAGGAGTAATAATCTTATTTTTATAAGCCTCATTGTTTAATTTATTTAGCCTGGACGTGTCGAACCGGATGTCCGCTATCTGCTTTAATATATCATTACGTTCAGACTCCGCCCCTTCTTCAACCAACCATTTGACTATCCCTGCCCATTGTGCTTTTGCCGGATATGCCATTTGTAATAATATATAGCATATTATTATACTTTTAAAAATTATTGAATACATATTCCTTGAATTCTTTTTGGTTTATATGATAGTTCTTTTTTATGTCATTCTCGATTTCCATGCAATATTTTTCAATTGATAACTCCAATGACGTCACAATAGATAACATATAGTCTTTTCTTAACTGAACCTCTTGTTTGGCTTCGTCAGCAATAGACCCCATGTCCAATAATGCTTTACCGACACCTGCCCAATCGGTGAAAAAGCCCAGTACGCCAGACCATGTAGATGTTTTTTCCTGAGATTCCAGAAGCTTATCTCTAATACCGGCTATCTCATGGAAGTAACTCATATTATACTTGTATTCAAAAGAATGTAGCGGAGAAAAGTGTACCATCCAATTAAAATTATTCTGCCTTCCGACTTGTTGTAGATAAAATGTCCGTGTCGAATTGATCTTTTGACAAAATCTGGCAACTTCCTGTTGCAATATATCATTAAATTCCTGAATGTCTAAATATGAGTTCATAATATTATCGAACTGTCTTGTCATTTCATTCGGATATTCAGGTAATTCTACATTGGAATATCTTTCTGCAATCTGACCAAAAGAGCTATAGATATAGTTTAAAGCTTTATACCTTAATATATAGAATAATTTAGGCAATTGCTTTTCCTCCATATCACAATAAGTATTTAATTCGTTTTTAAATATTTGTCTGATCTCACTTTTCTTCTCCACCTTTTTTCTTTTTATTTCTTCCATAAAAGAGAACCCTGATTTACGTTCAATATATGAAAGTTCCAGATAAGATAATGAATCCAGATTTTGTTGTATGGTATTGTGTATATATAAATCAACCAGCGTCTTGCGCTCTTTAAAATATTGCAGATACTGCGCCAGCTGTTCAGCCGTCAATTGTGAAACATATTCTAATATTTCAACATCTTTATCAGCTTTTATTCTTTCAAACTCTTTATTGAGGATGTCATCGTTGCCGGATAGTCTGCAAAATTCAAGTATTTGTTCATATGTATATTCATTATAATCAATCCCAATAAACAAAAAGTCCTCTATTTTCTTTTTTAGATCCGGTGCTGAAGTATGAAATGATATTAATGTAATAATATCTTGTTCAAGATAGGCTCTGTCAATAGCCTCTGTATCTGTTCGGCTTATTTTCTGACTATAAGCAGCTATTGATGTTGCTATAAATATTAGCAGTATGCATGTTCGTTTCATCATAATTCTTCCAATAAATTATATTTCATTTCTATTGTTGCTTACTTTTGAGTTATCTGTATTTCTTTTGAACTGATATTGAAATTTGAATGTAAATAAAGTAATCCGACAAGAAAGCGTAATACTACAACAGTGTCGCTGCGCTACCATGGCAATTATCTTTACAGTCGGTGCCATACCTGATAATATCGTTCCAATGATAATACAGTGATACCATCACTTTGGATGTCTTTTGTGTTTTTTCCATTCTCCATTTGACTGGTGAATCATCCTTTGCCTTTTGCTTTATTTTTATATTCCTCTGCTTTTTTGAGATCTTTGGTACATCCTTCTCCATTTTTATAACAATAGGCTACGTTTTTACAAGCGTCAAGATGTCCCTGATCGGCAGCCAGTTTCCAATATATAAATGCCTGCTGATAGTTCTTTTCCACGGATTTTCCCCAATAATATCGAGCTCCTATATGGTAGCAAGCCTCCGGATGTTTCGCTTTGACGGCTTTTTGCAGAAACTCTTCTGCCTTGATTTCATTTTTAGGAAATGAATCTCCATTTGTATACATTGCATATAATCTCCATGCAGCTTCCGCATTTCCATATTCTGCCGCTTTAATATACCATTTTTCACTCTCTTTAAGATCCTTAATCGTACCACAACCTAACATATATTGTACACCTAAATTTAATGCTCCATTCGCACTTTTTAATTCGGCAGCTTTTTTAAAATTCTCAAAAGCTAAGCTATCATTTTTCTCCACTCCTTCCCCCAGTGTATAAAAATATCCAATGCGGTCATAAGCATCTCCATCTCCAAACTTGGCAGCTTTTTTATACCAGGATAATGATTGCTGTATGCTTTTCAAACTATCATTCTCGTAATAAATACTTGCAAGATTCATCATTGCCTGAGTATTTCCTCTCATATTTGCAGCTTTTGTATACCAAGATATGGCTTCCTGTATATTGGGAGAGACTCCTTTTCCATACTGATACATGTGCCCAAGAAGATCTGCTGAATATCCGTCTCCTAAGTCATAGGCTCTATTAAAATATTCCATAGCCTTAGGATAATCAATTTCATATCCGTCATCCCAAAAATATAATTGTCCCAATAGGCGTACTCCATAAGGCTCTTCCTTACATTCTTCCAATATAGTCAATGCTTTTTTATAGTCTTTTTCTATTAGTCCCTCTACTCCAAATATATATAATGAAGCTAATGTTGCTTTAGCATAAGGATGTTTATTCTCTTTAGCTAAATTCTCTATCATTTTTACTCCTTTTTCTTTATCCTTGTCAATTCCCCTTCCATATATATAGCAACGGGCTTCTTTTACCTGTGCTTGAATACAATCCTCTTTAGCTCCTTTTTTATACAAGTCAAAAGCTCTTTCTTCATCTTTGTCAACACCTAATCCAGTCTGATAGCAGTTTCCTAACCTGAAACAGGCATACCCGTCACCATGTTTGGCAGCTTGTTCATATAACTCTGCCGCTTTCTCAAATTCACCTTGCAGACGAAGTTCATCCGCTTCTTTGGTCTTGTTGCTACAAGAAACGAGAAATGCTATAACAACTATAGTTATAGCTCTAAATGTAATTTTTTTCATACTTTTTTATTATTTAGTGAGAATGTTAATTTTTATACGGTTCGGATTATCTTCATTACCAAAACTTATTAGTTGAATCTTTATATCGGAAGATGGTTTCTCGTAGCTTTTTATAAAACCGATACTTTCCGTTTCATGGTATCCCATATTTATCAATTCACGTTCAAATTCCTTTTGGATAGTCTCCATGTATTTTGTATATTTGCTTTGGATATCTATATCCAGTGAGATTCCATCACAAATAGTATTGCAAAAATGAGCAGAACCGTCATAATCATAAGCTACGACCTCTGGAAAAGACAAAATCGCATTTACATCTGCATAGTCTGTGCTGAAAAGCTTAGTAGATGGGAAAAGCATATTTGCCGTAATATCATAAGCGTGTAATTCCAATTCCAGTTTGTCTGCACAAGTCTCAGGATTTAGCCCTTTATATCCATATAGTTCCGTAACGTCTTTATTATAGTTCTTTGGAGATAATATTTGTTCTACAAATCTGACAGCATCGAAAAAGTCACTTTGAACGAAATAGTCAATATCTGTCAGCAGATTTACATAACGTCCTATTTCTTCTCCTGTCTCTGACAATAGATAATATTTGTTACTTTTGTAACCAATGAAATTTGAACTAGCTTTATGCAATTCCTTATATCTGAAATCCACCAATTGTTGTCCGTCTTCTTTCATTGATAATATTCCCCATTTTTCGTCTTTACAGGCTATAAATATATTTTCATCACAATAGTTGATATTGTCATAGTTATCTCTTACTATCACTTCGCCTTTGTCATCCATGATACCATATCCATCTTCTGTCTGGAATATGAAGTAACCATCATTTGCGACTTTGATACTTTTATATTTATCACTTGCTTTTATAATGTTTTCTCCTTTCCTGTTTTTTATTCCCCACTCATCATCTTCGGTTACATAAGAGAAATGTCCATCATTAACTTGGTGAGTCCAATATTGTATTTGATATCCCATGTAGACCCATGCTTGAGCCATTTCATCATCAATCGGTCGTTTTTCTCCTTTAAGATTTATTTCAAACAGCCTATCATTTTCCTTTACGAGTGCTAGACCATTACAGAATATCGTTCCATAGGCATATTGAGCGGGAACAACAACTTTGCCTTTCGTATCAATATAGCCGACCTTTCCAGCACTGTCCATAAAAACAGAGATGCCATCCTGAAAACAACTGAGAGATACATACTCTTTATCTAATTCAAAGAGAATATTCCCATCTTTATTAATGACAGTTATACATTTTCCCCCTTTTACAACAGGAGCTACCCCATTTGAAAATGCAGCGATATCAACATATCCATCATCAATTACTTTTTTTATATTATTGGTATTATAAAGTTCATATTTCCCATTAGCTCGTTGAACGAAAAAACAATCATCCGTAACTACGGTAGGGGCATATTTGAATTCATCTTCAATTAGTACCTTTCCGTCTACAGCAGAGAGTAACCCCCAATTGTCATTTTCCCGTTCCTTGAAAGGGTAATCGCTAATGATATCTTTAGGCTTACTACATGAGAACAGAGATGAAAGTAGTATTGGAATAAATAACATTTTAGTGTTCATGGTTCAATCCTCCTATACGCCTATAAGTCCTCCGAAGCCAGCATTAATTTTGACTATACAAGAAAAGCGTGAGGACTTGTTCTGCTATTCATCAAAATCAAGCATCGCCAAACGCTTAGTAGGAATGAATATGAAGAAACAATACTCACGCTATGATGTTATGTATAGATACAACATTAGCTGTATCAGGTACATATACAAAACAGAATGAGCGTTACATTGTCTCTATCCTCCTACTTTTGAAATTGGCGATTTCGATTTTAGGATAAAGCAAAAAACGCTTTCTATATCTCTGACCATTTCTCCGGTCAGCCTTTGCAAATATACGTATTTTTGTTCAATGTAACGCTCTTATATGAGTATTCTTTCTTCATACATAAGAGAATAGGAGCTTTCTAGGCGTAAAGATACAGGTAAAATGATATAAAAACATGGAAAATGATTTCTTATTTTTATACCTCCTCTTTCTGTCTGATATTGGGTACGACTTTAATTGAAAAGAAAAAAATAAAGAGTACCTTCCACCGTAGTGTTCCCTTTGCTTCTTGATATGTGGTAATTCAAGTAGTAGGATACTTTTGGTTTCAGGTACTCTTTTTGTGTGAGTATTATTTCTTCTTTGATAAGGTTATGGGGCGATTGGGAACGGCTTATATTTATTCCCTCGTATTTATCTCATCCAGCGATAAGCATTTGCCTTAACCTCAACCTTTGTGAATTTCTCCAGTTCCGCCTTTAACATCTTCACTTCATTCGCAGTCGGTTCAGGGAGGGTAATATCATACCGTGAGTTACGACCGATATTCACCTGCTGTGGCGAACACATACCGACCAATTCTACCAGTTCTGCCGGATCAAATTGCATCAGGGGCTCACAGGTTACATAAGTGGGGATTCCATAGTTGGCAATCTCCTGCATAGCAGCCGCACGTTCCTGAGGTAGCGGAGTATTCCGCATTATATCCGGATAAAAACGGTTCGTCTCAATGGTTGTACAAAGAACGGATTTCTTCATAACCGGATGACCCAGATATTCCAGAAAACGGGCGGGATTCTTGGATTGGAAGAGATACCTGTTATTAAAACCGTCACAATAGTCCAGCACCTGCTCAATCCATTCTGACGGGACATTAGCCGCCCATTCATCCGTACTACTACCCACAAAGATAAAGTTGCCTTCACCCAGATTCACTTTCAATTCCTTCAGCTCCAGCTGCAAGGGAGGCAGGAGAAGTTTACGTCTCATAAAACAATACGCACAGGAGTGTTCACATTCACCTTTCAACGGGTTATATGTATGTGAAACGAAAGCATACATATTCCCTGTACTTTTATTCAGTGCCATACTAGTTATTTTTTTAAGTTCGTTAATAAATTGTTGTCTGTCGCAATCATTCTGCTGCATTTATATTTTCATTTTTTGCTTCTGTACCGCATACGTTCACATCCGAATATATTATGAGTGTAAGCGTATTCGACTATTTCCGTTATATTAAAGCCTGGGATAAGTTCTTCTATGAATGCCTTTGCCTTACCCGGCTCAACCCCGGCCTTACATAAGATACCGGCATAAGCCATTGCCGTATTATTCCTGCCGTTACTGAGCGAGTTCCCGTTCCATGTTTTTCTCAAAATCCGGATAATGCTGTCATCAGAAATGACTTGCCTGTTTAATTGGTTCAGAAAACTTTCCACCCAGGATTCGTCCCGTACCAGAACAGGTTCTCCTTGCACATCCCTGATAACGGTTTCTGTCATCGTATTGGGTATGACAGGTTTCGGTGTTTCCGGTACAAAGTGAAAGGGAACAGGATTTGGATTTTTCCATAAGTCCGGATCATAGGAGAGATAATTCCCTCTGGCCAGGTCGGTGGTGCTCTTGTCTATCCAGGGACAATCAAACAGCTTTACTAATTGCCCGTACAGGTCATAGTGATAAAGCGGTTCACAGTTATCATGCAGGATGATCGCTTTATACCCCGTTCCACCTGGAGTGACAAAACAGGCATAGACACATGGAAATCCCTGCAGCCACCTGACAAACGCCGGCATATCCTTTGGTTCAATATGGTCAAAATCGAGAGCCGTATAGGAGGAATAGACTGTGCATTCATTCTTATGTCTGGACTTGAAGGTTCCATTCCATGTAACTACGGGGAGAAGGGCTTTCTTCCTGTTTTTTTCGTCCTTGGTCCCGGCATTTCTGACGGCTTCCACTTTGGCCTTTAGATGAAAATAAGTGTCATCCCGGATAATTTCCTGCAGCTTGTCCACGTCATATTCCTGCGGTTGGTTTACATCGGTGATTCTAGGGAACAGGGAGACTTTTTCTCGTGCATGTGAGATAATTCTGAACATTGCCGTCTGTTTCCCTTTGATCCTAATGACCTTCTCCTCACAACTCAGGTAACCGGTAATATCGGATGCGCTCGGTTTACCCTGTATACCCAGGTCATGATAGATTCCCTGAAGGATTTCCTTTACTTCCGATCTTGTATATTCACAGCCCACTTTCAGTACATTCATTAGTCGATCGGCGATTTCATTCCTGGGTAATAACTTCATGGGAACTGGGGCAAGAGCTTGTTTTATATAGTCCTCCCGCCAGTATGAGCTCTCAAAGCCCTCCCTTCCTAGAACATCATAGTAATTCTTGTATTTCCTTTCGATAAAGTTGCATTCCTCCAGAAGCAGCGGGGCATTTTCATGCAGGTCACAATACATCCTGGCCTTTCTGTCGAACCGGTTGTCCATGTTCCATTCTCTGAAGGTCCTTTGTATCTCCGGATTATTGCTGTCGGTAGCTTTTGTCACATTCACTCCGGCCTTCAATGCACGGTACATGGAGAAGTCATTGTTATAGATCATGTTTGTCACTTCCCAGGCCCTCCTGTCGGCTATCTCCAGAATTTCATTTTCAACGACACATACTCTGCCATTACTATCCCTGACAATGCAGCAGTAGTGGTCCTTATGCCCATATTTTCTGATCGTCTCTTCCATCATTTGAAGCATTTCATTCTTATAGGGGGCGACCGTATAGTTCTTAATTTGCCTTTGAGTTTTCTCCTTCTTTTCCCTGACCGCTTCTTCAAGTGCCTGTCGGTCCACTCTGGATTCCCTGGTGTTGAAATAAAGAGTAGCCGAGTTGCGGAAAGGGTTCTCCTCAAGTCTCTGGCGGCCTATTATTTGTTGCAGGTCTACCGATACATCCACGGTCATGCTGCTGATACGGGGATTGGCGAAGATATATGAATAGGCGTTGGTTGAATAGAAGTCGGCACCTATATATACAGTGGAGGTACAGAAAGTGAACATTTTGTGAAGCTCTCCTTTTTGTGGGATATCTCCGATCCTGAATTTCATGCCCGTCTCCCGTGAGAGTTTGTCCAGTTTCCTGATATTCTCCGGTTTTGAGGAACAGATGATATTGGCTTCTTCCGGACGTATGTTGTTTTCCAGTATGATCTTTTTTATCTCCGAAATGCTGTTGATATAGAATACGGCTTCCCCGGCAATAAACTTCCCACCGTCCGCCAGAATTGACTTGCCGTTCCCTTTCCGATAGTCATCCACCAGTCGGGCACACAGGCAGGAAACGGATTTTCTGGACTTGATCACTTCCACTTCCGGAATTTGTGTCATGTTCGCGGGCCACAGGAGTTCATACACCGTCAGACCTCCGAATTGTCCGGTCATCTCCAGATAGGATTCAAGAAACGGTGTGGCGGAGAGATAAACTACGGTGGAGAACATTCCGAGTATCATACTGAATTCATACTCTGTCGTCGCTTTGTACTGGCAGTCACAGAACATGGACTGGAATTCATCCACTACAACGGTCCATTCCTGCAGGCATTCTCCCGAATTAATCAGGACTTCTACGATTTTCCCGAGTGAATCGTAGGTAGTCAGTATCTTTCTTCCACCAGATTGTACGTATCTGCCCAGTTCGTTATTAAAGGCAAGAATATCCTTTTCCGTATTGCCTGTGTTTTCAAAATATCTCTTCTTATCCCCCTGATACCGGTACAGGTGCAGGTTATCGGAGAGGTGCTGGGAATACTTGTTATAGAGCAGATGTTTTCTGGGACTGGCTAATATGACTTTTCTGCCTGATCTTAGATAAGCTTCAGTAGCTCCGCATCCGCATATACGTTTGTTTAGAATGTAATGTTGTCCTTCCGGTAGCAAGGTATTCCATAAATTGTGCCAGTCTGAAAGGTATCTGATCCCATCGGGGACATTTAATGTAATTTTATGCATGTTTTTGTTTTAAGATGAATGGGGTAAGTCGGAGACAGAGGGTATACGATAGTAGAGAGTATGTAATACATAACCGGTAGGATAATGTAGATGTTATAAAATATACTACAAAAAATGTACTTCTATTATAAAATGTACACGATTTGCACACTTTTTTATAACACTTTTATCTCCTCATAGGAGTTATGTATATCATTACACTACATTCCTTTACTCTTTGCCTCCAGCTAACCCCGGTTATACAAAATTTATGGTTCATCTGTATTTTTATCGAAATCACCCTTAGTCTTTTGTGAGTGTATATTCAGGGTTACTCCGAAAGTACGTAACAGGTATTTCCTTAATCCCAAGTAAGCTTCAATCTTTGGATAATCCCTTTCACATATGCCCTTGAAATCTTTGAGAGACACATTAATGACCAAGCCTTCATATAGATCGTATCTCTCCTGTAATCTCTTGATATCCTCTTTGTATCTTTTGGGAATTCTCTGTGGAACTGTTTTTTCGATGACATCAGGACAATCCCTTACCTGACGGTCTAGTATAGAGCTATCGTTCTTACTTGACAATATTATATTTGTTTTCATACATATATCAAGCTTTCGGGGGATTTCAACAGCGAAACAGACTTTTTTGATAAGAGAATAGGGGAATGCTATTATTATAGCACTATTATTAAAATGGTAACTTTATGGTGTAATGACTCGTTTACAATGAAGGATAGGAAAGAAGTACTCTGCGTGTTCTTGATAATCGATATATTTATTATCAACTAGGTATTCTCTGTTAATAATGATAGATTAATTTTCCCCATACGAGTTACTTTAAAAATAATCCTCACCTGCATTTGCTGCAAGTGAGGAATTTGTGGATAGGATATGCTTTAGTAATCAGAATCTCCTGTAAACGTATCCATGAGTTTATCCATCTGCTCGCCTATGCATTTGTCTATTAGCTTTGCATAGTGGGCAGTCATTCTTGTGTTAGTATGCCCCAACATTTTAGAAACGACTTCTAAAGATATGTTATTGGCTAAAGTAACGGTACTTGCAAACGTGTGCCTACTTGTGTGGAAGCAGATTCGCTTATTAATTCCACAAAGTATAGCTATATCCTTTAGATATTTGTTGATGTCCGCAGGGTCTTGAATAGGGAGTAGTTTCTCTCCACCCTTGTACTTATCCAATATCAATTTGGCGATAGGAAGTAGGGGGATTCTTGAAAGTATACCTGTTTTGATTCTACGCTTCTTAATCCATATTCTGCCTGCACTGTCTTTCTCAAAGTGTTCTGGTGCTAATGTTTTAATATCAATGTAGCTTAATCCGGTGAAACACCCAAAGAGAAAGAAATCTCTAGCTTTTTCAAAACGTGGGATAGGAGTATCAAAGTTGATAATTTTCCTCAATTCTTCTTCATCCAAGAAATCCACTTCTACGGGTTCGCGTTCTACTTTATAAGCGTTTACAGGATTGTAGGATATATAAGAGTTGGCGACAGCTAAATTTAGCAACTTCTTTAAGAACTTTAAATGCTTAGTGCAGGAGTTTTGCCCCATCTTCTTTTCACTTAATAGGAATGAGTGAAAACCTTGAATAAAACCAATGTTCAATTCTCTTAGATACAAATCCTCTCTGTTATATTTCTTTAGAATGAACTCTCTGAGTAATCTGCCTGTATATTCAAATATCCAATAAGTAGCAGGTGCAACAGTTTTACCTACCATTGCTTTACGCTCTGTGTTATGCTCTTCCAGTACACTTAATAGGCTTCTTTCTTTTAAACACTCTACTTTGTCAAAGTAAGCATCATATAAAAGTTGGGCTGTAATAATGAACCCTCTGTCTAATAATTCAGCTTCTTTCTCATATAACTTAGCTCTGACTGATTTAAGGTAGTTGTTGAGGCTTGTAGCTTCCTCATCTTTACCCTTTACTAATTGTCTGTTCTTATCCCAACTGGTAACTTTAATTTGTTTTCCTGTTGAGAATGAACATCTTTCTCCATTGACTGTGATTGTAACCTCAATAGGAGTATTACCATTTTTTCTTGCTTTACTTTCTCTTATTGAGAAGAGAATTGAAAATGAACTTCTTTCCATGGTTTAATCAATTAAAATTAGACATTTGGAAGTTCTTTAAATATGCTATATCTATCTGTAATGTAGGTAGTTATCCTATGTTTTGCGACCACTTGTAAGAAAATAGAAAAATGGTCGCGAATAAGTCGCAAGATAATTGCCATTTTAGCTCAAATTTACCCTAAATCAACTCTTAATTGTGCAACCCATTTACGACCTAAAGAGTCAATTTCTTACAGTAATTTCAGCCAATTATTTGCAATATTCTTGATTGATTTAGAAAGGTCGAAGAAGAGGTAAATCAGCTGTTCAACCTACGAACATACTGAAAATGAAAATCCCCATAACTCATAGAATTACAGGGATTTATTGTGTTGTAATTATCTAAATTACTTAGCCAAAGCCTGAGCAACATCAACCGCACAAGCTACTGTACAACCTACCATCGGGTTGTTACCAATTCCCAGGAATCCCATCATTTCTACGTGAGCAGGAACTGATGAAGAACCGGCGAATTGAGCGTCACTGTGCATACGACCCATCGTGTCAGTCATACCATAAGAAGCAGGACCGGCAGCCATGTTATCCGGGTGAAGAGTACGACCTGTACCACCACCAGAAGCAACTGAGAAATAAGGTTTGCCAGCAAGAACACGTTCTTTCTTGTAAGTTCCTGCAACTGGGTGTTGGAAACGGGTCGGGTTAGTAGAGTTACCTGTGATAGATACGTCTACACCTTCTTTCCACATGATAGCTACACCTTCACGAACGTCGTCAGCACCATAACATTTTACTTTTGCACGAGGACCGTCAGAATAAGCGATTTCGCGAACAACTTTCAGTTCACCTGTGAAGTAATCGAATTGAGTCTGAACATAAGTAAAGCCGTTGATACGAGAGATGATCTGAGCAGCGTCTTTTCCAAGACCGTTCAGGATGCAACGCAACGGTTCTTTACGTACTTTGTCTGCTTTTGCAGCGATTTTGATAGCACCTTCAGCAGCAGCGAAAGATTCGTGACCTGCCAGGAAAGCGAAACATTTAGTTTCTTCGCGCAGCAACATAGCAGCCAGGTTACCATGACCGATACCAACCTTACGGTCGTCAGCTACAGAACCCGGGATACAGAATGCTTGCAAACCGATACCGATAGCTTCAGCAGCTTCAGCAGCGTTTGTGCAGTTCTTCTTAAGAGCGATAGCAGTACCTACTACATAAGCCCATTTTGCATTTTCAAAGCAGATAGGCTGAGTTTCTTCACACGTTTTATAAGGATCAAGTCCGGCAGCTTCGCAGATAGCGTTAGCTTCTTCGATGTCTTTGATGCCGTTAGCGTTCAAGGCTTCAATGATACCTTTGATACGACGGTCTTGGCTTTCGAATTTTACTTCTCTAATCATAGTTTCTTTCCTCCTTATATTATTCGTGACGTGGATCAATAGATTTAACTGCTCCCTGTTCTGCTGTTACGCGTCCATAAGTACCTGTAACTTTCTTCAAAGCTTCGTTAGCATCAGTACCTTTCTTGATTTCGTCCATGAACTTACCCATGTGTACGAATTCGTATCCGCAGATTTCGTCGTTCTTGTCCAAGAAGATTTGTTTGATATAACCTTCTGCCATTTCAAGGTAACGAGGACCTTTAGCCAAAGTACCATAAAGAGTACCTACCTGGCTACGCAGACCTTTACCCAAGTCTTCCAAACCTGCACCGATAATCAAACCACCTTCAGAGAAAGCTGATTGAGTACGTCCGTATACGATTTGCAAGAAAAGTTCGCGCATTGCAGTATTGATAGCGTCGCAAACAAGGTCAGTGTTTAATGCTTCAAGAACTGTTTTACCCGGAAGGATTTCAGAAGCCATAGCAGCTGAGTGAGTCATACCAGAGCAACCGATTGTCTCGATCAAGGCTTCCTGGATGATACCTTCTTTAACGTTCAGTGTCAGTTTACAAGCACCTTGTTGAGGAGCGCACCAACCGATACCGTGTGTCAAACCAGAAATATCAACGATTTCTTTAGATTTTACCCATTTGCCTTCTTCGGGTATGGGAGCCGGTCCATGGTTAGGACCCTTCTTTACAACACACATGTGTTCCACTTCGTGTGAATAAGTCATAATTAGCTCTTTTTTTAAGTGATATAATTAAAAATACGTAGTCACGATTCTCTAAATCGCCCACAAAGGTAGTCGATTTATTTGTTTCTGCAAATCGCCTTTTATTACTTTTTTGTGAAAAGAGACAAATCTGTTTCCGTTTTTTCTTCGTTTGTAAAGTCGGGATTGCATTTGTGAAAGATTGAAGCAGGGAGAACTATCTATTCTTTGCTTTGTTGTTATTAGAAAACGAAAATTTATGGAACTGAATCAAGTAGATATACATTATTTAATAGGGGCAATTTGCGTTATTTCATCTGCGCTTATTTTTTATACGATAGGTGTTTGGGGCGAACGTATTCAAAAGAAATTGAAGTTTTGGCATATCATTTTCTTCCTTCTCGGTTTGCTTGCCGATACGGTTGGCACAAGCCTGATGGAGCACATCGCCGAACTGACTCATCTACATGACGAAATTCATACGGTGACGGGAACTATTGCTATTCTTCTAATGTTTGTGCATGCTTCGTGGGCAATATGGACTTATGTAAAGGGATCACCTAAAGCTAAAAAGCATTTTAATCGTTTCAGTATTGTGGTTTGGTGCATTTGGCTCATACCTTATTTAATAGGTGTGTATCTGGGGATGCATTTACATGCATGATAAGCTGCCTGAATAGGGGCATATATTCATAAATAAACTAGCAATATCCCTGTCGGCCGTCTATTGTTGGCTAGCTGGACAACTCCTGTTGTCTGATCGGATGACTGGAATTGACTATATGGTCGACTATAGTCGGCCGATGTTATATAGCCATTTTCGCTATATAATGAGACTGTGAAATGCATATATTGTGAAGGTGTGAATGGTGTGAATACCGTATTTTATTTGATTAGTTCACCGGAAGCACCTGTAAATGAGTTGATATGCGTCTTGTGAAAGACGTGAAGAGTGGATAATGAAGTTAAGATAGGTAAGATTGTGCAAGGATTATCACCAGATGTAGAATAAAATTCGTAGCTTTGCCACATAATTTATAAGAAAGATTATGATCGAAGTTGTAGAATCTGCATTGCAAAAGGCAGCGGGTGAAGGAATGGATGAATTCATCCAAGTGTTTACTGATAAATATAAGGAAGTGATTGGTGGTGAATTGACTGCTGATACGATGCCTTTGCTCACTGGCGAGCAACATTCTTTGCTGGCATATCAGATTTTTCGTGATGAAATAATGGTTGGCGGTTTTTGCCAATTAATTCAGAACGGCTATGGTGGATATATCTTTGATAATCCGTTTGCGAAAGTGATGCGTTTATGGGGGGCAGAAGAATTATCTAAATTAGTCTATAAGGCTAAGAAAATCTTTGATGCCAACCGGAAAGACTTGGAAAAGGAACGGACAGATGATGAATTTATGGCTATGTATGAGCAATATGAAGCTTTCGATGAACTTGAAGAGACTTATTTGGAAATGGAAGAACAAGTTACAGCATTGATTGCGAGTTATGTGGATGATCACTTAGAGCTTTTTGCAAAAATAATAAAGTAGAGTTTTGAAAGATCTGAAATTTTATACTATTATTGCTGTATCATTATTATATGTATTTTTGACAAACTCTTGTTGTATAAAGAAAGAGTCCTCTTCCTTATTAGAAAAAGCAGAATCTCTAATTTATATTAATCCTGATTCTGCTTTGTTTTTACTGCAAAAAATCAATCCTAACACAGAAGGTATTTCTGTAAAAGCAAAATATGCTTTATTATTAACGCAAGCGAAAGACAAGACCTATGTTTTGCATACTGATGATTCTTTGATAAATATTGCAGTGCACTATTATGACTCTATTGGAGATATGGAGGAGGCTGCAAAAGCTCATTATTATTTAGCTAGGGTTTATCAGGATATGCAAAATGAAGCAGATGCTGTTTCTGAATATCTTACGGCATTACCTTTGGCAGAACGGCATAAAGGAAGTACAATGCTTTGTTTGCTTTATGGAAATCTAGGACAAATCTATTTTCAACACGATTTATTAAGTAAAGCGGATTCTTTATTTGCACTGTCTGAAAGTATAGCTATACAGAAGAATGATTCTTTTAATTTAACCATGGGGCTTGTCGCACGTGGAAATGTCTGTTTGCAGAGAAAGGAGTACGCAAATGCAATGAACTTCTTTGAACGTGCCTTGGCTATTGCTAAAAACATGGGTAATACAAATGCGCAAACAATAATTTTTAATTCAATGGCAGCTTTTTATACATCAATAGATCATCCGGAAAAAACAATTGAATATTCTAAAAGAGGATTGTCACATAAAATAGATTCTTTAAGTTCTGCAAGATTACATTTATTAGAAGGCTGGGCAGACGCATTATATTTTTTACTATCCTACTCCTGTTTTCATTCTATTTATAT